>Ga0068860_100003232_pt1 | contig 16804 bp, 11 predicted proteins | sample KBSSwiS32_FD_66597 | JGI IMG/M metagenome (GOLD analysis project Ga0068860, IMG submission 66597) | Switchgrass rhizosphere microbial communities from Kellogg Biological Station, Michigan, USA - KBS Switchgrass S3-2 | ecosystem: Host-associated > Plants > Roots > Rhizosphere > Soil ... | reverse complement strand
TGCAGACGACGCGTTGCAGGTCGCGGCGCAGGATGTGACCGAGATCGGCCAGCCAGCGCGTGTCGAACGGCTCGCAGGTAGCGATCACGACCTGGGACGGCGTTACCGCGACCGGCAGGATCCGGTAGCGATTTGCGTACGCGTGCGAGATGACCTGGGTCACCGCGGCGACATCGACCTTCATCGGGTCGATCTTCAGGTACGGCAGCCCGGCCTTGTCGGCCAGCCACTGGGTCAGCACTTCGAGGCTCAGCGGCTTGCCGTCGCGCGGGTTGATCGCCTTCTGGTTGGCGACCAGCGCGAGCGGATGCATATCGACTTTTGCACCGGCGCTGCGCGCGTCGGCGCGTACCCGGATGAGGTCCGGTTCGTCGAGCATGCCGTCGCCCTTCAGGGCGCCGAGCACGCTGTCGATGTCGAGTTTGCCCTGCTGTCCGAGCGGTGGCGCCTCGGCACCCCCAGCAAGCAGGTCGAAGCGTGCAATTCCGCTGCCGGGGCGTTGTGGAATCGTGGCCATACGCGCGATCGGGAATGCCGTGACTGCCGTTATACTAGCGCGCTTTGCGCGCGCCGAACCGTGAACCCATGGCGAGTCCGACCTTCCAGAACGTAATCCAGACGCTGAACCGCTACTGGGCGGAACAGGGCTGCGCACTGATCCAGCCCCTCGATACCGAAGTCGGCGCCGGCACGTTCCATCCGGCCACGTTCCTGCGTGCGCTCGGGCCCGAGCCGTGGGCCGCGGCCTACGTGCAGCCGTCGCGGCGGCCGGGCGACGGCCGCTACGGCGAGAACCCGAATCGCCTGCAGCATTACTACCAGTACCAGGTCGTGATGAAGCCGAATCCGGACAACATTCTGGACTTGTACATCGGCTCGCTCGAGGCGCTCGGCATCGATCCGCTCGTGCACGACCTGCGCTTCGTCGAGGACAACTGGGAATCGCCGACGCTCGGCGCCTGGGGCCTCGGCTGGGAAGTCTGGTTGAACGGCATGGAAGTCACGCAGTTCACTTATTTCCAGCAGGCCGGCGGGCTCGAATGCCGGCCGGTCACCGGCGAGATCACCTACGGTCTCGAGCGCCTGACCATGTACCTGCAGAACGTCGACAATGTGTTCGACCTGGTCTGGACGCACGCACCGCACGGCACGGTCACCTACGGCGACGTGTTCCACCAGAACGAAGTCGAGCAGAGCGCGTACAACTTCGTGCACGCCAACGTGCCCGAACTGTTTCATTGGTTCGACGTGTGCGAGGGCGAGGCGAAAAAACTGATCGAACTCGGTCTGCCGCTGCCGGCCTACGACCAGGTCTGCAAGGCGTCGCACAGCTTCAACCTGCTCGACGCGCGCCGCGCGATCAGCGTGACCGAACGCCAGCGCTACATTCTGCGCGTGCGTACGCTGGCGCGACTGGTCGCCGAGGCGTACTTCGCCCAGCGCGAAAAGCTCGGCTTCCCGGGCCTGAAGGGACGACGTTGACGCCGCCGACCAAAAGTCCACAAAACGTCATTCCCGCGCAAGCGGGAATCCATCTTGATCTTGCTCCTGAAAGCAAAATGGATTTCCGCTTGCGCGGGAACGACGGAAAAGAGAATTTCCGATCATGATCGAATCGTCACCCCTGCTGATAGAGATCGGTTGCGAAGAGCTGCCGCCGAAGGCGCTCGATGAACTGGCTCAGGCATTCACCGCGGCAATCGTCGCGGAACTCGGCGCTGCGCGCCTCGGCGCGACGCAGCCGGCCGCGACGTTCGCCTCGCCGCGACGCCTCGCCGTGCAGGTCCCGGACGTGGTCGCACTGCAGGGCGATGTCGAGGAGACTCAACACGGTCCGCCGGTCCACGTCGGTCTCGGCGCCGACGGCCGGCCGACGCCGGCGCTGATCGGTTTCGCCAAGCGGGTCGGTGCCGAAGTCGACGCGCTGCAGCGTGAAGGCGAGGGCAAAGCGGCGAAATTCGTCTATCGCTCGGCCCGGCGCGGCGAGCCTGCTGCGGTGCTGCTGCCCGCCATCGTCGAGCGCGCGCTGAAGGCGCTGCCGATTCCGAAGCCGATGCGCTGGGGCGATCACGAATATGCATTCGTGCGGCCGATGCACTGGCTCGTGATCCTGCACGGCGCTGACGTCATCGACGCGGAAATTTTCGGTATTCGCAGCGGCCGTCAGTCGCGCGGCCATCGTTTCCATCATCCGCAGCCGGTGCACGTCGCCGATCCGGACAGCTACGTGGATGCGCTGCGCGCAGCGAACGTGCTCGTCGATCCGGCCGAACGTCGCGCCCGTGTGCGCGCCGAAGTCGAGCGTGCCGGCCGCGATATCGGCGGCACGCCGAGGCTGCGCGACAGCCTGCTCGACGAGATCGCAAACCTGACCGAGTGGCCGGTCGCGATCGCCTGCAGCTTCGAGAGTGACTTTCTGCGTGTGCCGCAGGAGGCGTTGATCCAGACGATGGAGACGAATCAGAAATTCGTCCCGGTGTTTGCTGCGGATGGGAAGCTGACCGAGCATTTCATCGGCGTCGCCAATATCGACTCGAAGGATCCCGGCGAGATCCGCAAGGGCTACGAGCGGGTGATTCGCCCGCGCTTCGCCGATGCGCGCTTCTTCTTCGATGAGGATCTGAAGACGCCTCTGGCCGCACAGCAGGAGTCGCTGAAGTCGGTCACCTATCAGCAGCAGCTCGGCAGTGTCTGGGACAAATGCGTCCGCGTCGCGGAGCTATCACGCCTGATCGCCAATCGCCTGTCGCAAGCCGGTCTCGGCGTCGATGCGGCGCTGGCGACGCGCGCGGCTGCGCTGTCGAAGTGCGACCTCATGACGCGCATGGTCGGCGAGTTCCCCGAACTGCAGGGAATCATGGGCCGCTACTACGCCACCGCGAGCGGCGAGCACGCCGAAGTCGCGGCGGCGCTCGACGAGTTCTACGCACCGCGTTTTGCCGGCGATGCGATCGCCGCAAGTGCACTCGGCCAGGTGCTGGCGATCGCCGAGCGCCTCGACACGCTGGCCGGCGGTTTCGCGGTTGGTCTGAAACCGACCGGCAACAAGGATCCGTTCGCGTTGCGCCGCGCCGCACTCGGCCTGGCGCGCACCCTGATCGAAGGGCGGCTCGATCTCGATTTCGAAGCGCTAGTTCGCGAATCTGTTGAATTCATACCGACCATTGGAGGCACCCTCTCCAGCAAGGAATTGAAGGCAGGCCTCGACAGTGCGCAGGTGAGCACTGAGATTCAACGGCAGCGAGAAGATGGACCATCTGCAGATCAAAAAGTGTCTCTCACGAGAGACCTCATAACTTTCGTATTTGAGCGTCTCCGGGGCTATTACGGCGACCAGGGTTTCAGCACCGAACAGTACGAGGCCGTGCGCGGCGTCGAGGTCGATACGCTGATCGATTTCGACCGGCGCCTGCGCGCAGTCGCGGAATTTGCTGTGCTGCCCGACGCGCTTGCGCTGGCCGCGGCGAACAAGCGCATCGGCAACATCCTGCGCCAGGCCGGAGGTCTCGCTGCCGGCAAGATTGCCCCTGCCGCGCTGGAGCCCGGTGCCGAGACCGACCTGCATGACGCGATCGGCACCGCGGAAACGGCCGTTGCACCGCTGATCGCCGAACAGCGTTACGTCGAAATACTGCGCCAGCTGGCCGCGCTGCGCGCGCCGGTCGACCGTTTCTTCGACGCGGTCATGGTCATGGCCGACGACCCCGCGAAGCGCAGCAACCGGCTGATCCTCCTGAGCCGCCTGCGCCGCATGTTCCTGCACGTCGCCGACATTTCGCTGCTGCCCGCGCCCGAGCGTGGCAGCAGCGGCACCGGGCAATGAGCCGCAGCGAAGAGCGGTTGTGGGAGCGCGCCCGTAACTATCTCGAACAGGGCCAGGCCGACGCCGCCCGCATCATGCTCGAATCTCTGGCACAACGAACACCGGCGGATGCCAACGTGCATCTGCAGCTGGCCGGCCTCGCCCATGCCGAGGACCGTCTCCGCGACTGCGCACGCCACACGGTCGATGCCGCGCGTCATCTGCCGGACGATGCCGAAGCAATCCTGCAGATCGTCCTGAGCCTGCTCCAGGTCGGCGAGATCGTTGCCGCTCGCGCCTGTTTCGCCCATCCGGCAGTCGCCCAATGCCGTTCCGGACGCACGCTGGCGCGCCTCGGCAGCGCGCGGCAGATGCTCGGCGAACACGTCGAAGCGCTGCACTTGCTCGACCGCGCCAAGGCGCTCGGCCACGACAACGCGGACTTCCGCTACGCACGCAGCGTGCAGCTGCTGTTCAACGGCAACGCCGCCGAGGCCGAGGCCGAACTCGATGCCTGCCTGCGCATGGGCTCTACCTACGGACGCGCGTCGGTCACGCTGGCCCGGCTGCACCGCCAGACTCGCGAACGCAATCACGTCGATTACATTCGCGCCCAGCTGCAGCGCGTCGAGCACGGCAGCGAGGACCACGCCGCGTTCGAGTACGCGCTATACAAGGAACTCGAAGACCTTGGCGACTACGCCGCAGCGTGGTCGGCCCTCGAGCGCGGCAGTCGCGTGATGTTCGCGCGGGTGAAGTACAGCGCCGCGGCCGAGAGCCGGATCGTCGATGCGCTGCAGGCGTTGTGCACGCGCGAGTTCGTGCAGCCACGTGACGCGATCGCCGATGGTCCGCAACCGATCTTCGTCATCGGCATGCCGCGCTCGGGCACGACCGTGCTCGATCGCATTCTCGGCAATCACACCCAGGTGGCATCGGCCGGCGAACTCGGCGACTTCGCGCGCGCGCTGCGCTGGGGCGCCGACCATCAGTCGCAGCAACCGGTCGACCCGGTGGTGCTGGAACGTGCGGCACGGCTCGACTTCGTGTCGATCGGCGCGCGCTATCTGGCGCAGACGCAGTGGCGCGCGGCAGGCAGGCGCTATTTCGTCGACAAGCTGCCGATCAACTGGCTCCAGGCCGGTTTCATCCGGCGCGCATTGCCGCACGCACGCATTCTGCATATGACGCGCGACGCGATGGACACGTGCTTTTCGAACTTTCGGGCGTTCTTCGGTGCCGGCTACGCCTACAGCTACGATTTCGACGCGCTGGCCTCGCACTATCGCGACTATCGGCGCCTGGTCGCGCACTGGAACGAGGTCATGCCGGGATCGATTCTCGAAGTGCCGTATGCGCGGCTCGTCGCCGAGCCCGAAGCCGTCGCACGCGAGGTGCTGGCATTCTGCGAACTGCCGTTCGAACCGGGCTGCGTCGACGTCGACCGCAACACGACGCCGGTGGCAACGCTGAGCAGTCAGCAGGTGCGTGAGCCGATCCATCAGCGCGCACTCGGCGAATGGCGGCGCTATGAGCGGCAGCTCGAGCCGCTGCGGGCGGCGATTGGCGCCTGAGCGCGCTGCGCGCGCTGGGGAAGGGTGAGGCCGGCGCTGTTACCGGTTCTGTCGTAAAAAGAAAGGGCCGGCCTTGCGGCCGGCCCTCAAGAAGGACGCGTTCTTCAGCCTTACTGCTTCTTGCCGCCGCCGAAGTGCATGTTGAATTCGAGCATGACCAGGCGGCCGTACGCGTTGTAGTTGAACAGGTTGTAGTAATAGTAGGCGTTGAAGGTGCGGTCGATCGGCGGACGCGAGTTGAAGATGTTGTTGCCGATCAGCGTGATTGCCGCATCGTCGCCGAAGTTGTACTGCACGCTGGCGTTGTAGATCATCCACGGCGCCACGGTGTACGTGCCGTTGTAGCTCCAGGTCTTGCCGTAGCGGATGCCGAACACGGTCGTGCTCCACGGACCGATCTTCCAGTTCACGCTGCCGCTGCCGATGCTCTTGAACGCGTTGTAGTAGCTGTTGTCGCGCAGCTGGTCGGTCACCGGATCTTCGGGGAACTGCTGATAGACGTGCTTCAGCGTCGTGTTGTAATCGGCGTTGAACGTGAAGTCGCCATAGCGGCCGGCATCGAAGCGGTACTGCAGGTTCGCCGTGATACCCGAAACCGTCTCGTTCGACACGTTGATCGGAACCGTGGTGACCGTGTTCAGGCCGAGCGGCCGGTTCAGCGCGTCCGCCGGATTGCGTCCCACTTCGGCGATGAACTGCTGGCACGACGGCGAGTTGATATCGACCGGATCGCCGGCGGTGTTGTGGCCGAGGCGACAATCGGCTTCCTTGTCGAGAATCGTCTGCAGGCTGTAGCTGTTGACCTCGTTCGAGATCTTGACGTGGTAGTAGTCGGCCTTCACGCTGAAATCGCTGGTCGGCGACCATACCGTGCCATAGCCCCACGACTTCGCCGTGATGTACTTCAACGCACGGTTGCCGTCCTGGAAGCCCTGGATGCCGACGCTGTCGTACGGCGCATCGCAACTGGTGAAATTGTCGCCGTTGACGCGGCGGCAGTTGTAGGTGTCCTGCACGCTGGTGAAGAACGAACTGCCGGTCGAGAACAGGTAGCCCATATCCGGCGCACGGAACGCGGTCGCGTAGTTGCTGCGCAGCAGGAGCGTCTCGATCGGCCGGTACTCGAGGCCGAGCTTGTAGGTCACCTTGCCCTGCGAGTTACCGCCGGCGCGGTAGTTGTCGTAGCGTACGGACGCATCGGCAGTGAGCTGGCTGAAGATCGGGACGTTGAATTCGGCCGCAGCGGCCTGCCGGTTGCGCGTGCCGTGACCGCTGGTGCCGCCGGTGCCCCAGAACTCGCCGGCCGCAATGCGCGGATCGACCGGGTTGTCCCACAGCTGGTTGCCCGCCTCGATCAGGCCGGCGAACCCGATCGATCCGGCCGGCAGCGAGAACAGGTCGGTGTTGGTGACCGTGATGTTGCCCTGCTGCGTGTAGGTCTTCGAGTCGCTGCGCACGAAATCGCTGATCGAATCGTAGTCGGCCGGCGTGATCGCACCCCAGAACTTGGTCGACCGGATGTGATAGGCCGGATAGCCGTAGCCGTACGGATCGGTACCGTCGGGCTGGCCGAGGAAGAAATCGTTGACCTTGTCGACGAGCAGCCGGCGACCGCTTCCATCGGCGTTGTATTGCGAGCGGTGGAACGAGGCGTCGTAGTTCCAGTTCGAGCCGCCCAGCGAGCCGCGCACGCCGGCATTGAAGATGTAGCTGCGCTCGAGCACCTTGCCGTCGGCCTCGTGACCGATTTCTTCCGGCGCGAAGATGTGCTGCAACAGGTAGAAGCCGCCGTCGTCGACGTCGTAGACGAAGCCCGGCGTGCCGTCGGCGGTCTGCCAGAACGCCGTGCCGCCGACCTGAAACTTGGTCTTGGTATGGTCGACCAGCAGGTCCGTATACAACTGCGTGTTGTCGTTGAGCTGGTACTTCACGCTGCCGTACGCGTTGCCGCTCTCGTTGCTGTTGAGCAGCGTGCCGAAGCCGAGACTCTTGTACGAGCCGCAGTAATTGCCGCGGCCGGGACGGTTGCGGTAACCCTCGTCGCCGTCGAACAGATTGCTGATCGCGTCGCACGTCGCTTTTCCGGGATCGACGTACTTGTTGGTGAAGATGTCCAGGGCCAGGCGATCGCGCGAGGCGATGCGGCCGCTTGCGACCGGACTGTCGAGGTAGCTGTCGGTGTACGAGCGCTGCGATGCGAAAATCGGCGTCTGATGGTTCAACTCGACCGCGAACAGCACGTCGAGCTTGCCCCAGCTGCCGCCGCCGCCGATCTGGAAGCGCTGCTGCGCGCCGCCGCCGTCGGTATAGCCGCCGGCACGGAAGTCGACGTCGACGCCTTCGAACTTCTGCTTGAGGACGATATTGATGACGCCGGCGATTGCCGCCGAGCCGTAGATCGCCGACTGGTTGCCGGTCAGGATATCGATGTGGTCGACCATGAAGTTCGGAATCGTATTCAGGTCGACGAAGTTGCTGTTGCTGTTGTACAGGAACGGGTAATCCGCCATCGGCTTGCCGTTCAACAGCACCAGCGTGAAGCTCGGATCGAGGCCGAGCAGACTGACCGTGTTCGCGCCGGGCGTGAAGCTGTTCGTGAACTGGTTGTCCTGGACCTGGCCGGTCGCGGTCGGCAGCGAACGCAAGGCTTCGTAAACGTTCTTGAATCCCTCGCGCTGGATGTCGGCGGCGGTGATCGTGATGACCGGCGACGCGGTTTCGATCTGGGCTTTCGGGATCAGCGAACCGGTGACGGTTACCGTCTCGAACTCCTGCGCCTTCTTCTTCGCCTGGTCCGACGTCGGGTCCGCCGGGTTAGCGGAATCCTGGGCCAGGACCGCGCCGGAACTCAGCGTCACGCACAAACCCATGACGATGGAAGACACCAATAAGCGTTGTTTCATAAGGTTTTCCCCAACCGGAATTGCAACGGATCCTTCGCGCGCGATCTATGCTCGTCGCGGGCGTCCCAAACCTGCGTTCGGCACCTTCGAAAGGTTTTCGAAGGTTCCGGGCGCCCATGTACCACGGCCCTGTCCATTCCATTGCCGCTGTGCGACGTACGGAACGAGACCCCTAGCCGTGACCCATGCCTGAAGCCTTGTCGGGCGACCATAACAAACGCTTAACTTTACTGTCAATTTGTCGACCACTTGCGAATTGACCCAATCCGGCCGAAACGCAGCGCGACGTTCATCGTCCGGCAACGCGTCCTGATCGATCATGGCGGCGGATAGGCAGGGTCCGGCTGTCGAGGCTAAACTAGGCAGTCCCGGGATGCTTTGCGGCTGGGTCGTCGCGAAGTCATCATCCCAAACCCCCTGAATTATTGCTGCCGCGAAAGTTGCGGCGGTTCCATCCTCCGGAGATTTTTCAATGCGCATTTCGACCATTTTCGCGCTGCTGGTTCTAGCCCTGCTGGCTGGCTGCAATTCATCCGGCAACAATCCACCGCCCCAGCAGGCGCCGGTGCAGAAGATTGCCGGCAGCGTCGGCGGCAAGGTGATGCTGCGCGAACCGCGCGAACTGAGCACGCAAACGCGCCTCGAGCTGAGCGTGATCGATGTCGCCAATCCGGGTCTGGTGCTCGCGCAGACGACGATCACTCCGGCCAACCAGCCGCCGATCGCCTTCAACCTGCCGATCGATGCGGCCAAGGTCGATCCGCGTCGCACGTACGCAGTCGAGGCCAAGCTGATCGACGGCGAACGCCGTTATCTGCCGGTGCTGCAGTATCCGGTGCTGACGCATAACGCGCCGGCGCAGGTCGACGTCGTCGTGGCCCCGGAGGCGACGCCCGCGGAGAAGATGTACGAGGACTTCAAGAAAGCGTTCGGCCAGATCGGCGGCATGAAGTCATTCAACGGCAGCGCGCTCAACGACAATTCGACCGTGGCCTGGGATGCGTTCGCGCAGAACAACAAGATTCGCGTGGTGCGCGAAATCACCGACCTCGACGGCGACAAGGGCCGCATCACCTACAAGATGGCCTACCAGAACGACAACCCGTGGGTCGTGCAGAAGGAGGAATCGCCGGCCGGCTCGAATCATCCGTACGCGACGACCAAGGTCGGCTGGGATGACAACGGCCAGCTGGTCCTGAAACAGCGCGTATCGAACGGCCAGAACAGCGAAGTGTCGGGCGACGACGCCAAGGCGATTTACGACCACGCCAAGCAGGCCTATGCCCTGGCCCAATCGCACCTGCCGAAGAAATAAGCGGAGCCGTCAGGTCGCGCGCTGCGCGCACTCGTGAAGGGCGAGGTCGCTCGCCTTCGGCTTTGCTGGTTAGGAAATGCTCGCGCGGGCTGCGCAGCCGCCGCCTTCTCGAGCCACCAGGGGCGACCTCACGCGCGGTAAATCGGCGCGTTACGCCGCGCGCCGCTTCAGGTGCACAAGCAGCAACGAGATCGCCGCCGGCGTGACGCCGGCGATGCGCAGCGCCTGGCCCACGGTCTGCGGCCGCGCCTTGAGCAGTTTCTGCAGCACTTCGGCCGACAATCCGCGCACGGCCGCGTAGTCGAATTCGGCCGGGATCGGCGTTTCGTCGTTGCGCCGCTGGCGCGCGATCTCGCCGTTCTGCCGGTCGAGATAGCCGGAATACTTCGCCGCGATCTCGACCTGCTCGGCGACGCGCGGATCGTCGACCGCCGGCCCGAGCGCGGCTTCGCGCATCAGCGTCGCATAGGTCAGCTCCGGCCGGCGCAGCAGGTCGAGCGCGCTCGTCTCGCGCGTCACCGCAACGCCGATCGACTGCGCGACGGCGCGACCCAGCTCATTGCCCGGCGCCGCCCACAGATGGCGCAGCCGCTGGGTCTCGCGTTCGACCGCCTCGCGCTTGCGGCAGAACGCCGCATGACGCTCGGCGTCGATGCTGCCGAGTTCGAAGCCCTTGTCGGTCAGACGCAGGTCGGCATTGTCCTCGCGCAGATGCAGCCGGTATTCGGCGCGCGACGTGAACATGCGGTAGGGCTCGGTGGTGCCGTTGGTGATCAGATCGTCGATCAGCACACCGACGTAGGCTTCGTCGCGGCGCGGCGTCCACGGCTCGGCGCCGCGCGCGGCGCGGGCCGCGTTGAGGCCGGCGATCAGGCCCTGTGCCGCAGCCTCCTCGTAGCCGGTCGTCCCGTTGATCTGGCCGGCGAAGTACAGGCCGTCGATCGCCCGGGTCTGCAGGCTGGCGTTCAGGCCGCGCGGATCGAAGTAGTCGTATTCGATCGCATAGCCCGGCCGCGTGATGTGCGCCTGCTCGAAGCCGGCGATCGAACGGACCAGCTCGACCTGCACGTCGAACGGCAGCGAAGTCGAGATGCCGTTCGGATAGATTTCGCGCGTCTGCAGTCCTTCCGGCTCGACGAAGATCTGGTGCGATGCCTTGTCGGCGAAGCGCACGACCTTGTCTTCGATCGACGGGCAATAGCGCGGGCCGACGCCTTCGATCTTGCCCGTGTACAGCGGTGATCGGTCGAGCGCGCCGCGGATGATGTCGTGCGTCCGTGCGCTCGTGTGCGTGATCCAGCAGCTGACCTGGCGCGGGTGATCGGCGGCCGAGCCGCAGAACGAGAACACCGGCGCCGGATCGTCGCCAGGCTGTTCGGCCAGGCGGCCGAAGTCGATACTGCGCCCGTCGATGCGCGGCGGCGTGCCGGTCTTGAGCCGGTCGACGCCGAGCGGCAGCTCGCGCAGGCGTTCGGCTAGGCGCTGCGCCGGCGGATCGCCGGCGCGCCCGCCGCCATAGCTGGCCATGCCGACATGGATCTTGCCGGCCAGGAACGTCCCGGCAGTCAGCACGACACTGCGCGCGGAGAAGGTCAGCCCCATCTGCGTGACCACGCCGGTCACCCGGTTGCCGTCCAGAGTCAGGTCGTCGACCGACTGCTGGAAAATCGACAGGTTCGGCTGGTTCTCGAGGCGCTCGCGGATCGCCGCCTTGTACAGCGCGCGATCGGCCTGGCAACGCGTGGCACGGACGGCGGGCCCCTTCGAGGCATTCAACGTGCGCCATTGGATGCCGGCGCGATCGGCCGCCCAGGCCATGACGCCGCCCAGCGCATCGATCTCGCGCACGAGGTGGCCCTTGCCGATGCCGCCGATGGCCGGATTGCAGCTCATCTGGCCGAGCGTTTCGACGTTCTGGGTCAGCAGCAACGTGCGTACGCCGAGGCGCGCCGCGGCAAGCGCTGCTTCGGTGCCGGCGTGACCGCCGCCGATGACAATTACGTCGTACTGGTCCATCGTCGTTTTACCGCGGATGCTGTCTGGCGAATCGAAGAAAAATCGTTGCTCCAGACCATTTTACCCGACTGCGCGATGGCATACGTCTTGCTGTCTTCACGTCGCACTCACGACGACACGCGTTGCGCTTTGCGCGATGCAAGACTTGGCGCAGGGGCTGGTCGGTGTACGCGGGAGGAAGCGTCGAAGGAGACGGGGCTCAGGAGGAAGGCTGGCGCCCGGCGGTCTTAGGAACAGGGGGAATCCAAGAGGACCGTATGCCGGGCGCCAGTAACCGTCAATCCTGCGAGGGTCGGCGTTGATGCCCGACAACCTCGTGCTTGCGCTGTGGGCGAAAGGATAGCCGCAGCCGCCGTTATCAAACTGTGAATCGAGTCACGTGTTGCGACGAAGTTTGCCGCTGCACGTCCATCTGCGACCAATCACGTCAGTTCGGCCCCGCTTATTCTGGCACGCGTCCTGCAGAAGATTCCAGGCAATCGCCAAGGAGAGCGTCATGCTCGCGAATCTCAATTCACTGACCGTCAATCCGATGTTCCTGCGCCACGACCTGCTGATCGAACTGGGTCGTCTCGAGGTCGCCATCAGCGACATCCGCCGCGAAACGTCGGCGAATGACCAGGGCAACCTTTCCACACTGGAAACCCGGCGTTCCACGCTCAGCCAGACTCTCGACCGCATCGCCGGCTGACGCGCACCGCAATCCGGCTCGCGGACCGCCGCAGCGGATCGCAGGGCCGTCACGTTGCCGCTCGGCGCCACGTTCGTGCCCATTCCTGGGCGATCGGTTCCGGCGCCGATTTTTTTTGGATCGTTTACCATCACGCGATGTCCGCCGTGATCGATCCCGCCGCCGTCCGCGCAGCCGCCGCACGCATCCGCCCGCACGCGCAGCGCACGCCCGTTCTGCGCTCGCGCGGCATCGACGCGCTGGCCGGCGCGACCCTCGCGTTCAAGTGCGAAAACTTCCAGCGCGGCGGCGCGTTCAAATTCCGCGGCGCGTGCAATGCGGTCTGGTCGTTGCCCGACGCCAGCGCGCCGGCCGGTGTCGTCACGCACTCGTCCGGCAACCATGGCGCCGCGCTCGCGCTCGCGGCGACGACGCGCGGAATTCCGGCGCATGTCGTCGTTCCGCACGACGCCAACGCGGCGAAGGTCGCCGCGATCCGCGCCTACGGCGCGACCTTGCATTTCTGCGAGCCGACGCTGGCCGCGCGCGACGAGGCCGCCGACCGGATCCGCCGCGAGAGCGGTGCCGAACTGGTGCACCCATTCACGAATGCCGACGTGATCGCCGGGCAAGGAACCGCCGCGCTCGAGCTGATCGAGGACGCCGGGCCGATCGATGCGCTGATCGCGCCGGTCGGCGGCGGCGGCCTGATCAGCGGCAGCTCGATCGCGGCGCATGGGTTGGTTGCGGAGCTTCCGGTCTACGCCGCGGAACCGGAAGGCGCAGCCGATGCGTTCGAATCGCTGCGCCGCAACGAGCGCGTCACCGACATCGTGCCGGCGACGATCTGCGACGGCCTGCGCGCGGCGATCGGCCCGATCAATTTCGAGCTGATGCGCGAGCATCGCGTCAGCGTGCTGCCGGTCAGCGACGCGGAAACGGTCGCCGCGATGCGGCTGCTGTGGGAACGCATGAAGATCGTCGTCGAACCGTCGTCGGCGACGGCGTTGGCCGCCGTGCTGCGCTACCGCGAGCGGTTTGCCGGCAGACGTATCGGCGTGATTCTGACCGGCGGCAACGTCGATCTCGACCGCCTGCCGTGGTCCGTCCTCACCTGACCGCGAATTGAAGCGATTTCCGCGACGTATTTGCGTGGATCGATCGGCAATCGGCAGCCCACATGCTCAGCCCTGCGCACGACAGCAGCTGTCTTTCTTGACGCGGATTTGCGCGGATCGACGCGGATAGCGCAATCTTCCTGTGCTTAACTCGTTGACGCTCTATGCGCGTTGATCCGCGTCCAAAGACGCCCGGACTGCCAAGCCGTCATGCCGCGCGCGGGCGCAGCACGCCCGCAAGCGCTATGGCGATGAGGCCAATGCCGACCGCCTCGTCGAGGTCGGGTCTTTCGCCGAGAATCACCCAGGCCAGCAGCACGCCGAGCAGCGGCGTCGCGAGGCTGGCCATGCCGGCGATGCCGGCCGGCAGGCGCTCGATGACGAACAGCCACAGTGCCCAGGCGATCGCCGAGCCGAGCACGGCGTTGTAGGCGACGGCACCGATCAGTTCGCTCGACCAGTCGATCGCGCGCTCCGGCACGATCAGCGCGACCAGCACGACGACGATCGCGCCGAACAGCGACTGCCACGCGGTCAGCCGCAGCGGCGCGACCGCATGGCGCTGGAACATGCGCTTGGTCAGCACCGTAGCCAGGCCCCAGCAGGCGCCGCCGGCCAGCGCGAGCAGGCAGCTGCGCAAGCCGCCGAGCGCGCGCCACGGCTCCATGACCAGCACGAGGCCAGCCGCCGCAATACCGAGAAAGATCCAATGGCGCAGGCTCGGCCGATCGCCGAGCAACGCCCAGGCAAAGGCGATGACCCACAGCGGCATCGTATAGGCGAGCAGCGCCATCTTGCCGGCACCGCCGTCGACCAGCGACATCTGGACGAGCAGCTGGAACGCTCCGGTCTGCGCCAAACCGATCAGGATCGTGTCGCGCAGCGGCGTCGGCGCCAGCTTCTCGCCGCGCCAGGCCAGCAGCAGGAACAACAACGCCGTGCCGAGCACCGTGCGCAACGCCGAGAAGTCGAGCGGCCCGATGTAGTGCAGCGCGCGCTTCATGACGATCCAGTTGAAGCTCCAGATCAGGCTCATCAGCGCAAGCGCGATCAGAGCCTGGCGCCGCGCCGAAGTCGGTTCCATTGGTACGAGCCGGTGGGAATTCGGTAGATTGTAGCCCTCCGACCTGCAGCGACGGGAAGCCATGGCCAAGACCGAACCAACGCGATGCTCCTGGGCCGGCACCGATCCGGCGATGCGCGCGTACCACGACACCGAATGGGGCGTGCCGCTGCACGACGACACGCAGCTGTTCGAGTTCCTGGTCCTCGAAGGTGCGCAGGCCGGCCTGAGCTGGAGCACCGTGCTGAACAAGCGCGCTGCCTACCGCAAGGCGTTCCACGGTTTCGATATCGCCCGCGTCGCGCGCATGACCGATGCTGCGCTCGACAAACTGCTGCTGAACCCGGCGCTGATCCGCAACCGGCTGAAGATCCATTCGGCGCGGCGCAACGCACAGGCGGCGCTGAAAGTCATCGACGAGGCCGGCAGTCTCGATGCCTACTTCTGGTCGTTCGTCGACGGCAAGCCGATCGTCAACCGCTGGCGCGAACGCGGCCAGGTGCCGGCGCGCACCGAGTTGTCCGACCGTCTCAGCAAGGACCTGCAGAAGCGCGGCTTCAACTTCGTCGGTTCGACGATCATCTACGCGCACATGCAGGCGACCGGCATGATCAACGACCACTTCACCGGATGCTTTCGCTATCGACAAGTGTAAGGGCGGAGCGTGAGGTCGCGCGCTGCGCGCGCTCGTGAAGAGTTAGGTCGCGCGCTACCCTGACTCCTCACAAGGCCGCGCAGCGGCCGGCCTCACGAGCGAGCGCCAGCGAGCGGCCTAACGGCTCTTGGCCCGCGAACCGCGCAGCCGATCGACCGAGAATGTCGCGACTTCGCCACCGCGCGCGCGTCGCGGCTGGCCGGGTTCCGGCGCCCAGGCATGCGCGTAGATGACTTCATAGGTCGCCGGCAGCACGCCGTCCACGCGGAACGTCTCATAGGCGTCGAGCATCTGGCGCCAGCGGGTCTTGCCGGTCAGGCCGCGCGGACGCGACGCATCGGCATTGGTCGCGCCGATCGCCTTGAGCTCGCGCGTCAACGCGCCGGCATCGGCGTAAGTCAGCGTGAAATGCTCGGCGTCGAGCACCGGATCGCGGAACCCGGCCTGCATCAGCGCATCGCCGATTCGCGCGATGTCGGCGAAGCGGCTGACGTGTGCGGCGCGGTCGACCTGCGCCCACGCGTCGCGCAGTTCGTGCAAGGTGTCGGGCCCGAACGTCGAGATCGCGAGGTAGCCCTTGGGCCGCAGCACGCGGCGGAATTCGTCGAACAGCGCAGGCACGTCGTCGATCCATTGCAGGCACAGGTTCGAGAACATCACGTCGACGCTCGCATCGGCCAGCGGCAGCGCGCGCGCATCGGCGTTGACGCGCGCGAGCGGACGCAGCCAGCCGCTGCGGATCCGGTGCAGCATCGGCAGAGCCAGGTCCAGCGCGACGACGTGTGCGGTCTTCCAGCGCTTGCGCATCGCGAGCGACGCGCCTCCCGGACCGCAGCCGAGATCGAGCACGCGCTGCGGCGCCTGCTCGACGTAGTCGAGCCTCTCGAGCAGGCGCTGTTCGACTTCGTGCTGCAATACGGCGTGCGCGTTGTAGGTCGGCGCCGCGCGAGCGAACGCGCGGCGCACCTGGCGCGTATCGAGCGGCGGCGTCATGACACCAGCGCCGCGGCGAATTCGCCGATCGCTGCGGCGACCTCGCCGGCGTGGCGCAGGAACGGCGCATGGCCCGATGCGATCTCGACGAACCGGCCGTGCGGACTTTGCCGCGCCGACCCGTGCATCGCCGCGGACGGCACGAGGCGGTCGCGCCGCCCGGCAATCCACAAGCTCGGCAGCACCAGCTGCCGCAGATTTTCGCGCAGATCGGTCGTCTGCATGACGGTCAACGCGTGCTCGAGCACCTCGAGCACCGGGTCGCCGCGCTCGAATACGTGCGCCTTGAGCTCGCGCAACTCGTCCTGCGCGCGCGCGGAACCGAGTGTCTCGAGGGCGAGGAAGCGCTCGATCGTGCCGCGGTAGTCGCCGAGCAGTCCGCGGCCGAACTCGGTGAACACCTCGACCGGCACGCCGTGCGGCCAGTCCGGCGCGGAAACGAAGCGCGGTGAGGTCGCGATCTGCACGAGACCGCGCACCTGCTGCGGAAACTCGAGCGCTGCGCGCAGGCTGACCAGCCCGCCGTACGACCAGCCGGCCCAGATCGCGCGCGGCAGCTCCGTGGCGAGCCAGGCCGCGCAACGCGTCGGATCGATCGATTCCTGCGATCCGATGCTGCGGCCGTGGCCGGGCAGATCGACGACGTGAACGCGGAATCGCGCGGCGAGCAGCGGCGTCAACGGCGCGAAAATGCC
>Ga0068860_100003231_pt1 | contig 16805 bp, 16 predicted proteins | sample KBSSwiS32_FD_66597 | JGI IMG/M metagenome (GOLD analysis project Ga0068860, IMG submission 66597) | Switchgrass rhizosphere microbial communities from Kellogg Biological Station, Michigan, USA - KBS Switchgrass S3-2 | ecosystem: Host-associated > Plants > Roots > Rhizosphere > Soil ... | reverse complement strand
GTGCGGCATCTCATCGGCGCCAACTCACCGTTCGACACCGAGGTGCTGGCCCGCCAATTGGCCGACTTGGTCTGGGCCGGGTTGCGGGGGGTCCGCCGGGTGTAGCTCAGCGCGTGTAGCTCAGCGCGCGACGGCCCGTATTCGCAGCAGGATCCCGTCGCTCCGAGCGTCGGTTACCGACAAACCGGCATCTTCGAAGGAACGACAGGTCTCGGCCAGCGTGGGAAACGAGATCCCGCTGACACCAACGGCCCGCTGCACCGCGCGCCCGACCCGCCCCGTGGCATCGATCAGGCTGGTGGAGAACACGCGGCCCGCGTCAGAGAGCACCCGTCGAGTCTCGGACAAGGCCGCGGCCACGTCACCGATCTCGTTGAGCGTGCCGCCGATCACGGCCGCCTGCACGGAGCCGTCGGCCAGCGGCAAATGTTGGGCCAAGGCACGAATTGGCCACAGCGTCACTCCAGCGTCGCCAGCGCGTCGTTGCGCTTGGACCAGGAACTCGCGGCTGTGATCAACCGCCAGTACCGCCGCCCCCCGTCCCGCCAACGTTCGCGCGTACAGACCCTCGGAACATCCGATGTCGACCACCAGCTGCCCGGGCTCGGGCTCGATGGCGTCGGTGAGCTCCGCCAGCTCTGCTTCCATCGCCACGACTCCGCCCGAGAACCGCCGGGCGGCCGACCGGCGCCACACCGCTTCGTAGAGCTGAGGTTCGGGCGGGATCGAGTTGGCCAGTTGGGCCAGTGTTCGTTCGGGGTGATGGGGTCCCATGGCGTCCCAAATCCCTCGGCGCACCGGACTGGTGCGTCCGCATGCTCCGCATCGCAAGCCGTCGGTCGATACGACGCCAGCCGTCGCGCACCATGGGCAGCGCACCTGCGCGCCGGGAGGAGTCCACATGGCACCAATCCTGGCCCGAAGAGCATCAGCAGCGGTGATCGAGCTCGATCTTGGTGCCGAATCGCTCGAACAGTTCCACCCCGGCCGGCGCCGGGACTCGGCGCACCAGCTCCGCCAACAGTTGCGTCCACGCCTCGCCCGAAGACGGGCCGAGGGCCACGAGGTTGCCGCGTCGTATCGCGGCCGGTCGCCCAGCCAACTCGGCTCCGTCGTAGCGGGCAATCACCTCGGCGTCGGAGTGTTCGGTCAGCACGAAGGCATCGGCCCACGGGCCGGCCGAACAGTTCCACGGTTGCACCATCATCTCGATGCCCTCTACCGCCGCAGTGGTTCGCGCTCCCAATCGAGCCGACAGACCGGCGGGCTCGGCCACGTCGACCCACGCCGCGTCTTCCGTGCGAACCAGAGACCTCGGGCCCAGCACCACCGTCACCCCCCGGTCGAGCAATCCCTCGAGCAGTTCGATTCGTTCGGGAGTGGCCAGGTGAAGCGCGGGAGCCAAGATCAACTCATACCGCGACAGGTCGTGGTCGGTACCGACCACGTCAACATCGATGCCCAACCGGCTGGCTCCCTCCTGGGCCGCCCTGAGCAACACGCGATGGGGCACCGCGTCGACCGGCGGGCCCGCATCAATGGCCCATGAATCGTCGCAGTCGTAGAGAATCGCCGCCCGCGCCCGCGGTCGCTCGAGCGCCGCCTCGGTGGCGCGCCCCAGTTCCTCGAGGAATCCGCGCACCTCGTCCAAGGCGCGCGATGGCGTTCCGTCGTGGCGAACGAGACCGCCGTGATGCTGCTCCTGGCCGAAGCGACCGGCTCGCCAGCGCGAGAGGAGGACCGTGTGCATGCCGTGATAGAGCGCTTGCCGACACGATCGGGTCAGCGCGCCGGGTGGTGCCGGTGTCGTGCCCGACTCCCATTGCCACCGGCCCACCTGCAGCTCCGAGACCCACGCGTTGTCGGCCTCGTCGTTTCCCCGCACCAGGCCGTGTCGCAGCGCGACCTCGTAGGGATCATGGTCGTAGGCCACCAATCGATGGGCCCGAGTGGTAGGGGACCCGCCGCGAGGCGCCAAGTCGCCCAACGCCACGTCGTTGCGGGCCACGTCGGTGCTCACGATGCGCAGACGGCCGGGCGAATGCCGCCGAGCCACCTCCGACAATTGGTTCACGAAGGTGCCGACCTGGTGCGAGACGAACCGGCGGTGCGCCAGCACCAAGGACGGTGATTGGCCGCCCGTGGATCGAGGAAGGTCGACCTCCTCAAAGGTTCGATAGCTGCCGCCGCGCACCATCGTTCCCCAGGCCGAGTTCAACCGCTCGATCGACCCGTAGCGACCCTTAAGCCATTGGCGAAAGGCCTGCTGACACGGCGGGCACCAGCAGCTCGCTCCGTCACCGTCGATGGCGTCGTGAAGCTGCCAGCCGCCCACGGCCGGATGGTTCCCATAGCGCTCCACCAGCTCGGTGGTCATCCGACGGGCCTCGACGCGAAACACGCTGGAGGTCAGGCACACATGATGGTGGTCGCCCGGCGAGCGCTGGCGGCCGTCCGGGCCGACAGAGAGCACCTCGGGTCGCTGACGGGTGAGCCATCGAGGAGGGCTGGGGGTGGGGGTCGCCATCACCACTTCTTGTCCAGCCGCCGCCAGGAGACCGACCACCTCGTCGAGCCAGGCCCATTCGAACCGGTTCGGTTCCGGTTCCACGCTCGACCACATCTGGGTGCCGAGCCGCACCACGGACAATCCGAGATCGGTCATCTGCCGTACCGAGGCGCGCCAGGTGGTTCGAGGTTCCTGCTCCGGATACCAGCAAACACCCAGGCGCATCATGGGGCGAGCGAACCATCCACTTGGTCAGGCTGGCGCGGCGACCGCCCGGATGCCAACAACACGTTGTTTACGGTCCGTCAAGCTTGACAAAGGGGCCACGCCGTATCGGCCGATGTCAGGGGTGCACCAAGGGTCCACCGGCCACCCTCAAGGGATCGGAAAGACCGATGAAGCAGGGCACGCCGTAGGTCGATGCCTGGACCGCTCGCTAGGGACGGGGAGCGTAATTCTCAAGGAGGACACCCAGTGTCAGTCTCCAACGTCAGCGGCTCCTCGCCTCTGTTCAACTTCAGTGGCGTGGCCTCGGGCCTCGACACCAATTCGATCATCACCGCGTTGATGGCCGTCGAGAAGCGACCGCAGGTCCTCCTACAAAATCGCCAGAGCGCGTACCAGGCCATGAACACGGCGTACTCGTCGGTGATCAGCAAGCTCAACAGCCTCCAATCGGCGGCGCGCAACCTCGGCAATCCCACCGATTGGCAACCGGTCGCCGCCTCGTCGTCCGACCCCAATCGGGCGACGTTGACCTCCTCGAGCGGCTCCAGCACCGGCTCGGTGTCGTTTACCGTGCAATCACTGGCGTCACCGGACTCGGTGGTTTCGTTCGGGCAGGTGGCCGACGCCGACACCACCGTGGTGGCGGCGGGCACCATCACCATCGGCACCAGCGCCGGATCCACCACCGTGAACACCGGCGGCGGCACCCTCAACGAGATCGCGCAGGCCATCAACAGCCAGACCGCCGTCGGGCTCACGGCCGCGGTGGTCAACAATGCCCCGGGCCAGTACAAGCTTCAGCTCACCGCCACCAACGTGAACGAGACCGTGAACACGCCCATGGCTCAGTTCACCGGACTCGGAGGCTTCTGGGGTCAGGTGACCACCGCGTCGCAGGCCAAGATCCACGTCGGTGCCGCAGGGATGGGCTACGACGTGTACTCCAACTCCAACCTGTTCACGAACCTCCTGCCGGGGGTGAACGTGACCGTGCACCAGGCCGATCCCACCACCGTGGTGACCGTGCAGTCGAGCCCCGACGCGGGCGCGATGGCGGGCAAGGTTCAAAAGATGGTCGACGCGTACAACGCGGCGATCGACGAGATCAAGACCCAAACCGCCTACGACCCCGCCACCAAGATCGCCGCTCCCCTCCAAGGGCAGAGCGCGCTCCGCCAGTTCACCAACCGGCTCTCTCAGGCGGTGAGCGGAGCCAGTGGCGCCGGCACGCCGGCATCGGCCGGCATCCAGCTCGACTCCACCGGGCACATCACGTTCGACCAGGCCGCCTTCACGGCCGCCTTCCAAGCCAACCCGGTCAGCGTTCAGAAGCTCTTCGCCGATCCGCTCAACCCGACCAGCCCGGGCCTCATCGATCGTCTCAAGACCGAACTCACCAATGCGATCTCTCCCGGCACGGGCTTTCTCCGCACCGCCCAGAACAGCGTGCAGACCAGCATCATCGGGCTCACCACCGACATCGCCCAGTACCAGGTGCGGCTCGACAGGCGGGAAGACACGCTTCGCAAGCAGTTCACCGCGTTGGAGACGGTGTTGACCGGAATCCAGGCTCAGGGCAACGCCCTGCAGGCCAGGTTGGGGATGTCCAGCAACTAGCGCCACGCTGGCGGCGGAGCCCAGACGCAGCGCGGCGACGCCGAGTGCTAGTAAGGGCCGCATGGAAATCAGAGGAACCAAAGCCATGATCGTCGGCGGCGCGTCGGGCATGGCGCGAGCGACCGCCGAGCGGTTGCACCAGGCGGGCGCCACGATCGCCATCCTCGACCTCGAGACGTCGAACGGGGCCGAGGTGGCCAAGACGATGGGCGGCACGTTTCATGCCTGCGATGTCATGGATGCCGAGGGCACCGAGCACGCCGTCAACGACGCGGTGTCAGCCTTGGGAGCACTCCACATCGCGGTGAACACCGCCGGCGGTGGAGGGGCGCAGCGCACCATCTCCAAAAAGGGGCCCTACCCGCTCGAGGACTTCCGGCGCATCATCGAGTTGAACCTGATCGGTACGTTCAACCTCAATCGCCTGCAGGCGTGGCACATGAACGACAACGAACCCAACGAGGGGGGCGAGCGGGGAGTGATCATCAACACCGCCTCCATCGCGGCGTTCGAGGGTCAGATCGGCCAAGTGGCCTACTCCGCGGGCAAAGGAGGCATCGCCTCCATGATGTTGCCCATGGCGCGAGATCTGGGATCGCTCGGCATACGCGTCATGGCCATCGCCCCCAGCCTGTTCCAGACCGGAGCCACCGCCCGCGTCCCTCCGGAGAAGCAGGCGGAGCTCACGCGCGATTGCGCGTTTCCCAAGCGCATGGGTCTGCCCGACGAGTACGCCCGGCTGGCCCAGGCGATCGTGGAGACCCCGATGTTGAACGGCAGCACCATCCGATTGGACGCGGGCGTGAGGTTCGCGCCGAAGTAAACGACGCACAGGGAGACATCAGTGGAGGACAAGGACCTCACCGCCCGCATGGAGCGAGTGATCGATGAGCACGAGATCCGCCAGGTGCTCACCCGCTACGCCCGGGGTGTGGATCGTTTCCAGTTCGACATGGTGCGAAGCTGTTACCACCCCGACGCCATGGATGAGCACGGCGACTTTCGAGGCAACGTCGACGAGTTCATCGACATGATCAAGGTCAGCCTTCCGAGGTATCAGTCCACCAATCACTTCATGGGCAATATGTTCATCGAGATCGAGGGAGCGAAGGCCCGCAGCGAGTCCTACACCATTGCCTTCCACCGGGTGCCACCCCGCAACGGCAAGCCGGAGCGCGATCACATCGTGTGTTTCCGTTACGTCGACGACTTCGAGAAGCGAGACGGTGAATGGCGTATCGCTCACCGCGTGTGTACCTTCGACTGGACGCGCACCGATCCGGTGGTTCCCGGATGGGAGTTCACCGACATCTTCCGGCGGGGCAGCCGGGGTTTGGATGATGCCGTGTTCGCCTCGGCACTTTCCGACCTTCCTTACCCTCCGGTCGTGCGCTGAGAGGCAATAGTCCCGATCAGCCGCACTGCTTCGTTATCCAAAGCGGTGGGCAGGTCGCTGGTCTCGGAGTCGACCAAGTTCTGTTTGAGCAACGCCATGGCCGTGCCCGGGATGGCCGCGATGCGCGCCACGATCTCCTGTACTCGCGCCAGCAGCTCCTCGCCCGGATAGACAGCACTGACCAGCCCGTAGCCCAGCGCGGTTTCTGCGTCGACCCGGTCCCCCAGCAAGAGCATCTCGCGGGCCCGGGCCGCACCGATCAGACGAGGCAGCGTCCAGGAGATGCCGTAGTCGCCCGTGAGACCGGCTTTGATGAACCCGGTCGCGAACACCGCAGTGGTGGCGGCGTAGCGAAGGTCAACCGCCGCCGCGAAGGAGAGGCCGGCCCCGGCACACGGCCCGTTGATGGCGGCGATCGTCACCTTGGGCATCGTGTGCAGCAGCTCGGTGAACCGCTCCAGCTGTCGCATTGACGCCACTTGCCCGTCGAGATCAGCCGGCCCCTCGGCCGCTGCGCTCGCGCCGATCACGTTCAGATCGCCGCCCGCACAAAAACCCCGGCCGGCACCGGTGAGGATGACGGCGCGCACCGAATCATCGTCGGCCGCCGACAGCAGGCACTCGATCGCCCGTTCGATCATCGGAGCATCGAACGCGTTGAGACGGTCGGGCCGATCAAAGGTGAGCGTGGCCGCCGGGCCGTCGACTTCGAATCGGATCCCTGAATCGGATGTCATCGCCACAGGGTACGATGCCCGTCCTCGGCCGCATGGCCCGGACCTGGGGAGGCTCCGATGGGGATGCAGGATTTCCGTTTCGACGGCAAGCGGGTGCTCGTAGTTGGAGGCGCCACCGGCATGGGGGCCTCCGCGGCCCAGACCGCGGTCGAGTTGGGCGGCGAAGTCATCGTGATGGACGTCGCCGACGTGAAGTTCCCGGTGGCGCAGGTCATCAAGGTCGACCTGCGCGACCGAGCCAGCGTGGACGCGGCCGCCGCGCAGGTGACCGGCCCGATCGACGCGCTGTTCTCGTGCGCCGGGGTGGCCGACGGCACGCCCGGGATCATGCTCATCAACTTCATCGCCCAGCGCCATCTCATCGAGCGGCTGCGCGACGACGGCAAGTTGGCCAGGGGCGGAGCGATCGCCATGATCTCATCGGTGGCTGGGCTCGGTTGGCAGGCCAACCTGCCAACGGTGCTGGATTTCCTCAGCCAACCCGATTGGGACGCCATGGCCAAGTGGATCGAAGGCCACGAAGGTACCGACAGTTACACCTTCAGCAAGCAGGCCATGAACGCCTATGTCAGCAACGAGGCGTTCCCGATGCTCAAGAAGGGCGTGCGGATCAACGCCATCCTGCCGGGACCCACCGACACACCTCTGGCCCAAGCCAACAAGGAGACCTGGCTCACGTTCGGTACCGATTACCGCAAAGAGACAGGCGGAGTGAACCTACTTGCCCGCGAACAGGGCGACGTTTTGAACTTCCTGTGCAGCAACGCCTCCAGCGGAATCACCGGGGTGACGTTGCTGGTCGATCAGGGCCAGGTGTCGTCGGCGATCACCGGTTCGTTCCCGGACGAGGCCATCCAGAAGCTCGCCAGCAACACCCCGATGAGTTAGCTCAGATGAAGACGAGCTGATCCACGTCAGAGGTGCCGGAGGCCACCGCTACCTTCGAGCCCGGCCGCAGCCGGATCAGGTCCAGCGTCAACTCGGCGATCTGGTCAGGCCGGAAGTGTTCCAACATCTCAGCTTGGGCCGCTTCGTCGAACGACTCGGGGTCGATCAGGAAGGCCCGCGCGAACCGCAGCGCCGCCTTGTGACGGTCGGAGAGATCGCTGTCTTCGAAATGGGAGATCTTGGCCACGGTGGTCTCGTCGAGCCCGCGGTCGACGGCCACCCGAACGCGGGTGTTGCGACACACGCCGCAGTGCGACAGCTGACCGCTCAGGATGCGGACCATCTCCTTGGTCACGATGTCGACCTTGGGCTTGGTGATCGAGGCCGCGAAGAAGGCGTTGAACGCCTCGCCCAACTCCGGAGACACGTCGGTGAGGTTGAACGGCGCTCCGGAGTTCGGGTTGGTGGTGACTCGTGGACTGGTCATGGCAGCCTCCCCAGGCCGAGCGTGAGATCCGCTCGCATTCGAGTTTCGAAAATTCCACAGGCGTAGGTGAGGACGAGGAATCCCCCTTCGCCCAGCATTTCGACGACGGCAGCGGCCTGTTCGTCGCTCACTCCCTCCGCGTCGATCAACACCTGCTCGGCATAGGCCAGGCAGACTCGGTCTCGTTCCGTGAACCGGGGATCGGTGGGCCACGAGGCCACCGCCGACACCAGCTCGCTGGCGGGCTCGACGCTGGAGCGATGCCGCAACAGTTGAGCGACGCGCCGCCGGCACAGCTCGAGCAGATCGGTGGGAACCACCTGCTGTTCCCAGATGGCTGCTTCGACTCGACGGAAGGCATCGGCGTATTCGGGCCGGTGGTTCACCACCCGGTCGAAGGCCGTGGCTCCCGGCGCCTCATCGGCAAGCCAGGTTTGGTCCTGGCCGGAGAGCTGAGGAGCGGTCATTGGTCCGAGGCTACGCCACGGCCGGGCCGCTTAGCTACGAAGCGTCTGGCTCCAGGGCAGGCCCTTGGCCGGATCCGGCTCGCGCGGCAACCCCAGGACGCGATCACCGATGATGTTGCGCTGGATCTCGTCAGTACCGCCGGCGATGGCCATCCCCGGACTCTGCACACAGGCCTTCTGGAGGGCGTACGCGCCCTGGAAGCCATTGCGGCGCGTAACCGGCGCGCCGAAGTGGTCGGAAGCGTCGTAGCTGTCGATCAACATTCCGTCGGCGCCGAGCAGCACGGGGGCCCACTCGTTGAGACGGCGAATCAAGACCGAAAAGGCCAGCTTTCCCAACGAACCTTCGGCCCCGGTTTTGCCCTGCGCGCGCGCCACGCTGGCCCGAAGCTGCAGCAACCGGAGCACCTCGGCGTCGACCCAATGACGCATCAGTTCGGCTTTCAAAGCGATGGCCGCCGGCGAGGTCTTGTCGGCCCGGGCCTGCCACGCTTCCATCACCGGTGCGATGGGACCCTCTCCGCGGCCCGGGGGACGCGGCATGTTGTAACGCTCGTAGATCAAGGTGTGTTGAGAAACGGCCCAACCCTCGCCGATGCCGCCGAGGCGCTCGCTGTCGGGTATGCGCACGTCGTTCAGGAACACCTCGTTGAACTCGACGCCGCCCGACATCTGCCGCAACGGGCGCACGGTGACGCCCGGATCGGTCATGTCGAGCACGAACTGCGTGAGCCCGGCGTGCTTGACCACGTCGGGGTCAGTCCGGGCCAACACGATGGCCCACTGGGCCCGATGGGCACCGGAGGTCCACACCTTCTGACCGTTGACCACCCACTCATCACCGTCGCGGACCGCCCGGGTGGCCAACGATGCGAGGTCGGAGCCGGATCCCGGTTCGCTGTAGAGCTGGCAGCCCATGAGTTCGGCGGTGAACAGCGGGCGCAGGTATCGCTGCTTTTGATCGTCGCTGCCGAACGCCACCACCGTGGCGGCCCCCTGACCGGCCGCGATGGCATTGGTGGCCCGACCGCTGGGCGGAGCGCCGGCCCGGCTCAGCCGGGTGTCGACCAGATCCTGCAGGTCGGGGGTCACGCCGAGGCCGCCCCACCCTTCAGGAAAGTAGACCCAGGCCAGCCCGGCGTCGTACTGCGCCCGCAGGAAGGTGATCGGATCGGTGCTCGCGGGGGGATAGTCGCCGAGGAGCTTCTCCACTCGCTCGATCACCATCTGCTGGGTCGAATCGTGATCCATCGTGCGCTCCATCGGGTTACGGCCCGGCGGACAATACCGTTAGACCTGCGGGCCACCCAACGTGATCTCGTCAGTCGTGCTGGTTACTCTCCCCCGGTGGAATTTTCGTGGACGAGGGAGCAACAAGAGCTACGCGCGCAGGCCAAGGAGGTAGCGGCCGACGCGGTCGAGCGCTTCGGGCGATGGAACGACAGCTGGATGAATGGCTATTCGAAGCAGTTCGCCAAGGAGATGGGTCAGCTCGGCTGGATCGGCATGACCTGGCCCACTGCGTACGGCGGGGGCGGTCGGCCGGCGTTGGATCGACTGATCGTCGGTGAGGAGTTGATATCGGCCGGCGCCCCCATCGCCGCCATCTGGTTCGCCGACCGCCAGATGGGTCCTTCGATCATCGCCTACGGGCGACCGGACCAGCAGGCCGAGTTCCTGCCACCGATGTTGTCGGGCGAGCTCACGTGGTGCATCGGCATGAGTGAGCCGGGCGCAGGCAGCGATCTCGCCGGCCTCAGCACCTCGGCGCGACGCGACGGTGATCATTGGGTGATCAACGGCCAGAAGATCTGGACCAGCTTCGCCAAAGTGGCCGACTACATGTACCTCATCTGCCGGACCAACTCCGAAGGACCGCCACACGCCGGTATCAGCGAGATCGTTGTGCCGATGAAGCTGCCGGGCATCGAGGTGCGCACCATCAAAGACATGACCACCAACCAACACTTTTGCGAGGTGTTCTTCACCGACGTACGCGTACCGATCGGCAACTTGATCGGAGTGGAGGGCCAGGCGTTCAAGCAGACGATGCGCCAGCTCGAGCACGAGCGCGGTGGCATCGATCGGTTGGTCAGCAACCACGCTCTCTACAAGCTGGCCCTGGCCCGCGCCGATTTGGGCGACCCGCTGGTGCGCCAAGACGTCGCCCGCTTGGAATCGGCCTACCGAATCGGCCGCATCCTCGTGGCCCGCGAGGTGTTGAAGCAGGCGCCCGCCGGTTTCAGCTCCGCCACCAAATGCTTCTGCACCGAGCACGAGGCTCGAGTGGCGCAGTTCGTGAGCCGAGTGTTCGGCGCGGATGCCACGCTGTGGGACGACGTAACGCGGGGGCTCTGCTACTCCCCCGGCTACACCATCATGGGCGGCACCTCGAACATCATGCGCAACATCCTGGCCGAGAGAGTCCTCGGCCTCCCCCGCTAACCGCCGGGCGTACTGATCCGGAGAAGGGGTATCCAGTGCCCCCTAGCTACCCGAGAACGAGGCGGGGTGGCTAGGGCTGGCGGCCGGTGAAGGCGATCAGCTTGGTCTGCTCGTCGGCGTCGGCCGGCACGTCGACACGGGGCCCGTAGTGCCCGCTCTGGCGCAGCGCCTCGTCCATGGGCTGAATGCCTTCGTACATCGAGTGCACCTCGGTGGCATCCAGGGTCTCGTCGAGCCCGGTCGCCCTGGCCAGGTCCCAGGTGTGCACCAAGATGTCGCCCAGACAGAACGTGCTGATGGCGTCGTCGACGCGGTAGCGACCCATGAACATGTCGAACTCGAGGGCGGCCACCTCCGGGTCGTCAAGCGCCGATTGGAACGCGGTGTCGAGTGCCAGCCAGGCGCCGAGCGGATCGTCGTCCGCCGACGGCATGTTGGGGATCGTGATACCCACGTTGGCGAGACACAACGCCGGCATCCACTCCACCATGTGACGCACCACGTCTCGAGCCACCCAGCCGTCGCAAGGGGCGGGATTGTCCCACGCGCCAGCGGGTACCTCCCTCGCTTTCTCCGTGAATCCACCCGCGACTCTTCGATACCGCTGCGAAATCTCCGACATGGCCACCATCTAACTCGGTCGACGGACACCGACCGGCAGGCTCACGGAGTCGAGGCGGCCGCGCTGGTGGGCGGTGAGCTCGCCGGTGCGGTTGGGGTGCTCGTGGTGGTGGTCGCCGAGCTTTTGACCTTGGCGAGTGCCTGTTCAAAGGCGGCCAGGGTGGCGGCATCGACGCTTCCGGTCGGCGGGACGCCGAGCGCAGTCTGGAACTGCTTGAGGGCGTCGGTGAGCTCGGGCGTCCACTTGCCGTCGATCGGTCCGGTCCAATACCCGGTCAACTTGAGCACGGTCTGGAGCGAGGCGGTCTGGGTGGTGGACTTGTTGGCCGCCTGTGCGCCGACGGAGGCGAGCTTCTTGTCGAGGGCGAGTGCGGTTGCCTGGTCTACCAACCCCGTGGACGGCAGACCATTGTCGGTCTGCAACTGCTTGACCGCGCTCACCGTCTGCGGGCCATAGACACCGTCGATCGGGCCGCTGTAGTAGCCGGCCGTGTGCAAATCCGTCTGCAGCGCGACCGTGTACTCGATTACGTGCGCCACCGCTTGGGCTTGCTGGGCGTCGGTGACGCAGCCGCCGTCGACGAGAAGCTTCAGCCAGGCGATCTCAAGCGCGAATGCCGCCGAGTTGTACTCGGCCGTGGCCCGCACCAGCGGAGTGACGTCGGTGATCCCGGCCGAAGTCGTCGCCAGATCGGCCTCGGCCTGCTTCACGCGAGTGATCGAAGCCGCCGGAACGAGCGTCGTCGGCGCGGGGGTCGGAGGCGGACTGGTTGCGCTGGTGGGGACGCTGGAGGCGGCGGCCTGAGCATCGGCCAGCCCCGCTTGCGCATCGGCCAGTGCCTGTTGGGCCTTCACCACATCGCTCTGCGCCGCGGTTACCTTCATGGCCGCCGACGTAACCGAGTCGCGCGGTGCCACCAGGTCGGCACCCGCCGTCTTCACATCCCCAACGGTGGCCTTGTCGTCGCTGAACAGCTTGCCGTAGCGATCCAGCGCGGTGACATAGCCCCTCGCCTCGTTGCAGAATTGCTGCTGACTATCGGTGAGCGCGGCGTTGGCATGGTCGACATCGGACTTCGCGCTGGTGACGCGCGCCTCGGCCGCCGCTACGGAGTCCTGCGCGGTGGTGGCGGCCTGCTTGTCGTTGCTTGAGCTACTACACGCCCCAACGAGAAGAACAACAGTGATCGTCGCCGCGGTACACCGCGCCAATGTCCGCCGATTCGAGCCACGCGCCAACCTGCCAAGCCGCTGCATCAGAACTCATTGTTCCTCTCCACGAACCCCGCCGCCCGCGCGCCAACCAGTGTATTGACTACTCGATGCGCAAGCCCGAGATGGCGCGCGAGATCACGACCCGCTGAATCTCCGAGGTTCCTTCGAAGATCGTGTAGATCTTGGCGTCTCGGTGCCACCGCTCCACCGGGTACTCGCGGGTGTAGCCGTAACCCCCGAGGATCTGGATCGCCTGCTCGGTGGCCCACACCGCCACCTCGCCCGCCTTCAACTTCGACATTGATCCCTCGCCGGCCACGAACTGCTTGCCGTTGCGGGCCATCCACGCGGCGCGATGAACCAGGAGCCGGGCCGCGTCGATCTCCATCTTCATGTCGGCCAGCTTGAAGGCGATGCCTTGGTTCATGATGATCGGCTGACCGAAGGCCTGACGGTCTTTGGCGTACTGCAACGAGAACTCATAGGCCGCTCGGGCGATCCCCAAGGCCATCGCGCCCACCGCCGGGCGGGTCGCCTCGAACGTGGCCATGGCCGGTTGCTGGCCGCTGCTTCCGGCCTCGCGGGCCCGCGCCAGTCGCTCGTCGAGCTTGTCCTTTCCTCCCAGCAGCAGGCGACCCGGGACGCGCACATCGTTGAGCACCACCTCGGCCGTGTGCGACGCCCGGATGCCGTGCTTCAGATACTTCTGACCCTGGCTCAGGCCTTTGGTGCCGGGCGGAACCACGAAGCTGGCCTGGCCGCGACCCTTCAACGCCGGATCCACCGCCGCCACGACCACGTGCACGTCGGCGATACCACCGTTGGTGATCCAGGCCTTGGTGCCGTTCAGCACCCACTCGTCCTTGGCCTCGTCGTACACCGCCTTCGTGCGCAGCGAGCTCACGTCGGAACCGGCGTCGGGTTCGCTCACACAGAACGCGCCGAGCTTCACGTCATCCGCGGTGCCATAGCACTGCGGTACCCATTCGAGCGTTTGATCCGGTGTTCCGTTGCCGGCGATGGCGGCCGCGGCCAGACCCGAGCCGAAGATCGCCATACCGATTCCGGCGTCACCCCAGAATGCCTCCTCGAGGGCCACCGGCATCATCAAGCCGCTCGGCTCCGACATCACGTTGACCATGAAGTCGAACGAGTAGAGCCCGATCTTGGCCGCCTCCTCCACGACGGGCCACGGAAACTCCTCCCGCTCGTCCCACTCGTGGCCCTGGGGCCGCATCACGTCTTCGGCGAACTGGTGAACCCACTCGCCGACCTGCACTACATCTTCGGGTAGGTCCAAGGAGAAGTCGGGCACGGACACCTCGCAGCGGTCGACGGGCCCACAAGTTACCCCTGGGTAACCGGGCCCGGATTCAGTTTCTCAACCGGGACGCGAGCCAGCATCACCGCCAAGGCCAACGCCATCACGCCGGCGCCGACCAGATAGGGAGCCGACACCCCAATCTGCTGGAACAGCAACCCCCCGATGGCCGGCCCGACGACGCGGGCCAGGCTTCCGGCCGCCTGTTGGACGCCGAGCAACCGACCCCTCTCGGAGTGCCCGGAGGCGTTGGCCACCAAGGTGCTCAGGCTGGGACTGGCCAACCCTTGGCCGACCACCAACAACAGCAGCGACAGCAGCAGCACCACCCACACCTCGGCCAGCCCCAACACCGCCAGGCCCGCGCCGTTCACCGCCAAGGCCACCATCAACACCTTGGTGCTGCCCCATCGATCGGTGACGGGAGCCACCGCTCGCCCCTGCACGACCGACTGTGACAGTCCCACCAACACGAACACCCACGCCACGGACGCTTCCGTGAGACCGAAGCGACTTTCCCCGAACAGCGAAAAGGTGGCCTCGAACGCACTGAACGCCAGCGTCATCAGGAACATCACCAGCACGAGCCGCTTCACCGCGGGCGACAACCCCACCTTGGGCGCCGATCGATCCACCGCGACGGCCCGACGCCCCCGGGTTTCGGGAAGCCGGCGAATCGCCACCAACCCGTTCACCAGCGCGAGCACCGCCGCTACGTAAAACGGAGCGCGTGGACCGCCGAGCCACGCCGCCAGGCCGCCGATGGCCGGACCCACCGTGAAGCCGATCCCGAATGCCGCGCCCAGCAGGCCCAGCACGCGCGGACGGTCCTTGGGGTCGGCCAGATCGGTGGCGGCGGCCTGGGCCACCGACACGCTGGCTCCCGACGCGCCGTCGACCAGCCGCCCCACGTACAGCATCCACAGCGCCGGGGCCGCACCGCTGAGCAGTGAGCCCGCGGCCGTGCCGAACAACGACAACAGGATCACCGGTTTGCGGCCGATGCGGTCCGACAGGCGCCCCATCACCGGGGCCATCGCGAACTGAGCCAACGAGAACGAAGCAAACAGCAAGCCCGCTTGGGTGGGCGACGCGCCGAACTCCTTTTTCGCATACAGCGCCAACACCGGGATGGCGATGCCAAACCCGATGAGGTCGATGGCCACCGTCGACCAGAGCACACCGAATCCCTTGGGCAGCGGGGCGCGCTCTGGCCGCGCTTTCGTCGTTCTCACGAGCGGGGAGCGGGCGACACGCGACACCGACCGCTGGCCTTACCCACGGTGCACCACCGTTCCTTGCTTCGTCGTCTCCACATGCCAGCCCGCAGCTTGCAGATCGGAGCGCAGTTGATCGGCGCGGTCGAAGTCCTTGGCCTGTCGGGCCGCGTCGAGCGCGGCCACCGTGGCCGCCACGTCGGCCGGCACCTCGTCGGCCCCCTTCAACACCAGCCCCACCGCTTGGCACATCGTCACCACCGCGGCGGCCAGCGAGGGCGCCTCGGGCGCGCCGTCGTCGTAGGCGGCATTGGCTCGACGGGTGGTTTCGAACACCACGGCCATGGCCCGGGGGGTGTTGAGGTCGTCGTCGAGAAAGGCTCGGTACTCCTCCAGCACCGCGGCATCGGGCTCGGCCGACGCCTCACCGGCTCGGCGAGCCAACGCGTCCAGTGTGGCCAACGAGGCCGCGGCCCGCTTGATCGTGTCTCGATCCACCGTGAGCGGCGACCGGTAGTGGGCCTGCAGCACCAACATCCGGTAGGCCCGCGGGTCTTCCGAGGCGACCAGATCGACCAGATTGGTGAAGTTGCCGAGGCTCTTGGACATCTTTTCGCCCGAGGTGTCCACCACGAAGCCGTTGTGAACCCAGTGATGAGCGAAATCCCAGTCCATGGCCACGGCTTGGGCCCGCTCGTTCTCGTGGTGCGGGAAGGCGAGGTCCTGCCCACCCCCGTGAAGATCGAACCCCTCGCCCAGCAGGTCGAGGCTCATCACCACGCACTCGGTGTGCCAACCGGGGCGGCCGGCGCCGAACGGGGCGGGCCACGATGGCTCGTCGGGCTTGGTGAACTTCCACAGCGCGAAGTCGGCTGGGTGACGTTTCTGGGCCGCGCCCAACACCTCGCGGTCGCCGCCCCCGGCCAGCAGATCCTCCACCGACTGGTGAATCAGCAACCCGTAATCGGGCACCGAGGACACCGCCAGGTACACGCCGTCGTCGGTGGCGTAGGCCCGGTCGCGCTCGATGAGCCGAGCAATCAGGTCGACCATCTCCTCCACATATTCGGTGGCGTGGGGAGTGGCGGTGGGTCGCTGCACCCCGATGGCGTCCATGGCCTCGAACCACACACGCTCGTAGTGGCTGGTGATGTCCTGCCAAGAGCGGTCTTCGCGGGCCGCCTGCTCGATGATCTTGTCGTCGATGTCGGTGATGTTGGACACATAGGTCACCTCTAACCCGGACCATTCGAGGTAACGGCGCAACACGTCGAACACCAGCGAAAAACGGCCGTGACCGAGATGGGGAGGCCCGTAAACCGTGGGTCCGCACACGTACATGCTCACCGAGCCGGGCTGGCGCAGGGCCAGCTCTCGGGTCGACCCCGAGGCGGTGTCGTGCAGGCGGATCATGGCGCCAGACCGTAGCGGGCGCTGTCTGCGCCGACCCGGCCGGACCGCCCCCCAGCGCGTACTGACGCGGGTTACGCCGGGAAAACCCTGCGTAAGGCGCGTCAGTACGCACCGGTGGGACGGGCTGCGGGTACCCTCGGCGCACTATGGCGACGCCCGACAAGCCCACCCTCGATGGCATCGAAGGACCACTGATCGAACAGTGGGAGGCCAGCGGCGTCTACCGCTTCGACCGCACGGCGGA
>Ga0068860_100003227_pt1 | contig 16817 bp, 19 predicted proteins | sample KBSSwiS32_FD_66597 | JGI IMG/M metagenome (GOLD analysis project Ga0068860, IMG submission 66597) | Switchgrass rhizosphere microbial communities from Kellogg Biological Station, Michigan, USA - KBS Switchgrass S3-2 | ecosystem: Host-associated > Plants > Roots > Rhizosphere > Soil ... | reverse complement strand
GTGCTCGGTGAGCCCGATGGAGCTGACGGCGTCGAACCCGGTCTCCGGGACGTCCCGGTAGTCCAGGTGCCGGACCTCGGCGAACTCCTCGAGCCCCTCGCGGCGGATCGCCTCCTGGCCCCACTCGGCCTGGGCGCGCGACAGCGTCACCCCGAGTGCGTGCACGCCCATGCGCGCGGCGTGGCGCACCATGCCCGCCCAGCCGCAGCCGACGTCGAGCAGCCGCATGCCCGGCTCCAGCGCGAGCTTGTTCGCGACCAGCTCGTACTTGGCGGCCTGCGCCTGCTCGAGGGTGGCGTCCGCGCTCGGGTAGGCGGCACAGGTGTAGGTCATCGACGGGCCGAGCACCCACTCGTAGAAGGTGTTCGAGACGTCGTAGTGGTGCGAGATCGCCTGGCTGTCCCGGAACTTCGAGTGCAGCCTGCCCCGCGGGCGGGCCTCGAGCTCCGGCGGCGCGGGCCGGTACTTCAGCCACACCGGGCCGACGGTCGCGAGCAGCTTCGCGAAGTCCGCCTTGGACACCCCGTTCAGGGTGATCTCCGACAACGAGGCCAGGGCGCTGTACAGGTCGCCCTCGACGTCGATCTCGCCGGTGACGTACGCGCGCGCCAGGCCGAGCGTGCCCGGCGCCGAGGCCAGCCGGGCCAGCGCCCGCGGCGACTCGATGCGCAGGGCGATCTCGGCGTCGTCCGGACCGGACTTGCTGCCGTCGTAGGCGACCAGCCGGATCGGCGCGTCCTGCCCGATGACGTGACCGAAGACCTCCGCGACCCGCATGCTCACGCTCCCCCACCCACCTTCGTGTACAGGTCCGGCACCCGACCCGACGGGTCGTAGCGCTCCTTCACCGCGCGGTACGCGGTCCCGTTGTACCGCTCCCAGAACTCCGCCTCGCCGTAGTGCACGGTCGAGTAGAGACTCTTGTGCCCGTCGAGGCGCGCGACCAGGTCCTCGACGAACCGGTTGTGCTCCCAGCGGTCCCCGGTGATGGGGACCGACGACCAGAAGCCGACGTTGACGTACGGCGTGTGCGGCTCCATCGGGTACAGCGGCCAGGTCCGCTCCCCGCGCAGCTGCAGCGGGCAGAGCCAGACCGGCGCGATCCCCACGTGCTCGTGGAACTCGGCGAGGAACTCCGGCAGCCGGTCCGTCGGGATCTCGACGTCCTGGATCACCATCTCCTCCTCGGGCTGCCCGAGACGGCGACGGACGGTGTTCGACGCCTGGTACCGCTGGTCCAGCGCGACCAGCCTGCGGTAGACGTCCGAGCGGCGGTAGCGCTTGGGCCAGAGCCTGCGCACCGCCGGGACCTGCACCCCGAAGGCCCGCGAGCACCAGAACCAGTCGGTGTCCCAGCGCCAGAGGTAGTCGTGCACGGTCAGGTGGTCGACCGGGCGGGTCCGCAGCGACCGGTAGAACACGTCCATGCCGGTGTAGTCGCTGACCTGCGCGCCGGGCAGCGGCCGGTCGACGAACTCCCCCACCGACACGTAGTGCTCGGTCGGCGAGAACACGGTGCCGTCGACGAAGTCCGCGTCGCTCGCCACGAACCGGGTGATCGCCGCCGTGGCCTCCTCCGCGGTGCGGAAGCGGTGGTGGGTCAGCCGGACGTACGGCTTCACCGGCAGCAGCTCGATGCGCAGCCGCAGCGCGTAGCCGAGGGTGCCGTAGGAGTTCGCGAAGGCGGAGTAGAGGTCGGCGTGGTCCCCGGTCGGGGCCGCGGTGACGAGCTCGCCCGCGGGGGTGAGCACGTCCATCTCCAGTACCGACTCGTGCGGCAGCCCGTGCCGGAAGCTCGTGGACTCGATGCCGAGCCCGGTGACCGCGCCGCCGAGGGTGATCGTCTTGAGCTGCGGGACGACCAGCGGCATCAACCCGTGCGGGAGGGTGGCCGCGACCAGGTCCTCGTACGTGCACATGCCCTGGACGTCCGCGGTGCGGGCCTCGCGGTCCACCTCGATCACACCACTGAGGCCCGCCGTGTCCAGGTGCACCACCTCGGTGGTGGGCGCGCCGAACCGGAACAGGTTCGAGGTGCGCTTGCCCAGCCGCACCCGGCTGCCCGCGGGCACCTCCCGGTAGGCCGCGACGAGGCCCGCGACCACGCCGTCGTGCCGTCGCCGCGCCGTCGATCGGGTCTCCGGTGGGGTGTCCGCCCCGATCTGCGCCGTGCTCACGCCGCAACGCTAGCTCTGCGAGGCCCCGTTCGTCAGGGGTGAAACGCCGGGCTTACATCACTCGTGAGCTGCATCGTTCGGGAGGAACCGGACATCTAGTCCCTACGCCGGGACGCCACGAGCTTCGGGATGGCCGGGAACCCGGTCAGCGGCCGGTAGGCCTCGGCCGCCGCCGTGAGGCCCGCGTACTCCTCCGCCGACAGCCGGATCTCGGCCGCGGCCACGTTGCTCTCCAGCTGGGCCACACTGGACGCGCCCGGGATCGCGACCACGTGGGACTGGTGGACGACCCAGGCCAGCGCGACCTGCGACGGCGTGGCGTCGTGCCCGGAGGCGACGTCCCGCAGGGTGTCGAGCAGGGGCTTCGCGGCGTCGAGGTTCTCGGGCAGGAACATCGCGCTCGCCGAGCGGACCCCGTTGGCCGGGCGGTGGTCGCGGTCGTAGCGGCCCGAGAGCAGGCCCTGGGCCAGCGGGCTGTAGGCGATCACCAGGTGCCCGGTGCGCTGGGCCCACGGCAGCATCTCGACCAGCGGGTCCCGGTGCACCAGGCTGAACTGAACCTGGTTGGACAGCAGCGGCGCCCCCAGCCGCACCTCGGCGGAGCGCCAGCGCTTGAGCGGGTAGTTCGACACCCCCACCTGGTCGACGACGCCGACCGCCCGCAGCGCGGTCATCCCGCGCATGGTCGTGCCGTCGGAGACCAGGGGATTGGGCTGGTGCACCTGGTAGAGGTCGAGGGTCCGCACGCCGAGCCGCTGCGCGCTGGCCACCCCGCGCTGCTGCACCACCGCGGCCGTGGGCAGCACCGGGAAGATCTTCGTGGCGACGACGACGTCGTCCGTGCCGCCGGTGTCCGCCAGCGCCTTGCCGAGGATCCGCTCGGAGCGGCCGAAGCCGTAGACCTCGGCGGTGTCGAACACGGTGACGCCGAGCTCGCGGGCCCGCGCAACGATCCGCGCCGCCTCCGCCTCGAAGTCCGCGCCGTACCCCCACTCCTTCGACCCGAACTGCCAGGTGCCCAGCCCGATCACCGAGTACGGCTTCGCGGTGGTGATGCCCTCGACGTGACGCATGGGGCCCAGTGTGCTCCCGTTCGGCGGGAGGCGCGGGAGCACCCGGCTCGGTGGTCGAGCTCCCTGGTCGAGCTCCTGGTGGAGAGCTCGGTGGTGGAGCTCCGTGATCGACGTCAGTGGTCGGTCAGGAACGAGTCCAGGATCGGCCAGGTCGTGGTGCGGGCGCGGCGGCCGGTCAGGACGCCGAGGTGGCCGCCCGGCGCGGTCTCGAACCGCACCTGGGCGGCACCGGTGAGCAGCGGGACCACCCCGCGGACCGCCCGCAGCGGGGCGATGACGTCGTCGAGGCCCGCGACGACCAGCACCGGGGCCCTGATGTCCGCCAGCGAGAGGGACCGCCCACCCAGGTCCACGCGACCGGCGGCGAGGTCGTTGGCGCGCAGCAGCAGGTGGAACAGCTGGCCGAAGGCCCGGCCGGGGTAGCCGTGCATGGAGTTCATCAGATGGTCGACGGCCTCCATCTGGGCGAGCGTGTCGCGGTCGTCGAGCCGGGAGAGCACGGCGAGGGGCTTGGTGACCAGCCGGTCCACCGCCGTCAGGTGGAAGACGCCGCTGACCAGCGGGGCCGGGAAGCTGCCCACGGCGCGGTAGAGCGCGGAGACCGCGCGCCCGCCCGCGATCTCGGCCACCGGACGCAGCGGGGCGACCAGCGGCACCGCGGACACGTCCACCGGGCTGCCGATCGCGGTGACCGTCCGCACCGGGAGGTCCGCGGCCGCGGTGGCGAGCAGGCAGAACAGCCCGCCCAGCGACCACCCGACGAGGTGCACGGGCTCCCCCACCGCCCGGACCACCCGGGGCACCACGCCGTCGACCCAGTGCTCGATGCCGAGCCTGCGGTTCGCGAACGACATCGACCCGTAGTCGACCAGGTAGACCGGCCTGCCCCGACTCAGCAGGTGCTCGACGAGCGAGCCCCCGCGGCGCAGGTCGTAGGCGAAGTCCGGGGCACCCAGCGGCGGGACCAGCAGGACCGGCGGGCCCTCCTCGGGGCCGAGGGGCGCGTAGCGGTAGAGCACCCCGCCCGGGTCCCGCCCGACCTCGGTGCGCGGCATCCGGCGCAGGTCCGCGACACCGCCCGCGACCGTCTTGTCCCAGACGTTCGCGGCGACCCTGCCCAGCGCACCCACCGGCGCAGCGTACGGCCCGGGCGGGCCGGACCGGGCACTCGCGGCCACGCCGGGTTACCGGCCGGTATGGGATCGTCCTCCCATGCTGCGCGACATCTTCGACGACGACCACGACGCGTTCCGCGACCTGGTGCGGACCTTCCTGGCGAAGGAGGTCCTCCCCCACCACGCGGGCTGGGAGAAGCAGGGCCAGGTCGACCGCGAGGTGTGGCTGGCCGCCGGGCGGGCGGGCCTGCTCGGCACGGACGTCCCGGAGGAGTTCGGCGGCGGCGGAATCCCGGACTTCCGCTACAACGCCGTCGCGCTGGAGGAGATCACCGCCGCGGGCGCGAGCGGGCTGGGCTTCCCGCTGCACAACGACGTCGTGGCCCCCTACCTGCTGCGGCTGTGCACCGACGAGCAGAAGCGGCGCTGGCTGCCCGGCTTCTGCTCCGGCGAGCTCATCACCGCGATCGCGATGACCGAGCCCGGCACCGGCTCGGACCTGCAGGGCATCGCGACGAATGCTGCGCGGGACGGCGACGACTGGATCCTCAACGGCGCCAAGACGTTCATCACCAACGGCATCCTCGCCGACCTGGTGGTCGTGGTCGCCAGGACGGACCCGGAGGCGGGGGCACGCGGGTTCTCGCTGCTCGTCGTCGAGCGCGGGATGCCCGGCTTCGAGCGCGGCCGCAGGCTCGAGAAGGTCGGCATGAAGGCCCAGGACACCGCGGAGCTGAGCTTCACCGACGTCCGGGTCCCCGCGGCCAACGTGCTCGGCGAGGTGGGCCAGGGCTTCATCTACCTGATGCAGAACCTCGCCCAGGAGCGGCTGTCCATCGCCGTGGGCGCCACCGCGGGCGCCGCGGCCGCGCTGGCGATGACGCTGGACTACACCAAGGAGCGCAAGGCCTTCGGCAAGCCGGTGGCCGCCTTCCAGAACACCCGCTTCGAGCTCGCGGAGATGGACACCGAGATCGACGTCACCCGCGCGTTCGTGGACCGCTGCCTGCGGCAGCACGTCGAGGGCGAGCTGGCGGTGGCCGACGCCGCCAAGGCGAAGTGGTGGGCCACCGACGTGCAGCGCCGGGTCGTGGACCGGTGCGTCCAGCTGCACGGCGGGTACGGCTACATGCTGGAGTACCCGATCGCCCGCGCCTTCGTGGACTCGCGGGTGCAGTCCATCTACGGCGGCACCAACGAGATCATGAAGGAGATCATCGGCCGTGCGCTCACCGGCTGAAACCCGCCCCGGCCGTCGGCTCGGACGGGTGAACGGGTAGAAAACCCGGCATGGCCTTCCGGTTGACGCCACACGAGCGCGGCTTCTACCCGTTGTTCACCCGCGCCGCGGAGAACATCGTGGTCGCGGCCGACGAGCTCGCGGCCATGGTGGACGCGGTCCCCGCGGACCGCCCCGCGATCGCCAAGCGGGTCAAGGAGGCGGAGAACGCGGGCGACGAGCTGACCCACGAGATCATGGTCAAGCTGAACTCCGTGTTCGTCACCCCCTTCGACCGGGAGGACATCTACCGCCTGGCCTCCTCGCTCGACGACTGCGTGGACCACATCGAGGAGGCCGCCGACCGGATCGTGCTCTACCGGCTCGAGCGGCTGCCCGCGGGCATCGCCATGCAGGTGGACGTGCTGCGCCGGGCCGCCGCGGCCACCGCGGAGGCCATGCCCCGGCTGGAGCGGATGTCCGCGCTGCAGGACTACTGGATCCACGTGAACTCGCTGGAGGACGAGGCCGACGAGGCGTACCACGCCGTCCTCGCAGGCCTGCTCTCCCCGGCCCAGACCCCCACGGACCCCGCCGCGGTGCTGGAGATCATCAAGCTCAAGGAGGTCGTGGACACCCTGGAGGAGGCCGCGGACGCCTTCGAGACGGTGGCCAACACGGTCGAGAGCATCGCCGTGAAGGAAGCCTAGTGAACGAGCCTGCGAGCGAACCGAGGACACAGTGCTGCTGACCGCGGTCATCGTCGTGATCGCGGTGGCGGTGGTGTTCGACTACACCAACGGCTTCCACGACGCGGCCAACGCCATCGCCACGTCCGTCGCCACCCGGGCGCTGTCCCCCCGCGTGGCGCTCGCCATGGCGGCGGTGATGAACCTGATCGGCGCGTTCCTGGGCACGGAGGTCGCCTCGACGGTCGGCAGCGGCATCATCGAGGCCCCCCAAGGCATGGCGGGCCTGGCGGTGGTCCTCGCCGCACTCATCGGGGCCATCGTGTGGAACCTGGTGACGTGGTGGTTCGGCCTGCCCAGCTCGTCGTCGCACGCGCTGATCGGCGGCCTGGTCGGCGCGGCCACCGCGTCGGCGGGCACCGTGAAGTGGGGCGGGGTCGTGGAGAAGGTCCTGATCCCGATGGTGCTCTCGCCCGTCGTCGGGTTCGTGCTGGCCGGGCTGGTCATGATCGCGATCCTGTGGATCTTCAAGGACAAGAAGCCCACCAAGCTCACCCGCGGGTTCCGGATCGCGCAGACGGTCTCGGCCGCCGCGATGGCCCTCGGCCACGGCCTGCAGGACGCCCAGAAGACGATGGGCGTGATCGTGCTGGCGCTGATCGTCGGCGGCTTCCACCAGGGCACCGAGATCCCCTGGTGGGTCGTGCTGATCTCGGCCGGTGCGCTGTCGGCGGGCACCTACGCGGGCGGCTGGCGGATCATGCGGACCCTCGGCCGCCGGATCATCGACCTGGACCCGCCGCGCGGCTTCGCGGCCGAGCTCACCGCGTCCGCGGTGCTCTACACGACCGCGTTCGCGTTCGCCGCGCCGATCTCGACGACGCAGACCATCACGTCGTCGATCCTCGGTGTCGGCGCCACCAAGCGGCTCTCCGCCGTGCGGTGGAACGTCGCGGGCAACATCGCCGTCGCCTGGGTGGTCACCCTGCCCGCCGCCGCGCTCTGTGCGGCGCTGGCGTTCTGGGCGATCCATCCGCTGGTCACCTGACCACGGAGGCCTTCAGCAGGGCCCGCTGCTCGTCGACGTCGTAGTCCGGCGCCGGGGGGACCGGCGCCATGTCCTCCAGGGTCTCGGCGAGGATCGCCGCGATCGCCCAGTTCCGGTACCACTTGCGGTCGCTGGGGATGACGTACCAGGGCGCGACGTCCGCGTCGCACCGCTCGAGCGCCGCCTCGTAGGCCTCCCGGTACGCGGGCCACTTCGCCCGGGCCTCCAGGTCGCCGGGGTTGTACTTCCAGCGCTTGGCGGGTTCGTCCAACCGGGCCAGCAGCCGTTCGGCCTGCTCCTCCGGCGAGATGTGCAGCATGCACTTGACGATCGTGACGCCCTGCTCGGAGAGCTCCCGCTCGAAGGCGGTGATCTGGTCGTAGCGCGCCTCCCAGACCTGGGGGGCGACGAGGGAGTCCACCCGGGCGACCAGGACGTCCTCGTAGTGCGAACGGTCGAACACGCCGATGCGGCCCGCGGCCGGGACCTGTCTCCGGATGCGCCACAGGAAGTCGTGCGACAGCTCCTCGGGCGTCGGCCGCTTGAACGACGCGATGTGCACCCCCTGGGGGTTCACCAAGCCCACGACGTGGCCGATGACGCCGCCCTTGCCGGAGGTGTCCATGCCCTGCAGCACCAGCAGCAGGGACCGGTGGCCGCCACCGGTGCCCTCGGCGTAGAGGCCCTCCTGGAGGGCGTCGAGCCGGACGCCCAGCTCCGCCATCAGCTCGGTGGCGGAGTCCTTGTCCCGCGGACCCGTCGGGCGACCGCGAGGATCGATCGCCGCCAGGTCCACGGGGCCTGCGGGCACCCGGAAGGTCTCGCGCACGCCGAGGTCTCGAGCCATGCGCGAACCCTACTGGGCCCTCGGGAGCACCCCGTCGCGCTCAGCGCCTGCGGTCCTCCGGCTCGGCGCCGAAGTCCACGTCGCGGCGGTCCAACGTGCCGACGACGACCCCCCTCAAGGCCTCGACGGCGGCGAGTGCCGTGCCGTCGACGAGCCGGTAGAACACCGCCGGGCCCTCCCGGCGGACGGTGACCAGGTCCGCGTGGCGCAGCACCGCGAGGTGCGACGACAGCGTGGAGGCCACCTGACCCGTGCACGTCCGCAGATCGGCGACCGAACGCTCGCCGTCCGCCAACAGCTGCAGGATCCAGATGCGGTCCGGATGGGCCAGCGCCTTCGCGACGTCCGCCAACACCTGGCGGGACCTTCCCGACGGCTCCGGACCCACCTCGTGGAGCGATCCGACCTGCGGGATCACACGCACCACCTCACGTCGACTTCCCCCTCCCGTAGACCCGGTCTGTGTGGTGATACCCATCACCGTGTTTTCCGTATCAACGAGTTCGCGCAGGTCCGTCTCCGCTTTGTCGACGACAGGCCCGTTCCGTCCCCCCTGGCTGCGCGAGTGTATAACGACCCGCGCACTCCGGAATGACCCGGTCACACACCGAAACCGGATGACGATTATTCACGAATCATCGAATCGTGCGGGCGGCGAGCGGCCGAGCCGGAATCGCGCTGGGTCGCACCGAGGAGGGCGGTTCCGGGAAAGCACCACCCGACGTCATGGGAGTTCGATTCTCGGCCTCGTCACCGCCGGGGATTCGCGCCGATTCCCCGGCGCGCTGGAATCCCCACGTCGTCGCCGCGCAGGTCGCGGGCCATTCGTGGGGTCGCGAATCAGCGGTCGCGGTGGGTGCCGATGGGGACGACCATCGGCGTTCCCGCGACGGGATCGGGGACGACCCTCGCATCCAGGCCGAACACCTCACGGAGCAACGGCTCGGTGATGACCTCGGCGGGTGTCCCCTGCGCCCGGATGACCCCGTCCTTCATCGCGACGAGCCGGTCGGCGTAGCGGGCCGCGAGGTTGAGGTCGTGCAGCACCATGACGACGGTGCGGCCGCGCTCGGTGTTCAGCCGGGTCACCAGCTCCAGCACCTCCACCTGGTGCGCGAGGTCCAGGAAGGTCGTGGGCTCGTCGAGCAGCAGCAGCTCGGTGCCCTGCGCCAGGGCCATCGAGATCCACGCCCGCTGGCGCTGGCCGCCGGACAGCTCGTCCACCGGGCGCTCGGCGAGGTCCGCGATCCCCGTCCACGCCAGCGCCTCGGCGACGGCCTCCTCGTCGTCCCCCGACCACTGTCGGTACCAGGCCTGGTGCGGGTGCCGCCCGCGCGCGACCAGGTCGCCCACGGTGAGCCCCTCCGGGGCCGTGGGGGCCTGCGGGAGCAGCCCCAGGACCGTCGCGACCTCCTTGGTGGGCATCCTGTCGATGCGCCTGCCGTCGAGCAGCACCTGTCCCCGGGAGGGCGCCAGCAGCCGGCTCAGGGCGCGCAGCAGCGTCGACTTGCCGCAGCCGTTCGGCCCGATGACCGTGGTGATCGTGCCGTGCACGATCTCCAGGTCGAGGTCGTCGACGATCGTCCGGTCGCCGTAGCCCAGCCGGACGCCCTCGGCGGCCAGCCGCACCCGGCCCGCCTGCCCCTCCGGGGCGGCGGTGGTCTGGGTGTCGGAGCGGGTCGTCATGCGCGGGCCTCCCGGCCTTGTCTGATCAGCAGGTAGAGCAGGTACGGGGCGCCCAGCACGGCCGTCACGACGCCGACGGGCAGCTCGACGGCGCCGAACGCCGTCCGGGCGATGACGTCCGAGATCACCGTGAGGGCGGCGCCGATCACCATCGACGCCCCGATCGGCGGCCGCGACGAGCCGACCAGCCGCTGGGCGATCTGCGGGGCCACCAGCGCCACGAAGACGATCGGGCCCGCGCCCGCGGTCGCGACGGCGGCCAGCCCGACGCCGACCAGCAGCAGCAGGCTCCGGGCGGTGTTCACCCGCACGCCCAGGCCCTTCGCGGTGTCGTCGCCGTACTGCAGGGCGCCCATCACGAACGACAGCACGAGCGCCGCGGGGACCAGGACGGCCAGCGCGATCCCCACCGGGACGACGTGCTCCCAGCTGCGGGCGTTGAGGCTGCCGTTGAGCCAGACCTGGGCCCGGGCCGCCTCGTAGACCTGGGCGATGATGAGCAGCCAGTGCACCAGGGCGGTGAGCATCGCGTTGATACCGATGCCGACCAGCACCAGTCGAAAGCCCTGGATGCCCTTCCGCCAGGCCAGGACGTAGACCAGCACCGCCGTCCCGAGACCGCCGACCAGCGCGGCGATCGGCAGCCCGACGGCGGCCAGCGACCCGACGAGCCCGGAGCCGCCGAGCACGATCAGCGTCACCGCCGCGGCGCTCGCCCCCCAGGTGATCCCGATGATGTCCGGGCTGGCCAGCGGGTTGCGCGCGATGGACTGCATGATCGCGCCGGACACGGCGAGCGCGCCGCCGACCAGCAGCCCGGTCAGCGACCGGGGCAGCCGCAGCTCCAGCACGATGAACTGCTGGCCCGCGTCCCCGCCGCCGACGAGGACCGCCAGCACCTCCGGGATCGAGATGGGGAACTCGCCGCGGCCGATGTTCAGCGCGAGCGCGAGGACGAGCACGACCAGCCCGCCGACGATCACCGCGACGTTGCGCGGGCGCCAGACGCCGGAGACCGGGCCGCGGCGCAGCGGGCGGCGGCCCGGGACCTTCACGCCCGGGTCGTTCAGGGTGGCGGTCATCAGATCGCCACCATCTTGCGGCGGCGCACGAGCGCGATGAAGAACGGCGCCCCGACCAGCGCCAACACGATCCCGACCTGCAGCTCGCCGGGGCGGGCGACGAGCCTGCCGACGACGTCCGCGGTGAGCAGCAGCACCGCGCCCATCAGGCCGGAGGCCGGGAGCAGCCAGCGGTAGTCCGGGCCGGTGAAGGCGCGCACGACATGCGGTACGACGAGCCCGACGAAGCCGATCGGCCCGCAGGCCGCGGTGGCCCCGCCCGCGAGCAGGGTGATGGCCACGATCCCGAGCGTTCGGGTGCGCCGGACGTTCTGCCCGAGCGAGCGGGCGACGTCCTCCCCGAGGGACAAGGCGTTGAGCGCGGGCGCGCTCGCCAGGGCGAGCAGCACCCCGACCACCAGGAACGGCGCCACCTGGCCCGCGACGGCCGCGTCCCGGCCCGCCAGGGACCCGACGTTCCAGAAGCGGTAGGCGTCGAGGGTGTCGGTGTCGATCAGGATGATCGCCGAGACCAGGCCGCTGAGCAGGAAGGACAGCGCGGCGCCCGCGAGGGCCAGGGTGACGGGGGTGGCCCCGCCGCGGCCCGCGGACCCGAGCAGGAACACCGCCACGCTGGCGGCCATCGCGCCTGCGAAGGCGAACCAGACGTAGCCGAACAGCGTTGTCACGCCGAACACGTAGATGCCGACGACCACGAAGAACGAGGCGCCCATGTTGACCCCGAGCAGCCCCGGGTCGGCGAGCGGGTTGCGGGTGTGCCCCTGGATCAGCGCGCCCGCGAGGCCGAGCGCGATCCCGACCAGGATCCCCAGGACCGTGCGCGGGATGCGCAACGACCGGATGACGATGTCGTCCTCGGTGCCGGTGGGCGACCACAGGGCGCTCCACACGTTCGCGAACGGGATCACCTTCGTGCCCAGCGCGATGCTCGCGAAGACGGCCAGCACCAGCAGCACGGCGAGCAGGGTCAGCCCGGTGAGCCGCCGGGTCCGCAGTGTGCGGCCCTTCGGTGGTGGCCGCCGGGGCGCCTCCGCCACCTGCGCCGGTCCCACCGTCACGGTCACCTCCGCCTCGCTCGCCCGGCGCCCGGTGTGGGTCACCTCGGTCGGAGTGAGGCTAGCCTCAGCACTGTCGGGCCCGAAAGCCCTGCCGGATCACAGACCCGGCCGGATCGCAGGCCCCGCCGGATCGCAGGCCCCGCCGGACCACAGGCCCCGCCAGACCACAGGCCCCACCGGACCACAGGCCCCGCCGGATCAAGGACGTGCTGGGATGGGCCGGTGCGCCGCCTGCTGCCCCCCGGACCCGACGTCGACGAGACCGGTCTGCCCGGGGCCTACGCCTATCCCCCGGACCTGGACCGCCCCTGGGTGCGGGTCAACTTCGTGTCCAGCCTGGACGGCGCGGTGTCGGTCGACGGCGTGTCCGGCGGCCTGGGCACCCCGGCCGACAAGGCCGTGTTCGGCGTCCTGCGCCGGCTCGCGGACGTGATCCTGGTCGGCTCGGGGACCGCCCGCGCCGAGCGCTACCGAGGCGCCCGCAAGCCCACCCTGGGCAAGGACACCCCGCCGCCGGTGGCCGTCGTGACCGGGTCGGCGGCGCTGGAGACCGATCTCGGGCTGTTCACCGACACCGCCGTCCCGACGATCGTGCTCACCACCGTGGGCGCCCCCGCCGACCGGCGGGCGGCGCTGCGGGAGGCGGGCGGCGACGTCGTCGAGCTGCCGGACCTGGAACCCGCCACGATCCTCGCCGAGCTGGACCGCCGCGGACTGCGCCGGGTGCTCTGCGAGGGCGGGCCGGGGCTGCACGGGGACCTGGTGGCCGCGGGCGCGGTCGACGAGCTCTGCCTCACCCTCTCCCCGCTGCTCGCCGCGGGGGACGCGGGGCGGATCGCGCACTCCGACCCGGGCCACGACGCGGAGGCGATGGAGCTGGTCCAGGTCCTGGAGTCGGACGGGACCCTCCTCCTGCGCTATCGCCACCGGGCCTGAAGCGAGCTCCGCATCCGTGTCCATGGTCTGCTCCGCACGCTCCGATGCGGGCCCATGGTCTGCTCCGCACGCGCCGCATCCGGGCCCATGGTCTGCTCCGCACGCTCCGCATCCGGGCCCATGGTCTGCTCCGCATCCGGGCCCATGGTCTGCTCCGCACACTCCGCATCCGCCGATCGGGTGAACGTCCGTGAGGGCGAGGGGGGTCGGCGCGTCGGATCATGTGTACGGCGCCGGCGATCCGGCGCACGCAGTCCCCAAGGAGCACACATGAGCACCCCCAGCACCCCCAGCAGCGCCACCACCACGACGGCCTCCGCGGCGAGCACCGCGGGCAGCCCCGCCCGGATCGCCGAGGACACCACCCAGGGCAAGACCACCATCGCCGCCTCGGTGGTCCAGAAGATCGCAGGCATCGCGGCCCGCGAGATCTCCGGCGTGCACTCGATGGGCGGCGGCGTCTCCCGCGCGTTCGGCGCGATCCGCGAGCGCATCCCCGGCGGCGGCACCGGCGCCTCGAACATCGCGGGCGTGCAGGTCGAGGTCGGCGAGAAGCAGGCCGCCGTCGACCTGGACCTCGTCGTCGAGTACGGCGCGTCCATCGTGGACCTGGCGCGTGCGGTGCGCCGCAACGTGATCACCGCCGTCGAGCGGATGACCGGGCTCGAGGTCATCGAGGTCAACATCGCCGTCAACGACATCCACCTGCCGGAGGAGGACGACGACGTCACCCCGACCCCCGCCGCCGTCCCGGCGCCCTCGCGCGTCGAGTGAGCCCGCTGTCCGACGACGATCTCGCCCGCACGCTGGCCGAGACCGTCACCGCGGACCCCGCGGTCGCCCGCCTCGACGGCGGCGTCTTCGGGGCCGTGGCCACCTATCTGCCCGGCGGGCGGCTGGTCGGGGTCCGGGTGGACCCGGACCCGACCGCGCCCGTCGAGGTCGCGGTGGTGCTCCACCTCGGTGCGCCCATCCCCACGGTGGTCGCGGGCCTGCGGGCCCGGATCGCCCGGGTCCTGGGCGACCGGCCCGTGGACCTCACGGTCTCCGACGTGGTCGCGGGGCCGGTCGACGTGCAGGTGGAGATCTGAGTGACCCCCGGGGACGAGGCCGAGCGGGCGGCGTTCCGGGCGTTCGTCCGCGAACACCACCCGGACCGCGGCGGTGACCCGGAGGTCTTCACCGCCGGGCTCACCCGGTTCCGCGCCGGTTCGCCCACCCCTCCCGCCGTCCCCCTCGACCCCGACGACCGGCGCTACGACGCCCCCGTCGTCGTCGTCGACGTCCCACCCCTGCCGCTCCGGATCGTCCTCGCGGCGGTCCGGACGGCACGCCGCCGGGCGCGCACCCGCGTCGACCGGCCCCCTTCGTAGTTCAGTGGAGTGAAGATGACAGCCACCCAGACCGGTCTGCTGGCCGGGCTCCTGCTGGGCCTCGCGGCCGCCTTCGGCGGTTTCGTCGCCTTCGTGATCGTGCTGGTCCTCGGGGCGATCGGGCTCGCCGTCGGCCGGTTCCTCGACGGCCAGCTCGACCTGTCGGGCGTCCTCGGCCGGGCCCGGGACAAGTGATCCCGCCCGCGCCCGCGTCGCGGGCGGCGGCCGAGGTCGCCCTGCCCGCGTGGGCTCCCGACGCCGACGAGCGCGGCGTGCTGGACGTCGATCCCGTCGTGCTCCGCAAGATCGTGGAGTACGTCAGCGACCAGACCCCGGGCACGTTGCACCGGGAGCGCCGGGTCGCGGGCCTGGACGTCGGCGACGCGGGCCCGCGGGCCCGGGTCAGTGCGTCGACCGGGGAGAACCCGTCGGTCGACGTCCGGCTGGACCTGACCTGCGCCTACCCCACGCCCGTGAGGACCACGGTCGCCGCGGTGAAGGAGCGGATCACCGAGGAGCTGGACCGGCTCGCCGGGTACCAGGTCCGCTCGCTCGCCGTCACCGTCTCCGGGCTGCGCCCGCCCGCCGGGCCGGTCAAGCCCAGAATCCAGTAAGGAGACCCGCCGTGCGCGTGTTGCTCCGCACCCTCTCGCCGCTGCTCGGGCTGGCCCTGGCCGCCGTCGGCGTGCTGTTCGTGGTCGAGGTCGTGGCCGCCTGGGTCCGACCGGACGCCACCTCCGGACTGGTCGTGCCCTGGCAGGCCTGGCAGGCCGCGCTCGGCGACCTGACCTGGGCCGACGGGCCGGTGCGCGTCGTCTCGATCTGTGTGGGTGTGCTCGGGCTGCTCCTGCTGCTCGTCGCGCTGCTCGCGCGCCGCCACGACGTGGCACTGACCTCCCCCACCCCCGCGATGACCGTGGCCACCACGCCGCGGGTGCTCGCCCGGATCGTCGGCAGGCACGTCCGGGAGTCCGACGACGTCGCCGCGGCGACCGTGTCCGCGTCGGCCCGCAAGGTCGTCGTCCGGGCCGAGGGCTGGCCCGAGTCCGACGGCGGGCTCGGCGGGCTCCGCTCCGACGTCCGCGCCCGCACCACCGAGCTGCTGGAGACGCTGCCGCTGGCACGCACCCCCCGGCTCGCCGTGACCACCCGTGGTCGGAAGGACCCCCGATGACCGTGCTCGAGACCCCGCCCAAGGGGGTCGTGCGGCGCTCCCGCAAGGCCGTGGCCCGCTCCGCCTTCGGCGACCGCAGCAGGCTCGCGCTGCTGGGGCTGCTGCTGCTCGCCGCGGGCGCCGGGGCCGCGCTGCTCGGCTGGGGTGTGTTCGGCGGTGGCCGGGCCACCCGGCCGCTGCTGGACCCGATGATCGTCGACACCCTGCGGTCCCAGCCCCTGCTGTGGCGGTGGGTGGCGATCGCCGCCGGTGTCGTGGTGTTCGTGATCGGGGTCGTGTGGGCGGTGCGCTCGCTGCGCCCCGAACGCAGGCCGGACCTGCTGCTGGAGTCCGCCTCGGACACGACCCTGCTGGTCACGGGGTCCGCGGCCGCCGAGGCGGTGGCCGACCGGGCCGCCGAGCTGCCCGGGGTCTCCCGGGCACGGGGCCGGATGGTCGGCAAGGACGACGACCCCGCGCTGCGGCTGACCGTGTGGCTGACCGACGAGGCCGACGTGGTCGCCGTCTGCCGGGCGCTCGACGAGGAGATCGTCACCGAGGCACGCGAGGCGCTGGGCGTCGCGCACCTCCCGGTGGCCGTGCGCCTCGAGCTCGACTCCGTCACGCACGGGCCGCGGGTGGCCTGAGGACCGCCTAGCCTCGACCCATGACGCTCTCGGGGAAGACCGCGCTGGTGACGGGTGCGGCCAGTGGGATCGGCGCCGCCATGGCGCGGAAGCTGGCCGCCGACGGCGCGAAGGTCTACGCCGTCGACCTGTCCGAGGCCGTGCACGAGGTGGCCGCCGAGATCCCCGGGGTCGAGGGGCTGACCTGCGACCTCACCGACCTCGACGCCGTGGACGCGCTGCCCGGCGAGATCGACGTGCTGGTGAACAACGCGGGCCGCCAGCACGTCTCGCCCATCGAGGACTTCGACCCGGCGCTGTTCCACCAGATCCTCACGATCATGCTGGAGGCGCCGTTCCGGCTGGTCCGGCGCGTGCTCCCGCACATGTACGCCGAGGGCTGGGGGCGGATCGTCAACGTCTCCAGCGCGCACGGGCTGCGGGCCTCACCCTTCAAGTCCGCCTACGTCTCGGCCAAGCACGGCCTCGAGGGGCTGTCGAAGGTCACCGCCCTGGAGGGCGCCGCGCACGGCGTGACCAGCAACTGCGTCAACCCCGCCTACGTCCGCACCCCGCTGGTGGAGAAGCAGATCGCCGACCAGGCCCGCAGCCACGGGATCGGCGAGGACGAGGTGGTCGAGAAGATCATGCTCACGCCGGTGGCGGTCAAGCGGCTCATCGAGCCCTCCGAGGTCGCCGAGTTCGCCTCTGTGCTCTGGGGACCCGCGTCCGCGT
>Ga0068860_100003223_pt1 | contig 16827 bp, 20 predicted proteins | sample KBSSwiS32_FD_66597 | JGI IMG/M metagenome (GOLD analysis project Ga0068860, IMG submission 66597) | Switchgrass rhizosphere microbial communities from Kellogg Biological Station, Michigan, USA - KBS Switchgrass S3-2 | ecosystem: Host-associated > Plants > Roots > Rhizosphere > Soil ... | reverse complement strand
CGCTCCATCGCACCGGGATTGCGGATTTCCGCGCGCGTGGCCACGCGCGCGAGATCAAAGGGGCTTTCGCCTGCGCGCATCACCGCCGGACGCTCGGCCGCAGGCGTGATTTCCGCGAGCTCCTGCAGCACACGGCGACGCTGCTCGGGGGAGAGTTGCGCGAACGCTTCGGCATGCGCCTGCTCGATGGTCTCCGGCGGCGCCGTCTTCAGCATGTAGCGATAGCGGGCAATCGCCTGTTCGTCGGCAGACATCGCGGCGGCGTCCGGTGGCAACGGCCGCTGGACGCCAAAGCCGTCACGGAAGCGATCGAAGAGTCCCATGGTGTAGCCTCCTTCGCGGAATGTTTCCGCGTTCAGTATGTGCGGGCACGGCCACCGCGTTCAAGCGGGAGCAATGCAAGAGCCGACGCCCGGCGGCCGGTTTGCGGTAGCATCCGGGCGTGGCACCCTACACTCACGACCGCTGCCGGGCCCGCTCCCGATGATAGAGCACGACGAACTCAACCGGCTCGTCACCGGCAAGGCTGCAGGAGTTCAGGAAGAGGTCGTCGAGCGGGCGCTGCGGCCGCGGCTGCTCGACGAGTACGTCGGCCAGGAGAAGATCCGCGGCCAGCTGTCGATCTTCATCGAGGCTGCGCGCAAGCGCAAGGACGCGCTCGACCACGTGCTGCTGTTCGGCCCGCCCGGGCTGGGCAAGACCACGCTGTCGCACATCATCGCTCACGAGCTGGGCGTGAACCTGCGCCAGACCTCCGGACCCGTGCTGGAGCGGCCCGGCGACCTCGCGGCGCTGCTCACCAACCTCGAACCGAACGACGTGCTGTTCATCGACGAGATCCATCGGCTATCTCCGGTGGTCGAGGAAATTCTGTATCCGGCGCTCGAGGACTTCCAGATCGACATCATGATCGGCGAAGGGCCGGCCGCGCGCAGCGTCAAGCTCGACCTGCCGCCGTTCACGCTGGTCGGCGCGACGACGCGCGCCGGCATGCTGACCAACCCGTTGCGCGACCGCTTCGGCATCGTCGCGCGCCTCGAGTTCTACACCGCGCCCGAGCTCGCGAAGATCGTCACCCGGTCGGCGGGGTTGCTCGGGATCGGGATCGACCCCGAAGGCGCGCACGAGATCGCGCGGCGCTCGCGCGGCACGCCGCGAATCGTCAACCGGCTTTTGCGCCGGGTGCGCGACTATGCAGAAGTGCGCGCCGATGGCGCTGTTACGCGCAGCGTGGCCGACGCCGCGCTGGCGATGCTCGACGTCGACGCCGACGGCCTCGACGTGATGGACCGCAAGCTCCTGTCGACGGTCATCGAAAAGTTCGGCGGCGGCCCGGTCGGCGTCGACAACCTGGCCGCGGCGATCGGTGAAGAGCGCGACACGATCGAGGACGTGCTCGAGCCGTTCCTGATCCAGCAGGGCTTCCTGCAACGCACGTCGCGCGGCCGGATCGCGACCGCCCGCTCGTATCGCCACTTCGGACTGGCGCCGCCATCGCCGCGCGGCGACGCACCGGATCTGTTTCCGAGCGAGTGAGCGAGCCGGCCGTAGGCAAGGCGCGAAGCGCGCGTCGGCGAGCGACCGAGTTGCGCCCGACCAACGCGCCTGCGCCGGCAACCAGCCCGCGCGGAGGGCGCGAGTGAGCGAGCCGGCCGTAGGCAAGGCGCGAAGCGCGCGTCGGCGAGCGATCGAGCGGGCGCCGACGACGTATCTCCCGCTGACCCGAATCGGCGGAAGAGGCGCCGAGTGAGCTCGGAGGCCGAACCCTTCCGGTTTCCCGTTCGCGTTTATTACGAGGATACCGACGCGGCCGGCGTCGTCTACTACGCGAACTACCTCAAGTACCTGGAGCGCGGCCGTACCGAGTGGCTCTCGGCGATGGGGTTCGAGCTCGCGACGCTCGAGCGGGAACACGGAATCGCGTTCGCGGTCCATCACGTCGATATCCGCTACCACCAGCCGGCACGGCTCGGCGATCGGCTCGAGGTGACCGTAGAGCTCGGCACCCGCGGCCGTGCGCGGATCGTCGCGCGGCAGCAGGTGCGACGCGGCGATGAAACCCTGGTCGAGGCGACGGTCACGCTCGCCTGCCTCGATCGCGTCAACTGGCAGCCGGCGCGAATTCCCGCGCTCCTCGCCACGCGTATGGAGGCACGCGCTTGAACATCCACCCCGATCTGTCGTTCGTCGTGCTGATCATGCAGGCCTCCTTCGTCGTGCAGGCGGTGCTCGCGCTGCTGATCGGGCTGTCGCTGTGGTCGTGGTGGCAGATCTTCCTGAAGCTCTTCCAGTTGAATCGCGCGCAACGAGACACCGACGCGTTCGAGGACGAATTCTGGAAAGGCGGCGATCTCGCCGAGCTGTACCAGCGCACCAGCCAGGCGCGCACCGGTGGCAGCCTCGAGCACATCTTCAGCGCCGGGTTTCGGGAATATTCGAAGCACCGGCGACAGGGCAGCACTGCGGCGATTACGCTCGACAGCGCGCGTCGCGCGATGCGCGCCGCCTACCAGCGCGAGATCGACGCGCTCGAGGCGCACTTGTCGGGGCTCGCGACCGTGGGCTCGGTCAGCCCGTACATCGGTCTGCTCGGCACGGTGTGGGGAATCATGAATGCGTTTCGCGGTCTCGCCAACGTGAGCCAGGCCACGCTCGCGCAGGTCGCGCCGGGCATCGCCGAGGCGCTGATCGCCACGGCGATCGGCCTGTTCGCGGCGATTCCCGCGGTGGTTGCTTACAACCGCTACACGCACAACGTCGATCGGCTCGCGGTGCGCTACGAAACGTTCATCGAGGAATTCTCGAACATCCTCCAGCGGCAGGCGTAGCGCCGATCGCTGATTCCCGGTCCCCGATTCCAGATCCCTGGCATGCGCCCGCGCAAGTCGATCAACCAGATCAACGTCGTGCCTTACATCGACGTGATGCTGGTGCTGCTCGTGATCTTCATGGTCACCGCGCCGCTGGTCGCGCCCGGCGAGATCGAGCTGCCTTCGGTGGGCAGCCGCCTGACCGTGCCGGCGCAGCCGATGCAGGTCACGCTGAACGCCGACCGCACGCTGACGCTGCAGGACAAGCAGGCCGGCAAGACCGAGGAGCGGCTGTCGCGCGAGACGGTCGTCGCGCGCATTCGTGCGAAGCAGGAGAAGCTGCCCGACCAGCCGGTGGTGATCGCGGCCGACAAGAACGCGCGTTACGAAGAGGTGCTCGGCCTGCTCGACCTGCTGCAGCAGAGCGGGATCAGGAAGGTCGGCCTGCTCGCGCGGCCGCCGGCGAAGTAGACCCGTTCAGCAACAGTGCCGACGAGCAAGGAACGTCCGCGCAAGCCGCTGCGCGCCCCAGGGCGCGGTCCCGCGCTGTTCCTCGCGATCGTGGTGCACGTTGTGTTCATCGCGGTGCTGATCTTCACGATTCGCTGGCAGAGTCGCGCGCCCGAGCCCGTCACGGCGGAGCTTTATGCGCCTCCCGCACCGGTCGTCGAGACACCGCCGCCGCCACCGCCTGCGCCTGAGCCCACGCCCGAACCGAAGGTCGAACCCGCACCCGCACCCAAGCCCGCGCCGCCGCCCGAGCCCGTGCCGGTGCCCGCTCCGAAGCCGGTGCCAAAGCCAGAGCCCAAGCCCGAGCCGAAGATCGAAAAGCCCGATCCGCGCGCCGACATCGCGCTCAAGGCACAGCAGGAGGCCGAACGCAAGAAGCGCGAAGAAGCCGAGCGCGTGAAGCGCGAGCACGAGCTGAAGGAAGCGCAGAAGCGCGAAGCCGAGAAGAAAAAAGCGGACGAGGAGAAGCGACTCGCGGCGGCACGCGAGCGCCAGCAGAAGGAGATCGAAGTGCAGAAGGCGCAAGCCGCGCGCGAGCGGCAGGATCGCGCCGCGGCGGAACTGCGTGCGCAAGCGCGCAGCGAAGCGCAGTCGCGCGAATCCGAGGCGCTGAAGGCGCAGGCCGCACGCGAGGCGCAGGCGCAGGAGCAGCAGCGCATCGCTGCCGCGCGCGCGCGCGCCGACGCCGACTACAAGGCGCGCATCCAGGCCAAGATCAGGGGCAACGTGATCCTGCCCGGCGAGATCGCGGGCAATCCGGAAGCCCAGTTCGAGGTCGTCCAGCTTCCGACCGGCGAGATCATCGACGTGAGACTGGTGAAGTCGAGCGGACTGCGCGCCTACGACGATGCCGTGCAGCGGGCGATTCTCAAGTCGTCGCCGCTGCCCAAACCCGATCAGCCCGAGCTGTGGGTGCGCTCGTTATCGCTCAAGTTCCGGCCGCGCGACTGAGCCGCGCAATCGCCATCAAAAAGTCAGTTGCGAGGGGTCTGATCGATGATCTCGACCGTAGTCCAGCTCCATTCGCCGTGGCTTTCGAGCAATTCACGCAGCACGACGGTGTAGATCGCCCGTGGCGCCATCGCGACGATCGTCCGGCCTGCCGCATGCTCGGTCGTCGGGATCACCAGCGATCTTTCGGAGAGCGGCTTGCTGGGACGCGATGGCGGCGGTAAATACAAGCCGTCGAAACGCGGGCCCATCGTCGAAACGTCGACGCCGTCGACGACGAAACCCATGTCTTCGCGCGCGTGCTGCTTCGCGTGCAGCGCGATCGTCGCGAACCTGAGCGCGATGACCCCTACGCCGACGTCGATCTTCTCGCTGGTCGAGCGCACCATCCGTCGCACGACGCCGAGCGCCCAATCGCCGCCGTCGCGCGAGCGCACCGCGACCAGGCTGCCGAGCGTCAGCCCATGGCGTGCGCTGCCGAGCGCACTGACCCGCAGACCGCTGTTGCTGCGGTTCTGCACGATCCACCTCGGCGCGTCTTCGGGCGGTGGTCCCCCCGTCTTCGGGAAGCGACTCGCCGCAGGCACCGGGCCGACATTCGCCGGCCCGAACGGGCTCTTGCGGCGCTCGCCACCGAGCTCGGCGTCAGGCGCCTGGACGTTGGCCAGGTGCGCGCAGATTCGGGCCAGCCCGACGCGAACATCCGCCTCGTAGCTCACGTCGGCGCGTGGCTCGCGCGAAACATTCGGGACCGTGTCCGGCGAGATCATCGCTCGCAGCTTTTCGAGCATCGTGATCCGCGCCGGCTCGAAACACCTGGCCGATTGTCGCTCGCCATCGCCCGATGCCTTCATTGCCGCGATCGCCCGCTCGATTTCCGCGGACAACGGGCCGGTGTCGAGATAGCGAAGCGTGTGGCCCGGATCCGGTGTCGCGCGGCGCACCAGCCCCCGCTTGCCATCGATGTCGACGATGAACGCCGTCGTCGCGCTCGCGGCATCCGAAAGCTCCAGCCCGTGGCTCCGGGCGAGCGTCTGCGACAACACCCAATCGACCTGCGCCGGAGCGAGCGTGCCGGTATTGACGAGGTGGGTGATCAGCACCGCGATGTATTCCTGCTCGATCGTCGTGGGTGGAGTCGCCTCGCCGGCGTCGACCGCGACGCGCTCGATGCGCCGGTCGACGGCGCGACGATAAAGATGATTCAGCTCGACCCACTTCTGCGGAATCCAGCGCTCGCTCTTGAGCACACGCAGCTTGGCGTCGACGCCGAGGTGATGGATCAGCCGCGCGGTGAGGGGCGCGATCTCGCGCTTCCAGCGCGCTTCGCCGGAGGCCTCGGTCGCCTCGGTCAAGAGCTTCCGATAGGCGCCAATGAATCCCTGGCTGATGTCGTACGCGGCCTTCCAGATCCGATCCGCCACCGCGAGGCGTCCACCGAAGCTTTCGACGTACTGGGTGACGAGCTGGCTGCGGTCGGCCCCGAGCTCCGCGTCGAGATAGCGAATCGCGGCGACGCAGGCGAAGTCGGGACGCTTCGTCGCCTGCGTGACTTCGTCGAGCGCACGGATGACTTCCAGTTGCCGGCCGATCGGGTCAGCCGCCGGCAACTGGCGAAACCACACCGAGGCCGACTTCTGCGTCTGCAGCGGGTTGCCCCGTTCACTCGACAGCCCGGTCAGGAAACGGAACATGTTCACCGAGACGTACGCACGTCGCGTAGCGCCGGATGCGCGGGCGCGGCTGCGTCGGGCGGCCCTTCCGAGAAGCGCCGACCGCGTTTCGAATCGCATGGTGATTCTAGCGAGTTGCGGGGCAACATCAAACGATGTCCGCTACAATACTGAGGTGTCCCGAGGCCGATTGCCTGCCGCGATCGGACCCCCACTTTCCGGCTCAACTCCATTGTCACAGCGAGGTTCCTCAATGCTTCAACTTCCCGTTTCCGATTTCCGCGACAGCCGATCGCGCGCCCGAACCCGCCGCCGCCTGCCGCTGGGTCTGGGGGTGGCACTCACCCTGGCAACCACCATCGGTGTCGCCAGCGGCCAGACGCCAAGCGCAACAACGGGTGGCGCGCCAGCGGGCGCTTCTTCTCTTTCGAGCAAAATCGGGGCCAAAGTGACTGAACTCAAGAAGATCGATGTAACGCCCGGAACAGGTGCGGAAGCAGTCGCCGGCAAGACGGTGGTTGTACACTACACCGGCTGGCTTTACGAGCCCTCGGCCGCCGACGGCCATGGCGCCAAGTTCGACAGTTCCGTCGACCGGAAACAGCCGTTCGTGTTCCCGCTGGGTGGCGGCAAGGTGATCAAAGGTTGGGATGAAGGCGTCGCCGGCATGAAGGTCGGAGGCAAGCGCACGCTCGTGATTCCTCCGGCGATGGCCTACGGCGAGCGAGGCGCCGGCGGCGTGATTCCGCCGAACGCTACGCTGCTGTTCGACGTCGAGTTGATCGAAGTCAAAGGGTGATTGAAATGATGCGGCGGGCAACGGCATCCGTTGCCCCGCGCCGGCGCATCGTCCAAGGTTGCGCGACATTCGCTCGCGCGAATAGATAAGGGTAGCCCCTACCAGTACGTCTCGACGGTGACGTGCCCGGGCTGCTTGCGCCGGTGGCGACGCATGCCGCGCGCCTCCAGCGTCTTTTGCGTATCCTCGACCATCGCCGGATTGCCGCAGAGCATTGCCTGCGAGGTCTCTGCCGTGAGCGCCAATCCCGCTCGCGCTTCGAGTCGACCGTCCGCAATCAGCTCCGGGATGCGCCCGGGAAGCGCATCGACGTGCGCCTCTCGGCTCACCACGGACACCACGGTGAAGGCAGCGGGATGCGCCGCGGCGATCGTCGCAATCGTGTCGCGATAGGTGAGCTCCTCCGCAAAGCGCACCGCATGCACGAGCACGACGCGCTGGTACTTTTGCCACGGCTCGGCGGTGCGCAGGATCGACAGGAAGGGTCCGATGCCCGTGCCGGTGGCAAGACACCATAGCGTCGGCGCAGCCGGAATCTCCGCAACGTAGAAGAAGCCGTTGGCACGCGGCAGCAGCCAAACGCGATCGCCCGCGACGAGGGCGGCGAGGCGCGGCGAGAGCGGGCCTCCGGGGACCGTGATGAAATAGAATTCGTGCGGCCCGGCCGTGGGTGGGTTAACGAAGGAGTACGGGCGCCCCATCATCTCCTCGGTCGAACCGGGCGGCGCCGGCAACGCCAGCCGGCCGAACTGCCCGGCGATGAACGTCACCGCCGGGGCGTCGACCTGCAGCGACACCAGCCGATCGGTCCAGAACCTCCTGCCGACGACCGTTCCCTCGACCCATTTGCTCATCTCGCAGCCCTATCGGCGGCAACTCATCGCTACCATCGATGCGTTGGTAAGATTGCCATTATGCCTACGGCGTCGAGCGCGGCCGCGTGGGAAGTGCGCCGTCGCGGATCCCGCGTTTACCTTCGCCCGCCGCGCCGGGGCGACGCACGGGCGTTCGTGGCCGCCGTCGCCGCAAGCCGGCACCTGCACCGCGGATGGGTGCGCGCGCCGTCGACAAGGGAGAGATTTACCGATTACGTTTCCCGTTTTGCACGATTTGTAACGCGTCCCGCGCACGCGACGCACTTCGGCTTCCTGGTCTGCCGGACCGATGACGACGCGCCGGTCGGCGTGTTCAACCTGAGCGAGATCGTCCGGGGCAGCTTCCAGAGCGCCTACCTCGGCTACTACGCGCTCGCCCCGCATGCCGGCGACGGCTACATGAGCGAGGGTCTCGAGCTGGTGCTGCAAGCGGCGTTTCGCAACCTCAAGCTGCACCGGGTCGAGGCCAACATCCAGCCGAGAAACGCCGCGTCGCTTGCGCTGGTCAAGCGCGCCGGATTCCGCCGCGAAGGATTTTCGCCGCGTTATCTGAAGGTGTGCGGGCGCTGGCGGGATCATGAGCGCTGGGCGATGCTGGTCGACGACTGGCGCGCGCGATGAATCCCGCTCGTATCTGCACCGCGCTTGCGCTCGCCGCGCTCGCGGCCTGCGCGACGTCCCCGTCCGGCAAATACGACCTGAAAAGCGTGCGCAATCACGCGATGTCTCCGTACGTGGTCCACGAAGAATGCCTGCGGGTGGCCGCCGGCGAGCGGATCGAGTACTACTTCACATCGGATTTTCCGCTGAACTTCAACATCCACTTCCACGAGGGCAGCGCGGTGCTGATGCCGATCGTCCGCGACAAGGTCACCGAGGACAGCGGCGTCTACGCGCCGCGGTTTCCGCAGGACTACTGCCTGATGTGGGAAGCGGGTTCGACCGGGGCGACGATCGACTACGCCGTTCGGCTGCGGCAACCCCCGAGCTAGCGCGATGCCGCGCGCGATCGTGCACCGATCGCGCGTTCAAAGATCCTGGTGCGAGTACGTCCGGCCGTGCTCGACGTCGCCGTCGATCAGCTTGTCGGCGATGCGCGCCGCCACCTCCGCCGGCGCCTTGAGCAGCGCGTTCTCCTTGAAGCCGCGAAACAGCGCCACGCTCGGAAAGTGCGCCGGGTCATGGCCGCGCATGTACGACTGCATGTCGGTCTCGATGATGCCGGGCCGCAGCGAGATGCAGGCAAACCCCGGGGACGTGGTCTCGGCCGCGATCGTGCGCGTCAGCATTTCGAGCGCGGCCTTCGCCATGCAGTAGACGGCGCTGCCGGCGATCGCCGAATGCGCCGCGCCGGACGAAACGTTGATGATCCGGCGTCGCATCGCGTCGCCCGTGAACGTGCGCAGGAACGCGTTGCACAGCGCCGCCGGAGCAACGGCGTTCACGGCCATCGCCGCTTCGACCTCGCGATCGTCGACCCTGCCCACGCGACCCACCGGCCAGGCCACCGCGGCATTGTTGACGAGCGTGACTGCGCTCGGCGAGGAAAGCGCGAGCTCGGCGAAAACCGGCTCGACGATCGCGGCGACGCGCGACGGATGCGCAAGGTCGCATTCGACGAAGCGATAGCGCTCGCCGACGAGCGCCGCATTGCCGCTGCGGCCGACGCCGATCACGCGATGGCCGCGGGCGAGCAGCGCCTCGGCCAGCGCGGCGCCGAGGCCGCGGGAAATTCCGGTAACGATGACGGTGTGCATGCAATCTCCCTCGAGTAATCGGGCCGCGCAGCTGATTTTGCTAGCGTCCCGCAAAGGACATCACGATTATCACGACGATGATCGCCGCAATCACGAGAAGCGCGATCTTCCACGGGCTCTTCGGATACTCGCCGCTGATGGCGCCCGTGTGACCATTGATCACGCACTGGAACGCGCGCTGCCGGAAGTTGTACTGCAAGAGCCACACCGGTGCCAGAATGTGCTTGAACGTCTGCGCCGAATAGCGCGGGCTCACCGCCAGATTACGGTAGGTGTCGCCCGGGATCTGCTGCGCGCACATCGCCTGCAGCTGCGCGTTCATTGCGTCGCGCGCGCGCTGCGCCGCCGCGATCAGATCGATCTGGTAGCGCTCGACGACCCAGCCGGCGACGTAGCCGCCGTCGTAAGGCTTAAGGTCGCCCGTTGGAAAAGGCTCGATCGCGCGGATCAGCGCGGGATGAATGCCCACCGAGGCGCACACGAGGTCGTCGTCGAAGAAATGCTGCAGCCGCCCGGCCGCCGGCTCCCACCGCACCTGGCGCACCTGCCGCGTTTGCGTGCGGCCACTTTCGACATACGTCTCGGTCGTGTAGTAGTAGTGCCCCGCCTCCGCAGTCCAGGTCGCGTCGACGGCGGCGTCGAAGGTCCAATACGGCAGGTACACGCCGCGCACGGTGTCGGTGAGCGCGAGCTTCTTCAACGCGTTCGGTGCGAGCCAGAGCTTGCCGTACCAGGCGCGGATGCGCTCGCGCGCCGTCGATTCGGCGACCTTGAACGGCAGCACGCTCTCCGGACGAAACGCCGGCTTGGTTTCCTCGTAGGCGACGAGCTGCGCCGATCCGCAGAACTGGCAGTTCTGCGCCTGCCGCGCCGGATCGAGCACGGAGATCGCGTTGCAGCTCTGGCATTTGACCTGCCGAGTGGCCACCTGCCAGCCGCGACGATCGTCGGCGAGGCCGCGCAGTGCGGCGGCAAGATCGTGCTCGACGATCGTCCCGGCGGCGTCGAGCTTCGCCGGCGACTCGGTGCCGCAGAACGGACAGATCAGCTTCTGTTTGGCGGCGTTCCAGTTGGCTTCACCACCGCACGCCGGACACGAATACTTCGCGAGCGCGACGGTCTCGGCCACGCTTTGCCGCGCGTCAGGTCATCGAGTAACCGACGACGCGCCACGTGCCGGCGCTGTCGCGGTCGAGCGTCACGGTTTCCTGGATCGGCCGCAGCGCATACGCAGAGCGGAAGACCACCACCGCGTAGTCGCCGGGAGGAAAGCCCTGCAGATTGGCAGTGAACCGCGTGCTGACCACGGTGCGCCGATCGATGGGTCCAAGCGGAGCACGAATCTTCTTGATCGCCTCGTCCCAGCGCTCGATCGTCATCGAGCTCCTGAACTTGGGATCGGCCGCGTCGTAGCTCGCCTTCACGTCCATCTTGTCGACCATCGCCAGCCAGCTTCGCGCGGCGCCCTGCGCGGCGCTGCTCTTCTCGTCCTGCGCGAAGCCGAGCGGGGCGAACAGCGTCATCAGCAGCGCCCCGGCCACGACACCGCGGCGCATGCGATCCATTTGTCGTTTCATGATGTGAGAAATGCGTTGACCGCGGCGCGCGTCACGCGCCATTGACTGCCGATCTTCTTGCCCTTGAGGTCGCCGGACTCGAGGCTTGCGAGCACGTCGGGCTCGCCGACCCCGAGCACCTGCGCGACCTGCGCCGGCGTCAGCAGCTCGGGCACGCCCGCGGCGGGGGTTGGGGTTGCGACACCAGGCGTGGCCTGCGCCATCAGTCCGCCGCTCTGATTCATCATCTGCTGCGCCATTGCCATGCCCACGGCCATCTCCGCCGCAATGCCGCCGGCGCCGCTACCGCCTTTCTCGAGACCCTGCGCCATCTGGAATTTGACGTAGTCGTTCAGGTTGCCCACCGCCGCCATGCTCGAGCGCTTGTCGATCGCCTGCTCGACCTCCGGGGGCACCGATACGTTCTCGACGATGAACGACGTCATCGCAAGACCGTACTTGTCGCCAAGGATCGGGTTGATCACCGGCAGCAGCGCCTCGCCCAGCTCGGAGTAGCGGGCGGCGACTTCGAGCGCCGGCACCTTGGCCGTGGCGAGCGCATCGGAGAACACGCTGACGATCCGCGAGCGCATCGTGTCGTTGAACTCGTCGAGCCGGAAGTGATCGTCGGTGCCGGCCACCTCCTTTAGAAACCGCTTCACATCGACGACGCGGAAATCGTACGTGCCGTAGGCGCGCAGGCGCACCACGCCGAAATCGGTGTCGCGCATCATCACCGGGTTCGCCGTGCCCCACTTGTTGCCGGTGAACACGCGGGTGACGACGTAGTAGACGTCGGCCTTGAACGGGCTCTCGAGCGCGTACTTCCAGCTCTTGAGGTTGGTGAGGATCGGGATGTTGTCGGTGGTGAGCGTGTGCTTGCCCGGGCCGAAGGCGTCGCCGAACTCGCCGAGATAGACGAACTGCGCGACCTGCGATTCGCGCACGATCAGCTGCGCGCCGTTCTTGATCTCCTTGTCCTCGTCGGGGAAGCGATACGACAGCGTGTCGCGCGAATCATCGGTCCACTCGATGATGTCGATGAACTGCCGCTTCAGGAAGTCGATGATCGCCATCGTTCACTCCGCGAGAGGGATCGGCGCCGGACCGCGCGCCGCGGCTGCCGTCACTTCTTCGCTGCGGCAGCGGTTTTCTTGGCCTCGACCTCGGCGGTATTCAACTCGGTTTCGAGCCGCGCGCGCGGCAGCGCGCCGGGTATCACCGAGCCGTCGGCGAACACCAGCGTGGGCGTCGCGTTGACCTTCATCTTCTGGCCGAGCGCCTGCAGCTTGGCGAGCGGGGTTTCGCAGTCGCCGGCGTTGTCCGGGAGCTTGCCGCCGTTGTAGTGATCGTCCCAGGCCTTCAACCGGTCGGGCGCGCACCAGATGATCCGCGACTTGCGCGCGGCATCGGGGTGCAATTGGTCGATCGGATACAGAAACGTGTAGACCGTGACGTCGTCCACGCTCTTCAACTCGTTCTCGAGCCGGGCGCAGAACGGGCAATCGGCGTCCGAGAACACCACCAGCTTGCGCGTGCCGTTACCCTTGACCCTCTTGATCGCGAGATCGAGCGGCAGGGCGTCGAAGGCGATGCGGTTCAGCCTGCGCTGCCGCTCTTCCGACAGGTTCTGCTTGGACGCAGCGTCGTAGACCGAGCCGACGATCACGTACGCGACCTTGGCGTCGGTGTACACCATCTGGCCGTCGAATTGCGCCTCGTAGAGACCGAAATACGGGCTCTTGGACACGTCGCTCACCGTCGCGCCGGGGAATCTCTGCTCGAGCAGTTTCTTGACTTGCGCGGCCTCGGTCTCGGACTTGGAGGCGTCGGCGCCCTTCGCCGGCGTCTGCGCGGCGGCCGGCAGCGCGCACAGCGCGGCGGCGATCGCGATGGCGAACGCGGCGCGGCGCAGGGTTTCGAATTGGGCGGACATCGGTATCTCCATCATCGGTTTGGGCGCGAGTTTAGCAGGGCGCCCTATTGGGGTTTCAGCGCAGCGCCGATTGGGCGAGCAGCCGCTTGGCGAGGGGCAGGCGATCGACCGCGGACATCCCCAGATTGCGCACCGCTGCAAGCCACGGATTGGCCACGCTGAATAGACTCACCAGCCCGTCGGTGACCGCCTGCATCGCGCGAACGGGTTCGACCCGGCGCCGGGCATAACGTTCAAGCAGCGCCGGCGCCCCGGCATCGGCGACCGGGCCTCGCTCGCGCAGCACGCTGGCGAGCGCCTCGGCATCGCCGAATCCGAGGTTGACGCCCTGCCCCGCGAGCGGGTGGATGCCGTGCGCGGCGTCGCCCAGGATCGCCAGCCGGTGCGCGACGAACGCCGGCAGCTTGAGATAGCTCAACGGGAAGCTCGCGCTCGCCGTGATACCTTCGAGCGCGCCCAGCGCCTGCCCGCCCGCGGCGGCAACGCGTTCGGCAAAGGCCGGCGCATCCAGCGCCGACAGATCGCCCGCGAGCCCGTCGGGCGCCGACCAGACGATCGAGATGCGCCGTCCCGGCAGCGGCAGCCACGCCAGCACGCTGCCGCCTTCGAGAAACCATTGCCGCGCCATGCCCTGGTGGGAGCGCTCGCAGGCGAAGTTGGCGACGACGGCGGTCTGACCGTAGGGCTTGATCGCGGCAACGATGCCGGCCGCGCGGCGCGTCCACGAATGCAGGCCATCAGCGGCGACCAGCAAGCGCGCCGCGATGCCCGTCCCATCGTCGAATTGCAGTGCCCCCGCGTCGCTCGACCAGTTGATGGTCGCAAACGTGCGCGGCGCGACGATCTCGACGCCTGCGCGGTGCGCCGCCTGCGCGAGCGCGGCGCGCAGCGCGCGCTCCTCGACGATCCAGGCGAGCGCGCGCTCGCCGACGTCGTACGCCGAAAAATTGAGCGTGGCCCCGCCATCGCCCACGACCCGCATTGCGTCGATCGGCGCGAGTCGTTCGGCGGCGAGCGTTTGCCATGCGCCGATCGACCGCAGGAACGCGGCACTCCCGGGGCTGATCGCGTAGACCCGCGCGTCCCAGTCGCCGTCCGGCGTGGGTTCAGGCGGCACCGCCACCGGCGCGCGATCGGCGAGCGCAACGCGCAATCCGAGTTGCGCAAGCGCCGCAGCCAGCGAGAGCCCGACCAATCCCGCGCCTGCGATCAGCACGTCGCGCGGCGCGTCGGCAATCATGATGGGGGGAACTCCAGCACCTCGATCACGTGGTGCTGGTTGGTGTAGATGCAGATGTCGCCGGCAATCGTCAGCGAGCGCTTGACGATCTCGCCGGCAGCCAGATCGGTGTTGCCGAGAAGCGCCTGCGCCGCGGCCTGCGCATATGCACCACCGGAGCCGATCGCCACGATGCCGTGTTCGGGCTCGAGCACGTCGCCGGTACCGGTGATCACGAGCGATGCGCTGCGATCGGCCACCGCAAGCATCGCCTCGAGCCGGCGCAGGATGCGATCGGCGCGCCAGTCTTTCGCGAGCTCGACGGCGGCACGCGTCAAATGACCCTGGTGCTTGTCGAGCTTTGCTTCGAAGCGCTCGAACAGCGTGAACGCATCCGCGGTGGCGCCGGCAAACCCGGCGAGCACTTTATCGTGATGCAGGCGGCGTACCTTGCGGGCCGTGGCCTTGATGATGACGTTGCCGAGCGTGACCTGGCCGTCGCCGCCGAGCGCTACGGCCCCGGGCCGGCGGACCGAAAGAATGGTGGTGCCGTGAAAGGATTCCATGAGCGGGGACGAACGCCGAAGCGACCCGCGCCGCCACGGCGCGGGTTACGGCGAGGTTTTCTTGTAGAAGTGGCCGGGGGCGATCCCGATCAGCAACATCATTGCGCGGATGATCGGTGTCGCCCCGAAGATCTGCACGGCCTTGCCGTTTCGCTCGATCGTCTTGACCACGTTGTAGAGCGCGCCGGCGCCGACAAAATCGATGCGCTCGACCTCGGACATGTCGATCGGCAGCACGGTGCGCCCTTCGGCGAATTCGTTGAGCTTCGCGACCTGCGGCGGATGCGCACCGGCAACCACGCCGGACCAGCTGAGCACATCGGGTTGGCTCGTCCCCTGCTCGGAATCGCCCTCGGGCGCCGCTGACGAACCCGCGGCCGCTTCGCCGCGTGCCGCGCCCGCATCGCCCGCGAGCATCGGCGGTTCCCACGACGGCGGCGACACTTCGAACGTGACCGCGTAGTCGACGGCGCGGTCGTCGAATGCGTCACGATCGCCCTGCCATTGCAGCAGCTCGAGCGACAGCAGCCACGCGCCTTCGCCACCGCTCGCGCCCTTCTTGACCGCCGCACCGAGCGCGTCGCGCAGGTGCTCCGGTCGCTGCAGACGCAACGGATACTGCTTGCGCCGCGCCTCGCCCAGCACCGTCGCCAGCAGTCGCGCGCCGGCATCGTCAAATTCGGTGATCGCCGCGAGATCGAAGCGCGCCTGCGAGGCGTTGCGCTCGATCGCGCGCTTCAGCGCCTCGAGTTGCGTAGCGCTCGCTGCGCAAAGCTTGCCGGTCACGTTGATGAAGCCGCCCACCGGCGCGCGCGCCGCGGTCGCCACCGGCGGCCGGAAGCGGTCGTTCCACGTCGGCGCGGAGCGCTCGAAGCGCACGACGTAGCTCAGCGCGAGTTGCTCGAATGCGGCGCGGTCGGCGGCCCGCTGGTGCAGGTCGAACAACGAAAGCCACGCGAGCGGCAGCAGTTGCGTTTCCGAATCGTTTTCGATGCCGTCGGCGAGCAGCGTGCGTGCTTCTCCCGCGTGGCCGCTCGCGTACAGCAGCACGGCGTTCTCCAGCACCGCGCACATCCCGCTGTTGCCGTGCGAAACCTCGATCACCCGGCGCGTCGGCGACGCTTCGGCGAGCCCGAAGCCGGTGATCGTGATGCCTCCGGTGGCCGAGCCGGCGGGACGATAGCGCGACGGCGAATTCTCGGGCGACAGCCCATCGCGCCGCGCGTCGCTGTCGAGGCGGTTGGATCCCGGCTTTTTCGCCGGCAGTTTCGGGAAGAGCGCCATCGTCAGAGGATCATTACATCGTTCGCGGCGATTATCTGCCTCTGCTGCACGCGCCACAAGCGAGTATCATCCGGCCACCGCCTGCGAGGCGGGTGGACGAACGTCGACACGACAGGGGGCGTACGATGAAAAATCCGCTTGATTCGCTTTGGGGAACGATCATCACCGGGCTGGTCCTGACCGTGATTCTGGTCTTGGCCGCCAAGAGTCTGATGGGCTGACAGGGGGGAACGACGATGGATCTCGTACCGGCATTGGCGCGCTGGGTGCATTTCCTGGCCGGCGTGATGTGGATCGGGCTGTTGTACTACTTCAACTTCGTTCAGGTTCCGGCGCTGAAGGCGGCCACAGCCGACAACACCGCCTCGGGCATCACCAAGCACGTCGCGCCTCGCGCGCTGCTGTACTTCCGCTGGTCCGCGGTTGTCACCTGGCTTGCGGGCGCGACGCTGCTCGGCGCGAACTTCGTCAACGCTTTCACGCTGCGTCCGGGCTGGGTGGGCATCGGCATCGGCGCGTGGCTCGGCACGATCATGATCTTCAACGTCTGGGCGATCATCTGGCCGAATCAGCAAAAGATTCTCGGCATGAAACCGGCGAGCGACGAGGAGAAGGCGAAGGCGCGTCGCACCGCGTTCCTCACATCGCGCATGAACACCGCGCTGTCGATTCCAATGCTGTTCTTCATGGCGGGCGGGTTGACGCATCGAGCCGCGTTCGGGCTGTAGTCACGAAGTAGGCGCTCGTCGAGCGCCTCTTTGTACCGTCCGAGAGACGCCGACCTCTTGGGTCGGCGCTCCTCCCTCACTCGCCGACGCGCCCTTCGGGCCTTGGCTCGACCTTCGGTCTCACCCGGCTCGTTCAGTCGCCATACAGCTTCTGCACCCGCTC
>Ga0068860_100003220_pt1 | contig 16838 bp, 11 predicted proteins | sample KBSSwiS32_FD_66597 | JGI IMG/M metagenome (GOLD analysis project Ga0068860, IMG submission 66597) | Switchgrass rhizosphere microbial communities from Kellogg Biological Station, Michigan, USA - KBS Switchgrass S3-2 | ecosystem: Host-associated > Plants > Roots > Rhizosphere > Soil ... | reverse complement strand
GCAACCAACGACCTGCAAGCCCATATCGTGACCGGCCGTGGCACGATCCACCTGCGCTTGTTTCCCGACCAGGCGCCGATGACCGTGGCGAATTTCGTCAATCTTGCGGTGCGCGGCTACTACGACGGACTGACGTTCCATCGCGTGATTCCGGAATTCATGATCCAGGGCGGCTGTCCGGAAGGCTCCGGCCGCGGCGGACCGGGCTATCGGTTCGAAGACGAGATCGTGCCGACGTTGAAGCACGACAAGGCCGGCGTATTGTCGATGGCGAATGCCGGACCGGGCACGAACGGCAGCCAGTTCTTCATCACTCACGTACCGACGCCTTGGCTCGACGGCAAGCACACCGTGTTCGGCCAGATCCTCAGCGGCGAGGATCGCGCGATCGTCGACGCCGTTCGTCAGGGGGAGAAGATCGGCTCGATCACGATCAAGGGCGACTATGCGCCGCTGTTCGAAAAGATGAAGTCGCGCCTGGACCGTTGGAACGCGACGCTCGACGAGCGCAAGTAAACCCGGTCGCGCCTGCACGAAAACACAAAAGGCCGCCCACTGGGCGGCCTTTTCGTGTCGGCAATCCGCGCTAGCCGAGTACGTGGAAGTGTTGCAGCGCCCAGAGCAGCAGCAGCGCGCCGATGATCGACATGATGAAGCCGGCCGGATGGAACATTGCACCGTCGGCCGGTCGCTTGATCAGCGCACCGATGAAGCCGCCGACGAGCGATCCGCCGATGCCAATCAGTGTGGTCATCCAGAAGCCCATGGCGTCGATGCCCGGCATGACCGCGCGCGCGATGAGTCCGACGATGAAACCGATGATGATCGACCAGATGATGTGCAGCATGTACGCCTCCATGTTGGGTAATGGAACGGAACCGGCTTCTCCCCGGCGCGAGCCTAGCAAATCCGCCTGACTGGAGGGTGAGCGCCAATCCGCGGCCGATCGGTGGAAACGCCTGTTTGCAGAGAGGTTTCCGGGCGCCGGTTTTGCCGCACTGCGCAATGCAGGCCTGTGCTAGAATTTCGCGCCCCCGAAACCGTCCTTCCCGAGGAGCTCCGATGCCAATCCTTGCCGAGCGCATGAGCCGCGCCAAGCCCAGCGCGATCATGGTCATTGCGGACAAGGCGAAGAAGCTCAAGGCGTCCGGCCGCGACATCATCAGCTTCTCGATCGGCGTACCGAATTTCCTGCCCGGCGAGCACGTTTACGCTGCGGCGCACGAAGCGCTGAAGCACGACAGCGGCCAGTACGGATCGAACCGCGGCGCCGACGCTCTGCTCGATGCATTCCTCAAGCACCTGCGCGAAGGCGGCTTCGACGGCTACGAGCGCAAGCACCTGGCGTCCGGCGTCGGCGCCAAGCAGGTGCTGTTCAACCTGATGTACGCGCTGCTCAACGAAGGCGACGAGATCCTGATCCCGACGCCGTACTGGACCAGCTACGTCGACATCGCCGAAATCCTCGGCGCGAAGATCACCCTGCTGCCGTGTCCGGCCGAGCAGAATTACAAGCTGACGCCGGCGCAGCTCGATGCGGCGATCAAGCCGACGACGAAAGTGCTGCTGTTCAACAATCCGTCGAATCCGACCGGCATGGTTTACACGCCGGACGAAGTCAGGGCGCTGGCCGACGTGCTGGCGAACCACCCGAACCTGTGGGTGCTGTCCGACGACATCTACAACCGCATGATCTTCGACGGCCTCGAGTATGCGCATCTGATCAAGTTCCGGCCCGAGCTGCGCGACCGTGTCGTGTTGATCGATTCGATCTCGAAGACCTACGGCATGCCCGGCTGGCGCGTCGGCATGATTGCCGGGCCGGAATCCATCGCCCAGGCCATGGTCACGCTGAATTCCAACCACATCACCAACCTGCCGGAAGTCGTCACCGCGGCGGCAACGGCCGCGTTCGACGGCCCGCAAGACGTTCCGGTGGAGAAGCGTGCCGATTTTTCGAACCGACGCGACGAAGTCATGACCGCGCTGGCGGCGATTCCGGGCGTGCGCTGCCCGCGGCCGCAGGGTGCGTTCTATGCGTTCCCCGACGTTTCGGTGGCCTTCGGCAAGAAGCACGGGGCCAGCGCGATTACCAACGACATCGATTTCTGCAACGGATTGCTCGATGCCAAGGGCGTCGCCTGCGTGCCCGGGTCGGCGTTCGGCGAGCCGCGCGCAATCCGGATTTCGTACACCTGCAAGCGCGCCGAGCTGACCGATGGGTTGAAGCGATTGCAGCAGTTTTTCGCAGAACTGAACTAAAGAAGAGCCGGTAACCGGTAGCCGTAAGCCGGTAGCCGGAGAGCGAACAATCCGATGCTCTCCGGCTACCGGCTACCGGCTTCCCGATGAAGACATCACCAACCAATCGTGGAGTCGCTCGCATGAAATCCCCCGTTCGCGTAATGGTTACCGGCGCCGCCGGCCAGATCGGCTATGCGCTGCTGTTCCGCATCGCCGCCGGCGACATGCTCGGCAAGGATCAGCCGGTCATCCTGCACCTGCTCGAGATCACGCCGGCGCTGCCCGCGCTGCAGGGCGTGGTCATGGAGTTGAACGACTGCGCGTTCCCGACGCTGGCCGGCGTCGTCGCGACCGACGACGCGAACGTCGCGGCCAAGGACGTCGACTACGCCCTGCTGGTCGGCGCGCGCCCGCGCGGCCCCGGCATGGAGCGCAAGGATCTGCTCGAGGCGAACGGCGCGATCTTCGCACCGCAAGGCAAGGCACTGAACGCGCATGCGAAGCGCGACGTCAAGGTGCTCGTCGTCGGCAATCCGGCCAACACCAACGCGCTGATCGCGCAGCAGAACGCGCCGGATCTCGATCCGAACTGCTTCACCGCGATGGTCCGCCTCGACCACAATCGCGCATTGTCGCAGCTCGCGGAAAAGACCGGGCAGCACACCACGCAAATCGCCAAGGTCACGATCTGGGGCAACCATTCGTCGACCCAATATCCCGATCTGCACCACGCGACGGTCGGCGGCAAGGCCGCGCTGAGTCTGGTCGACGCCGAATGGTACAAGGCGACGTTCATCCCGACCGTGCAGCAGCGCGGCGCGGCAATCATCAAGGCGCGCGGCGCATCGAGTGCAGCCTCGGCCGCATCGGCAGCGATCGACCACATGCGCACCTGGGCGCACGGCACGGCCGACGGCGACTGGGCCTCGATGGGCATTCCTTCCGACGGCAGCTACGGCATTGGGCCGGGCGTGATCTACGGTTATCCGGTCACGTGCAAAAATGGAAAATTCTGCATCGTGCAGGGACTCGACGTGAACGCTTTCTCGCGCGAGCGCATGAATGCGACGGACAAGGAACTGCGCGAGGAGCGCGCCGGCGTCGAGCACCTGTTCGCGAAACGCTGACCGCGCGGCTACGAAGTCCCTGACGGGCGGCCGCGTGGCCGCCCGTTTTGTCTTGCGCGGCGGTGCACGCGTCGCGATTCAGTCCTGATCGAATCCGCTGCAGGTTCCCGGATTGCCGTCGATGCGGATGCCAGCCGCCGTTCGGTGCAGGGCTGTTGTCACTGGCAATGCCCCGCACTTGCGTGATCCGGCTCAAACCACGCTCCGAGCATACCCGTCTGCCGATTGACCCTCGGCAGCAGACGGGGAAGTTGCGGCCGGCCGATCCGGATCCTCTCGGCCGCGGCCCGGCATTTGTGCGGGAGCAGTTCGCATCGAATCGACCTGATCGCGTCCATTGCCGCTTGCGAAGTCGGCCGTAGTCGCCGACGCGCGCCTTGTCCGGATTCGCCATCGATTGCGTACTGAGTGGTTACCACGCACGCACGCGCCGGACGGTTCGTCGACCGGCAAGTCCGGCAACGGAGACCAATGCAATGAGTACACAGATGCGGGTTACTTCGACTGCGCTGCGTCGCACGACGCTAGCGGCCGGCCTGGCTGCGGCAGCGGCAATGGCCGGAACGACGCACGCTGCCGCGCCATTGACGTTTCGCGCGGCCGACGGCAGTGCCTGGAGGGCGCTGGTTCCATCGCAGGCGATGGCGCGGGCGGTGCGGCCGGCCGCAGGTTCGGTTGTGGCACCGGCTCAAGCGGCCTCGCTGGCCGTCTCGGGTTGCGGCGACGATTCGAACGACTCGACAACCTTGCGCCACGCGATCATCTCCGCGAATTCCGGCGACAAGATCGATCTGAGCGGGCTGAACTGCGGCACGATCGTCCTGAGCGGCGGCGCGATTCCGGTTACGGTCGACGACCTGACGATCCAGGGACCCGGGCAGACCAGGCTCGTCATCGACGGCAACCTCAGCGATCGCGTCTTCGTGCACAGCGGCGCCGGTACGCTGACCCTGAAGGATCTCACGGTCACGCGCGGCAAGCTCGTCGCGCAGCCCGCGTACGGCGGGTGCGTGTACTCCAAGCACAAGGTCGCGCTGGACCATGCGGCCGTCACGTCCTGCGTCGCGAGCAGTCCGACCAAGGCGGCGGGCGGAGGCATCGTCGCACTGTACGGACTGACCCTGGAATCGAGCACGCTGGCCAACAACCTCGCCGAGGTGACCGTCGGCGCGAGCAAGGATTTCGTGGCTTACGCGGGCGGCGCGTTCACCGATTCCGTGCTCGAGCTGAAGCACAGTGTGGTCAGCGGCAACACGGCGCACGCGGTGCTCGGAAAGAGTTACGCCGGTGGCGTTCTGGCAGCGCAGGTCACGGCCAAGTACAGCACGATCAGCGGCAACACTGCCTCGGCAATCGGCGATTCATACAACTACGGCTTGTGCGGCGGCGCGGCCGCGATCTATGCAGCATCGATCGTCAACAGCACGATCGACAACAACCAGGCCGACATCGTCGGCGCGATGGTGATCGCCGACAGCGATGCAACATCGGTGATCCTGCAGAGCACGATTTCGTCGAACAAGGGCCATCTCGTGATGGGCGGCGTCCTGTCGAGTGCGCCGCTGTCGATCGCCAACAGCACGATCGCGTTCAATACGGGAGGGCCGTTCGGCGGCGCCGGCGTGTTTCCGTCCGGCGGATCATTGCAGATGACCAGCACGATCGTCTCGAACAATTCACCGCTCGACCTCGCCGGCAGCATCACCGTGACCGGCTCCAACAACCTGGTCAAGACGGCGGACATCAATCTCACGCTGCCGAACGATACGATCAAGCTCGATCCGAAGCTCGGTCCACTCGCCGCCAACGGCGGCACGACGCGTACCCATGCGCTCGGCGCCGGCAGCGCCGCCATCGATGCAGGCAGCCTGCCGCTCAGTCTCGATTCGGACCAGCGCCACGGTTCCTATGCGCGCACGGTCGGCGTCGCCGCGGATGTCGGTGCGTTTGAAGTCGACACAGACCACATCTTCGGCGATGGCCTGGACTTCTAGGCCAGCAGCGGTCGGCCGATCGAGGCGTGCCGGTCGCCGTCGATCCGCGGCGCTACACGTTGTCCGGTTGCGGTGAGAAGTGCGTATTGATCAGCAGGCGCATCGCGCCGTTCCGATTCGCGAACCGTTGCGGCAAACACCGCACTCTCAAAGGAATTGCTGACATGACGAACATGAACCTGCGCGCCCTGCCACCGGTATCGACGCTCACGGCCTGCATCGCGACCTGGCTGATGCTCGGCGCCGTTACCGAGGCCGCCGCTGCGCCGGCTGCAGTTCCGTTCGAGGGCGCCGGGTTGGGGAGTGCGCTCCGCTTGGCGTTCCCGCAGGTTTCGCAGCGCGCGCGGCTTGCCGTGGTGCCGTCGAACAGCGCTCCTGCGCTCATCGCGCAGGCGGTGACCGGTTGCGGCGATGACGCGAACGACTTCACGACGTTGCGCCACGCGGTGCTGACCGCGAATCCGGGCGACACGATCAACGTCTCCGGCTTGCCGTGCGGCAAGATCACGTTGCAGAACGGCGCGATCACGGTGGCCGTTGCCGATCTGACCATCATCGGTGCTGGACCGGGCAAATTCACGATCGATGGCGCCGGCGCCGGCCGCGTGTTCAAGCACACGGGCAAGGGTACGCTGACGCTCGAAGGCATGACCGTCACGAACGGCGTCGTTGCTGCGGACAAGGCCTACGGCGGCTGCATCTACGATGCCGGCAATCTGACCCTGCGCAATGTCACGCTGACGGGATGCAAGGCGCTGGGACAGACCGCAGCAGTCGGCGGTGGGGCGGTCGTGCTCGGTCAGCTTGCGCTGTATTCCAGCTCCATATCCGGCAATACGGCCGATGCTGCGGTCGGCCAGGCCGCGTCGCTCTCGGCCGCGGGCGGTGGCGTGTTCTCGCTGAACACTGACAGCGAACACAAGGTGGTGTCGAGCACGATCAGCGGCAACCTCGCTCACGCAGCCAGCGGGCTCGCCGAAGGCGGCGGTCTGGTCGGCTATCGCGTATCGATCAAGTACTCGACGCTGTCCGGCAACGTCGCCGCAGCGCAGGGCAACAAGGATAGCTACAGCGGCGGCGGCGGCGCGGTCATCGCCTACTCGCTGTCGATGGGCAGCAGTACCGTCGACGACAACCTCGCCGATGCCGGGGGCGGGCTGTTCATCTCGAAATCGGCTGGATTCGCGTCGATCCTGCAAAGCACGATCTCCGGCAATACCGCGAACTTCATCGCCGGCGGCATCAGCTGCGGCGTCGCATTGTCCATCTCCAACAGCACGATCGCGTTCAATGACGGCATCCTCTACGGCGCCGGCGGCATCTTCGTCGCGGGTGCCGATCTGACCCTGCAGAGCACGATCGTCGCCGACAATCTTCCGGCCGACGTCGACGGTGCCAACGCGGTCATCGGATCACACAACCTGATCAAGATACCGGGCGCGTACATCACGCCGCCGCTGGACACGATCGCGCTCGATCCGCAGCTCGGACCGCTGGCCTACAATGGCGGTGCGACGCGCACGCACGCGCTGGCCGCTGGCAGCCCGGCACTGCAGGGCGGCAGCCTGCCGATCAGCCTGCCGAGCGACCAGCGCAACGGAAGCTATGCGCGCACGGTCGGCAATGCAACGGACATCGGGGCCTATGAATTCGACCCCGACCACATCTTCGGAGATGTATTCGACGCGCACTGAAGGCTCTCGGGCCGGCCGCCGTGCGCGGGAACGATCGTCATGCGGGTTTTTCCGCAAATGACGTTTCGTTGGTAGATCGATGGCGTTTCCTGCGCTGGAAGGCTGCCGCCTGGCAGCCTCGCTGGAACGCAGCGCTGCGCCGTGCGCGATCGAGCCAACGGAGAATCCGTCATGTCGAGGTGCCGCAGTTCCGCTCCGAGTCTTGCCGCCTGCATCGCGGCGCTGCTCGCTGCAAGCCCGGGCGTCCCGGCGTTCGCTGCCGCCGGGCAAGCGAACCCCGTGGACGCTGCGCCGGGACTGGCGCAGGTCGCCCGTGAGCTACTTTCCGGCGCGCACCGTCGCGGCGTGACGCGCGCGGCGCCGGCAGCCATGACCGCCGGCATCACGATTCCGGTCGGCAGTTGCACGGATGACGACGGCTTCGACACGCTGCGTCATGCCGTGCTGATTGCCAATCCGGGCGACACGGTCGACCTTTCCGCACTGGCCTGCAGCAAGATCACGCTGCAGGCCGGCGCGATTGCGGTCGGCGCGGCGGACCTGACCATTGTCGGACCGGGGCGGCAGAAACTTGCCATTGACGGTGCCAAGGCCGGGCGCGTTTTCAAGCACGACGGTCTGGGCACGTTGACCCTCAACGACGTGACTGTCAGCAACGGCAAGGTGGCCGCCGATGCGGCGTACGGCGGCTGCATCTATTCCAAGGGCAGCGTCAGTCTGAATCGTTCGACCGTGAGTGGTTGCGAAGCGGCCGGACAGACCAAGGCCATCGGTGGCGCGATCGTCGCGTTCGCCAAAGTCACGGCCAAGGGCAGCGAGTTGTCGTCGAACGAAGCTACGGCGTCCGTCGGCGCGGACGCAACGCTCGCGGCCGCCGGCGGCGCCGTGTTCGCGGTGGAAAAGCTGCAGCTGTACAACAGCGCGCTTTCGGGCAATGTCGCACAGGCGGCGCTCGGCAAGGCCTACGGCGGCGGAAGTTTCTCCAGCGCACTTTCGGTGAAGTACTCGACGATCAGCGGCAACCAGGCGACGGGCGCGGGCGATGCCGTAGCCAAGAACTACGGCGTCGGCGGCGCAGCGATCTCCTCGGGAAATACGCAGATCGTCGCCAGCACGATCGACCACAATACGGCCGACGCCGCCGGCGCGTTTCTGTTCCTGTCCGGTTACGGCACGGTGTCGATCTCGCAGAGCACGATCTCCTCGAACACCGGCACGCTCGGAATCGGCGCGATGGGGTGCAACGCCGACGTATCGATCTTCAACAGTACGATCGCATTCAACGTGTCGGGGTCGCTCGTCCCGGTCGGCATCCAGTTCAACTACGGCATGGTGATGCAGAGCACGATCATCGCCGACAATCCGCCGCTCGACATTGCCGGCGAAGCAATCACCGGCGGACACAACCTGATCAAGAACGCGTATGCCGGCACGATTTTGCCGATGGACACGATCACGCTCGACCCGCAACTCGGGCCGCTTGCTTTCAACGGCGGAACGACGCGGACCCATGCAATCGGCGCGAACAGCCCGGCTCTCAACAACGGGGCAAATCCGTCAAACTTCCCGAAAGATCAGCGGGGTCCTACGTTCCGGCGTTTGGTCGGGGTGCCGGACATCGGCGCGTTCGAGTACGACGCGGACCATATTTTCGGCAACGGTCTCGACCTGAAATAGCCGACCGCGGCACCTGCCGCGCAGCGCCCGCCGCACGCGCATGTCGGTGCCCCGGCTGGCAGCGGCAAAAATAGTATTTCGGTTTTTCCCGCCGTTTCCGTTTCCTAGAGAAATCGATCCAGCGCTGTGCCATGGGCCACTCGGCTCGCTCACCGCGGGAATGCAGCGCAGGCGCTGCAATCGAATCAACGGAGAGCAGAAAAATGTGCAGACACTTCAAGCCCGCCGCGCGTGCGGCGGAACGGGCCGGCCTTGCCGCTTGCATCGCCGCGATCCTGGCAGCAAGCGCGCCGACGCTCGCCGCTGCGCGCCAGCCCGACGTGGCCGGGCCAGCCACGAGCGGCATGGCACTTAGGAACGTCCTCGCGCCGGCGCGGTCGGACAGCCGCCGCAGCCGCGGCGCGGCACCGTTTGCGTCGCCGAGCGTGACCGCGGGCGCAGTGATTCCGGTGACGAGCTGCGCCGACGACGGCGGTTTCGACACGCTGCGCCACGCCGTGCTGACCGCCGATTCCGGCGACAAGATCGATCTGTCCGGTGCAACCTGCAGCAAGATCACGCTGCAATCCGGCGCCATCGCCGTCGGTGTCGACGACTTGACCATCGTCGGACCGGGTGCGAAGAAGCTCTCGATCGATGGCAACGACAGCGGCAGAGTGTTCAATCACACCGGGCTCGGCAAGCTGACCCTGAACGAATTGACGATCACCAACGGCAAATGGGTCGCGGAAAAGGCTTACGGCGGGTGCATTCAGTCCAAGGGAGACATCGTCCTGAACCGCTCGGTCGTTACCTCTTGCGAGGCGATCGGCTCGTTGAAGGCGATCGGCGGCGCGGCCGTCGCATACGGCAGTTTCAGCGCCAACTACAGCACGCTGTCTGCCAACGTGGCAACGGCGACGGCGGGCGTGGCCGGCGATCTGTCCGCGGCTGCCGGCGCCGTGTTCGGCTCCGATTCGCTCGGCTTGTTCAACAGCGTCGTTTCCGGAAATATCGCCCAGGCGCCGATTGGCAAGACCTACGGCGGAGCGCTGGTCGGCGCGAACCTTTCGATCAAGTATTCGACGGTCAGCGGAAACCAGGCGATCGCGGCGAGCGATCCGGACGGCAGCTACAGCAGCGGCGGCGCCGCCGTTGCCATCTACACGACGAGAATCTACAGCAGCACGATCGACCACAACGTCGCCGACGTCGCTGGCGCACTTGCCTTCATGGCGAGCGACACATCGACGGCTCTGATCAAGCGGACGACGATCTCGTCGAATGTAGGCACTCTCGGCGTCGGCGCGATTGCGGCCAATGCCGACACTGAGATATTGAACAGCACGATTGCGTTCAACGAGTCGGGACCGATCATCGGCTTCGGTATCGCCTTCACCGCGACCGCGAAGCTGCAAAGCGTGATCATCGCCGACAATTCGCCGTTCGACATCGCAGGCGGCGGCGTCATCGCCGGCAGCCACAATCTCGTCAAGATCGCGGATGCCTCCAGCACGTTGCCGGCCGGTACGATCACGCTCGATCCGAAACTGGCGCCGCTCGCGCTCAATGGCGGACCGACGCGGACGCACGCGATCGGTGCGAACAGTCCGGCGCTGCATGCCGGTCTGAACGCGAACAACGACGATTACGATCAGCGCGGCGTCGGCTACGAACGCATCGTCGGGCCGTCCACCGACATCGGCGCATTCGAATTCGACGCCGATCACATCTTCGGCAACGGCATCGATCTGTTCTAGAACGGCTTTGCGGGCGGAGGGCGTGGCCTCAGCGGCCGCAGCGGCACCTCGTTCAGGAGGAATGCGCGTCGTACAGCGGGTAGAGGACGGTCTCTTCCTCGTGAATGCGGTGCGTGAGCACTTCGCCGACGACGCCGAGGTCCTGGCGCAGGCGCGCATACAAATCGCCGGTCCAGGTGACGCGCGTGTAGGTCGTGATGAAACGGTGCAGCATCTTGCCGACCCGCATCATGTCGGCCGACATGCTGTCGACCTGCTGGGCTACGGACGGATCAGGGTCGGGGTGGCGCGAGAAGTAACCGTACAGGTGGCGGTTCTCGGTGAGCAGATGATCCTGCAGGACGCGCGTGAACCGGTCCAGAGCCGAACGGCAGGCGAGTTCGTCGTTCTGCTCGGATGCGCGTTCGAGTTCGCCGAACAATTCCAGCAGCTTCTGGTGATCGGCGCGAAGCTCAGGTATCAGGCCCGGGCGTAAGCCGTCCGGCTGGCGGATCCGGGCGCCGGACGAGGAGGCGCGGTCGTCGCCGTAGCCGATCCAGCGTTTCAATGCATTCAACATGACGTTCAATCCCGTGACGCGGCCGGTCGCCGCAGATCACGGCCCCCATATTAGGCCAATAACGATCTTGCTGCCAAAACCGGACATAAGCGCCACCCGGGCCGAGCTGCCGATGCGCGCCCGAGCCGGGACGAGTAGACTTCGGGGCGGCTTTCGATACGGACGCGTCCATGGGGAATCGACCCGAAGTCACCGAACTGCTGGACGCTGTCGGCCGCGGCGACGCCGACGCGCAACAGGCGCTTTTCAGCCGCGTCTATGACGAGCTCAAGCGCATCGCACGCGGCCACGTGCGCCGTTCCGGCGGCCAGCTGAGCATCAATCCGACCACGCTGCTGCACGAGGCGTGGCTCAAGTTCGCTCGCGCCGAAGACCGCCAGTTGTCCGGCAGCACGCATTTCTACAATCTGCTGGCCCAGGCGATGCGCCAGGTCCTGCTCGATCTGGCACGCCGGCATGCCACCGACAAGCACGGCCGCGGCTTGGCGCGCACCGAGCTGACCGAGGGCATCGAGCAGGACGAACGCGCAATCGACGAACTGCTTGCCGTCGATACGGCGCTCGGCCGGCTGCGTGACGTCGATGCCGACCTGGCCCAGCTGGTCGAATGGCACTTCTTTGCCGGCCTTTCGTTCGTCGATATCGCGCGCGTGCGCAACGTGACGGAACGCACCGTGCGCCGCCACTGGGACATGGCGCGTGCGTTCCTCGGCGACGCGATTCGCGGCGCCGGCAACGTGGATTGACGGCGCCATGGCCGGGATCGATGCCGAGCGCTGGCAGCGGCTGCGGCCGTTGCTCGACCGTGCGCTCGACCTCGAACCCGATGAACGCGGCCGCTTCATCGCCGGCCTGCCGGCCGACGCTTCGGACCTGCGCGAGGATCTGCTGCGCCTGATCGCCGAGCAGGAGCAAACCCTGCCGATCCTCAACGACGGCGCCGCCGAGTTCGCAGCACCGCTGCTGCAGCGCGAACTGGTCGGACGCGCGGAAGACACGCTCGGCCTGCGCTTCGGCGCGTACCGCGTGACCCGCCTGCTCGGGATCGGCGGCATGGGCGTGGTCTACCTGGCCGAACGCGCCGACGGCAAGTTCAGCCATCAGGTTGCGTTGAAGGTCGTACAGACCGGCGTCGGCGCGACGGCACGCGAGCGCTTCGAGCGCGAGCGGCGCATCCTCGCGCGCCTCGCCCATCCGAACATCGCCGCGCTGCACGACGGCGGCGAACTCGACGACGGCCAGTCGTTCTACACGATGGAATTCGTCGACGGCCTGCCGATCACGCTGTATTGCGCCGAAAGCGGACTCAACGTGGCCCAGCGCGTACGCCTGCTGCGCGAAGTCGCATCGACGCTCGCATTCGCACACCGCAACCTGATCGTGCATCGCGACATCAAGCCATCGAACATCCTGGTCACCGACGATGGCCAGGTCAAGCTGCTGGACTTCGGCATCGCCAAGCTGATCGACGCCGATACGGAAGACAAGCAATCGCCGACGCTGACCGCAGCGGCCGCGGCGGGACCGATGACGCCCGACTTTGCGGCACCGGAGCAGTTCCGCAACGAATCGATCACCGTCGCGACCGACATCTACCAGTTCGGCATGCTGTGCTTTCGCGTGCTGACCGGCGGTTCGCCGTACCGCGCCGATCCGTCGGATCCCTACGCGTGGGCGCGCGCCGTCGCCGAGGACGAGCCGATCACGCTGGCGCGCGCGCTCGAACCGGTCGCGCTGAAAAATGCCTGGGGCGAGGGCGCCGATGCCGAGCGCGTGCGCCGGCAATTGAACCGCGATCTCAACGAGGTCGTGCGCAAGTGCCTGGCCAAGGCCCCGGCCGACCGCTACGGCTCGATGGACGCGGTCTGTGCCGATCTCGACGCGTGCCAGCAGGGGCGTCCGGTCAGCGCACGCCGCGCCAGCCGCCGCTATCGCCTCGCGCGCTTCGCGCAGCGCCATCGCTACATAGTCGGCATCGCCGCGGCCGCGCTGCTCGCAGTGCTCGTCGCCGGTGCGTTCGCGCTGCAGCAGGCGCTGATCGCGCGCACCCAGACCAGCCGGGCCGAGCGCGAAGCGGAGGAACGGACCGTCGTGACCAGCATGCTCACGAACATGCTGCGAGTCGGGCCGGCGAGCGCAAGCGAATTGCGGCCGACATCGGCCACGCAGGCGCTGGACCAGGCGCGCGACCGCACGTTGCGTGCGCTGCAGAACGAGCCGCTGCACCTGGCCATCGCCACCGCGATATTCGCCGAAAGCTATCTCGATCTCGAGCAGGCGCAGCATGCGCGCGATGCGGTCGAGGCGACGCTGGCCGCGCTCGGTCCGCGGCCCGAGCACCTGCGCCCGGAACTGCTCAAGCTCGATTTGCTGCTGGCGCGCGCGGCGATCGTGCTGCGTGACCTGCCGGCAGCGCGCGCCAGCCTGGCCCGCGCCGATGCGGCGATCGCCGCGCTCGACCTTGCCGGCGATGCGCCACAACGCCTGGCCGCCGAGGTCGTGCGCCTGCGTCTGGCGATCCAGGACGGCCGCCACGAGGAAGCCGCGGCGACCGCGGCGCAACTGCTGCGCGACGACGACAAGCCCGGTCTGCGCGATACGCTGGAATTTGCCGACCTGCTGCGTGCCAATGCAGCAGCGATCGCCAATGCCGGCGACCGCGACGCCGCGGCGCGCCTCACCGAGCGTGTGCATACGATCGTCGCCGCTCATTACGGTCCGGCCAGCCCGGCGGCGCTGGCCGCGGAGCGGCGCATGATCTCGCAGGACATCATGGGCTCGCGTCAGTTCGACAGCGACGCGATCCTGGCGCGCCAGGAAGCAATCACGCGCAACGCCTTCGGCGATGGCTCGCTCGAATACGCCGACGTGCTCGATCTCGACTGCATCGTCGCCGAGGCACGCAGCGAATACGAGCGCGCCGAAGCGGCGTGCCGCAAGGCGCTGTCGATCCGCGAGCCGACGCTCGAACCGTCCTCGCCGTCGCTGGCCAACGGCTATCACAATCTTGCCGACATGCTGTTGCATCTGCGTCGTCCGGCCGAGGCGCTGGCCTTGTACCAGCGCGCCCTCGAGCTGCGTCTGAAGACGCTGGCGCCGAAGCAGCAGCAGGTCATCTCGACGCGCCTGAAGATTGCCGAAGCGCAGTGTCTGGCCGGAGACTATCCGGCGGCCCGCCAGGAGTTCGCCGAGGCGATCGGTGTGTTCGTGGCCGAATTCGGCAACCAGCATCCGCACGAACCGGTGTATGCAGCACGCTATGCGCGCTGCCTACTCGAAGCCGGCCGCCGCGACGAAGCGCGCACGGTGCTCGAACAGCATGCGCGGCTCGAGCCGCAGCGGCCAGGCATGAACGCCACCTACCGGGACGAAGTCGAAGCGGTTTGGCGCAGTCTCAGCCCGTGAAGGGCTGAAAACCGGCGGAACGATCCGCGCGACCGCGTGCTTCGAGCGGTCTGGCAGGTTCGACGAACCTGCTATGCTTTCCTGAATCGGGGACTGGCCACGCGCGGCTCTCGATGGGTTGTTGGTTTTCGATTTCGCATGGCTGATCGGCTGCGGCAATTCTTGCCCGCGCGGATACGCTGATCATCGCCAGCGCCACGCGCTCGAGGCGGCTCCCGATCGACATGAATGATTCGCGGAAACGGGGAGGCTGGTTTGCGGAACTGCGCAGGCGCCGCGTCTTTCGCGCGCTCGCGGCGTATCTGGTCGGCGCCTGGGTGCTGTTGCAGGTCGCCAGCGTCATCTTCCCACCGCTCGGCGTGCCTGACGGGTGGCAGCGCGTACTGATCATCGCTCTGGCAGTCGGCATCGTACCGGCAACGATCCTTGCCTGGGCGTACGACATTACCGCGCAAGGGATCGTGCGCACGCAGGCAGCGCAGGCGAACGACGCCGCTCGCGCGACGCGATCCGCTTCCGTAGCCGTCTCCGGTTCCACGGTCGCAGCCGTCCCTGCCGCAGCCGCGGCTGTCGACGATGCTGCCGGCACCGACGCGGCCGAATTCTGCGATGCCGTGACGTGCGCCGCCGAGAACGTCGCGAACTCGCCGGCCGCGGCCTCGGTCGCGGTCCTGCCGTTCGCCGACCTCAGCCCGGGCAAGGATCAGGACTGGTTCTGCGACGGCCTGGCCGAGGAGATCATCGATTCGCTGTGCTGCGTGCGTGGCCTGCGCGTCGCGTCACGCACGGCGTCGTTCCGCTTTCGCGACGGCAGCGTCGATCCGCGCGAGATCGGCAGCGAGCTGCGCGTCGGGGCGATCCTCGAAGGCAGCGTGCGCAAGGCCGGAGAACGCCTGCGCATCACCGCGCAGCTGATCGACGCGGTCAGCGGATTCCACCTGTGGTCGGAGACATTCGATCGGCGCGTCGAGGACGTCTTCGCGATCCAGACCGAGATCGCCCGCAAGGTGTCGGCGGCAATGCGTGTGTCGCTGACCGGAGACGACCTCGTGCGCCGCGAGCGCTACGCGCCGCGCAACCTTCGTGCGCACGAGTTCTATCTGCGCGGCCGCCAGCTGATCGGCAGGGTCGGCGTGCAGGAATGGAAGCAGTCGCCGGCGCTGTTCCGGCGCGCGATCGAACTCGACCCGGAATATGCGCAGGCGCACGCGGGCCTGGCCGATGCACTTGCTCAGCTCATGCTCTGGCAGTTCGTGCGCCCGGAAGATGCGCTGCCGGAGGCGACGCGCGCTGCTTACCGCGCGCTCGAGCTGGCTCCGGACCTGGCCGAAGTGCACGTCGCGGTCGGCCACGTGCGCTCGCTGACCGGCGACAACGAGGGTGCTTCACGGTCGTTCGAGCGCGCGCTCCAGCTCAACCCGGAACTGTTCGACGCGCATTACTACTTCGCCCGCCACTGCCTGGCCCACGGGAATCCACAACGGTCGGCGGAATTGTTCAGTTCGGCATTTGCGCTGCGGCCGGACGACTACACCATTCCTGCGCTCGCCGTATCCGTGCTCGATCGGCTCGGGCGGCGCGAAGAAGCCGCAGCGATGACGCATGACACGATCGCCGGCCTGCGCCACATGGTCGAGCTCGATCCCGACAATGCGCGGGCGAACTACTTCCTCGCCGGCATGCTCGCGCGCGTCGGTCAACGCGAAGCGGGGCTTCCGTACGTCGAAGCAGCATTGCGCCTGCGTCCCGACGATTACTCCACGCTGTACAACGCTGCCTGTTATTTCGCCCTGGCGGGTGACTGCGAGCGGGCCATCCACCTGCTGGAGCGCGCCTGCGTGCTCGGCGGCGGCAGCCGCGACTGGTTCGAGCACGACAGCGATCTCGATCCGCTGCGGTCCAATCCGCGGTTCCAGCAGCTGCTGGATCGTCTTGCCCAGCGCGAATCTGCCGGGCATCACGAACCGGTTGAGCGAGCGACGTAGCACGCCGGCCCCGCGCATCCGCGCGCTAAAGGATTGCATCGATGACGCGGTCTGGGCGCGCTCGAGGGCGTTCAGGGCGAGAAGCCGTTCTTGAAGATCGTGTCGTTGCCGGCGGCGGCTATTGCAAAACAGCTGCCCATCTCGGACGAATTGCCACTTACGGCGTTCGTTGCGGTGAGGCTCAAGACCGAGGTTGCCGGCATCGCAGGCAGCTTCACCGCCAGGCTGAACGTTGCCTTGCCGCTGACGTCCGTGTTCACCAGCTGGCTGCCCAGATAATATTCCGCGTGGCCGCGGCCGCTTGTCGAGCAGGTCGCGGAGGCGTACACGTCGACGCGAAAGGCGGCGTTGGCGACGCTGTTGAGGTGTGCGCCTATCGTGACGTTCTGTGCTGAACCCGGTGGCAGCCCGTCC
>Ga0068860_100003219_pt1 | contig 16842 bp, 10 predicted proteins | sample KBSSwiS32_FD_66597 | JGI IMG/M metagenome (GOLD analysis project Ga0068860, IMG submission 66597) | Switchgrass rhizosphere microbial communities from Kellogg Biological Station, Michigan, USA - KBS Switchgrass S3-2 | ecosystem: Host-associated > Plants > Roots > Rhizosphere > Soil ... | reverse complement strand
GGCCTGCACTTCAGCGACTACCGGTCGCTGTGGACGTGGAGCGTCGAGCAGCTGCCGACTTTCTGGGCGTCGATCTGGGAGTTCTTCGGCCTGGACCAGACGACGTCTTACAACGCCGTGCTCGCCGATCCGACCATGCCCGGAGCCGAGTGGTTCACAGGAGCACGGCTCAATTTCGGGCAGCGATGCCTCGCCGCCGGCGCGGACGACAAGGTGGCGATCGTGGGCGTCACCGAGGCCGGCTCACGGGTCGAGTACACCTACCGTGAGCTGCGGCAACAGGTGGCGCGCGTGGCCGCCCACCTGCGCAGCGCAGGAGTCGGCCGCGGCGATCACGTCGCCGGCTACCTGCCGAACGTTCCCGAGGCGGTCGTCGCGCTGCTGGCGACCGCCGCAGTGGGCGCAGTGTGGACCTCCGCCGCGCCCGAGTTCGGCACGCCCAGCGTGCTAGCTCGACTCGAGCAGGTGGCCCCTACCGCCATGTTCGTTGCCGACGGCTACCACTTCGGGGGGAAGGTCCACGACCGCAGAGCGGAAGTCGCCGAGATCCTCGCGCAGCTCCCCTCTGTCCGTCAGGTCGTCATGGTTCCGGTCATCGGGTCCAGCGACTCGATCTCCCCAGCCGACCCACCCGCGGTTCCGACCAAGGCGTGGTCCGATGTGGTCGCGCACCCGGCTGAGCCTCTCTACGCGGACACCGCCTTCGACGACCCCCTGTGGGTGCTGTGGTCCTCCGGAACGACCGGCAGCCCGAAAGGGATCGTCCAGGGCCATGGTGGGATCACCGTCGAGCTCCTCAAGGCGCTCGCACTCGGATGCGACATCCACCCCGATGACTGCTTTCTCTTCATCAGCTCGACCGGATGGATGGTCTGGAACTTCCTCGTCGGTGGCCTCCTCCTCGGGACCACGATCGTCTGCTACGACGGCTCACCGACATACCCCGACCTGAACGGGGTCTGGGCCCTCGCTCAAGACACCCGAGCAACGGTCGTCGGCGTCGGCGCGGCCTACCTGATCGCCGGCCATCGAGCCGACGAGCGACCAGCGGACCGATTCGACCTCAGCCACGTCCGCGCCGTTCTGCAGACCGGATCCACGCTTCCCGACGAAGCGTGGCGTTGGACCTGCCAGCACGCTGTTCCCGGCGTGTGGCTCCAGTCGATCTCAGGTGGCACAGACGTGTGCTCGGCACTCGCCGGAGCAAGCCCGCTGCTACCTGTCGTCGTCGGCAGGATCTGTGCGCCAGCACTCGGCGTCGACCTCCATGCCTGGGACCAGGACGGCCACGACGTCGTCGGCGAGCTGGGGGAACTCGTCGTGACCTCCCCGATGCCCTCGATGCCGCTTGGCTTCGTCAATGATCCGACCGGCACGAAGTACCACGACAGCTACTTCTCGACCTATCCAGGCGTGTGGCGTCACGGCGATTGGGTCAGCATCGCGGCCGACCAGACGATCACCGTCGCCGGTCGCTCGGACGCCACCCTCAACAGGATGGGCGTACGACTCGGATCAGCCGAGATCTACGCAGTCCTCGACAACGTCCCCGAGGTCGCCGACAGTCTCGTTGTCGGGCTCGAGCGACCTGGCGGCGACTATCACCTTCCGCTCTTCGTCGTCATCGACCCAGGGAACCGCCCACTCGACGACAACCTGCGGGACAAGATCAACGCAGAGATCCGGGGTCAACTCTCGCCCAGGCACGTTCCCGACGTGATCATCGAGGTCGCCGCCGTTCCCCGAACGCTCACCGGCAAGAGGCTCGAGGTGCCCGTCAAACGAATTCTCCAGGGCGAGTCGGTGGCGCACATACAACCGGGAGCCATCACGCATCCTGAGATGCTGGTCTGGTTCGAGCACCACGCCCGCGAGTGGGGTTGACGCTCCGTGATGGGCAGCCGGAAGCGCGAGCAGTTAGTGAACGGCTCGCCCATCTGGGCGGCCACGGTTGCGGCCACGCCGCTACGCGGCGGCGTGACGTGACCTTCCCGCTAAGTGACCCACGTAGGGAGGAGCCATGTGGTCGCTACCGTCGTAGGCGAACGTAGCTATCGACTGTGGCCCCGGAGAAGTCTGCGGAAAAGGCACATCTGTCTCAGCCCGCGATCCCTGGTGCCCCTGGTGTGCGAGGCCGTCCCCGATCCTGCGTTCCTCGACAAGCTCACCAACGCAGCGGACCTGCACTCGATCAACCGGTCGCGTCTGCTCAGTTCCTGGACACTGCAGGCAGAGTCCAGGGTCTAGAGTCTCTGGATCGCGCGTTTCCGCAGGTCAGCGGCCTGCGGGCCTCGTGCGGGCCCAGCGTGGCGATCGATGTGCCCTCGTCAGCCTCGCCGTCGGGCCCGGCTCACCCCCACGCACCCGAGCCCTGGGACGAGACGGTGAGTCCGTGCGATCCGAGGGCGCGTGTCTGCCTGGCTCCCAATCAGGACGTGGGTGGGTGCGCGCCCCAGCTCCGGGGGAGCGAGGCGACGAAGTCGAGCTTGTCGAGCACCGGTGAGGGGATGACGAACGGGTAGAGGTCGTCCTTGCCCATGCTCCGGTTGATCATGTTGAGGGCGACGGTAAGCGGGACCCAGATGCCGGTGACCACGTCGCGGAAGCTCGAGAAGGCGCTCACGGGACCCACGTTGGAGAGGCCGTACTCGGACGCGGTCTCGACGGTGTCGCAGATGTGGAGGTAGTGCGCCCAGGTCTCAGCGAAGTCCTCGAAGGGATGCATCGTCGCGTAGGTGCTGATGTGCGATGCCTCCCACCCTGCGGGCGGTCCCTGGGCGTAGTGCCGGTCGAGCGCCGCCGCGTAGTCCGCGGTCTCGTCCCCGAACAGCTTCCGGCACCGCGTCATCAGCTCGTCACCCCGGACCAGCTGCCATTCGAAGTAGTGGCCGACCTCGTGCCGGAAGTGGCCGAGCATCGTCCGGTAGGGCTCCGCGAGCCGCGCTCGCACCTTCTCCCGGTACGCCGCGTCGCTCTCGGCCAGGTCGATCGTGATGACGCCGTCGTCGTGCCCGATGACGACGTTCTCGGCGACGCTGCTGAGCAGGTCGAAGGCCAGGCCGTTGGCCGGGTCACCACCGGTCGCCGGGTCCTTGCCGACCAGCGGGAAGCCGAGTACGTCGAGCTCGGCGACCAGGTGCCGCTTGGCCCGCTCGGCCTCCGGGTAGTGGGCCAACCCCTCGGCGTCGTCGTCGTTGGGCCGGATCCGGGTCAGGTCGCAGGAGAAGCACTGCCCGCCCTCGAGCTCCGAGAGCCACGTGCAGCCGTGCAGGTTGAGGTTGCGGCACACGTGCCACACGAGCCCGGCCCGGTCGACGTACCGGCCCTGCTCGTCGACGGGCACGATCTCGCGCTCCGCGCGGCTGTAGCCGAGGTTGGTCCCGCACGAGACGCACACCGAGTTCTCGAAGTGCAGCGCGTTGTCACAGACCCGGCAGCGGTAGGCCCTCACCTCATGAGGGTGTCATGGACGTCGCGGCGTCCTCCGAGTCGTCGTCGAGCGGGGCGACGTCGACGCTCACCTGCAGCGTCGACTTCTTGGCCTCGGTGAAGATCACGCCCTTGACCGGGGGTACGTCGGAGTAGTCGCGCCCCCACGCCACGGTGACGTAGCGGTCGCCGACCCGCAGGTCGTTGGTCGGGTCGACGGCGAGCCACTCGCCGTCGGTGCCGGCGAGGTCTCCGGCGCCGGGGAGCCAGACCGCGACCCAGGCGTGCGAGGCATCCGCGCCGACGACCCGGTCCTTGCCGGGCGCCGGCTCGGTGGCGAGGTAGCCGCTGACGTAGCGCGCCGCGAGTCCCTGGCTGCGCAGGCAGGCGATCGCGAGGTGCGCGAAGTCTTGGCAGACGCCGGCCCGGGTCTCGAGCACCTCGGCCACGGTGGAGGTGACGGTCGTGGCCGTCCTGTCGTAGTCGAACTCGGTGTGGATGCGGTGCACGAGGTCGAGCACCGCCTCCCCGATCGGCCGGCCCGGGGCGAACGACGTCGCGGCGTACGCCGTGGCCTCCGGCACCTGCTCGACCGCCGCCGACGGCAACGCGAAGTCCGTGGCCCGCCAGGCACCGGCCGTGCCCGGGAGGACCAGCGGCCGGGCCCGGTCCCACGGCTGCTCGAGGCCGGCCGTGGCCACCACCGCCTCCTCGACCTCGACGTCGCTGGTCGCGTCGATCACGAGGCGGGCGTGCACCTCGGTCACCTGGAAGTAGGTCGCGACGTTGCCGTAGTAGTCGGTGTCGTGGCTCAGGTCGGAGGTCGCCGGGTCGGTGGAGACGTCGTAGGACGCCACCCGCTGCCACGGCAGCTCTCGTGGCACGAGGTGGGCGATGCCGAGGGAGTCGGTGACCTCGTCGTCGTAGGAGTACGTCGTCAGGTGGCGGACCCGGTAGCGCATCAGGACCGGACCTCCGTGAGCGTCATCGCCGCCAAGGCGCGCGGCGCCGGGCCGGAGGCGAAGTGAAGCTCGTGGATGGCCTCGCCGATCCGGCCGAGGGACAGCGCGGTGGCGGACAGGAACGCCTCGAGGTTGGGTCGGCCGACCCCTCCGATCGCGGTGAGCGTGCCGATCTCGGTCGCCCGCACGTGCTCCGCCAGGTCGGCGACCAGGCGCTCCGGACGTGTCGAGCCGGTCGACGCCGGCTGGGCGGCCAGGTTGCGGGCCAGCTCGTCGAGCGAGAACGCCAGCGACCGCGGGTTGTCGGCGTCCATCAGCAGCAGCTCGAGCACTCCCGCCGGCCGGACGTAGCCCCGGTAGCGCCGCCGGTGGGTGACCACGCTCTCAGCGGTCGCCAGCACGCCGTTGAGCACCTCGCGGTCGACGTCGATCCCACGCCGTAGCGTCGTCGTCGCGGCGAGCAGCTGGCACAGCTGCAGGGCTCGCTCGAGGTGGCGGCCGGCGCCGATCATGTGCCAGCCAGGGTCGCGCATCATGCTCGCGGTCACGCCCTGGAGCGCGAGCACGCCGGTGAGCATCCGGCCGGCCGACTCGGCGACCTGGTGGCTGTGCCGCGACTCGGCCAGCGCAGCGGTCGCCCGGTCGATGGTGCCGAAGCCGCGCCACATGTCGCCCGAGAGCTGGTCGCGGACGCCCTGGAGGGCGTCCCGCAGCTGACCGAGCGCGTGCGCCGCCGAGCCGACCCGGTCGGTGTCGAGCAGGAGCGACCGGAACTCGTCGTCGAGGTCGGCGCTCCCCTGGCCCGCCAGGCGTGCCATCGCCTCGAGGAACACCTGGAGCGTCGCACCACCGGAGGTCCGCGGCCGGGTGCGGAAGTCCTCGGCGTACGCGTGCGCCGTCAGCACGAGCCGCAGCATGTCCTCGCCGCGCTCGGCGTAGCGGCCCAGCCAGAACATGTCCTCGAGGATGCGCGGCACCAGCACGCTCACCGTCTTGGCGCTGGTCATCGGCAGGACGTCGGACAGCCCCTGGTCGGCATCGGTCGGGGACGCCTTGATGACCCACACGTCCTTGCTGGCGCGGGAGAGGTCGCCGGACGGCGTGGGGTCGACGATGCTGGCGAGGCCCCCGACCAGTGGGCGGTACGCCGACCCGTAGCGCAGCGTGAAGGTCCGCAGGGTCACCGGCGCCGGGGTCGCGACGCCGCTGGTCCGGCCGTCCACACCCCAGGTCGGCGCCTGGGAGAGCGGCAGCCGCTCCTGGCCGACCCAGCGATGTGGGGCGGCCAGGATCCGCTTCTCGAGCTCGCGACGACCGAGCGACGCGGGCAGCGGCGGGCCGTCGATGGTGCGGACCAGCAGCCGGTCGGTCCGAGACAGCACGTGGTCGAGAGAGTCGCTGTCGCCGCACCACCAGGTGCGGACCGAGTCGAGCCGGAGCTGCTCCCCGAGCAGCGCCCGGCAGGCCGCGGGGAGGTAGGGCAGCAGGGCCGGGTTCTCGAGCACCCCGGCGCCCAGCCCGTTGACGATGCGGACCCGGCCGCGGCGCACGGCCTCGACCAGCCCGGCCACGCCGAGCTGGGAGTCGCCGCGCAGCTCCAGCGGGTCGCTGTAGGCCGCGTCGACCCGTCGCAGGATGACGTCGACGCGTTCGAGCCGGCCGCCGCCGGCGCCCCCGGAGACAGCACGGCCCGGCGCCCGCATCCAGACCCAGCCGTCGCGGACCACGAGGTCGCTGCCCTGCACCAGCGGGAAACCGAGCGTGGTGGCCACGAACGCCTGGTCGTAGGCGGTCTCCGAGTGGGTGCCCGGCGAGAGCACCACGACACGCGGGTCGGGCAGGTCGCCCTGGGCCGACTGCAGCAGCGCCGACCGGAGCGCCCAGAAGTAGGGCTCCATCCGGTGCAGCCCGGCCTCGCGGTAGAGCTCGGGGAGCACCCGCGAGATCACCCTCCGGTTCTCCATCGCGTAGCCGATGCCCGACGGCGCCTGGGCCCGGTCGCCGAGCACTCGCCAGCGCCCCTCGGCGTCGCGGCCCAGGTCGGTCGCGCAGAGCACCAGCGGGCGCGGGTCGATCGCGGCCGGCCGGGCCACGACCCGGGTGAAGCCGGCATGCCCGAGCACCACCGCCGGTGGCACGACGCCGTCGGCCAGCAGCCGCTGCTCGCCGTACAGGTCGACGAGGATCGCGTTGAGCAGCTCGGCGCGCTGGGCCAGCCCGACCTCCAGCGGCGCCCAGGTCGCAGCGTCGATCAGGAGCGGCACCGGGTCGAGCTGCCAGTGGCCGGGCGGTTCGCCGGGCCGGGCATAGGTGACGCCGTCGTCGGCGAGCATCGCGAGGATGTCGCCGTCCGCGCGCCGCAGGTCGCCCGGGGTGAGCCGGGTGACGCTCTCGGCGATCCCCTTCCACGCCGGGCGCAGCGCGCCGTCGGGTCCGACGACCTCGTCGTAGCGCGCGGGTTCATCCACCAGGACCGGCTGCGAGAGCGTTCTCGCGTAGTCCCGGAGGACGGTCACCCCGCGCCCTTCGAGACGGTGCCCTTCGGGACTCGTCTCAGGTCGAGGGTGCGGGGGTACTCCGCCGAAGCGGCGCGACGGCCGGCCTCCTGCATCGCGGCCACGTCGAGCCTGCCGGCGCTCAGGCCGAACGGCTCGAACCGGCTGGCCCGGCGAGCCTCGGCCTCGTTCGCGTTGACCGGCGGATGGTCGTAGGAGCGGCCCCCCGGGTGGACGACGTGGTAGGTCGCCCCACCGAGGCTGGCCGCGCTGGGCACGTCGACGACCTCGACCCGCAGCGGGGAGTGCACCTCGATCGATGGGTGCAGCGCCGACCAGGGCTGCCACGCGCGGTACCGGATGCCGGCGTAGTGCTCGCCCGGGCGACCGCTGGCGGTGAGAGGCACGGGCACACCTTGGCACGTGACGAGGTGCCGCTCGAGGTCGATCCCGCGGACCGACACCTGCAGTCGCTCGACCGAGGAGTCGACGTAGCGGGCGGTGCCACCCGCGGTCGCCTCCTCGCCGAGCACGTGCCATGGCTCTACCGCCTGTCGCAGCTCGAGCTCGATGGTCGTGCCCTGCGGGCCGGCCACGCCGGTCACGCCGATGCGCGGGAACCGGAACTCGGTGAACGGATCGAGCCAGGAGTCCTCGAAGGCGATGCCGGCTGCGCGCAGGTCGGCGCAGACCTCGGCGATGTCGCGGGTCGCGCCGTGCGGGAGCAGGAAGTCCTCATGCAGCGCGGTCCCCCACCGGACCAGCGGCGCACGAAGCGGCCGCTCCCAGAACATCGCGACCAGGCTCCGGACCAGGAGCGCCTGGAGCAGTGCAAGCTGCGGGTGCGGCGGCATCTCGAAGCCGCGCAGCTCGAGCAGGCCGAGCCGGCCCCGCGAGGAGTCGGGGCTGTACATCTTGTCGATGCAGAACTCGGCGCGATGGGTGTTGCCGGTCAGGTCCGTGAGCAGGTGGCGCAGCGCCCGGTCGACCAGCCAGGGCCGGGGCTCGATCGGCTCCCCTTCACCGGCCTGCTCAGCGGTGAGCCGGGCAATCTCGGCGAACGCGATCTCCATCTCGTACGTCGCCTCGGGACGGCCCTCGTCGAACCGCGGCGCCTGGCTGGTCGGCCCGATGAACCGTCCGGAGAACAGGTAGGACAACGCCGGGTGCCGCTGCCAGTAGGTGAGCAGGCTGACCAGCAGGTCCGGCCTGCGCAGCAGCGGGGAGTCCACGGGCTGGGTGCCGCCCAGGGTGAGGTGGTTGCCGCCTCCGGTGCCCGTGTGCAGCCCGTCCAGGTCGAACTTCTGGGTGTCCAGCCCGGCCCGCCGGGCCTCGTCGTAGAGCGTCGTCGTGAGCTCGCGCTGCTCGGTCCAGCTACGCGTCGGCTGGACGTTGACCTCGATGACGCCCGGGTCGGGGGTGACGACGAGCTGGGTCAGCCGCGGGTCGGGCGGGGGGCCGTAGCCCTCGAGCACCAGCCTGGTGCCGAGCCGGCGCGCGGCGACCTCGACCAGCTTGAGCAGGTCGGCGTAGTCCTCCAGCCGCTCGGTCGGCGGCAGGAAGACGCACACATTGCCGTCGCGCGCCTCGAACGCGAGCGCCGTGGTGGGCGCATCCTTCGGCGTCACGACGGTCACGGTCGGCACCTGCGGGTCGAGCGGCGGGCCGGCCTCGAAGTACGACGGCTCGCCGGCGTACGCCGGGTCCTCCCAGGCGATCGCGTCGAGCGGCAGCCTCAACCCCACCGCGCTGTCGCCCGGGGTGAGGACCAGCCGGCCGCGCCGGAACCGCCACGCGGGGCTGGTCCAGCCGGTCTCGCCGGTGGTGATCGGGAGCACCCAGCCGGTCGGCTCGGTGACGTCCGCGTCGAGCTTGGCGACCAGTGCGAGCTCGGGGTCCGCACCGTCGGGCGGCGCACCCTCCGGCAGCCCGATGTGGTGGGCGAGCGCGGCGAACGGGTCCTCGAAGGCGGGCAGCAGCTGCTCCTCGGGCAGACCGAGGACCTGGGTGACCCGCCGCGCGAGCGCCTCCGCGTCGGCCCTGGCGCCGGGGTTGGCAGCGGCCTCGTCCCACGGGTCGGCGAACAGCTCGGGGTCGCGCCAGAGCGGCTGCCCGTCGGTGCGCCACTGGAGCGCGATGTTCCAGCGTGGGAGCGGCTCGCCGGGGTACCACTTGCCCTGCCCGCGATGGACCACCCCGCCCGCGGCGTACCTCGTGCGCAGTCGCTCGGCCAGCACGGTGGCGAGCTTCCGCTTGCCAGGACCGTCGGCGTCGGTGTTCCACTCCGCGCTCGTCATGTCGTCGCGGGAGACGAAGGTCGGCTCGCCGCCCATGGTGAGCCGGACGTCGCCCGCGACCAGCCTCGCGTCGACCGCCTCGCCGAGCGCGTCGATCCGTGCCCACTGCTCGTCGGTGTAGGGCTGGGTGACCCGAGGGTCCTCGTGCACCCGCCGGACCTCGTTGTGGAAGGTGAAGGTGACCTCGACCGGGTCGGTGGCGCCCTCGATGGGCGCCGCGCTGCTCGGGTGCGGGGTTGCGCTGAGCGGGATGTGCCCCTCGCCTGCGAATAGGCTGGAGGTCGGGTCCATCCCGACCCAGCCGGCGCCCGGCACGTAGACCTCGGCCCACGCGTGGAGGTCGGTGAAGTCCTGGATCGGCCCGGCCGGTCCGTCGAGGTGCTCGGTGACGTAGCGGTCCGTGCTCAGCTGGACGAGGTAGCCGGAGACGAAGCGGGCGGCGAGGCCATACTGGCGCAGCAGGCTGACCAGCAGCCACGCGCTGTCACGGCACGACCCGATCCGGCGCCGGAGGGTCTCGTCCGGCGACTGCACGCCGGGCTCCATCCGGACGTCGTAGGCGATGTCGCGGTGGACAGCGGCGTTGAGGCCGGCGAGGAAGTCCACGGTCGGAACCCCGTCGTCGGGCAGCGCCGCGAGCGTGGCCCGCCACTGCTCGGCGTCGATGCTGTCGTCGACCGGTCGCAGGTACGGCGCAAGGTCAGCAGCCAGAGTCGGCTCGTAGGCGAACGGGAACCGCTCGGCGTACTCCTCCATGAAGAAGTCGAAGGGGTTGATCGTCATCAGGTCGGCGACCAGGCCGACGGTGATCTCGAGCCGGTCGGTCTTCTCGGGGAACACCAGCCGGGCCAGCCAGTTGCCGAACGGGTCCTGCTGCCAGTTCAGGAAGTGGTTCTTCGGCGTGACCTCGAGGGAGTAGGCCTCGATCGGCGTGCGGCAGTGCGGGGCGGGACGCAGCCGCACCACATGCGGGCCCACCTGCACAGGGTGCGCGAACGCATAGCTCGTCCGGTGCTCGAGGGCGACCTTGACCGACATGCCCCCACCTTGCCCGCACCGTGTTTCGTCCGGGTAGCCAGGGTCGAACGCCAGAGCGCCCGGCACCGCGTCGAACGCGAGATCCGCCGACTGGCCCGGCGCACGGACGCGGCCAACGACTCTGCGCTCGGTCAGGACGAACGTGCCGTCGAGCTGCACGAAGCCCGCAAGGCCGCGAAGCGGGCTCGCTACGCCGCCGAGCCTCTGCGGTCGGTCTACGGCGACGCCGCGAAGGCCCTCTGCAAGCAGCTGAAGAGGCTCCAACCGACTCTGGGAGACCTCCAAGACACGGTGGTCACCCGGGACTACCTCGTGGAGGTGTCACACTCGAGTGAGCATCCGATCGATCCGGCCGCAGCGCTCATCGCGGGCGCACTCATCGAGCCCGAGAGCACCGCGGCGGTCCACTACGAAGTACGCGCAGCGAAGGCCTGGGAGAAGGTTGCCGCACGCCAACCGCTGCGGTAGCGCTGCTCAGTTGCTCACCGGGAGCTGGACCTGTTCGATGGAGGCCCGCCGAAGCTCGACCACGGGCTGGTCGACCTGCTGGAGCTGTCTGGCTCCCCACGTGGCGGCCGCTCGGCGGCCTTCGACGCCGGTCAGCTCGCGTCGCCTATCAGCGGGTCGCTGATGCTGTCCTCACCGTTCTCGAGGTGGCCGGCGTAGTGGATAGCGGGTAGGTCCTCGCCCGCGAGCGTGAGGGACAGGTCGTACCACCCGCCGGCGTGACGCAGCGACCACGACCGGGTGGCCTGGCCGTGAGCAGTCACGCTGAGCTTCGTGGTGCGGCCGGTGTAGCCGTCCGTGACGTTGACGTGGGCCGGGCTCCCTGCGACGTTGCGGATCGAAAGAGTCAGCTCCATCCGCTGCTCGTCGTACTCGGCGGTGGCGCGGAGAGGCCCGGTGCCTCGGAACCGGCGGTAGAAGCCGTTGGGTCCGTGTACCTCCAGGTCCTCGCTGGTGAACGACTGGGTCAGGCTGTGGCCTGGCCCGAGGGTGTAGGTCGACGGGTCGCCACCTGCTGGCCGGGCTTGCAGGACGGCGGCTACGGACCCGGCGTTGGACATCGTGACCTGAGCGGCGGTGCCGTCGACGTGCAGCTGGTAGGGAAGTGCCCGGGCCGGACGGACTCCGCGCTCCTGGTTCGGCACCTTCTGCACCGTGGGCGGTACGGGCGGCTCGTCCGGTACTCGATCGAGGTTGGTCGGTCGGTCGCCGAGGGTGCTGGGCAGCTTCGGGCGGCGTCCGTCGTTCGGGTTGCGGAAGTCGAACGCGGAGGTCAGGTCGCCGCTGACGGCGCGACGCCACGGCGTGATGTTGGACTCGACGAGATCGGGGTTGCCGGACGCGAACCGTGCCTCCAGGAACCTGATGAGAGAGGTGTGGTCGAAGACTTGTGAGTTGACCCAGCCACCGCGCGTCCACGGCGAGACGATGAGCATCGGGACCCGCATGCCGAGGCCGATCGGGCCTGCGGAGAAGCGGGAGCTGCCTGGGAAGATCTCGTTGTCAATCGGAACGGTGGAGGTCCCGTCGGCGGCCGAGCGTGGCGGGGTTGGTGGTACGAGGTGGTCGAAGAAGCCACCCTCCTCGTCGTAGGTGATGAACAGCGCCATCTTGCTCCACACCTCCGGGTTCGAGGCGAGGATGTCGACGACCTGGGAGACGTACCACGCGCCGAAGTCGGGCGCCCAGTTCGGGTGCTCGGTGTAGGCCTCTGGAGCCACGATCCAGGACACCTGTGGCAGCGCCCCGGACCCTACATCGGCGCGGAACTGGTCGAAGAGCCGCTCGGGGCTGCGCCCCTGGGCACTGACCAGGGTGCCGGTCTTGGCCTTGTCGGCGAGCGGGTTCCCCGGCTGGGCGTTCTGGTACTGGTGGAAGTAGAGCAGCGCGTTGTCGCCGTAGTTGCCGATGAACGGGTCCTGGGTCCAGCCCCAGAAGCCCTCCTGGGTGAGTCCCACACCCTGGTCCTGGTAGATCTTCCAGGAGACCCCGTTGCGCTCGAGTCGTTCCGGGTAGGTCGACCAGTCGTAGCCGGCCTCGTCGTTGGCGAGCACCGGGCCGCCGCCCTTGCCGTCGTTGCCGACCCAGCCGGTCCACATGTGGTAGCGGTTCGGGTCGGTGGGGCCGAGCAGTGAGCAGTAGTAGTTGTCGCAGATGGTGAATGCGTCGGCCAGGGCGTACTGGTAGGGCAGGTCGTGACGGGTGTGGTAGGTCATCGTCTGGATGCCCTTGTTGGGCACGAACTGGTCGTGCCGGCCGCCGTTCCATGCGGCGTGGGTGTCGTTCCATCCGTGGGGCGGGTCGGGGAGGAACATCTCGCCGACGTCGGGAACGTCGGGCCGGAAGGGCAGCAGCGTTGCGCCGCCGTTCGGCTGGTTCCAGACCGGATCGCCGTTCGGAAGCCGGACCGCACGCGGGTCGCCGTACCCGCGCACTCCTCGGAGGGTGCCGAAGTAGTGGTCGAACGAGCGGTTCTCCTGCATCAGGATCACCACGTGCTCGACGTCGCGGATCGAGCCGTGCTGGTTGTTGGCCGCGATCGCGGTCGCTTTGCTGAGGTCGAGCGAGAGTGCGCCGGCGACGGCCGGGACTCCGGCCATCTTCAGGAACGTACGGCGGTCAGTGGGGTTCATCGAACGGCCTTTCCAGGGTGCGGCCTGAGGCGGAAACAGACGAAACGTAGAGCACGGCCGGTGGACTGGAAGTGAAGCGCGAACGGCCATTCGCTGACGGTCTTCTGGCCACCGGGCAGGCCGCTCGGATGGCCTGCTTCGGGGGTCCGTCGGCAGGCAAAGTCCAAGACGTCGTTCTCTGTTCGGCACCGCGCCGCGTCTGCGGCATCACCAGGACAGCGTGCTGCACCACGGTGGCTGAACGTGGTCAGACTGCCTCGTCGCCAGCTGATCAGCGCTCTCGCGTTCTCGGCCGCCGCTGGGAGCGTCACGCTGCGTCCGAGTGATCCGTTCATCTCGGCGAAGGTCTCCCGTCTGGTGCCCGACCCGTTCACCCTCGGCGTCGCCTCGGGTGACCCGTGGCCGAGCGGTGTCGTCCTGTGGACTCGACTCGCTCCCGAGCCGGGCGAGCCGAACGGCCTTGCGGGCATGGCGAGGCGATCGTTCCCGGTCGAGTGGCAGGTCTCCGAGGACGCCGGCTTCCGAACCATCGCTCGTGCTGGGCGCGTCTTCACCGACCCGAACTGGGCGCACGCCGTCCACGTCGAGGTCGACGGGCTGAGGGCCGGAGCAACGTACTTCTACCGGTTCCGTGTCGAGGGTCACCTGTCTCCGGTGGGACGGACCCGCACCGCGCCAGACCTCCTGTCGAAGGCCGAGGGCAGCAGGTTCGCCCTCGCCTCGTGCGCCAACTACGAGGAGGGGTGGTTCACTGCCTACCGGCGGCTGGCCGAGGATGACCCTGACCTCGTGCTTCACCTGGGCGACTACATCTACGAGAGCCCCGAGCTGGGGCAACCAGGGGCCCGCCGCGTTCGTGGCCACGAGGGCTTCGAAGCCATCACGTTGGCTGACTATCGGCGCAGGCACGCCCAGTACAAGACTGATCCCGATCTCCAGCACGCGCACGCTGTCGCTCCGTGGGCCGTGGTCTTCGACGACCACGAGGTCGACGGGAACTGGGCCGGCTTCCACCCCGAGACACCACAGCCGGGCTTCGCCGGACGTCGGGCGACCGCCTTTCGCGCCTACTACGAGCACATGCCGCTGCGACGGCGGTCGCTGCCGAGGGGACCGTTCATGCGGATCTATCGGAGGTTGGGCTGGGGCGCGCTCGCCACGGTGCACCTGCTCGACACCCGCCAGTACCGCGACGACCAGGTCTGCGGTGACACCCGGGCGGTGGGCTGTCATGCCCGTTTGGCGCCGGGGCGGACCCTGCTCGGTGCCGAGCAGGAACGATGGCTGGACCGGGGTCTCCGCGCCTCGAGGACGCGCTGGGACCTGCTGGCCCAGCAGGTCTGCATGGCGCCCCGAGACACGTCGTCGGGACCGTTCGGGGCGTACGCCCTCGACGGTTGGGACGGATACGCCTCCGCCAGGAGGCGACTCTTCGAGTCGATAGTGAGCAGTGGGGTCCGCAACCCGGTTGTGGTGACGGGGGACGTCCACCGCCACTACGCCAACGACCTGGCCCTCGACGGGCGAACCATCGCGGCGGAGCTGATCACGACCTCGGTCAGCAGCGGCGGCGACGGGTCGAGGACGACTGCACGGATAGACGTCGAGCTCGCACAGAACCCCGGGCTCCACTGGGCCGACTGCCGCCGCGGCTACGTGGCCCTGACGTTGGACGCCAACCAGCTGCGCGCCGACTTCCGCACGCTGCCCTACGTGACTCGACCCGGCGCGCCAGCGACGACGGCGGCGTCGTTCGCCCTCCAGGACCGGCGACGCGGGCTGGCCCGCATCGCCTAGCTCAACGGGGGTGGTTCAGCCGAAGCGGCCGTGCACGTAGTCGCTGGTGCGCTCGTCCTGCGGATGGCTGTGGCGACGCGCCGTCGTCGTGCGTGGGCCTGTAAACGTGGTCGTGGCCCGGCGGACACGCGTCGTTACGATGCCTGGGCATGACCACGGAGATGCAGCAACTGTTCGCCGTCCTCGACGGTATGCGGGCCGGTGTCCTCAAGAAGGTTGCCGGGCTCAGCGAGGATGACGCCAGGCGAAGCACAGTGGACTCCGGCACGAACCTTGCCGGGCTGGTGCAGCACCTCACGTTCGTGGAGTCCCTGTGGTTCGAGGAGGTGGTCGGCGGTGGCAAGGCGAAGGGGCGGAGGTCGATGCAGGTCGATCCCTCCGTCTCATTGGGGACCCTGCGGGCTGGTTACAAGGCTGCCTGCGAGACCAGCGACCGGATCGCCGCGGCGATCGGCGACCCCGACGCACCGGTGACCCGCAACGGCAAAACCCACAACCTCCGGTGGGCGTTGCTCTCGGTCATCGGGGAAACGTCTCGGCACGCGGGGCACGCCGATATCATCCGCGAGCAGATCGACGGCCAGACCGGGCGGTGACTCTCAGTGCCCTCGATCGGGCCACCGCGATCGCTTGAGCGAAGACCGGCCATGGGCTGAGTCCGGGCAGTTCGCGGGCAAATTCGTGACTTTCTCTCGAACTGGGCGTCTTGAGAAGCCATGTCAGCGAGGTGCGTCCGAGAGAGTCCTCGACGGACCTGGCCAGAGCCGCGTATGCGCCATCGACATCCGAGGAGGTCTGCACACCGTTGCCAGGCATCCCCTCCATGAACAAAGTGATGTCCGCCCAACCGCCGGCCCACAACAAACTCCGTCTTCCGTGTTGGAGTCGCACGTCCAAAGGTCTGGTCCAAGGCCCGATGTCGTGCCTGAATGACTACAACAGGAGGTCGAAGAGCATGCCCCTCGATCACGGCTACGGCGTTGCCATCGGCACCTACGTGTCATTCACTCGCGAAGATCCCGACGACTTCGGGCACTGGTACCACGGCATCCTTCGTATCGCCACGCCCGATGGCCAGTACGAAGCGGCGCTGGACGTCGACACACCCTCAGGCGTCGGCGTCAGTTACCGCATCACCACGGGTCTGACCATCACGAGCTTGGGCGAGGTTGCCACGCTCGATGACGGCTTCCACGCACTGGCCCGCGACGACTCATCCGGCGCCCTTGACTATCTCCGCAGCCCGGCCCTGCGAGAACCCACCATCCTCGAGCAGCTCCGCTGGGCAACCCCAGTCTGGCTCCGCAACGCTGCCCCGGCCGCGCAGCCCTGGGGACCAACCCCCATCGACGTAGTCCTGGAGATGGCTCGAGACTCGCTGCCCCGCGGCCCCTTCCCATGGATCGCCCGAGACGGGGACCAGACCCTCAACAAGCTCGGGGACCTGCTCACGGACGCCACGCGGATCTACATCTTTGGGGAGCCGTTCACTGACGGCCTCGGCGTACACAACGTCCACTACAACCAGGGCGACCCGCCAGGCCCGCACCAGGACGACGACGGCATCTGGCAAGACGGCGCGGTGCTCGTACAGCACGGAGACCAAGTCACGGCTTGGCAGGTGAAGTTCAACTCCCAGGCATTGCACACCGACAGCCACGGACTCCCGATCTGAGGATGAGCCCGCACAACACCCGCAACTTGTTGAGGCGCGGCGTACTCGTCGGGAAACCCATCCGCCCATTTCGCCCGTTCTCTTGCGCTGGTGCTCCCGGGGAACCCAGCTAGCGTGACCCGTCGATGAGGCGACGAGGGCCTGCGCAAAGAGTGGTCGTCAAGCCAGGAAAAGGCGCGAGTCTGCGATCACCTGGATCAGTGGCGGGGGGCCGGGGCCAGCTGTCACCCCAACCCGTGATCCCCAGGCATTAGCGTGTGCGTCACACCGTCTCGGGAACCGGGAGTTTCGCATGTTGATCGAGAAGGCAATCGCTCCGTCGTACTCCATGCTGCGGCCCTTGAAGCCGAAACGCTCGCCCGCATTCCCGGTGTACGACGACCTGGCCGTGAGGATGCGCGAGGTCGACAAGGTCCCCGATCCGACGCTCGCGCATGTGCTGGCGGTCGCGGCGGGATATGCCTACTCCGATGCCGAGACGGTGTCGATGATCATGGCGCGGATGGGGTT
>Ga0068860_100003212_pt1 | contig 16859 bp, 14 predicted proteins | sample KBSSwiS32_FD_66597 | JGI IMG/M metagenome (GOLD analysis project Ga0068860, IMG submission 66597) | Switchgrass rhizosphere microbial communities from Kellogg Biological Station, Michigan, USA - KBS Switchgrass S3-2 | ecosystem: Host-associated > Plants > Roots > Rhizosphere > Soil ... | reverse complement strand
CCCAGCGCATCCACGAAGAATCGCTCCGTCTCGCCGATCTCGCGCACCGAAAGCACCGGCCCGTGGAAACCGCGCATGGTCACATCCTTGCTGACCTGATCGGTGGTCCAGCCGTTGCGCTTATCAGAATCGTCTTCAATCACCTCGATCTGCAATCCGGAGGGATGATTGAAGCGGAGATACTTCGCCCCGAACCGTTCCTTGACGCCTTCGTTCGGCACCTTGTGGCGCTTAACATGCTCTTCCCAGAATTTGATCGATCCCTTGGGCACCGTGTAGGCCGTGGATTGGATCTGGCCCGAACCCGGACGGCCCTTCACGCGGTTAAACGGGAACGTGGTGTAGACCGAGCCAGGTTCGCAGTCCGCGTTGGCATAGTAGAGGTGATAGTGAGCGTATCGACCGTCGAAAAGGACCGTCTGCTTGATCAGACGCTGTCCGCAGACTTGCGTCATAAAATCGATATCTTCTTGGGCGCCGCCGGCGCAAACAGTGATGTGATGTAAGCCTCGAACTAAGGACATGCTCGTCCCTCCGGCGCGATTATAGCAGATGTTTTTCGAACCTTTTCCAGCAGTGCGGCGTCGAACAGTCTTCACTAGAATGGAATAAAACATGCCAAATCTTGAGGTTAAGTGTTCGCGGGACATGGAGAGCTATTTTCTTGAGAACGACGGCGAGCTTCTCAGAAAACTACACGCTCTGCTCAAAGATCACAAGTCCCTGGACCCGGTCACCGAGGAGCCCAAGAATACCGTTCTGCGGAATCGCGTGGCCACGACGCTCACGCCCTGGACGTTCTGCATTGTGGGCGATGAAGAAGGTCCCAGCAAACGTGTCTCAGTTAATTATGCGCTGGGCGACAAACCGGATCGCAAGGGACCCCTCGGCGATCGACTGCGTAAGGATCTCGGGCTGGATTTGGAAGACGTCATCGTGAACCATCTTTCCGGGAAATACCAGATGGAAGAGGGCCGCGAGTACACGATGGTCTCCGAGACACGAGAGGTGAACCGGCATCACTATAACGACAAGCCTCGCAAAAAGGCGGCTGCCCGTCCTAAGAACGTTGAACCGAATTCGAATCCCGACAAGCCTGCCTTCGAAATGCCGCCGGGAGCCATCAACACGCATTGCCATGTGAACAGCAATGGGATGACGCCGTTTCCCTGGTCGGACGATCGAAAATACGATCCGGCATTTGCGCCCTGGAAAAAGCTGGAAGAACTGGATACATTTCTCGGTTTTTCGGGCGAGGTGATTGTCGCGGCCACGTGCCACGGTACCGACAACAGCTACATGCTGAATGCTCTGAGGAGAGCGAACGGAAGAGCTTTTGGCGTTGCGTTCGTGGATAAGAATATATCCGACGAAGAGCTCGCGGGGTTGGATGCCGCCGGCGTTCGCGGCGTGCGTTACAGCTACGTGAAGCGTCTGACGAATCCTCCTCCGCCGGAGGAAATGGTCGCGATGGCGAAGAATCTAAAACGGCTGACGGACTCCGGAAAACTCAAGAACGACTGGCATATCGATCTGTATTGCGAAGCGGCGGATCTCAAAGACCTGGAATCACACATCAAGGCAATTCCGATCGCCGTTGTTTTCGATCACATGGCCGTGCCGGCCGTGGCCAATGGTGTGGACGATCCCGAATTCCAGCGGTTTCTGCAGCTCTTTCGCGATAAACGAAGCTGCTACGCCAAGTTGACTTGTCCGGAACGTCTTACCGGAAGCAGCAAGCCAGAGGATTGGATGAAGGTTCTGCCGTTTGCGCTGGCATTGGCCAAAGAATTCCCAGACCACGTAATCACGGGAACGGATTGGCCCCATCCCAACATGAAAGACGGGCAGATGCCCAACGATGGTACGCTGCTGAATCGCTGGATCTGGGAGGTCGCAGGTAAGAACGGCGACACTCTCAAGCGTATCCTGGTGGAAAACCCGCGGCATCTTTTCAATTTCCCGGACTCAGCCATGGCAAAATAGAAGCTCTTGGCTTCCATACTTTCACTTGCAGAAGCGATCCGGGAGACGGTCCGCGACGGCGACACCATTGCCCTTGAAGGCTTCACGCATCTGATCCCCTTCGCCGCCGGGCATGAGATTATCCGGCAGGCGAAGCGCGACCTTACGGTGATCCGCATGACGCCCGATTTAATTTACGATCAGCTCATCGGCGCGGGCTGCGTCAAGAAGATCATCTTTTCCTGGGGTGGGAATCCCGGCGTTGGATCGCTCCATCGGCTGCGTGATGCGGTTGAAAACAACTGGCCCCAGCCAATCGAAATCGAAGAGCATGCGCATGCTGGCATGGCGGTGGCGTATAGCGCCGGAGCATCAGGACTGCCGTTTGGGATGCTGCGTGGCTACATCGGAACCGACCTGGTGAAGTACAACCAGCGCATCAAGTTCATCGATTGCCCGTTTACCGGACAGAAACTCGCGGCGATTCCCGCGCATCGGCCGGACGTGACCGTGATCCATGCGCAGAAGGCCGATCGTCGCGGCAATGTTCTGATGTGGGGTGTAGTGGGCGTGCAGAAGGAAGCCGTGCTGGCGGCGAAGCGCGCTATCGTCACAGTGGAAGAAATTGTCGATGACCTGCACGCGCCGCCCAATTCGGTGGTGCTGCCATCGTGGGTTTTGAGCGCGGTGTGCGAAGTGAAGGGAGGCGCGTTCCCGTCCTACGCGCAAGGCTATTACCAGCGTAACAACGCCTTCTACAAAGCTTGGGACGTTGTCGCCCGGGAGCGGGATAGCTTCAAGGCGTGGATCGGCCGGCACGTGCTCGGGACTAAAGATTTCGGCGAGTTCAAGCGCAGCATTGTTAGCGCAAGCAATGAAGGAGCTCCGGCAAATGCCTGAGCTCACGTACACAGCCGATGAGATGATGACCATCCAGGCCGCGCGGATGATCCGCAACGGTGTGACGCTGTTCGTAGGCATCGGACTGCCCAGCGCGGCCGCGAATCTGGCGCGCCTGACGCACGCTCCTGATACTGTACTGATCTACGAATCGGGCACTATCGGAGCGAAGCCGAACGTGCTGCCGCTTTCGATCGGCGACGGCGAGCTATCGGAAACCGCGGATGCGGTCGTCTCGATCCCGGAAATTTTTTCCTACTGGCTACAGGGTGGACGCATCGGCCTCGGGTTTTTAGGCGCAGCGCAGATCGACAAGTTCGCCAACATCAACAGCACCGTTATTGGCGATTACAACAAGCCCAAGGTGCGCCTGCCGGGATCGGGTGGAGCTCAGGAGATCGCGGGGTTCTGCGGCGAGGTGATGATCACTCTGCGCCATAATAATCGGGCGTTCGTCAACAAGCTGGATTTTCTGACTTCCGGCGGGTATTTCGAAGGCGGCGACAGCCGGCAGAAGCTGGGCTTGCCCGGCAAGGGTCCCACCAACGTGATTACTGATTTGGGCATTTTGACACCGGATCCGGTGACGAAAGAATTGACGCTGACCAGCCTGCACCCGGGCATCGTAGTGGAACAAGTGATCGCTGCGACCGGCTGGCCGTTGAAAGTTGCGCCGAAGCTGGACGCCACGGCCGAGCCGACAGCCAATGAGCTGAGCATCCTAAGAGATTTGAACGCGCGTACTGCGCGGGCCCACGCCGGCCAAGCCTAAACTCGAAACAGGGGGAAGTATGATCACCCGTCGAACTGCGTGCCTTGCGATGGCCGGAGCCGGAGTCGCATCGAAGCCTGCCTTCGCGCAGAACGGGCGCTCTTTGCGGCCTCGCACAATCGATGATTTCTTCCGCGAGTTTACGGACGAATGGGTGCGTCTCAACCCCAATCTCGCCACCTCGCTGCGTTACTTCAGCGGGGACGAGCAAGATCGTCTGGAGCGGCAGCTGACTTCGCTCAGTCCAGCTTGGACCAATGCCCGCATATTGCTGGCTCGCAGGGGCCTGGCCGACCTTCGCCAATTCGATCCCGCCCGCGTCACCGAAACGCAGCGGATTGCGGGACAGGTGATGGCCTGGCAGCTGGAAATCGTAGCGTCTGAGGAGCCGTATCTCGACTACACGTTTCCGTTGGAACAGATGAATGGCTGGAATGTGTCGGCCGTGGAGCGATTCACGGTTGCGCGTCCGCTCTCCAAGCCTAGAGACGCTGAGAACTACGTTGCGGCGCTGGCCCAGGTGAGCACGCGGATGGGAGAAGCGGTGGCCGAATCACGCCGGCTGGCGGCGAAGAGCATCATTCCTCCGCGCTTCATTCTGGAAGCAACCATCAAGCAGATGCAGAGCTTCGTGGATCCGTCACCTGGGCAGAATCCCTTCGTTACGGCATTCGCCGAGAAGATGGCCGCGGTGGCCGCCATTCCCGGCGAGCAGCGCGAGAAGCTCCGTATCCAAGCGGAAAGGATCGTGGCCGAGCGGATCTATCCGGAGTGGAAGAACGCTATCAAGACGCTGCAATCGCAACTACCGCGATCAACCGATGATGCGGGCCTGTGGCGGCTGCCGGGCGGCGCTCAGGCGTACGCTTATTTCTTGCGTCGATACACTACGACCAACCTAACCGCGGACCAGATTCACGAGATCGGATTGCAACAGGTTTCGCGCCTTGAGACGCAGATGGACGCTCTCTTGCGGCGACTGGGCCGCACCGCCGGACCCGTCAAAGACCGCATCGAGAAGCTCAGACTGGACCTGCAATATCCCGATCCCAAGTCGGATGAGAGTCGCGCTCAGATCATGCGCGATGCCGATGCCATCGTGCGCGATGCCGAAAAGCGCGCCGCCTTGTTATTCGACGTGCGGCCGAAGGCGCCCGTCACGGTGCAGCCGTTCCCGCGCTTTCGCGAGACCAATGCCGCCGCGAATTACAACGCTCCGGCGCCTGACGGCTCCCGTCCCGGCACCGTTCAGATTCCCCGGCGCATCGAACGTATGACGACGTTCGGCTTGCGTTCGCTGCTGTATCACGAAGCAGTGCCCGGACATCATTTTCATATCGCGCTGCAAGTCGAGAACAAAGACCTGCCGCGGTTCATGCAGGTGCGTGCACTGGGCGGCATCTCGGCTATCACGGAAGGCTGGGGACTGTACGCCGAGCGCCTGGCGGCTGAATCCGGCTGGTACGGCGACGACATCGAAGGCCAGCTGGGCCAACTGGATGCAGAACTGTTCCGGGCGCGCCGTTTGGTGGTCGATACGGGCCTGCACGCCAAGCGTTGGACGCGGCAGCAAGCCATCGATTACGGTATCGAGGCCAGTGAAGTGGAACGCTATACGGTCTATCCCGGGCAGGCATGCTCCTACATGATCGGCGAGCTGAAAATCATCGAGCTGCGTGAGAAGGCTCAGAAAGCTCTCGGCAATCGATTCGCGCTGCGCGAATTTCACAACGTGGTACTGCGCGCCGGGAGCGTCCCGCTGCAAATCCTTGAGAGCCAGGTGGACGCTTATGTCGTTGCAAAGAGCAATGTTGCAAAACTTCGTCTATGACGCTCTCCCATCACGAGTCGTTTTTGGCGCAGGATCGCTCGATAAACTTCTCGACGAAATTCGCAAGCTAGACGTCCACCGCGCGTTAGTGTTATGTACTCCCGAACAACGGGCCATGGGAGCCGATATCGCGGCACGGCTCGGCGCGCATTCCGCGGGTGTGTTCGACGGCGGCGCGATGCACGTGCCGGTCGAAACCGCTGCAGCCGCCCGCGACAAAGCCCAGCGGCTGGGCGCGGATTGTTGCGTGGCAATCGGCGGCGGCTCGACCACTGGTCTTGCCAAAGCCATCGCGCTCACTTCAGGGTTGCCCATTCTGGCGATCCCCACCACGTATGCCGGATCGGAAATGACGCCGATCTGGGGACTCACCGAAGGTGGCATGAAAAGAACTGGCCGGGATTCGCGAGTCCTGCCCAAGACGGTGATCTACGATCCTGTGCTCACTCTGTCGCTGCCCGTGGCGACGTCGGTCACTAGCGGTATAAATGCCATCGCGCATTGTGTGGAAGCATTGTACGCTCGCGACGCGAATCCGATCATCTCTCTGATCGCCGAAGAAGGCATCCGCGCGCTGGCTGGGAGCCTCCCCATGATCGTCAAGCGGCCGAGTAACTTAGAAGCCCGCTCGAACGCGCTGTACGGAGCCTGGCTCGGAGGCGTGTCGCTGGGCGCGGTCGGGATGGCTCTGCATCACAAGCTGTGCCATACGCTGGGCGGAACCTTCAACCTGCCGCACGCCGAAACCCACACGGTGATACTTCCGCATGCGGTGGCCTACAACGCCTCGGCCGCTCCCGAAGCCATGGAAATTATTACTCGTGTCCTGGGCGCCCGTTCTGCCGCCGAAGGACTGTACGACCTCGCCGCATCATTGGGCGCGCCCGTATCGCTGCAAATGTTGGGCATGGCGCGGGATGAACTGGACCGCGCCGCGGATCTCGCAGTTCAGAACGCCTACTACAATCCTCGTCCTATCACCCGCGATGGAATTCGAAATCTGCTGGAAGACTCGTTCCACGGCCGCCGGCCGCGGTAGCTATTTTGCGCGGCTCAGAATCGCCACGTGATTTTCCGTAGACACTGCGTACGGCTTGGGTTCCGAGCAGAGCAAAGGCGTCGCCATACTCGAGAGTTCGCGGCCGCAACAGGTTCTGTCCAACGATGCTGATTTCGGTAGATTCACCAAACGGCTTCGATACTCTCAGACCCAGCCGGGCGTGTCCGGGAATCGTTCCCCCGCGCAATCGAGCGGTGTAATAGACGCCAACGGTCGTTGGCGGGCGCCATAGTTGCTCCTGGGGTGCCGACATCGAAGTACTTGGCGAACGCGGTAGTTTCCGCTGTTCCCAGCTGCGCCGCCATACTGCAACTGGCCAAGTGCATGTAGCTGCGAGCCGCCGCCGGCTATAACCAGGCCGCCTTTAGCGTGTAAGTACAGAATGCAATGATAAACTGGGTTTACCGGAGAGGTGGCAGAGTGGTCGAATGCGGCGGTCTCGAAAACCGTTGAGGCTTCACGGCCTCCCAGGGTTCGAATCCCTGCCTCTCCGCCACTGGTAGTAGCGCCTTCAAATGCATATTTCGAGCGTCGGCTGAGGTTCTGAAAACCATCGGGACAGCTTATTAAAGCGTTCTACACTTGAGAGATGGCATTCTGCGGTAGTTGCGGAGCTGATGGGCAAGGAAAGTTTTGCGCCAAGTGCGGAGCCCCCATGGATTCGGCGCCGACTGCTGCCGCCGTGGAACCGGCGCCCCGCCCCCCTTCGGCCGTGGCGCAAGCTCCCGGCCTGGAAGAGAATGTTGTTGCGGCGCTGTGCTATTTGGCTTTCGTGCTCACCGGGATTCTGTTCTTGGTCATCGAGCCTTACAACCGCAATCCGACCATCCGATTCCACGCGTTCCAATCGATTTTCTTTTGGATCGCGGTGATCGTTGGCGGCATGGCGCTGTCCATGATTTCCTTTGTTATCCTGGCGTTGCCGTTCGTCGGATGGGTTATTTCCTTCCTCCTGTCGCTGGCCTATTGGCTGGGAGCCGTCGTGTTGTGGTTGTACTTGATGTACAAGGCCTACAATAGGGAGCGAGTAGTTCTTCCTGTCATCGGACCCTGGGCCGAAAAACAGGCGCAGTCGGCCTAAATGAAGCTTCTCCGTACGATCCCGCTATTTTTTCTGATAGCCAGCTCCCTCTCAGCGCAGGACCTGCGGGTCGGCGTCATCGATTTCTACGGCCTCCGAAAAATTTCCGAATCGCAGATCCGTAAAGTCCTGGGCGTGCGCGAAGGCGACCTGCTGCCCGCCTCCAAGGGCGATGCCGAGACGAAGCTGGACCAGATTTCGGGCGTAGTCGAATCGCACCTGGAAGCGGTCTGCTGCGATGCCGGCCGCACCATTCTGTACGTGGGTATCGAAGAGCGCGGCGCAACGCATTTCGATTTGCGTGCGCCTCCCGAGGGCGCCGTCGTTCTGCCCGAGGAGATAGTAACGGCGTACGGGCGGTTTCTGGAAGCCGCGCATGACGCCTCGCGCCGTAATGCTACGGATGAGGATCTGACCCATGGTCATCCGTTAATGGCCGACGGTGCTACGCGCGCCGTTCAGGAGATGTTTCCGGCGCTGGCCGATGCCCATCTGGCCGAGGTCCGCGAGGTGCTGCGCAATTCTGAGGACGAAGCGCAGCGCGCCATGGCCGCGTATGTTCTGGTTTACGCCACGCGCAAGAGCGGCATTGTCAACGATCTGCAGTACGCGCTCAAGGATGCCGATTCCGGCGTGCGCAGCAACGCCGCCCGCAGCCTGGTGGCGCTGAGCGTACTCGCCAAGCTGGATCCGTCTTCCGAGGTCCGCATCTCAGCCACGTGGTTTATCGAGATGCTGAATTCGCTCTCCTGGTCGGATCGCAACCGCGCGCTGTGGGCGCTGCAGACGTTGACCGACAGCCGCGATCCTATGGTCCTCGATCAGCTGCGAACCCGCGCGCTGGACGCGCTCATCGATATGGCGCGCTGGAAAACTCTCAGTCACGCATTGCCGGCGTTCATCTTGCTAGGACGCGTCGCAGGGATGCCCGAGCCCGACATCCAAGCGGCCTGGACGCGCGGCGATCGCGATTCAGTTGTCTCTGCCGCCAAAAAGAAATCACGATAGTCCCCAATTTAGTCCTGGGTCCTTCTCTGCTCGCACTGGCAGCAATCGCTGCATCGCTGGCATTTCGGGCAGCGATGATTGTCGCAGACATCTTTGGTGCAATACACGCAAATCTCGGTAGAGGGTTCCTCGCAGATGCTGCACGCAAAGGTTGTAGTCTCGCTCACGATTCCTGGCTCCTACTTCGTCTTGGTGTTTCTCTTCGCGGGCGCCGTTGGCGGACGCGCAGACGTCCGATTCTGATCATCCCTGCAGCGCTGCGCTTCCCGATCCACCACCGCGAACTCCTGTTCGTTCTGCGCGGCCAAATCGGTAATGTACTGCCGTAGCTGATCCCGCTTGGTGGCGTTCGCGCCCAGGGCCTGCGCAAGTTGGTCCCCAACCGCCGGACTCTGATACTTGCGCGCGCCTTCCACCAGCGATTGCAGCCGCCATTCCACGCCCTGGAGCCGGAAGTAAACATCCAGCGCCGCTGTCAGTTTCTCAGGCTGTTTCTCCAAAGTTTTGGTCGTCTGGTCAAGATAACCCAGCTCCTGCTGGGCTCCCTGCCACTGCGCCACGTAGGCGTCGGGAGCGCCCTTCTGCACCCAGCTCTGCGGAGTCAGACGGCCCACCAGGGGCTTCAGTTGCGCCACCTGGGCCGCCAGCTCGCCGACGCTTCTGGAGACGTCCCAGGAGGCAGCGACGCTGGGGGGCGCTTGCCCCCACAAGGGTATCGAAAGGAGTGGGGAGAGCAATAGTAGATGCTTCATAAGCGCCTACCCGCTAGTGTCGCACGCACAACCAACAGCAGCGACCGGAGTTCCGAGCTTACGGTAGAGCAGGAGGTGGCGGTGGGGGCGCAGGCGGGGGCGCTGACGGACCCGAGTCACCCACGGGACCTGAACCACCACCCGGTAATCTGATCGAACCGGGGCCGCTCGAGCGTCCCACGATCGCGATCACGTTCACAACAACTCGCAAAGCTTGACGGGCTGCATTGCCCTTGTCCATCCGCTGCGCGATGGGCTCATTGCGATAAACCCGGAAGGTTCCGCCGGTAGTGACGATGGCGGAATTCCCACCAATCAGTGCATGCTGCACTTCCACCGTTCCCTCTTGTACCTCTACAGTTGTGGTCTCGTCATCGTCATCGACCGTCACATCGAAGGTGGTGCCGCGCACCGAAATTACGGCCGTCGGTGTTACCACGCGGTTAGGATTCGGAACCGTACCGAGATGCTCGATGTGTACTCGCACTTTTCCAAGAAAAACGTCGATCAGGTCCCGCCAATTGCCGGGATTCTTGCGGAATACGAATCTCGAATTGGGATAAACCTCGATTGTGCTTCCATCCGAAACTTGTAGTACCGCGTGCCCGTCGGCACCAGTCACAATCACTTGGGTGACTTGGACGCTGTCGCCTGCCGAAATCGCCCATGGCTGTAAATCCTTTAGAACCGAAACCTGTCCGGTTAACGTCACTACCTTTGCAGCATAATTGGACGCATCGGAGGGAAGGGACTGGCCGAGACATACTACGGTTGTCATCGCTGTCAGAAGCGAAAACCTCACCGCCGCGGATTGGATCATCCTCATCAAAATTGCTCTATCGGCCAAAAAACGGAGACACCACACCTACAGTCTGGCTACCCAGACCCAGACATGGAGCTAGTCTAGCATTAAAAGTGCACTTGCAAGCCCAGATCCGAACCGATTTTTGGGTTCCTCAGGCTACTGGAATCATCAGGTTCGGGCCTTTTCCGCCGATAGGTAAGGATACAATGGACTCGTTCCATGGGTAACAACGCCACAGTCCGCCCGCTGCTGCGGGTGAGCCTCGCCGGACTGGTCCTGGCCGCGTCCGCGGTCGCCCAGGCTCCCGACTGGAGGCGTGTGGGTAATTCCGCCTTAGATCTCGACCTTGCGGGATTGGCCACTGGTCCGGTGGATCGCGTGTGGTATTCCGCCAGTGGGGACCAGATTTGGGCGCACTCATCATCCGGAAAAACATTTGTAACCAATGATTTAGATCATTGGGTCACTGCTACGCCCGGATTTCCCACTTCGGTTCCGGCGGAAGGCAGAACGCTCACAGTACCCGAAAATGGCGCACAAGTTCGCAATCCAGCCTCGCCTTCTCCACGGGTTTATGCGTTCGGACAGTTCGTCCATCGATCCGATAACAGCGGCAAGAATTGGGAGAATCTGACCGCTTTCCGCGGCTTATCGATCATCGGAGAGGGCCTGCGCGACCTGGCAGTATCCCCCACGAATGAAGACGAAATTGCAGTGGCGGGATCGGCGGGGGTGTTTCGCTCCGTGGACGGCGGCCGCTCATGGAGCAGCCTCAATGAGACCCTGCCCAACCTGCCTTCGGCACGCATCCGCAGCCTTCCGGAAGGACCTCAGGGGTCTCAGATCGAGCTGGCTGGTGCGATGGTGGTGGAATGGCAACCGGGCGAACGTCAAGCTTGGCGTCCGACGTATAACGCCAAGGCTGAGGACGAACGCGCGCTTCGGCAAGTTTGGAGCGGCGACCGTGGTGTTGCCGTCACCGCGCTCACCAGAGCCGACCGTTACATCTACACCGGCATGGCCGACGGCCGCATCCTGGTTTCGGCCGATGGCGGAAGTAACTGGCAGCCCGAGTTTCGCAGCAATCAGGGCAGTGGAGCTGTCGCTGCCTTCTGGGTGGATCCCGCCGATCCACGAGTCGCGCTTGCCGTGCTCAGCGCGCGACGTGTTTTGCACACCATCGACGGTGGACTCTCCTGGGTGGACATTTCAGCGAACCTTCCCGACGTGAGTGTGCGCGGCGTGACGGCGGATTCCGCCGGCAACGCTATCTACATCGCAACTGATCAAGGCGTCTTCTTGGCGCGCACGAACTTGAGCGCGCTGAGCGTGGTTGCCGTTTCGTGGACCGCTCTGGCCGGTTTACCGTCGGTGCCGGCGGCGGATGTGAAACTCGACTCGAACGCGATCCAGCTATGGGTTGCTCTCGAAGGTTACGGGCTATACCAGACCATTGCTCCCCACCGCATCGGTGACCCTCGCGTGATTACCGCGGCTGGACTGATCGCGCGCGCGGCGGCTCCGGGAACAGTGTTCAGCATCGAGGGCGCTCGCGTAAATTCTGCCAACGCGGGCGGACTTGCGGTGCCCGTGCTGGCCGCTAGCGATACCGAATCCCACATTCAAATACCATTCGAAATACGCGGCGATTCGCTGGCCCTCTCGATCGATGGTCCCGCCGGACCACGCGTGTTGTCGTCTATGCCGCTAGTCACGGCTGCGCCCACCATTCAACTGGATCCGCGTGACGGAGCGCCGATCTTGAGCGATGCGGATAATGGCGTGCTGCTGGATGCGATGCATCCCGCGCGTTCCAACGCCCGCGTCCAGATTTTGGCCACCGGTCTGGGCCGCGTAGTGCCAACTTGGCCCACAGGTCTTCCTGCTCCCGCTGACATTCCTCACACCGTCGCCGGTACGGTTCGCGCGTTCCTCGATCGCGCGCCCGTGCAGGTCACGCGCGCCATTCTCGCTCCCGGTTACGTCGGTATGTATTTGGTCGAGATCGAAGTCCCCAACATCGTCAATTACGGCCCCGCTGAGCTGTACATCGAAACGGATGGCCAGCCGAGCAATCGCGTCCGGGTATATATTGAACCTTAATGCGTATTGCGGTTGTACTCCTCGCTCTTTTCCTTTCCTGCCTGATTCTGTTGCCAGCGCAAGCCCCGAAAGACGATCAACTCGCGCCGTATTATCCGACCCCGCAAGCAGTCGTGGATAAGATGCTCCAGCTAGGCGGGTTGAAAGCCGGCGAGAAGATGTTCGACCTGGGTTCAGGCGATGGACGCATCGTGATCATGGCCGCTCAGAAATACAAGGCCGATGCCACCGGAGTCGAGCTAGGGGATTCACTGTACCGCCAGAGTATGGATCGTATTAAGACCCTGGGACTGGTATCCGCCGCCCGCATTATCCATGGCGATTTGCTCAAGCAGGATTACTCTTCCGCCGATCTTCTCACCGTGTACTTGCTGCCGGTGGGAAATGAACTGGTGACGCCGATCCTGGAAAAACAGCTCAAGCCGGGCGCGCGCATCGTGGCGCATGATTTTGAGTTCGCCGCCTGGAAGCCGGTTCAGAGTCTCACCATCGAAGACGACGGCGAAGGCCGCAGCCATCGTTTGTATTTGTACCGCCGTTAGTAGCCCAAATGGTTCCTTATCGTGGACGGCTGGCCCTCCGCATCGCGCGTCTGGTGCTGGCGCTGGTTTGCGCGACGGCCTACGTTCGAACAGTCGGGTTCGGACAAAACTGGGTAACCGCGCTCATTGCCGCGTACACCGTGTATTCGTTGGGCGCGATATTCGCTGTCGGCCAGAACAATTCATTGAGTGCGGCTACCGCGATTGTGGCCGACGCCACCAACTTCGCCATCTGGACGTGGCAAGCCCCGGGGGATTGGCAGCCCGCCTTGGCCTGCAGTTATTTACTAGCCTCTACTGTCCTGCTGCACGATCTGGTGCGCGCCGCGATCACCTTTGTGGCAGCGCTTTTCATTGCGCTGATCTTACCGGCTGGCAGAAACGGCAATCTGGTGTGGACCGTGGTCGCGTCGGGCGGCGCTGCTGCCGCCGTAGGCCTTTACAAGCGTCATTTGGAAGATCGCATGTCCGCGACGCTGCGGCACAACGTGATGATCCGGTCGCAGGCGCAGCTCGCGCGCGAAGCCGAGCGGCAGCGTATCGCAGCCGATTTTCACGATGGTCCGCTGCAAAGTTTCATTAGTTTTCAAATGCGGCTGGAAATCATTCGCAAGTTGCTGGGGAGAGACGTGGAAGCCGCGGCTCGCGAGCTGCATCAGTTGCAGGAAATTTGCCAAGGGCAGTTGGCCGACCTGCGCAGTTTCGTACGCAGCATGCGTCCGGCTGATGAAGGGATGGGGCTCACGGCGTCGCTTAGCCGAATGGCGGAGTTGTTCCAGCGCGACACCGGCATCGCCACTTCCTTTTCCGGCGGCGATGTACACGATCCGGCCGACACCGAGCTTTCGCTCGAAGTGCTGCAGATCGTCCGTGAGGCCCTGAATAATATCCAAAAGCATTCCGGAGCATCGCGCGTGGCGATCTCGGCTGCTCGCGCCGATCATCAGCTGCAAGTGTCGGTGGAAGACAACGGCGAAGGATTTCCGTTCACCGGTGCGTTTTCGCTGGAAGAACTCGAACTGCTGAGGCTGGGCCCCGTCAGCATCAAACGCCGCGTAAAAGCGCTGGAAGGCGAACTGGCGCTGGAGTCGGGGCCGGGTCGCGGATCCAAGCTCGCCATCCGCGTGCCTCTCTAGAATGCGCCGCTTGATTCTTGCGTTGGCCGTTTTGTTTGTAGGCTGCGGCCGCTACGCCGATTTCACGTTGCCTGCCCCGCAAGCGGACGGTCCCCGCGCGCCGTTCACGTGGGAGGCCCGCCCCGAGCCCGTGCTTTCGCATGGCGATGCTTCTGACGTACTGAATCCTTCTGTCGTTCGGTTTCAGAATACCTACTGGAATCTTTATTCCGAATTCGACGGCAAGATCTGGCATACCTCCGCGGCAACCTCGCCTGATGGATTCACGTGGACCAAACTCGGCCGCGTGCTCTCGCCGCAAGGCTGGGAAGGCGTTTACATGGCAGGGAACGGATCGGCGTTGGTCGTTGGAGAAGAAATCTTCTATTGGTACGAAGCGGGTGACCCGTTTCGCATTGCACTTGCGCGTTCCCGTGACGGCAAGAATTGGTCCCGTCACGGCGAGCCGGTAGTGCCGCTTGGACCGCTCGGCAGCTTCGATGAAAGCGGCGTTGCGGATCCTTACGTCATTCGCTCGGGCGATCGGTTTTATCTTTTCTATCTTGGCCAGGACCGCGCCCGCCGCCAGCGTTTGGGCATCGCGCGCTCATCGGACGGTATCACCTGGGAGAAGCTGCGCTCGAATCCTATCCTGGAATTGGGCGTGGCTGGATCGTTCGATGAGGTTGGTTTGGGCGAGCCCGCTGTGTGGACCTCAGGCGGCCAATGGTGGATGCTCTATACCGGCCGCGATAGGAGTGAGCACCGCCGCATGGGTCTGGCGCATTCCGTCGACGGCGCCCGCTGGGAACGCGTCCCAAACTTTCTCATCTCCGAATCGAATCCTTGGAACAGCCAGGTAATCTGCGATCCGAGCGTGGAACAAATGGCCGACGGCTCCCTTCGCGTGTGGTTCGGCGGCGGTGACACTGCACGGCCGGATCAAGGCCTGCACGGCCAGATCGGCATGGGCGTCTTGCGAGGGCAGTAACTACTCGCGTTTGGCGACTTGCAACTGGCTGAGCGTCTCGGCGTAAGCCGCTATGCCCTTGTACAGCGCTTCCGCGATTTTCTGCCGGTGATCCGTCTTGCGCATCAGCGCTTCGTCGCTCGCGTTAGTCAAGAACCCGATTTCCGCGAGCACACTGGGCATCTGTGCGCCGATCAGCACCACAAAAGGAGCCTTTTTCACGCCCCGATTCTTGGTTGCCGCGCCCGCCTTGGTCAAAGTGTAGAGCGACGTTTGCAAGCGCGACGCGAATTCGCGCGATTCGTCGATCTTGTCTCTGAGAGCGATCTTTTCCAGCACGTCCTTGAGATCGAAAATCGAGCTTCCGGTGGCCGCGTTCTCACGCGATGCAACGTCCAGCGCGGATCGGGACGTTGTGAAGTTCAAATAATACGTCTCTACGCCGGTCACCGATTTCACCGGTGAAGAATTGGCGTGAATCGAGAGGAACAGGTCGGCCTTGTTGTCGTTGGCGATCTTGGTTCTGCCCTCAAGAGGCACGAACGTATCGTCGCTCCGTGTAAGCAGGACCTCGCTGCCCAGACGATCCTGAATCAGCGCCGCCAGCCGCTGAGAAATATCCAAAACCAGGTCTTTCTCATACAGACCCGACGGACCGTGCGTGCCCACATCGTGACCGCCGTGGCCCGGGTCGAGCACTACGCGTCCCAATTTCAGACCCAGGATACGGGTCAGCGAACGGTCTCCGCTAGCATTGCGCGCAGCGGCTTTGGGCTCTGGTAGCGTCGATTTTGCCGAGACCGGAATCGCGATCTCGACTGGCGCCGGCGGTGCGGGAAGCTTACGCAGTCCGGTTCCAGGAACCGACGCGGCTGGCTTGCTGACTGCAACCAACGGAGGTGGCGCCGGCAAAGGCTTTGGTGAAGGCGTCTCAATACGGACCTGCGCGGGAGGCGGCTCAAACTTGCGTGCTTCCGAGCGTGTTTCGGCCGGTTCAGTGGTATTTCCCTTGGGTCGAAGCTCGATAATAAGCCGCTCTGGGTTGGAGAGTTGCGACGCCGTGAAGTCCGACTCCTGCTCCAGGTCAAGAACGATCCGGGTGACCCCGCGCTGGGTTTCCGCGATGCGAATCTGCTTCAGCGTCCGATCGCCCACCGGGATGGATTTTTGAGCCATCACAGGTTTAGCCCCCTGCACGTCGAAAAACAGCCGTGGGGGATTTTCCAGATGGTCGGATTTATATTTGAATTCGGCGGAGACTTCCACGGCTACGCGAGTAGTTTCGCCTGTGGACCAAAAGCGCACTGCGGTGACTTTGTTGGCCGAGGGGTTGGCAGCGGTTTGCGCCAGACAAGGCACGTCCAGACAAACCATGGGCGTGACCGCTAACAAGGACACAAGGATCGCGCACAGCCGGTTACTGCTGTGTAGTCCTGAGATGCAACCTGCCTTCAGCATCGACAAACGGCTCCAGTTTCGGGTGTTGTTCCTCCATCACCCCAACTGGCGGTGCAGCAGGCTCCGCCAAGTGTTGCGCGGCTGCCTTTTTCGCTGCTCCGTACTGCTGGCCGACCCGGTTTACATAATCTTGCGTTTCCGGATACGGCGGGATCCATTTGTATTTTTGCACGGCCGCCGGTCCGGCGTTATAGGCTGCCAGCGCCAGACGGTCGTCTTTATACATGTCCTGTAAATACTTAAGATAACGTACTCCGGCCTCGATGTTCTGGCGCGGATCGAAACTGTCGGTTACACCCAGGCCGCGCGCGGTAGGCGGCATCAACTGCATCAGGCCCTGGGCACCCTTGGGCGACACTGCATCGGGATTGTAATTACTCTCTACTCGGATGATCGAATGCACCAGCAGAGGGTCCACATTATTGTCGTGGGCAGCCTTTTCAACGATGTCGGTAATGCTAACCGAAGGTGCTGGAGTTTCCTTCAAGGGGGGATTT
>Ga0068860_100003210_pt1 | contig 16864 bp, 13 predicted proteins | sample KBSSwiS32_FD_66597 | JGI IMG/M metagenome (GOLD analysis project Ga0068860, IMG submission 66597) | Switchgrass rhizosphere microbial communities from Kellogg Biological Station, Michigan, USA - KBS Switchgrass S3-2 | ecosystem: Host-associated > Plants > Roots > Rhizosphere > Soil ... | reverse complement strand
GGAACTCAACGGTAAGAACATTGCGCTTGTTGCTGTTTCGAAAACGAAGCCGGCCCAGGAAATTTTAGAATTATATAAGCTCGGTCAAAGAGATTTCGGAGAAAATTATGTTAATGAATTAACTGAAAAATATGAGCAGCTTCCGAAAGATATTTACTGGCATTTTATCGGCCACCTTCAATCTAATAAGGTAAAATATATTGCTCCGTTCATATCCTTAATTCACGGGGTAGACAGCGATAAATTATTAATTGAAATTGATAAACAGGCAAGAAAAAATAACCGGGTAGTTGATTGCCTTTTACAGGTTCATATTGCCAAAGAGGAAACAAAATTCGGGTTGAATGAAAAAGAACTGCACGAACTGTTAACCAATGCGACCAACTTGCCAAATGTTCATATCCGTGGTTTAATGGGGATGGCTTCTTTTACAGATGATATCAATATAGTCAGAAGTGAATTCAAATTCCTGAAATCATTATTTGATAAATATTTTCCCCAAAATAACCAGGGAGACGAGCGCTTTAAAACTAAGGCCTCACACCCTCGATCTGAAGGTTCTTTCATCTCCGCCTTTGGCGGAGTTAAGGGACTTCCGGTGTTAAGCATGGGGATGAGCGCTGATTATAAAATAGCCATAGAAGAAGGCAGTAATATGGTGCGGATAGGAAGCTTATTATTCGGAAACAGGTAAAGATTTTAATGCTTCATTCCATGAATGATGAGCCCCAAAAAATAATTATCATTGGTTCAACATCCGGTATTGGAAGGGAACTTGCCAGGTTGTATGCTCTAAATGGATTTCGTGTAGGGGTTACAGGCAGACGTATGAATTTGCTATTATCACTTCAGGAAGAATTTCCCCAAAATATTTTTATTGAGTGCTTTGATGTGACAGGCAAAGACAATATTCCCCACTTTCAAAGCCTTATTGAAAAACTTGATGGGCTTGATATTCTTATTTATAATAGCGGTTATGGAGAACCCTCAAAAGATCTGGATTGGGAAATTGAAAATAGAACAACCGCAATTAATGTATATGGTTTTGTGGAAATTGTATGCTATGGGTTTAATTATTTCATTAACCAGGGCTATGGGCAAATAGCCTGTACCTCATCAGTTGCGTCCGTTCGCGGGAACAGCATGGCGCCGGCTTACAGTGCAGGCAAAGCATTTGAAAGCACATACATGGAGGGACTGTATCTTAAGGCAAAAAGACTGAAAAAAAATATTGCTGTTACAGATATTCAGCCGGGATTTGTAGATACCCACCTGGCAAAAGGCGATGGAAAATTTTGGGTGGCACCTGTTAAAAAAGCAGCGGCTCAAATTTACAAGGCGATACAAAAAAAGAAAAAAAGAGCCTATATAACAGAGCGTTGGGCCATTATTGCCTGGCTTTTAAAAAATATTCCTGGCTTTATTTACAATCGTTTTGGATAAAAGAATATTTCTTTTAACATTTATCAATGCTTGTTTTTTTCACAATAGCATAAATTTGAGACTGAATAAATAAAACCGGCATGGAAAGCAGGGTAATCAATCATTCATTCGAGTCAGAAAAAAACAGGAAAGCCTTTTTCTATACGTCGTGTATTTGTGGCATTTTTTTGATTATTGCTATATTTTATACCTGGCCATTACAGGTTCCCCCGATTCCTGTTGTGCTGGATTTAATTGATGTAAATCTTGGAAATGAACAGGAAGGCATGGGTGATGTGCAGCCGCTTGTAAAAGGTGAAAGGGCTCCCGATAACCAAAGTGTGCAGTCACATCAGAAAGCAAGCCGGGTAACAGAGAATCCTTCAAGGAGTGTACCGGCGGATGAAAATAACGATGATAAAGAAGCAGCCCCGGTTGTAAAGGCTGAAAAGCCAAAAGAAGATGCGAAGGATATTAATAAAACAACTGCTATTAAAACATCGAAAAATATTAATCCTTCTCCTGTTATTAATCCGAATCCTGCGCCACCTAAGCCCAAACTTCCTTTGTATAAAGGAGCCAATGGTGCCGGCGGTAATGGCGCTACTGAAGATAACGGTTACAGAAACCAGGGATATAAGCCAGGCAATGGCGATGCGGGAAGCCCCGATGGAAAACCTGATGCTTATGGAAATTCCCCGGGCGGAAGAAGCGGGGTAAGTGTTGTTCGCGGATTATCCGGCCGCAGGCCAATTCATTTCCCATCCATGCAGGATGAGTTTAATGAGAATGCTAAAGTATATGTTGACATAAAAGTTGATGGCAACGGTAAAGTAACCGATGCGGGTATAGCCCGGGGTACCACAACTTCAAACAGTTCTCTCAGGAGTATCGCCCTACAGAAAGCAAAAGAATTAAAGTTTCCTTCAAGCCAGAATGACGTCGAAACCGGCACCATCCTGTTCGTTTTTGTTCTAAAAAGCTAGTGTTGTTTTAGGGCGAAAAGCGGCGAACTGATCACACGAATTTTATACACTACTTACACGAGGTGAGAGAGAAATCCTGCATTCAGCACCATAATTCGATTACCGATAATTAATTGGCACACCGGGCTAATTAGCCGATTATCACATTAGCAAATTATATTTGCTCCCCATGACTTACGAGCAAACATTGCATTACCTGTACAACAAACTGCCATTATACAGCAGCATTGGCATAAGAGCCTACAAAGCAGATCTGAAGAATACTCTTGCGCTCTGTAAACATTTAGGAGATCCTCAAAAAAAAATAAAAACGATTCACATTGCGGGTACTAACGGCAAAGGCTCTACGAGCCACATGCTTGCGGCGGTCTTTCAGCAATGTGGCTATAAAACGGGTCTGTATACTTCACCTCACCTAAAAGATTTCAGAGAGAGAATTAAAACAAATGGTGAAATGATTACACAGGCTTTTGTAGTTGCTTTCGTCGATAAAATAAGAACATTTTCTGAAGAAATAGAGCCTTCATTTTTTGAACTCACTTTTGTGATGGCCCTTGAATATTTTGTGTACCAAGATGTAGATATCGCTATAATAGAAACCGGGCTGGGCGGCAGGCTTGACAGTACGAATATTATTACACCGGAACTTTCCATTATTACTAATATAGGTTTTGATCATATGGATATACTGGGGAATTCCCTTGAAAAAATAGCGTTTGAAAAAGCGGGAATTATTAAGCAGGATGCTCCCGTGGTAATTGGCGAGGTAACAACGGTAACAAGAACAATTTTCAAGGAAAAGGCCCGGGAAACAAGTTCCCCAATATTTTTTGCAGAAGAAGAATATGAAATTACGGCTGCGGTCCATAGTGATGAAGAACTGAAAGTTGAAGTATTCAATAACGATAAAAAATTGAAACATAGCTATAAACTTGATCTAAACGGCCTGTACCAGGCGAAGAATTTTCTTACAGTACTTACAGCTATTGATGTATTACAAAATAATTTTTCTTTGGACGATGAAAATATCAAACAGGCATTGAGCAATGTTAAAACACTTACGGGGTTACATGGAAGGTGGGATATCATTCATAGAAATCCTTTGATAGTGCTGGATGTAGCTCATAATGTTGATGGAATACAACAACTCGTTCACCAGATTGAAAGCATCTCTTATAAAGGACTACATATTGTGTTCGGGATGGTAAAAGATAAGGAAATCGAAAAAGTTTTAGAAAAACTTCCAATAAATGCAACCTATTATTTCACGAGAGCACAAATTCCCCGTGCCCTGCCTGAAGATGAGTTGCTTGAAAGAGCCTCAGTATTTCATTTAAGAGGATCTTCATTCAATGAAGTGAACATTGCCCTTAAAGCGGCTATAAATGCAGCATCTGAAGAAGATATGATTGTTGTATGTGGCAGTACATTCGTTGTGGGAGAAGTGGATTTGGTTTGAAGTTGATAAATTGATAAATTGTTAAATTGATAAATTGTTGAATTGCTAAATGGTTAAAGAGTTAATTGGTTCGTTGATAATTTGCTTATTGCCAGTTGCCAATTGTTTTAATTTAATTAAACTCACATTTCTCCCATCTTTCGTAATGCATAAAAAATACAATTGGCATGAAGTGACTGAACGATTTTATTTTCGAGAAATAATTTCTTTAGTTCATCAAGGGTAATCATGGCAATTTCAATGTCTTCATTGTGGTCAAGAATTTGTTCACTTATTTTTTTACCACCTCGTGCCAGAAACAAATAAGTGAAACCATCAAGTACGCCTGGGTTGGCAGCAATTTTCCCTACCTTCTCAATAGATGAAAACCGGTACCCGGTTTCTTCCACAAGTTCCCTGGCCATCGCTTCTTCCGGTAATTCATTTTTATCTATGAAACCCCCTGGCAATTCCAGTAAAACCTCTTGCACGGGATGCCTGTATTGCTTTATCATTAATACTTTCCCATCTTCGGTAATGGGAACAGCGCAGACCGTGGTTGGTAATTCTACCACAAAATATTCTTCAATTATTTTACCATCAGGGGCTACACACTTATCTTTTCGGGCTGTAAAATATTGATGATTAACTAAATATTCAGATGATATCGTTTCCCATTTCATATCAGTGTTATCTTAAGGATGAAAGACGCAGCATGATTGCACGATCCGATAGCTATCGGATTTTATACACTAATTACACGAATTACCCCACTTAGTTCCATTTCATTCTTTCGCGAAGGCTGGTAATATGTGCGGTATGATGCCTGCTGTGCCATGAATAGCTTTTCAACAAATCCCATAATGTCAGTGTCCTTTTTCGTTCGGGGTGATAAACGGTGCGCTGCCATTGAGCTTCGGTTATGTCGTTCATAAGTTGATACCATCGTGCATGCAATGCATGAAGCAGGGTTAAAGAAATGTTGATGGGTAAATGTGTTGCATCAGGAAGCTCTGCCCATGCAGCCTCATTATAAGGCTTTATAACAGGATTATCTTCTGTTAATCCAAGTTTGAAACGAATAACGGCATTCATATGACTGTCGGCAATATGGTGGATAAGCTTATGAACCGTCCAGCCCCCCGGGCGATAGGGTGTTTCAAGCTGTGATTTATCCAGGTTTACAACAGCGTTTTCCAGCAAAGCAGGAAGCATCCTGATATCATTGAGCAAAACATCTTTTGTTTTCTCAGAGTAATCACTCTTATGAAAATTATCACTGGTCTCTTGTCCGATCGGGTAACGTAAATCAGGCCCCACTGGTTCCATATTAATCTTTATTTATGTACAATCTCCAAAAGTTCTATTTCAAATACCAATGCAGCTCCCCCTGGAATAGCTCCGCCGGCACCCCTGTCTCCATAACCCAGGTCGGAAGGAATGTATAATTTCCATTTGCTGCCAACAGGCATTAATTGTAAAGCCTCAATCCAGCCCCGTATAACACCAGTTACCGGGATGGTAATGGGCTCACCTCTTTTATAAGAATTATCAAATTCTTTTCCATCAATTAATGATCCGATATAATTAGCTTTTACCGTATCAGTAGCTGTTGGGATTGCTCCCGTCCCCTTAGTAAGTATTTCATATTGTAAACCGCTTGGCAGGGTAATTACACCGGGTTTATTCTTGTTTGCTTCTAAAAATTTTACCCCTGCTTCTTTTTCAGCATTTGCTTTCTGTGACATAAATTCCTGTAATTTTTTTTGAATGGTCATGTTACATTGTTCTGGTGAAATTAAAAGAGTTTGATTATTGTATACATCATCATAGGCTTTTTTAATCATGGCAGTATTTATTTTATCTGCACCCTGTGCCTTGTAATATTCCGCAGTTTGAACTCCCATGGCATAGCTCAGGCTGTCTGTTGAAGAGAGGGTGGTTTTTACGGGGGCCTTAGTGGTTACGGCTTTTGCAGGAGGTTTTTTTATTTGAGCATAAGAAACAGAAACCAAAACCGGTAAAATAAATAATATTCTTTTCATTACTTTTTGTTTATTGTGATTTTAAGTTTGAAAAATAAGGGATTATTTGCATTAATATTCTTAATCTTCCCTGAAATCTTTCCCGGTAAGCGTAATAAAAACATCTTCGAGGCTGGCAGACTTGGTAACCTTTGTTCTTTCGAAACCCGACGCCACCAAATCATCAATTAATTTATCGGGCGATTGCAGCGCAATAATTTTCCCTTCGTCCATAATGGCAACCCGGTCGCAAAGGTGCTCGGCTTCGTCCATGTAATGAGTGGTGATAATTACGGTCGTGCTCCTGTTCCTGATATTTTGTATAAGCTCCCACAAATTACGGCGTGCCTGTGGATCAAGACCTGTAGTAGGTTCATCAAGAAAAATAATTTTAGGCTGGTTAATTAAAGTTGTTGCGATAGAAAATCTTTGTTTTTGCCCACCGCTCATTTGTTTGTACTTGCTTTTCGCCTTGTCTTTGAGGTTGACCATTTCCAGCAATTCTAAAGCATCCGTTTTTGTGTTGTATAAACCGCAGAAAAGATCAATAAGCTCGAGGAGGTTAAGCCCAGGGTAAAAACCCGAGGTTTGTAATTGTACACCTATTATTTTTTTTATTTTATCAGGGTGCTTATCAAGGTCGAGACCGTCAACCATAATTTTTCCAGCCGTTTTTTCTCTAAGTGTCTCTATTATTTCCAGCGTGGTTGACTTTCCTGCACCATTCGGGCCAAGCAATCCAAAGATCTCATTTTCATATACATTAAAGGAAATATCTTTTACTGCCTCAAAGCTGCCATAGTTTTTTTTCAAGTTTTCAACTGAAATGATTATTTTTTGCATGCTTTTTTAAGGTATAAAATAGTTAATAACCTGGAACCTTTACGCCGAGGCACTCTTCCAATTCTTCCATCATTTTAATACTGCCGATAAAAAAGGGGGTACGCTCGTGTAATTCACCCGGTATTTTTTCAAGGATGTGTTGCACCCCATCTGTTGCCTTACCGCCAGCTACTTCAACAATATATGCAAAAGGATTACATTCATAAAGTAACCGTAGCTTTCCCTTCGGCTTAGCCGTAGTGCCCGGGTACATAAAAATTCCTCCTTTGATGAGGTTACGGTGCACATCAGATACCATACTGCCGATATATCTCTGCGTGTAGGGCCCACCGTTAGACTCATTTTTATTCTGGCAAATATCAATGTATTTTTTTACTCCGTCACTGTAACGAAAAAAATTGCCGTGATTTACGGAATACATTTTTCCTGTTTCCGGACACCGTATGCCAGGATGGCTTAAACAAAATTCACCGATGGATTGGTCAAGAGTAAAACCATTGACCCCTCTTTTGGTTGCATATACTAAAATGGTAGATGATCCGTAAATAATATACCCGGCGGCCACCTGGCGGATTCCCGGTTGCAGAAAATCTTTTATTGTTACAGGTGTTCCGGTTTCGGTCACCCTGCGGTACACGCTGAAAATTGTTCCTATAGATACATTTACATCTATGTTGCTGCTGCCATCGAGCGGGTCATACATGCAAATGTATTTAGATTCCTTGCTGATGTCATCATCGAAAACTACCATGTCGTCAAGTTCTTCACTTGCAATACCTGCGCAGCTTATGCCATGCCGTAATACGCCTGTAAACTGGTCGTTTGCGAATTCATCAAGTTTTTTCACTTCTTCGCCCTGTACATTTATATCGCCCGTATTTCCTAAAATATCCACCAGCCCGGCCTTATTTACTTCTACATTCACGCGTTTTGCAGCAAGGCCTATATCACGCAAAAGGCCCGCCAGCTCACCCGTGGCTTTAGGAAAAGCTCTCATCTCTTTGATGGTAAATTCATCTAACGTCAATACCTGCCTGTTTACCATAGCTCATTTTTGTTGAGGGGAACAAAAATAGCGCAATTAATTAATTTGCTGTCCTATGTCGCTTACCAGTACAAATTCCAGGATGCGAGATATCCATTTCAAATTTGAATTAGCGCGGGATTAAAAAATTAAAAATTATTTTTTAATAATTGATATTACTTTGCTTCCCTAAAACAGAATGTCCTACATGAAGGTGTTTAAATTCGGCGGTGCCAGTATCAGTAACTTTGAGCGTATTCAGAATCTTGCTAAAATTCTCGGAGGGTACCGGGATGAAAAAATCCTTATAGTGATTTCTGCAATGGGAAAGATCACTAATGCGCTTGAAAAGGTGACAGAAGAATTTTATTCGGGCAAAAAAGAAGAATCGTTATTCTTATTTGAAAAGATCAAAGAAAATCACTTAACACTGCTAAAATATTCAGTAACACAGAAATGGGAGGAGGCTACGAACGAACTGCAGAATTTCTTTACGGAAGTGCAATGGTTATTGCATGATAAACCTGTAAAAGATTACAATTATTACTATGACCAGGTTGTGTGCACCGGGGAGCTTTTGTCAACTACCATTTTAAGTTTTTATCTCAATGAGGAAAAAATTGTAAATAAATGGATCGATGTAAGAGATGTGCTGCGTACGGATGATACTTTCAGGGATGCTGTAGTAGATTGGAAAGTAACCGAAAAAAATATTGAAGAAAAAATCCTTCCGCTTTTTAACGAAACAAATATAATAATTACCCAGGGATTCATCGGTTGTACAGATGAAAACGAAAGCACTACTCTCGGAAGAGAAGGGAGTGATTATACGGCTGCGGTATTTGCCAATATTTTGGATGCTGAGAGCGTAACCATCTGGAAAGATGTTGAAGGGGTGATGAATGCTGATCCAAAGGATTTCCGGGATGCAGTTACCATTCCTGAGCTAAGCTATAAAGAGGTAATAGAAATGGCTTATTATGGTGCGCAGGTGATACATCCAAAAACCATAAAACCTTTACAAAACAAGAATATCCCCTTATATGTAAAGAGCTTTATTGATAAGCGACTACCCGGCACCGTTATAACCGGGAAAGCCTCCCGGCACCTCCCTCCAATAATCGTTTATAAGCGCAGGCAGGTGTTAATAACACTGGAGTCAAAAGATTTTTCTTTCGTCGAAGGCAAGCCGGTAAATACTTTGTATGAAATTCTGAATAAATTGAAAATTAAACCCAACCTTACTCAAAATGCTGCTATAAGTCTTTTTGTATGTGTTGATGATATTCCCGAAAAAATTGAAGAAATTGCTACTCAGTGCGATGAAATTTTTGATGTTCAAATGGAAAAAAATCTTACCCTCCTTACAATAAGGCATTATACAGCAGAATTCATTCAAAAACTTTCGGAAAACAAAACAGTTGTATTAGAGCAAAAAACAGGCGACACAGTTCAGTTGCTGATGAGAGATTTTAATCAATAACATAATCTCCTTTGCGGTCAATAAGTATGATGGGTACCTGCCTGGTTTCTTCAAATTGATCAAATGCATCTTTCAGTCTCATCGCAAATTTTTGCAGCGAGGGATTATTTTTTGAGCTCATCCTGAAATATTCCAATGACCTTCTTTGATTGTATCTTATAGGAAAAACATGCACAGGAATAAAATCTTCACCGGTTGCCTTTGCATAGCTGCTTATGATGTAAATTTCTTCTATTTCATTATCAGTAACAGGTATGCAGCCTACCGATACGCAGCTTCCGTGGATATAAATTGCATTTCCGGGTCGTAGAGAATCGCTCAAAATCCGGTCGGACACGTTTGGATAGTTCAATTTTAAAGAAAGATGATAATTACTATGGGGGTTAAATTCATTGATATAATAAAATCCTTCGGGAACCTGGTAATCACCCTGTAATCTCTTGGGTCCCATTGTACCGCTTTGCATACAAATTTTATAAGTCTTGAATAGCCTGTATTTATCTTTTGCTTCATCTTTTACCCATACTTCAAGCTGGGCATCATATTTAAAACTCCGGATGTAAACATACCTTGCCGGCCATTTGAGACCCTTTGCCCGGAATTCTTTTTGTAAGGTGTCTTCCTTATTATCAAGAGCACCGGCAAGCCTGAAAGATGATTTTTGAGATTCAAAAAAAGAACTTTGTGCAATAGAATTGTAGGATGAGCATACAATGAGTGCCAGTATTACAATAAAACTTACAATTTTATAAATCATTTTTCAACCAGGCTGTTTATTGTTATAACGTAAAAATAAATTTTTTATTGAAAAAATACGGACGGAAAGGATTTCTTAACCATTTATTATCCACAGAAGAATAGGTTTCGTGTTCAGAATTTTAAAAGGCACCTTATAAATTGCCCCTTTCTGCCTGTTCTCTCTCAATTGCTTCAAAAAGAGCCTTAAAGTTCCCCTTTCCAAAGCTTTGAGCGCCTTTGCGCTGTATAATCTCGAAAAACAATGTAGGCCTGTCTTCTACAGGTTTACTGAATATTTGTAACAGGTATCCTTCATTATCCCTGTCAACGAGAATTCCCAGTTCCTTTAAAGGTCCCAGGTCTTCGTCAATGTGACCAACCCGGTCTAAAACTGTTGAATAATAGCTCGCAGGAATTTTTAAAAATTCTATTCCTCTTTGCTGAAGCTGTGTTACCGTCTCAATGATATTATTGGTAGCAACCGCGATATGCTGGACGCCTTCTCCATTATAGAATTCAAGGTACTCTTCCACCTGGCTTTTTTTCTTTCCTTCAGCAGGCTCATTTATCGGAAACTTTACGTATCCGTTACCATTACTCATCACTTTACTCATCAGGGCAGAATATTCGGTAGAAATATCATTGTCATCAAAACTGAGGATATTCCTGAAGCCCATAACTTCTTCATAAAAATGTACCCATTTATTCATTTGGTTCCAGCCAACATTTCCTACGCAATGATCAACATATAAAAGCCCTGTATCTGTCGGATTATAGGCACTTTCCCACTTCCGGTACCCAGGCATAAATACGCCGGAATAATTTTTCCTTTCAATAAACAGGTGTATAGTGTCGCCATAGGTATAAATGCCGCTCATTACCAATTCCCCATTTTCATCTTTCATTATTGTCGGCTCCATGTAACTTTTACCACCCCGTTGGGTAGTTTCTTTCCATGCGCTGGTTGCATCTTCAACTTTTAGCGCAAGAACTTTTACGCCATCTCCGTGTTTGTAAATATGAGCAGCAATTTCACTATCATTCCTGGTAGGGGTTGTTAGTACGAACGTGAGCTTATTTTGCCGTATTACATAGCTGGCTTTCTCTTTTACACCTGTTTCCGGCCCTGAGTATGCGAGAGACTGAAAGCCAAACGCGGTTTTATAATAATGCGCTGCCTGCTTCGCATTACCTACATAAAATTCAACGTAATCAGTTCCGAGTAATGGCAGAAAATCTGTCTCCTGTGTGTCTTTATTTCCTGGCTTTATAATCGTTGTTTCCATGAAAATGTATTTTATACAAAGGTAGATATTAAACAGCCTATCCCCAACCCCCTTCCGCAAGCTCAGGACAGGCTCTTCCCGCAGGGAAAAACGGCCTCACCCCTCCCAGGAGTCCTTTGGACAACCCCTCTCCAAAGGAGAGGGAACTAATTTTGGGTTTATTCGATTCATCGATTTTTCGCTTTCCGTAGTTAAAATAATCTAACTGAAATTCTTATTCCTTAGCTGCCAGGGGCCGTTTTTTTTCTGAAGATGGAACATATATCTTGCAGGAAATTATTTACATGCAAAGAATTGGGATACTTGGAGGCGGTCAATTAGGAAGGATGCTTTTACAGGCCGGCGCGAATTACCCCGTAAAAACCTTTGTATTGGAGAATGACCCTGACTGTCCGGCCGCACACCTTTGCCACCAGTTTACTAAAGGAGAGATTACCAGTTTTGATGATGTTTATAATTTTGGAAAACATCTCGATGCGCTTACTATAGAAATAGAATCGGTCAACGTTGAAGCGTTACAAAAGCTCGAGGAAGAAGGTACCAGGATTTTTCCGCGGCCTTCTGCCCTGGCAACCATTAAAAATAAAATTCTGCAAAAGCAATTTTATGAGTCGATAAATGTTCCATCACCTGCTTTTGTAATAACGCAGAATAAACAGGATATAAGTCATCACATTAATTTCTTTCCGGCCGTTCATAAAATTGCTATGGGTGGTTATGACGGCAGGGGAGTAGTAATTATAAAAAATGAAAATGAAATTGTAAACGGATTTGATGCCCCAGCAGTTTTAGAAAAACTTATAAATATTAAAAAAGAAATCTCACTCATAGTTGCCATAAATGAATTTAAGGAAACTGCATTCTATCCGCCGGTTGAAATGGTTTTTCATAAAAATTTAAACTTACTTCAGTACCAGCTGAGCCCTGTTGCTATTGATGAAAAAACTTTATGGAAGGCTGAAGCAATTGCTTTATCCGTCGTTAAAAATCTTCGGAGTGCCGGAATTTTCGCAGTTGAAATGTTTATTGACCAGGCAGACAATGTATGGGTGAATGAAACTGCCCCAAGGGTGCACAACAGTGGCCATCACACTATTGAAGCAAATTACTGTTCGCAGTTTGACATGATGTGGAGGATATTACTTGGGTATCCATTGGGAAATACCAAAACAATATTACCTTCTGCGATGGTTAACATAATTGGCGAGGAAGGATTTTCAGGAAATGTTAAGTATGAGGGATTGAAAGATGTTTTAAAAATCGAAAATACATTTGTTCATTTATATGGGAAAACACAAACCCGCCCTGGGCGTAAAATGGGTCATGTTACCATTGTAAGTGACAATATTCAGGATCTTACCTATAAAGCCAACATTGTGGGAAGAACCCTTAAATCCATAGCCTGACAGGTAATCTTACGCTTTAAAATTTTATTTGATTAATCAATCTTTTAAGTTCTATTTCTGAAGATTTCGCAGCAAAGCTCAAGTTGGTGAGCGTGTAAGCAGCATTTTGAAAGCTTTGCTGTGCCTGGGTAACCTCTATTATTGTGGCCTGGCGTAACTGAAAGCGTAATAAAACAAGATCGATTAATTTTTGCGCCAGCTCTACATTTGTTTTTTGTGAATCCAACTGCTGTAAAGAGGAAACGTATGCCTGGTAATTTTGAACGGCCTGCGCAGTATAATTTCTTAAGACTATATTTCTTTGCAAATTGGCATTCTGCACATTTATTTCAGCAACTTTTTGCTGGCGCTTATATACCGAACCATTATAAATGGGAATACCCAGGGTTAAACCTGCAAAAGCGCCATTGTTTTGATTTAATAATATATTTCCTGCAGCAGTTTTACTTCGGTTAAAATTATATCCTGCAGATCCCTGGAGAGAAGGATAGCGAAGTGCAGCTGTCTCCTTTACCGTAAGCTGATTTATTTTTACCTGGTTATCGGCGGCCAAAATATCTGCGTTACGGTTTAAGTCATTTAATATATTTCCAATTAGTAATGTTGTGTCAACCACTATGGTATCACTAATATTCACCAGGGAATCGGGCTTTATGTTTAATAACAACAGTAAACCTGTTTTAGCCTGGTCAATTACAAGTGATTGCTGCTGTTTTTGCTGCACCAATGCATTTAAATCCAATTGAGATTGAAAAAGATCGGCGTTATTAGCCATACCAACACTTTGCTGGACTTTTACAATATCCAGTTTTTTTTGCGCGACGTCAATGGATTTGTCAATGGTTTTTACCAGGTCTTGCTGGCGAACAATGTCATAATAGCTCATCATGACAGCAGCCATAGTATTTTGCACTTCAGAATTAAGAAATTGCTCACTTTGTAACTCCAGCTGTTCCAGTCGCCGTTTTGTTGCAACTACCCGGGATCCATTGTACAGCAACATTCCTACACTGACATCCGATGTGAAGCTGTTACTGACTGTATTATTTCGTTTAATAATTGTTCCACTATTTAATTCCTGGTGTACATTGGTAGACTGCTCCTCATCCGATGCGTTTGCGGTAACAGCAGGAAGTCCCCCTGCCACACCAATATTATTATTCACCCTGCTTATTTCAACATTGTTTTTCAGCAACTGGAGATCAAGACTTTTTTTCAATGCAATATTTATTGCATCCTGTAAACTAAGTGATTGACAAAATGTAGTAAGATGTATCGAACAAATAAATAGTATAGAAAGAATTCTTTTCATGAAATTTTTTATCAGCCTTTAACCGGATCATTATTGCCGGTAAATTCCTTATTCATTTCCTCTTCCGTTTTATGTTTTCCCGATATAAACGTATAAACGGCAGGAATAACAAGCAATGTAAAAATTAAAGAAAATAAAATGCCACATACTACCACGATTCCCAATGGCACACGGCTTGCCGAGGAAGCCCCTAAACTCAGTGCTATTGGCAATGCGCCAAAAGACGTCGCAAGGCTCGTCATAAGTATCGGGCGCAAACGTTGCGTAGCCGCATCAATTACTGCTTCCATTTTTTTCAAACCATGGGCTCTTCTCTGGTTGGCAAATTCAACAATTAAAATTCCGTTTTTAGTAACCAGGCCTACAAGCATAATCATTCCAATTTCACTAAATATATTTAAGGTCTGACCAAATATCCATAGACTCAGTAAAGCTCCTGCTAATGCTAGCGGAACCGTGAGCATAATAGTAAAAGGATCTAAAAAACTTTCAAACTGGGCCGATAAAACCAGGTAGATCAAAATGAGCGCCAAAAGAAAGGCAAACATAATGTTTGATGAACTTTCGGCATAATCTCTTGATTGTCCGGTTAAGGCAGTCTGGTAAGATTCATCTAATAATTTATTGGATATTTTGTTCATGGCTGTAATGCCATCACCTATGGTATATCCTTCTGATAAAGATGCGGAAATGGTTGCTGCCTTATACCTGTTGTAGTGAAATAAAGTAGTTGGATTGGTGCTTTCCTGTAAATGAATTACGGCATCAAGGGGAATTTTCTGGTTAAGATTATTACGAACATACAATTTTTCGATGTCTGAAGGCTTATTACGATCGTTTCGTTCTACCTGGGCTATTACTGAGTATTGAAACCCATTCTGAATAAAATAAGCCAGCCTGCCACCGCTGAATGCTGCCTGTATAGTTGCTACGACATCCTGGGTGGATAAACCCAGGTCTTTTATTTTCATCCTGTCAACCGTTAATTGTAATTCAGGACGGTTAAATTTGAGGTTAACATCTGCATTAGAAAAAGTTTTATCTTTCTTTACCTCATCCAGGAATTTCGGAATGATGGTTCTTAATTTATCCAGATCCTGGTTTTGTAAAATGAACTGAACCGGTAAACCGCCACGGGAACCTCCAACAGAAATTGTTTGGTCCTGGGTAGCAAATATTCTTGCTTCATTGAAGCGCGCCAGTTTTCGTTGCAGGTCATTGGCAATTTCATCCTGGGATCGTTTGCGGTCCTTAGCCGGAATAAGGCCAATGCGTGGCTGAGAACTGTTAGTGCCGCTGTTGGCAGGAGTACGTGAAAATACAAAATCACGTTCAGGAACTGAGTCGTATAAATAGTTGACAATGTTATCTGTAAGATTACTCATGGCGCTATAGCTTGTGCCTTCGGCAGCAGTAACTGTAAACCTAACATTATTGCGATCATCCATTGGCGCCAGCTCACTTTTTAAAGTTCCGGACATGAGCCATATTATAATGCCGCAGGCCCCTATTATTACCCAGGCCATCCACCGTATTTTCATAAATGATTGTAGCAATCTTCGGTAGCCGTTTTCCATTCCGTTGAAGAAAGGTTCGGTTTTGTTATAGAACCAGCCATGACCGGCTTTTTTACGATGCATGTAAACATTAAGTACCGGTGTAATAGTAAGTGATACCAATGCAGATACCAATACTGCCGCAGCTAATGACACACCGAACTCCCTGAACAGCCTTCCCACAAATCCCTGTAGAAAAATTACGGGAAGGAATACAATTGCCAATGTTATGGAAGTAGATATTACTGCAAAAAATATTTCTTTGCTGCCCTCTAATGCAGCTTGCTTAACGGGCAATCCTTTCTCGATTTTCTTAAAAATGTTTTCAGTTACCACAATACCATCATCTACAACAAGGCCAGTGGCCAATACAATTGCCAGCAAGGTTAAAATATTGATTGAAAAACCCGCCAGGTACATAATGAAGAATGTCGCTACCAGAGAAATGGGTATATCTACGAGGGGACGTAAAGCAATAAGCCAGTCGCGAAAAAAGAGGAAGATAACGAGCACCACAAGGCCAAATGCAATCGCCAGGGTTTCTTCTACCTCAGCAAGTGATTGACGGATGTTCCGGGTGTTATCAATAAGGACTTTTAACTGTATGTCAGACCTCGAATCTTTTTCTATTTGAGCAATACGTTTATAAAACTCGTTGGCAATTTGTATATTATTAGCGCCTGGTTGCGGTACAATGGCTAAGCCCACTGCATTTACTCCGTTGTATTTCCAGCTTTGTTCTAATTGCTCAGGGCCTAATTCTACGCGGGACACATCACCCAGGCGTACAATGCCTGAACTGTCTTCCCTTATAATAAGGTCTCTGAATTGTTGTTCTGTAGTAAGCCTGCCTAACACCCTTATAGTAAGCTCGGTGTTATTACCATAAATTTTGCCGGGAGGCAGCTCTATATTTTCACTGTTGAGTGAACTGCTTACATCTGTAAATGCTACTCCATAAGCATCCATTTTATCAGGATTGAGCCAAATCCGCATCGCATAACGCTTTTGTCCAAAAATGTTGATGGCGCTTACCTGGTCGATGGTTTGCAATTGCTGTTGTAAAACATTCTCCGCATAATCACTCAGCTCAAGTAAACTCTTGGTTCCGCTTTGAACAGCGAGAATCAAAATAAAATCACTATTGGCATCTGATTTACTGATTACGGGGGGAGCGTCTATATCCTGTGGAAGGCTCCTGGCGGCCTGGCTCACTTTATCCCTTACATCACTTGCAGCAGCCTCCAAATCAACACCGAGGTTAAATTCAATTGAAATCTGGCTGCTGCCCAGTGTACTCGAAGATGTTATTGTGCGAATGCCTGGTATTCCGTTGATCTGTTTTT
>Ga0068860_100003193_pt1 | contig 16915 bp, 16 predicted proteins | sample KBSSwiS32_FD_66597 | JGI IMG/M metagenome (GOLD analysis project Ga0068860, IMG submission 66597) | Switchgrass rhizosphere microbial communities from Kellogg Biological Station, Michigan, USA - KBS Switchgrass S3-2 | ecosystem: Host-associated > Plants > Roots > Rhizosphere > Soil ... | reverse complement strand
ACGATCTCGTGGTAGATCAGCACCGGGACGGCGGCGCGCTGCGGCGCGCCGTGCGCGCCGCTGGCAGCCGCGAGCGCGAGGACGTTCGCCACGACGATCGTGCGCAGCGCGGCGAACCTCATTCGAAGACGCTCGCGCGCTCGTAGACGCTCAGGTGCTCGGGGACCGGCTCCGGCCGCAGCTCGCGCAGCGTCTCGTCGACGCCGTGGTGGAGGTCGTTCCAGGCCGGGCCCAGGCCGATGAACGTGCCGATGCCCCAGACGAAGAGCGCGCCGTTCGCGAACGCGAACGTCGCGTGGACGACGTTGCCGTCGAGCAGGTCGTGCAGGCCGGCGAACAGGCAGACGGCGACGATGGCGAACAGCGCCGCGACGTAGCGCGCCGGGACGCGCGTGCGCCCGGCGACCTTCGGCGTGCGCAGGAACGGGATGCGATGGCCCCTGGCGGCCTGGTGCAGCGAACGCAGCACGCCGCCGACGTTGACCGGCAGCAGCAGCAGGTTGAGGACGTAGACGCGCAGCAGATCGGCGCCCTTCCGGTAGCCCGACAGGCGCAGGTCGCGTGCGTAGAGCCCGTAGTAGGGCAGCGCCGTGAGCGGCAGCCATGGGCTCTGCAGCGAGTCCGGGAACGGATACGCGAGGACGGCGAGGAGGCCGACGTTGACGCCGGCGATCGACGTCAGGTAGTGGACGCGAAAGAACCCTTCGCGCAGCTTCTGCACCCGGCGCGGGCCGCTCAGCAGGTAGCGGACGAGCTTGGGCAGGATGATGAGGCCGCCGTTGGCCCAGCGCGCGCGCTGCACGACGAGCGCGCCGAAGTCGGCCGGCGTCGCGCTGTACGCGAGCCGTTCGGGATAGTTGTAGAGGCGCCAGCCCTTGTCGATCAGGTCGACCGTCGACTCGGTGTCCTCGATCACCGTGCGGTCCTGGATGTAGCGGCGCACTGCGCGTCCGTTCTCGTCGGCGACGACCGCGATGTCGTTCAGCGCGGCATGGCGCAAGAGCGCGTTCGCGCCGACCCAGAACGTCGCCTGGTGCCGGGTGAAGCCCTGGTGGATCAGGTATTGGATGTCGGTCGTCGCGCCGGCGGTGCGCTCGAGCACGCCGGCGGCGTCGGGCACCGCGCTGTACGGCGTCTGCGCCACCGCGATGCGCTCGTTGCCGGGCGCTTCCATCACGGCGACGAGGCGAAGCGCGTAGTCGGGCAGCAGCAGGCTGTCGGCGTCGAGCGTGATCAGGAACGTCGCCGGCGGCACCTCGAGCGCAGCCTTCGCGGCGGTCGTCTCGACGAGGTGGACGCCGTCGGCGTGCGCCTCGACGTCGAAGCGCTTGCCGAGCAGGCCGATGTACGTGTTGAGGTTCATCGCCTTGTTCGGCTCGTGCGACAGGTTCGCGAAGCGCTTTCGCTCGAAGCTCGTCAGCGAGACCGCGAACAGCGAAGCCAGTCGGGCGTGCTCGTGGCGAAGCGCGGCGCGATCGAGCGGCGCCGTCGCGTCGTGCGAGCGACGCAGCCAGGTCTCGCCGCGCTCGCGGTGGGCACGCGCCGGCGCGCGCAGCACGGCGTCGACGAAAAAGCGGTCGGTGTGGTCGAGGCGCTCCCAGAGCGCCGCCTCGCCGTCGAGGACGTCGGCCGCCTGCAGATAGAGAGCGCCGACGATCGCCGCCTCGCCGGGTCCCTCGAGCCGGCCCGCGGCGGCGCGGCGCAGGAACGCCTCGCGGGCGGCGAGGAACGGCGCCGAAGCCTCGGCCATCTGGTGGTCGAGCGACGTCGCGAGCGTGCGCACGGCGACGAGGGCGGCGAGGGCGTCGGGGTCGTCGAAGCGGAACGGGTCGTCGATCAGCAGCACGACGCGACGGTTCGGGTGCTCCTGCAGCGCCGCCGAGAGCAGCGTCTGGCGGACGATCCGCGCCTCCTCGCGGTACGAGGGGACGAGGAAGACGAGCGGCTCGGCGGGTCGGTCGTGGCACGCCTCGAGCTCGCCGCGGTCGTCGGGACGATGCGAGGCATGGCGCTGCAGGTGACCGATCCGTGTCAGCTGGTAGCCGACGTTGCCGTAGATCAGGAACGCGATGATCACCGTGTAGCCGCACAGCTCTAGCCAGTGCAGCAGCGAAGGCGCGACCGCCGAGCCCGCGATGTCGCGCAGGAAGAGCGCAGTCGCGGCGAGGGTGAAGACGAGCGTGCAGACGGTGAGGCGGATCTCGAACGAGATCGAGCGATCGCTGGGCATGAGGAGAGCTGGCGAGAGAGGGTGCGCCGTTGCAGCCGCAACCCGGTTGGAGTGCGGGCAGTATCGACAGCGGCATTTCGTGCAGGAGAGCGTGCGATGCGACATCCATCTCCACGTGTAAACCGCACGGAGGAACGGCGTGTACGCGACGACGGTCGGCGCCAACGCCGATGAACGGTCGGGTGCGATGCAGCGTGCGAAGCTCGCGCACCCCGTGTTCGCGTGGTGTGCGCGCGCGGCGTCACGCACTTCGGCGAGTTCCGCGTCGACGGCAACGGACGGGCGCTGCTCGTCGGCTTGCGCGGACCGAACCTCGAGCCGCCCTGATCGCATCGACCGCAGCGTCGCGACGTCGACGCTGTCGTTTCACCGTCGCCGGCAGTACGATGCGGCGGCGGCCGAACGAGCCGACGGAGTTCGCATGAAGCGCCGAGCGTGGCTGGCCAGCGTTGCGGCATCGGGTCTGGCCGGCGTTGCGGCGCCGGCCTGGCCGCAGTCGCGGCCGCGAACGGTCGGCTTCCTCGGGCCGCCGGTGCCCGACGTCGATGGTCGATCGGCCCTCGACGAGCTGCAAGCCGGACTGCGACAGCTCGGCTGGTCCGACGACCAGCTGCGCTTCGAGGTGCGCTTGCCCGGCGTCTACGAATCGCGAGAGGCGGCGAAGTCGCGTCTCGCCGTTCTGGCGCGCGAGCTCGTCGCTGCGAAGGCCGACGTCATCGTCGCCTTGAGCGACGGCAGTGCCCAGGCGGTGAAGGCGGCGACGTCGACGATCCCGATCGTCTTCCTCGTCGATCGACCCGTCGAAAGCGGCCTCGTCGCCAGCCTTGCGGCGCCCGGCGGCAACGCCACCGGAGTCACGTTCCACGTCGATCTGCTCACTGCCAAGCGGATGCAGCTGTTGAAGCAGGCGGTGCCCGGGGTCGCGCGCGTCGCGTACCTGAGCACGAACAGCGCGGACGGCGATGCCAACGCGCGCGCTGCGGCGCGCACGCTCGGCCTCGATCTCGAGCTCGTCCCGGTCGAGCGCGCCGCCGCTCTCGAAGCCGCGATCACCTCGCGACCCGAGCTCGACGCGTGGGTCGTCGAGGACTACTTCCTGCTCATGAGCAATCAGAAGCGGATCGTCGAGCTGATCGCGCGCACCCGAAGGCCGGCCGTCTACTCGTCCAACGACTGGGTGCGCGTCGGCGGGCTGATGTCGTATTGCGACGACCACAGTGGGCTCGCGCGGGCGACAGCGCGCTACGTCGACCGCATCCTGCGCGGCGCCAGGCCGGCGCAGCTGCCGGTCGAGGAACCGGCGCGCTTCGTGCTCGCTCTCAACCTGACGACGGCGCGCGCGATCGGCCTCGCGTTCCCGCCGTCGTTGCTCGTGCAAGCCGATGAGGTGATCAGATGAAATCCCACCCGGCGTTGCCGCGCGGCCTGTTGCTCGTCCTCGCGGCCTTCTCTTGCGGCGCGTTCGCCGCCGAGTGGCAGGAAGCGGACTTCCCGGCGCCGAACGCCGGCCGGCTGGCGTTCACGATCACGGCCGACGGCAACCCTGCGTGCGCGACGTACGACGGCGCGAACTGCCTCTGGGGCAAGGGCAGGTCCGAGATCGACTTCTCGAAGGTGAGGCCGCTCGCGTGCGGCGCGCGGCATCGCGAGCTCTACGGCAGCACCGGGTTCGAGGACCCGAAGCACTGGTGCAATCTCGCGCTTCGCGTCGCCGGCGCGTCGACGCCGCCGACCGCTCCCGCGCCGTCGCCAGCATCGCCGCGTTCGCCGGCACCGACGTCGCCGCCCGCGACGCCAGCGCCGCAGCCGACGCCGCCGGGGACCGGTCCGCGGCTCACCGACTGGTCGCCGTGGGCGCGCGCTGCCGATGTCGACTACCGCTATCGCGTCCGCTGGGATCCGGCGAGCGGCGGTCCCGGCAAGACGGTCGAGGCGATCTTCGAGATCCACAACCGCGGCAGCAAGACCTGGACCGGCGTCGCGCGCTCGCTCGACTGCGCGCAAGGCAGCCTCTGGGGCAGCAGCGACGTCAGCGTCGGCGCGCAGCAGACGCGCCAGGTGAGCGTGCGCGGGCCGAACTGCGGCAGCGCGCGCGCCGCCGACATCCGCCCGAACATCGTCCGCCAGGGCAAGTTCGACTGACCGTTCACGGAACCAGCGTGCGGGCGCGCTCGCTGCGCGCACGCGGCCGTATCCTCGCGGCGACCGCCATGACGATCCGCTGCGAAGACGTCGCCTCGCATTCCGACTTCCGCCCGCTCGCGACGATCGCCGGCGTCGCGGTCGACCTGCGCTATGCCGGCGTGCGCAACTTCGTCGGCCGCGACCTCTACGGCAGCCTCGACTGCGCCTGGCTGCACGGCGACGCCGCCGCGGCGGTCGAGCGCGCAGTCGCGCGGCTCGCGGCCACCGCACCCGGCCACCGACTGCTGCTGCTCGACGCGCTGCGACCGCACCGCGTCCAGATCGAGCTCTGGAACCATCTCGACGGCACGGGGCTGCGCCGCTACGTTGCCGACCCGGCGCGCGGCTCGATCCACTCGTTCGGGATGGCGATCGACGCGACGCTGATCGACGCCGCCGGCAGCGAGCTCGACATGGGCACCGGCTTCGACGAGATGACCGAGCTGTCGCACCCCGAGCTCGAGGCTCGCCATCTGGCGAGCGGCGCGCTCGGCGCGGCGCAGCACCGCCACCGCGAGCTGCTGCGCGGCGCGCTCGCGTCCGCCGGCTTTCGCGGCATCGCCAACGAGTGGTGGCACTTCGAGCTCGGCGACCGCGAGCACGTCCGCCGCAGCTTCGTCCGCATCGACTGACCGGCGCGGCGCGATCGTTGCCGTGCCGCGGCGATCTGCCGATACTGCGCCGCACGGGAGGTCGCGATGGGACGCCTTCGGCTCTACGTCGACGAGCGCGGCCGGCTGGCGATGAACGACGCCGGCTTTTCGTGGCTCGCCGCGATCAGCCTGCCGCTGTGGGCGCTGCAGCGGCGCCTCTATGTGCTCGCGGTGGTCGCGCTCGTCGTCGCCGCCGCAGTCAACGTCGGTCTCGACCCGAACGCCCAGGCGATCGCGTTCGTCGTGCAGTTCCTCGCCTTCGGCGCGCTCGCCAACCGGGTGCACCGCACCTGGCTCGAGCGCAGGGGCTGGCGCGTCACCGCCGAAGAGCCGGCGGCGAGCGCACCTGCGCCGCCGGCGGTGCCGGAGCGCTGATGCCCGATCTCGCCTGCCTGCGCGACGCGCACGCGGCGAGCCTGTCGGCGGCCGACGCGTTCGGCTGGATCGTCGGGCTCGTGTTCATCGCGCTCGCCGCCGCCGCGATCGCATCGCCGCTCGTGCGCGCCCGCTACCGCGCGCGCGTCGCCCGCCTGATGGCGTTCGAGCAGGTGCTGCCGCGGCCGGCGGCGTGGTGGCAGCACATGCAGCACCGCGCCGATGCAGCGCCGAGCGCGCCGAAGGCAGCGCCGCCGCTCGCGGCCGCCGAGCTGCGGGCGCGCGCAGCGCACGTCGAGCGGCGGGGCGCCCGCGCGACGCTCGTCGCGTGGGCCGCGTACGCGCTGTTCGCGGCCGCGATCGCCGGCGTCCTCGGCCACTCCGGGGCGATCGGCACGCGCGTCGCCGACGCCGCCGTCGCGGCGCTGTTCGCCGCCGGGCCGGTGCTCGCCAATCTGCCGCGGCGCTGGTCGCGCCACGCGCTCGCGCTCGGCTCGCTGGCGCTCGCCGCCGGCGCCGCGCTCGGCACCGCGATCGATCCCGGCGGCTTCGATTCGGCGAGTGACATCGTCCTCGGCGCCGCCGTCCTCGCCGTCATCTACGTCGCGCTGCTGCACCGGAGCCTGCGCGGCCAGGTGCTGCCGGTCTTCGTCGTCGCCGTCGTGACGCTGCTCGTGCTCGCGATTCCGGCACTCCTCCTCGACGCGCGCGTCGAGAAGTGCATCGACGTCGCCACCGTCGCGACGACGCGCTCGGCCCTCGTCGTCGTGCTGACGCTGCCGGCGCTGTGGATCGGCTTTCGCGTGCTCGCCGGAGTGCTCTGGCTCGGCGAGCGCGGCTGGTTCAGCGACGTCTCGCTGCCGAGCCTGGTCGCGCTCGGCGTCGGCGCGCTCGCCTGGGTCGCGGGTTCGCCGGCGGTCGAGGCCGAGCGCGTCAGCGCGACGATCGCCGCGCTTCCGCTGCTCTGGCTCGCGGTCACCGCGCTCGCCTATGCGCTGGCGCTCGGCGGGCGGCCGGCTGCGGTGGCGGCGCCGCAGCTCCTGATGCTGCGCGTCTTCGCGCAGCGCAGCCGCCAGCACGCGCTGCTCGAGGCGATCCAGCAGCGCTGGCGCTCGATCGGCCCGATCCACCAGATCGGCGGCCCGGATCTCGCCGCGCTCAACGTCGATCTCGACGAGTGCGCGACGTACCTCACCGGCCGGCTGCACGAGCTCTTCCTGCCCGAAGCGGCGGGCGTCGAGCGGCTGCAGTCGCTGCTGCGCATGCACGCCGATCGCGAAGGGCGATTCGCGATCAACGAGGTGTTCTGCTTCAACACCGCGTGGCGGCACACCGTCGAGCAGCTCATGCGCGTGAGCGACGCCGTCGTCCTCGACCTGCGCGGCTTCACGGGGCATCGCCGCGGCACCGCGTACGAGATCGGCCTGCTCGGCCACGAAGCGCTGCTCGCGCGCGCCGTCGCGATCGGCGACGTCTACACCAACTGGCGCGACGTCGAGTCGCTGCTCGGCGAAGCCCGCGTCGACCCGGCGCAGCTCGCGCGCTTCGACGAGCGCGACGGCGTCGACGCGCTCTTCGATCGCCTGCTCGCGGTCGCCGCCCGCTGACGCGGCGCGGTGGCGCTCACGCCGGCTCGACGATCGCGGCGTTGATCAGCGAGCGCAGCTCGCGGCGGATCGGGTACGTGCTCGACGGAATGAGCTGCGTCAGGAAGACGACGCAGACATCCTCGACCGGGTCGACCCAGAACGCCGTCGACGCCATCCCGCCCCACCAGAATTCGCCGACCGACGACGTCACGCCGCAGCGCACCGGGTCGGTCGTCATCGCGAAGCCGAGGCCGAAGCCGACACCCTGGAACATCGCCTCGGAGAACATCGAGATCGAGATGTCGGCGAGGTCGCGGCCGCCCGGCAGGTGGTTGGCGCGCATGAGGCGCAGCGTCTTCGGCCCGAGCAGCCGGACGCCGTCGAGCTCGCCGCCGCGGCGCAGCATCTCGCAGAAGCGCAGGTAGTCGGCCGCGGTCGAGACGAGGCCGCCACCGCCCGACGGCGCGCGCGGCGGCTTCGTGAAGTCGAGCGGCGGCGCCGGCTCGAGCTTGCCCGCGGCCGATCGGACGTAGCAGTCGGCGAAGCGCGCGAGCTTCGCCTCGGGGACGAAGAAGTCGGTGTCGCGCATGCCGAGCGGCTGCAGGATGCGCGAGCGAACGTAGTCGTCGAACGGCATCCCGGAGACGACGCTCACGAGGTGACCGACGACGTCGGTCGAGACCGAGTAGTTCCACGCCGTTCCCGGCGAGAACTCGAGCGGCACGCGGCCGAGCTTCTCGACGAACGCCTCGAGGCTCTCGGACTCGAACGCGTCGAGCTGCAGCGCGCGGTACGCGGCGTCGACGTTGGTGCGCAACTGGAAGCCGTAGGTCAGGCCGGAGGTGTGGCGCAGCAGGTCGATGACGCGCATCGGCGCATCGACCGCTCGCGTGATGAACGCGCCCGGCACGCCGGAGCGGTAGACCGCCTGGTCGCGCCACGACGGGATCCACTTCGCGACCGGATCGTCGATCGCGATCCGCCCTTCCTCGACGAGCATCATGAAAGCGACGCTCGTCACCGGCTTGGTCATCGAGTAGATGCGAAAGATCGTGTCGTCGGCGAGCCGCTGCCTGCGCTCGAGCGAGGCGTGGCCGAGGACGGTGCGATGGACGAGCTCGCCGCGGCGCGCGACCAGGAGCTGCGCGCACGGCAGCAGGCCCGGGTCGACGTAGCGCTCGGCGAGGAAGCGGTCGATGCGGGCGAGGCGGTCGGCGTCGAAGCCGAGCGAACGGGGGGAGGCGAGGGCGGTCATGCGGCCATTCTCGCCGGGTCGCGCGGTCGCCGCGGTCTCAACCGGTTGCTATCGTCGCGCCTGCCACTTCGGGAGTCGCCGTGCCGACCAAGTTCACTTCGGGCCCGCCTGGCCGCGTCGTCGTCCTCGAGCACCGCTCGAAGGTGCTGCAAGGCAACCCGCTCGGCGACCCGAGCGTGCGGCCGCTGCACGTCTGGCTGCCGCCGCAGTACGACGACCCCGAGCTCGCCGAGCAGCGCTTTCCGGTCCTGTTCGACCTCGTCGGCTTCCTCGGCAGCGGCGCCGCGCACACCAACTGGAAGAGCTTCGGCGAGAACGTTCCCGAGCGCGCGGCGCGGCTCGTCCACCAGAAGAAGATGGCGCCGGCGATCATCGTCTTTCCGGACTGCTTCACCGCGCTCGGCGGCAACCAGTACATCAACTCGTCGGCGGTCGGCCGCTACGCCGACTACCTGACGCAGGAGCTCGTCCCGTTCGTCGACGCCCAGTTCCGCACGCTGGCGTCGCGCGAGCACCGCGGCTGCTTCGGCAAGAGCTCGGGCGGCTACGGCTCGATCGTCCATGGCATGCTCCATGCCGAGACGTGGGGCGCGATCGCCGACCACTCGGGCGACGCCTACTTCGACTTCGTCTACGCGACCGACTGGCCGAACACGCTCGACGCGCTCGCGAAGTTCGCGCAGCCGAAGCGCAAGCCCGGGCCGATCGACGTCCCCGCGCTCGCTTCGGCGCGGCTGGCCGAAGGGCTCGACGACGGCCGCATCGCGCGCTTCCTCGCCGACCTGCGGCGGAAGAGAAAGCTCGGCCCGAGCGACGGCCACACGGTGATGAACCTGTGCATGGCGGCGACGTACGACCCCGACCCGCAGGCGCCGAACGGCTTTCGCGTCCCGTTCCACCTCGAGACCGGCGAGCGCATCGAGGCGCGCTGGAAGAACTGGCTCGCGCACGACCCGATCCACATGGTGCGCCGCCACGCCAGGGCGCTGAAGAGCCTGCGCGCGATCTACGTCGACTGCGGCTGGAACGACCAGTACCACATCCACTACGGAGCGCGGATCCTCTCCGCACGCCTCGCCGAGCTCGGCATCGCGCACGCGTACGAGGAGTTTCCCGACAACCACTCCGACATCGACTACCGCATGGACACGAGCCTGCCGTTCCTCGTCGCCGCGCTCACGGGCGAGCGCGCCGCGGCGAAGCGTCCGGCACGCGGCCGCGCACCGCGTGCGCGCGCCCGCGCGTCGTGATCACGCCGGCGGCGTCGGTCTGCAGGCCGGCGCGCATCCGCTCGCGCAGCGTCGCCATCTGCGCCGGCGTCATGGCGGCGAAGTGCGGCGCGAGGCTGCGGCTCATCATCGCGATCGCCCACCAGTCGTCGAAGCCCGGGTAGGTGCGCTCGGCGGAGAAGACGTGCGTCTCGACGTCGACGAGGCCGGCGGCCGTCCACAGCGACTGCAGCACCTCGAGCCGCGCCGCGTCGACGCTCGGCGGCCAGATCGGCGGCAAGCCGAGGATGCGCGCGACCTCGTCCTGCAGCAGCGCGAACGGAAAGCCGCCGCCGACGATGTCCCATGCGTAGGTGGAGACGCTGCCGCCGGGCCGGACGACGCGCGCGAGCTCGGCGACACAGCGTGCCGGCTCGGGAACGAAGAAGATGACGAGCGCCGAAGTCGCGGCGTCGAACGACGCGTCGGGCCACGGCAGCGCCATCGCGTCGCCCTCGACGAAGCGCACCGGCGCGCCGGCAAAGCGCTGGCGCGCGAACGCGATCTGCTGCGGCGAAGGGTCGATGCCGCAGACCTCGGCGGGCGCGCAGCGCTGGACGACGAGCTCGGTGAAGGCGCCGTTGCCGCAGCCGACGTCGGCCCAGCGCCAGCCGGCGGGCGCGGCCAGCCAGTGCAGGAATTGCTCGCCGACGAGTCGGCTCCAACCGCCCATGAACGTTTCGTAGGTGGCGCCGTCGTTGAACGAAACCGGCGGAGATGCTTGCATGCGGTGCTCCTGATCGCTGCGAACGGGGCCTCCGTTGCCCGCGCGAGACGCGGATGATGCCTGCCGGCCGACTGCGCGTGGGACAGCACGCCATCGCGATGTCCTCTCGCGCCGGTTCTTCGCTGTTTTCCCTCAATCGAGCGGATGCGCCGCGGCGCCGGGCATGTAGGCTGCCTGTACGGGATCAGGACCACCATCTGAGAGGACCATGAACACCGACCCGGCACTGCGCAACGACGACGGGCGCTTCGAGCTTCGCTACCGGAGCCTTTCTGCCCACCGCTGCGGCTACGCATTCCCGTGCGACGCCCAAGGCCGGGTCGACCTCGACCAGCTGAGCGACGAGGCGCGCGAGAACTACCTTTACGCGCGCGCGATGGTCGGCTTCGACCTCCAGCATCCGGAAGTCCTGTCGGTTCACTGAGCGCCGCTGCCCGGCTATCGTCGGGCATGCCGCTCCTGCTCTCCTTCGTCGTCGACGCGTCCGCGCGCGTCGCCGGCAACGCGAGCAGGCTCGCCAAGCGCGACGCGATCGCCGAGTGCATCCGCAGCGCCGACGTCGACGAGGTCGGCATCGTCGTCGCGTATCTCGCCGGCGAGACCCGGCAAGGCCGCGTCGGCATCGGCTACGCGACGCTCGCCGCGCTGCGCGGCGGGCACGCCGGCGCGCCGACGCTCACCGTCCGCGACGTCGACGCCGCGCTCGAGCGCATCGCGTCGACGAGCGGCAAGGGATCGGCGGCGAGGCGCAGCGCGTTGCTCGCCGAGCTCTTCGCGCGTGCCACCGAGAGCGAGCAGGACCTGCTGGTGCGGCTGCTCGTCGGCGAGCTGCGCCAGGGCGCGCTCGAAGGCGTGATGATCGACGCGATCGCCGCCGCGGCCGCGGTCCCCGTCGCCGACGTGCGGCGCGCCGCGATGGTCACCGGCAGCGTCGCGAGCGCCGCACGCGTCGCGATGAGCGACGGCGTGGCGGGCCTGGCGCGCTTCTCGATTGCGCTCGGCCGGCCGCTGCAGCCGATGCTCGCGCAGCCCGCCGACGACGTCGCCGGCGCGCTCGCGAAGCTCGGCACCGCCGCCGTCGAGTGGAAGGTCGACGGCGCGCGCATCCAGGTCCACAAGTCGGGCAGCGACGTCCGCGTCTACACGCGCGCGCTCAACGACGTCACCGCGTCGGTTCCCGAGATCGTCGAGGCGCTGCAGGAAGCGCATGCCGACGAGCTGATCCTCGACGGCGAGGCGATCGCGCTCGGCGGGGACGGCGCGCCGCTCGCCTTCCAGGTGACGATGCGGCGCTTCGGCCGCAAGCTCGACGTCGAGCGGCTGCGCGGCGAGCTGCCGCTCGCGGCGTTCTTCTTCGACTGCCTCTATCGCGACGGCGCGTCGCTCGCCGACCGGCCGGCGCACGAGCGCTTCGACGCGCTCGCTGCGGCGCTGCCCGCGGCGCTCGTCGTGCCGCGCCTCGTCACCGCCGACGTCGGCGCCGCCGCCGACTTCTACGCCGATGCGCTCGCGCGCGGCCACGAAGGCGTGATGGTGAAGGCGCTCGACGCCCCGTACGAAGCCGGCAGCCGCGGCGCGAGCTGGCTCAAGGTCAAGCGCGCGCACACGCTCGACCTGATCGTGCTCGCTGCCGAGTGGGGCCACGGTCGTCGCCACGGCTGGCTCTCGAACCTGCACCTCGGCGCGCGCGACCCGGAAGGCGGCTGGGTGATGCTCGGCAAGACGTTCAAGGGCATGACCGACGCGATGCTCGAGTGGCAGACGCACGAGCTGCTCGCGCGCGAGACGTCGCGCGACGCGACCACGGTGCACGTGCGTCCCGAGCTCGTCGTCGAGGTCGCGTTCAACGACCTGCAGGCAAGCCCGCACTATCCGGGCGGGCTGGCGCTGCGCTTCGCGCGCGTCAAGGGCTATCGGCCGGACAAGCGCGCCGACGAGGCCGACACGATCGACGCGGTGCGCGCGGTCTACGACGCGCAGGCCGCGAGCGCGGCGCGCTGAGCGGCGCTACACCGCGGGTTGCGCGGGCGGCGTCGTGACGACGCGGCCGTCCTTCACCGGCAGCGTCGCGCCGGGCTTGAACGACGTGCGCACGGTCGCGTCCTTGCCGTCGAGGCGATACGTGACGTCGTAGCCGACGAGCTTCTGCGACTTCTCCTGCACCGTGCGGCAGCGCCGCTCGGTGGTCGTGACGACGTCCTTGTCCTGCATGTTCTTCTGCACGCGGTTGCCAGCGTAGCCGCCCGCCGCCGCGCCTGCGACGGTGGCGAGCGTCTTGCCCTTGCCGCCGCCGACCGTGCTGCCGAGGAGCCCCCCGGCGACGGCACCGACCGCCGTGCCGGCGATGCGGTGCTCGTCCTTCACCGGTGCCTTCTTCTGCACCGTGACGTCCTCGCAGTGCTCGCGCGGCGTGACGACCGGCTCCATGACGTCCTTCACCGCGACGACCTCGGCCGCCTTCGGCTGCGCGAGCGTGCGATAGCCGGTGACGGCGCCGGCGCCGAGCACGACCATCGCGACGCCGCCCAGCGCCATCCCCTTCAGCATCGATGTGTTCATGGCGGCGATTGTCCGGCGGCCGCGCCGGCGCGAGGGTGACGAGTCGTGTCGAATGGAAAACTGCGACGGAGGAGCCAATTCCGCCGCTTGACACGCGTCAACCCATGTGCACCCAGCCGTAGCGCGTGTGGCTCGGTTGCGCGCCGGCGGCGAGGTACTCGCGCCGCGCGAGCGCGAGCTTGTCCTGCGGCAGGCCGGGGTATTCGAGCAGCGATTTCAGCGGCGTCGGGATGCGGTTCTCGTAGTCGCGCGGCAGCGGCCGGTAGACACCGCCTTCGCTGCCCGCCTCGCCGCGCATCTTGTAGAGCCGCGCCGAGTTGAGGCCGAGGATCTTGCGCTTGGCGGTCGGTGTCAGCTCGGGGTAGCCGAAGCGGCGCCGCATCTCCTCGGGAATCTGGAAGCGCCAGAGCGCCTCGATCTGCCACTGCGGCGAGCCGTTGAAGACGCAGTCGGAGCCGAACACGATGCGGTCCTCGCCGAAATACTTGAGGAGCTGGCCGAGCATGTGCGCGCACACCGTCGGCCAGGTGACGACGTTGTTGGCGAACGTCGAGCCGATCTCGGCGACGACGTTCGGCAGCCCGCCGCAGGTCTGCCCGAACTGCGTCAGCCACGGCAGGTTCGGCACGCCCTCGAGGTACTTGCGCTCGGCGACGATGTCGTCGAGCACCGGCTTCGACCACGCGAACGGCACCATGCCGCCCCAGCACGCGTGGTAGATGATGAAGTTGAAGTGCGGCCAGTCGCGCGACGCCTTCGGGATGTCGGTCGGGTTGCCCATCTCGGGCGTGTCGACCGGCGACGGCGAGAAGCCCTTGTGGATGCAGATGTTGAAGAAGCCCGGATGGCGCTCGAGCTGCTCCTTGTGGCGCGTGATCAGCTCGTAGGTCGGATAGACGACCTTCTCGTCGTCGAGCCGCCAGCGCCGCATCGGGCTCGCCGGGTCGTCGTCGGCCTTGGCGGCGTACGCGATGTTGTAGCCCTTCCACGAATCGGGATGGTTCTCGGCGATCTGCCGGTCCATGAACTCGAGGTTCGGCACCCCCGGATAGAGCTGGCCGTGCGCGAGCAGGCGCTGCGAGCCGCTGATGCGGTTGACGAAGTTGCGCACCGCGGCGGTCTGCCTTGCGGTCAGGTTCACGACCTGCTGCGATTCGGTGGTGCTCACCGGCGGCCTGCCGTTCGGATCACCGGGCGGGAAGACGCCGAGCGTCGCGGCGCTGAGGAGGCCCACCGTCACCTGGCTGTCGAAGAAGACGTCCTGGACGAAGCGGCTGAGGTGGAGCGACTCGCTGGTGATCGGAACACCTGCGCGTTTCGGGTCGAGCACCGCCCACGGCCGGCCGAGCTCGTCGAGCTGGCCTTCGGGCTGGAACGGGTTCTTCTTGAAGTTCGACGCCGACGCCGCGCTCGGTCCCTGCACGAACGCGAGGAAGACGTGCGGGCCGTTCTGGCTCGAGCGCACCATGTGCAGCTGGTCGTCGAAGACGAAGAGGTCGGCGGGCGGCGCGTTCGGCGCTGCGGCGTCGGCCTCGTAGAGCTCGGCGCGGTCGACGCTGAAGAACTGGCCGTGCACCTCGTTCATCGCGAGGAAGCTCGCCGCCATGCCGCCTGTCGTGGCGAGGAAGCGTCTGCGGCCGATGCCGAGCTTCGTTCCCACACGGTCGGCGAGCGCTTCGATGCGCTGCTCGACCTGCCGCTGCTCGGCGGTCTGCGGGATCGGCATGTGCTCGCCGTTCGAGACCATGCGCGTCGGCACCGGCGCGTGCAGCCGGTCGGCGTCGTCGGCGCGGGCGAGCTTCGCGAGCTGCTCGTCGCTCAGCCAGATGTCTTCCTCGCGGTCGCCGCGCGTCGCCATCGCCGCTCCCGTCAGCGCGCGAGCTGCTGGACGAGCTCGAGCGCGCGCGCGACGTTCGCCTCGGGCGAGACGCCGCCGACGGTCGCCGCGATCGTGCCGTCGCGGCGGACGACGAACGTCGTCCGCTCGGTGAAGCCGTGGTCGATCTCCTTGCCGCGCGTGTCGGTCGCGCCGCGCACCTTGTCGCTGACGCGCAGCCCGTACGAGCGCGCGATCCTGCCGTCGGCGTCGGACGCGACGGCGAGCTTGCCGGCGCAGTAGTCGGGATCGGCCGAAAACGCGTTCAGGCGCTCGATGCTGTCGAGCGAGACGCCGACGACGCTCGCGCCGGCGGCAGCGAACTGCTCGGCGCGCGTCGAGAACTCGTGCGCCTGGATGTTGCAGCCCGACGTGTACGCCGACGGATAGAAGTAGACGACGACCGGTCCGCGCGCGAGCTGCTCCTGCAGCGAGTACGAGAACGGCTTGCCGGCGAGCGACGCCTGCGCGGTGAACGCGGGCGCGGCGTCGCCGGCCTTGAGTGCCGCAGCGGCGGCGGTCGCGGCGAGGACGGCGAGGACGGCGGCAGCGGTGCGAAGCGTCATGGCTGGGCTCTCGAGGACGAGCGCACGAAGCGGCGTGCGCGGAGCAGGAATTCTGCGCGCGATCGGCGGCGCGTGCTGCGACGCGTGCCGCGACGCCGTACCATGCCTTTTCCTTCGTTTGCTGCTGCCTTGCAGCCCAACGGATGCGCGGCGCGTTCGACTTCAGCTCGTGGCAAGGCGTCGTCTCGACGCTGCTCGGCCTCGTCGTCGTCTCGCTCGTCGCGGTCGGCATCCGCCTGCTCGTCATGCAGCGCGTGCAGCGGCGGCGCGAGCGCGAGAACCGGCAGATCAACGAGCGGCTGAAGACGCTGATCGCTGCCTACAAGACGCTCGGCGGATCGTTCACCGGCGAGCTCGCCGTCGACCCCAGCCACCTCCGCGACCTCCGTGCGCGGGCAGCGTCGACGGCGGCGGGCGGCGAAGACGGTGCGGCCGACGCGCCGGGCGGCGAGCGCCGCCGCCGCGTGCGCGACGCCGTCGAGGCGGCGCTCGCCGACGTCATCCTGCTCGGCACCGAGGAGCAGGTGCGGCTCGCGGTGCGCGCCGCGGGCGAGATGGTCGCCGGGCGGAGCGTCGAGCTCGCCGAGCTCGTCGTCTCGCTGCGCACGTTCATCCGCGACGTCCTCGACCTCGAGCCGATCGCCTCCGAGCTCGCGATCCCGCGCCAGGGTCCGCTGCGCAGCGTCGCCGCTGCGCGCGGCGGCGGCAGCGATCGCGGCGCGCGGACGAGCGGCGGCGGCGCTGGCCGCGGCGCCGGTGGCGGCGGGGGTGGCGGCGCGGGCGCGGGGCTCGGCGTCGGCATGGGCATCGGCGGCCTGCACCACGCCGACGTCGACGGCGACGACGTGCAGGGTCGACCGTGACGGCGTCGAGCGCTTCGCCACCGCAGGACCGGCGATGAGCGAACGCGCCGCCGAGCTCGTGCGCGCGCTTCGGCTCGCGCCGCATCCCGAAGGCGGCCATTACCGCGAGGTCTTCCGCGCGGCCGCGACCGTCCAGCCCGGCGACGGGCGGCCGGCACGCGCGGCGCTGACGACGATCGACTTCGTGCTTGCGCGCGGCGAGCGCTCGGCGTGGCACCGCGTCGCGTCCGACGAGGTCTGGCATCTCCTCGAGGGCGGTCCGCTGCGCCTTTGGCTGTGGGCGCCCGCAGCCGATCGCGTCGAGGCGGTCACGCTGGACGTCGTCGGCGCCGGCGGCGCGCCGCGCCACGCCGTTCCCGCCGGCGTCTGGCAGGCCGCCGAGCCGCTCGGCGAATACGCCTACGTCGGCGCGACCGTCGGTCCCGGATTCGACTTCGCCGACTTCGCGTTCCTGCGCGACGATGCGGTCGCGAGCGCGCGCCTCGCGGCCCTCCGACCCGAGCTCGCGCGGCTGCTCGCGCCGGCCGCGCCGCCAGGCTCGGCGTCGCCCGGCTGCGCGAGCGCGTAGTCGTCCCTGCTCGCGACTCGATCGCCGCCATCGCGCACACTGCGCACCACGACGCCATGACCGCAGCCACCGCGTTTCGCTTCGACAACTCGTACGCGCGCGACCTCAAGGAGTTCGCGGTGCCTTGGCGGCCTGCAGCGGTGCCCGAGCCGGCGTCGCTGTTCTTCAACCGCGAGCTCGCCGCCGAGCTCGGCCTCGACGC
>Ga0068860_100003192_pt1 | contig 16919 bp, 13 predicted proteins | sample KBSSwiS32_FD_66597 | JGI IMG/M metagenome (GOLD analysis project Ga0068860, IMG submission 66597) | Switchgrass rhizosphere microbial communities from Kellogg Biological Station, Michigan, USA - KBS Switchgrass S3-2 | ecosystem: Host-associated > Plants > Roots > Rhizosphere > Soil ... | reverse complement strand
CGCTACGGAAACCCTGGGATCGTGTGTCAGCACCGCTGGGATCGTCGCCGCGGCTGAAAGCAGAAACCCCGCGATCGCGACCCAGCGCCGCGCCAGGTTGACGTTGCTTGTACGCTTCAGCACGCGGTCTGAAAACGAGCCTCCCAAGAGATCGCCCAGCGTGCCGGCAAACAGCGGAAGGCTTGCGTACAGCCCCATTTTCGCCAGTGTCATACCACGCGAGTCGTGCAGATACGTGGGGAACCAATCGTTATAGACGTTGAGATTGAAGTTGTAGCAGAAATACATCACTGCCAGAATCCACAGATTGCTGTGCGAGAGAATCTTGCGCCAGGGAATCTCGGTGGAACGCTTACGCCCCGAGCCGATCAGCTCGCGCTCGGCCTCGTTGACGCTGCGGTGCTCTTCAGGCGTGTCGCGATAGTAGAAATACCACACGGCAGACCACAGCACGCCTAACAATCCAAAAACCAGGAACGCCGCGCGCCAGCCGAACTTGGCCATGATCAGCACCACAATCGGAGGCGTGAGCGCCGCACCCAACCGCGACCCCGCGTGTGTGATTCCCTGCGCGAATCCGCGTTCTGTGGGCCGCATCCAGCGCGCCAGCGAGCGTGTGGCGATGGGAAACGCGCCAGCTTCACCCACACCAAAAAACACTTGAATGACGAGCATCGAAGCGGCATTCCACGCCCGTCCGGTTAGGATTGTGAAAATGCTCCACCACGTGACCACCAGCGTCAGCGCCCGCCGCGCGCCGAAGCGATCGCCCAGCCATCCGCCCGGAATTTGAAACAGCGCGTAGGCCATGCGGAAGCTGAACGTAATCCAGCCCATCATCACCAGCGAGATTCCCAGCTCGTCGCGGATCACCGGCCGCGCGACGGCTAGAATCTGGCGGTCCATGTAGGTGATCATGTACGCCGCCACCGTGAGGCCAAGCACGATGTGACGTACGTGCGTAGGGCGCTGGCGCGGGGACGGACCGGGTCCCGCAGCGGGCTGCGTTAACGGGCTGGGAGGTTGAATTGCCACAACCGAGTGATCATACCATCCTACAGAAGCAGACTGCGGATCAAAACCGCGGGGTGGACGGCGGTGGCCCCCGCGAGATCGGCGACCTGATGGCGGCACGACGTACCCACGGCAACCAGCGCTTCGCCCGCTTTCATCGCCTTGACCGCAGGCAGCAGCTTCCGGTTCGCGATGGTAACCGACACGTCATAATGATCCTTCGAATATCCGAACGATCCCGCCATGCCGCAGCAGCCCGCATCCAGATCTACAACCGTGGTGGAAGGAATGCGCGCGAGCAGCGACTTGGTGGCCTCCAGCAGCCCCATTGACTTCTGATGACAGTGCCCGTGAAGCAAAATTTTTGTCGGGCCGCTGCGCAGGGGCAAGTCCAGCATCGCCGCGTATTCTTCCCACAGGAGCGCGGCCTTGGCGACGGTGCGAGCCTTCTCCTGCTGGTTGCCACGTAGCAGCGAGGCCGCGTCTTCCTTGATCACCGACAGGCAACTGGGCTCGCAAAACAGAATCTTTTCACCGCGCTCGGCAATCGGGTAGAGCGCTTCCACCAACTGCCCGGCTTGCGCGCGCGCTTCAGCCAGCAGTCCTTTGGAGATGAGCGGACGTCCGCAGCACCCCGGCCGGATCACGTCCACGGCGCAGCCACCGCGTTCCAGAATCTCCACAGCCGCGATGCCGATCTCCGGGTCGTAATGATTGGTGAAGGTGTCGTTGAACAGCGTGACGCGCTTGGTGGCCTGGGCTTGCGGTTTCCGCGCGGCCCAATGCGCGAACGTATCGCGCCGCCACTTGGGAAGCTTGCGCCGCGGGTCCAGCCCCAGTAACTTCTTGTTCAGCCCGGTGCCCGCTACCCAATTGGAAAGCGGAGCAAATGCGCTCCCCAGCTTTGCTAGATTCGCCGTGTTCCCCAGGGCGCGCGCCTGCAACGGCGTGCCGTGACGCGAGTAATAATCCGCGAGAAATTCGCTCTTATAGCGCGCCATGTCGACGCCCACCGGACACTCCGCCTTGCATGCGCGGCATTCCAGGCACAGGTCCAGCGCTTTATAGACACCGTCATCGCCCAGCCCCGCTTCGCCCTCCACCTGCCCCGTCATCGCGAGCCGCAGCACGTTCGCGCGCCCGCGCGTTGAATCCGATTCCTCGCGCGTCGCCATGTACGACGGGCACATCGTTCCCGAGAGTTTCTTGCGGCACGCGCCCACGCCGCTGCACATTTCGACAGCCCCGCCAAGGCCGCCGAACTCCGAGTAATCGAACCATGTCTTGGGATTCGGCGTCTGGTAGCCCGCGCCGAAGCGTAGATTCGACGTCATCGGCGGCGCGTCCACGATCTTGCCAGGATTGAAAATCCCGTGCGGATCAAAGGTCCGCTTCACCTCGCGGAAGGCTTCATACAAAGTGTCACCGAACATCTGCCGCATGAACGGGCCACGCACCAGTCCGTCGCCGTGTTCTCCGGAAAGCGCCCCGCCGAATTCCAAAACCAGTTCGGCGACGTCTTTGGCGATGGCCTCGAATTGCCGCACACCTTCTTCGGTCTTCATATTGATGACCGGCCGAACGTGCAGACAGCCTACCGACGCGTGCGCGTAAACGCCAGCCGAGGTATTGTGGCCGCGCACCACCTCCAGAAACCGCCCAATAAACGCGCTCAGTTTTTCCGGTGCCACCGCGGTGTCCTCGACAAACGAAATCGATTTGGCGTCGTCCTTCATCGCGGTCGATAGGCCCAGCGCGGCCTCGCGCAAGCTCCAAATGCGGGCTTGCCCCGGTAAGTCCGTTTCGGTGTGATAGTGGTATCCGAGCTTCCGCCCCCGCAAATCTGCCTCCAGCGCCTGCATGCGCGGCGGCAAATCTTCTTTTTGGTCCGCGTACATTTCGACGCACAGCGTCGCGCCGGGATCGCCCGACACGTAGGTGTTGCGAATTTTGTCAAGCACCGCGTTCTGCCGCGTGTGATCGAGGATGGATTTATCCATCACCTCCACCGCCGACGGCTTGTGCGCGAGAATCACCGGCGCAGCCGACAACGATTCCAGCAGTTGCTCAAAGCCGATCACCATCACCGCTTTGGCTTTGGGCAAAGGCACCAGATTGAGCTTGGCTTCCAGAACCACGCCCAGTGTGCCCTCCGAGCCCACCATGATTTTCGCCAGATTCACCGGTTTCTTCTGATCGACAAATTCGTCGAGATTATAGCCGCCCACACGCCGCACCACCTTGGGATAACGGCGGTCGATTTCAGCGGCGTGTTCGTGCGCGAGTCCCAACACCGCACGGTAGCAGGCGGCCTCCAGCGTATCGCCCGACGGCACTTGGCCGCGCGCCATCTCGCGAAATTGCACGATGCTGCCGTCGGACAGCAACACCGTCTGCTCCAAAACGTGATCGATAGTCTTGCCGTATAAGACGCTGCGCGCGCCGCAGGAATTGTTGGCCATCATGCCGCCAATGGTCGCGCGGCTGGCTGTCGAGATATCCGGTGCGAAGCGCATGCCCAGCGGAGACAATTGCGCGTTCAACTCGTCCAGCACCACGCCCGGCTCTACGCGCACCCAACGCTCGGCCGCATTCACTTCGAGCACGCGGTTGTAATATTTCGAGGTGTCGACTTGAATCCCCTCGCCGATGGCCTGTCCGGCTTGCGAGGTTCCACCGCCACGCATCGTAATCGGACAGCGCAAGCGCCCGCAGATCTCGACGATGCGAATAATGTCTTCGCGCGTCTTCGGAATCACCACGCCCAGCGGGCGAATTTTATAGACGCTGGCATCGGTCGAATACAGCGCCCGGGAAATCGAGTCGAAGCGGACTTCGCCTGTGATTTGCTGTCTCAATTCGCGCTCTAAAGCGCCGGCGTCCACCCGCGGTTCCAACTGCACCAAACTCATAAAGCACTTCAGATTAACACACGGAGTAAACTATAAAAGCTTGCTCAAAAGAGAAATCCTCACTCCTGCCCTGCTCCTCGATCTAGACGCCTTCGAAGCCAACCTGGCGCGCATGGTCGCTCACGTTCACCGCGCCGGCAAAGCTTTGCGCCCTCACGCGAAGGCCCACAAGTGCGTCGAGATCGCCAAGCGCCAGCTCGCCGCCGGAGCGTGCGGCGTGTGCGTGGCCACACTTGCCGAAGCCGAACTGATGTCGAAAGGTGGCATCACAAGTCTGCTGCTGACCTCGCCTGTGGCCGACCCCGCGAAAATCGCGCGCATCGCCGCCACGGGCGCCATGGTGGTCGTCGATCACATCCAGCAGGTCGATTGGTACCAAAACGCCGGCCGCAAACTCGACGTACTCGTGGATCTGGACGTCGGCGACCACCGCACCGGCGCGAGTTCCCTAGCGCAGGCGCTCGAAATCGCCGAAGCCGTCGATAGTGCGAGCAACCTGAATCTGCGCGGCCTGCAAGCGTACTCGGTGGTGGGCTCGCACGCAACTCCGGACGAAGAGCGCACGCGCGTGTCCAAGGGAGCGTTCGCCCACGCCGTTGAAACTCGCGACGCCATGGCCCGCAAAGGACTCTCCACCGAGATCCTATCCGGCGGCAGCACCGGCACCTGGCAAATCGACACCGCGCTTCCCGAGCTCACCGAATTGCAAGCCGGATCGTTCGTCTTGATGGACCTGGCCTACCGCCGCGCGGGCCTGGATTTCCGCCAAGGCATCACCGTGCTCGCGACCGTGGTCAGCGCCAATCACGAAAACTTCGTCAGCGTCGATGCCGGGACGAAATCGTTTTCCACCGATCGCGGCTACGGCCCGAAGGCCGCGAACCTGCCGGGATCAAGCTACCGTTGGGGTGGAGACGAATTTGGCTACGTGGATGTGGACGATCCCGCGAAGCGCCCGCGCCTGGGCGACAAGCTCGAATTCGTCCCGCCGCACTGCGACCCCACGGTGAATCTCTATACCACTATCTACGCCTGCCGCGGCGACCGCGTCGAAGCAGTATGGCCGCTGAAGTCGCTGATCTGAACCTCGGCGGTTTAGACCTCTACCACTTCTTCGAAGATCTCCGTCCGTAGCCGGATCCCCGCGCTCACCAGCTTTTCGTAGAATTTAGGCCGGATTCCGGTAGCCGCGAAGCGTCCAATCACTCTGCCCTCCGCATCGATCCCGCGTTTTTCGAATACGAACAGATCCTGCAGAGTAATGATGTTGCCCTCCATCCCGGTCACTTCGGTGATGCTGGTCACGCGGCGCGAGCCGTCGCTAAAGCGGCTGGCCTGTACCAGCATGTGCACCGCACTCGCAATCTGTTGGCGAATGGAATTGATCTGCATGTTGGAGTTCGCCATCGACACCATCACCTCCAAGCGTGAGATGGCATCGCGCGGCGAATTGGCGTGGACCGTGGTCAGTGAGCCGTCGTGACCGGTGTTCATGGCCTGCAGCATATCGAGCGCCTCTTCGCCGCGGACTTCGCCGACGACAATCCTGTCCGGCCGCATACGGAGGCTATTCACTAACAGCTCGCGCTGCCGCACCGCGCCGCCGCCTTCGAGATTGGCCGGGCGCGTTTCGAGACGCACCACATGCGGCTGCTTCAGCTGCAATTCGGCCGCGTCTTCGATGGTCACAATGCGCTCCTTGGCGTTGATGAACACCGAGAGAGCATTCAGAAGCGTGGTCTTACCGGACCCGGTTCCGCCCGCGATGATGATATTCAGCTTGGCTTTGACGGCCGCTTCTAGGATTTCGATCATGCCCTGCGTCAGCGCGTTGCGCTCCACCAGATCGTTGGGCATCAGCTTATCGGTGGAGAAGCGGCGAATCGAAAGTATAGGCCCGTCGACCGCCAGCGGAGGAATGATCGCGTTCACGCGCGAGCCGTCGCTCAAACGCGCGTCGACCATAGGCGTCGATTCGTCGATGCGGCGCCCCACTTGGCTGACGATCTTGTCGATGATGCGCAGCAAATGCTGGTCGTTACGGAAAGCCACTGTGGTCAGCTCCAGCAACCCGCGCCGCTCCACGTACACGTGCTTATACGTGTTCACCAAAATGTCGGATATGGTTGGATCCTTTAACAGCGGCTCCAGCGGTCCCAGACCAAAAACTTCGTCCAGCACCTCATCGCAGATCTGCTGTTTTTCGTGGGAGCTTAGCAACGTCGGCTCGGCATCGATCAACCCCAGCAGGGCCTGGCGAACCTCGCCGCGCATTTTCTGGTTGTCCATGCTGGCCAGCGCATCCAGGTTGATTTTGTCCACCAGTTTGCGATGCAGCGTGAACTTCAGTTCCTGATACTCCGGCGTCGGAACCGTCTTCACCCGTCCCGTGTTCTTGAGCAGCCGCTGCTCCCAGCTAGTCTGCTGCTGCGTAGTCTTACTGCTTTTATCGATGGTGGTAAACATAGGAAACCGTCAATTCTTGCGATTGCAGTCCGGGGCTGAGGCAAACAACCGATAGGCCCTGAAGATCAACTCGTCGGCGTCCCAAGGACCCAGCAGAAAATCCCAGCTCGGTTGCGGAATCCCCGTTTCCCGCCGCAATAGCGTCTCCGCGGATCCCACGAACAAAATGGGCTTTACGCCGCCCCCCAGCCCGCTCTGCGCCCAGGAAAAAATTCCCTCGCCTTGGCAGACATTCACCACCACGGCTTGAAAAGGTTGCAGCGTCCGGTTATCCGGCGGGTCGTCAAACACCCGGTAGGACGCCCGCGCATGTCCCAGTGCCCCCGTGATGCGCGCCGCCTCCGCGCGTTCGAAGCCGATCACCGCGAATTTCTTTTGGGCCAGCATCTCGCGCACCGCCGGCGGCAGCTGCGGAGTCTCCCGCCGTCCCCGCACCGCATGCGAGAACGTTTCGCGGATGCTCAACAGCTGGGCCCGCAGACGGCTCACACATTCGCCCGCCGCGATCATCTGCCGCCCGGTGCCGCTGTAGCCGCGCCCGCCCGGCTCGGCCAGGAAATCCTCGATGCCGCGAGCCTCGCGGGCGATCTCAGCGAACCCCAAAATCCCGGCGATCCCAGTCCAGCGATGGGCGATGCGCTGCGCCCGGTCCAGTGTAAAACCGCGGGCCAGGGTACTCAGCAGCGCGCTCGCCTCTTCCTCGCCCTCTACCAAGAAGTTGGCGCGCAGCTCGGTCAGCAGGTCATGGTAATCGCCCGCCTCAAACGCGGGCTTTGCCACCGGCCGCGTTCCCAGATGCAGTTTCACGGTGGCCGGGAGCGTGCGCGTATCCACCGGTTTGGTGAGGTAGCCGCTGCAGCCCGCGGTGTAGGCTTTTTCTTCGTCGCCGGGCATGGCGTAAGCCGTGATCGCCAGCACAATAATGTCGCGCGTCGCTGGATCCAATTTCAAGCGCCGCGTCAGCTCGAAGCCGTCGGCGCCCGGCAACTGGACGTCCATCAGAATCAGGCGGGGCCGGAATTTCTCGAGCACCGTCCAGGCCTCAGCGCCATCGGCCGCCGTGCGAATATCGTAGCCGTCGGCGGCCAGCACTGCCCGCACCAATTTCAGATTCACCGGGTTGTCGTCGACGATCAGAACGGGATCTCCACCCATAAGGGGTACACATCGTCGCACGGTGAAAAAGTGTGAGCGGGTATGCAGCCCTACTTTCCTTAAGATTGCCGTTGGCGCGCCGATAAGCCATCCCAAGGAAGCGCTCATGTCCAGCCCACTCTCGATCCTGATTGTCGAAGATAACCTCGCCGACTTTGCATTAATCGCCAATGAACTCGCGCGTTTCGGCTTCCCTGCCGATTGCCAAAGAGTGGCCACCGAAGCCGATTTCGCCGCCCGTCTCGATCCCCGGCCGGACGTCATTCTGGCCGTCGATACGCTGGCCGAATTTGGCAGCCTGCGGGCGCTCGAGATGGTGCGCGAATCCGCTCTCGAGATCCCCTTCATCGTTCTCACCGCCAGCTCCAAAGAGGAACAAGTGATCGAATACCTCAAGAAAGGCGCCGCCGATTACCTCCCCAAGAGCAGCATTCTGCGCGTCGGCCCGGCCGTCGAGCGGGCTCTCGAGGAGAGCAGTCTGCGCCGGCAGAACCTGGCCGCCGAGCAGGCTCTGCGCCGCAAGAATCTGGAGCTCGAAGAGCAATATCGCCGCGCGCAATCGGCCAGCCGCATGAAAAGCATTTTCCTGGCCAACATGTCGCATGAACTGCGGACCCCGCTCACCGCCGTGATCGGCTTCGCGGAGCTGCTGGTCGACGGCAAGGTGGGGACCCTCACCGCGGACCAACAGGATTTCACACAGGATATTCTGGCCAACGGCAAGCACTTGCTCACCCTGATCAACGATGTGCTGGATCTGGCCCGCGTCGAATCCGGCACCATGCAGTTTCATCCCGAACGCGTTTGTCTGCCCGACTTGATCCGCGAAACCATTGCCGGGCCCAAGCTGTTCGCCTCGGCGCGCAACATTACATTGACAACTGACGTGCAAATGTCAGCCATTGAAATTTTCCTGGACCCGCAGAAATTGCGCCAGGTTCTGCTCAACTATGTTTCGAACGCGCTCAAGTTCACGCCGCCCGGCGGCCGCGTCACCGTGCACGCCCGTTTCGCCGAAGATTCGACCTTTCGCCTGGAAGTAGAGGACACTGGCATCGGCATCGCACCGCAAGATATTGAGCGCCTGTTTCAGGATTTCCATCAGCTGGATGGCGGCCTTTCGAAGGAAGTCCAAGGAACCGGCTTGGGACTGGCCCTCACCAAGCGCCTGGTTGAAGCGCAAGGCGGCAAAGTCGGCGTGGTCAGCCAGTCCGGCAAGGGGAGCCGGTTCTACGCCGATTTGCCCTGTTCCGTCGATTGGCTGGAGGCCGAACGAGCGCGGATCCACGAAGCCGCCCGCGCCCGGCCCGCACCGGCGTATCTCGAAGCCGAGGCGCACGCGGTGCGGGCGACTTGAAACGGCCGGCCGTCTCATACTGGAGCGCCGCCGGCCGAAGAGGCCTGTAACGGCGCTGCCCGCATCGCGCATTGAGGAGAAGAAGTGGAAGAAAACACTCTCACGGTTTTACTGATTGAGGACAGCCCGCAGTACGCACAACTGGTGCAGCACTGGCTGGCGCATGTCACCGGGGGCGCCGGATTCATTCTCAACTGGACCGATTCGCTGGCCGACGGCATGACCCGGCTGGAACGCGGCGGCGTGGACGTGATTCTCCTCGATCTGGGTCTTCCCGATTGCAGCGGCATGGACACCTTCACGCAAACCCGCGCCCGCGCGCCCAAAACGCCCATCGTGATTCTCAGCTCGGCCGATAGCGAGTCGCTGGCTCTGCAGATGATTCAAGAGGGCGCCGAGGACTACCTGGTCAAAAGTAATTGCGACGCCGAGGCGCTGGCGCGTTCCGTGCGCCGGGCGGTAGTTCGCCGCAAATCGCAGGCGAGCGCGGCCCACCCGTCGTCGGTCTCCGGCCGCGTTCTCAGTGTGGTTGGCGCCAAAGGCGGCTGCGGTGCCACCACCATCGCGTGCACTCTGGCGGCGGAGCTACATCAGCAGACCGTGCAGAAGGTTCTGCTGGCGGATCTCGATCCCAGCGGTGGCTTAGGGCCGTTTCTGCTGGGCGTCGATTGCAAATACTCCATGCGCGACGCCGTTGGCAATCTGCAGCGCCTGGATTTGAATTGCTGGGAATCGCTGGTCGCGAAAGACGATCCCGGCGGTCTCGAGGTCATTGCTTCGGGCACGCTCGAACAGCCGGAAATCGATAGCGGCAGCCTGCGCGAAGTTTTGGCCTTCACGCGCACGCTCTACCCCTGGTCGGTTCTGGATCTGGGGCGTCTCAGCCGCCCGTCGCTCAGCATGCTCGACCGCGAAAGCGAAGTGCTGGTGGTGACGGCCTCCACCATCCCGGCGCTCTACACCGCCAAGCGCACCATCGAAGCTTTGCGTGTCTCCGGGATCGATGGCGATCGCATCCGCCTCATCGTGAATCACACGGCGGAAAAACAAATGCTGTCGGGCGACACTCTGAATCAAATGTTCGGCGTCCCGGTCTATGCCACCATCCCCAGCGATGCCCTGGAACTGCATCAGGCCTGCGTTCAAAAGCGCTTGCCGGCCGCGAGTAGCGCGTTTCGCAAAGCCATCACGGGCCTGGCCCGAAAAGTGACCGGACTTCCGGAGCAGCGCAAGAGCGCGCTGATATCGCTGGTGTCTTTCGCCGAGCGTTTCCGCAAATCCGCCGAAAACGCCGTAGTTTCGCAAGGCAGTTGATTTGAGGACACATGGATAAAGGAACACTCATTCTTCTGGTCGATGAAGGCGCCGCCGGAATCGATTCCATTCGCCGGGTGCTGGCCGACCGCGCCCATCATTTCCGGGTCCAGCGCGTCGCGGACGTGCCCACCGCGCTCGCCCGCATTCTGGGCGGCGGCGTCGACATTGTGCTGTTGAATCTTCCCGCCGCTGCCACTCCCGAGAACGAGCGTTTGCTTCCCTTCCTCGATTTAAGAAACCAGACGCAGGGCGTGCCCATCGTCGTGCCCATCGTAGTCCTCTGCGGGTCGGCCGACGAGAGCCTGGCCGAAGCCGCCATTCGCGAGGGTGCCGCGGATTACCTGATCCGCGAAGCCTACGACGTGGATCTGCTCAGAGTGCTGCGCTCGGTGTCGTCGAAGGCCGCACTGCCGCCGGCTCCCTGGCGCAGCGCCGCGGTTAGCGGAAGAGGCGGACGTGTCGTCGTGTTCATGGGCTCCAAAGGGGGGGCCGGCACCACCACGGTGGCGCTCAACGTGGCCGCGGCCCTGGCCGAAAATCATCGCGTCATCCTAGCCGACTTCCATCCAGAGGTCGGAACCCTCGCCCAGTATTTCCAGCCCCATCACTCGGTCCCCGGCCTCGGCGATCTGCTACGCTCGGAAAGCCACCTCGAAACCTGCCTCTGGCCCAGCAAAAACATTCCCGGACTGCAGGTACTGTTCGGCTCGCGCGATCTTGACACTCCGCTCAACCTCACTCCCGCCCAAGTCCTGGGGGTCCTCGCGGATTTAACCGAGGCCGCGGATTATGTTGTGGTCGATGCTCCGAATTCGTTATGCGTGGGCAACCGCGCGCTCATCGAAGACGCGGCGCTCCTGGTACTGGTGGTCGAGCGCGACTCGCTGGCCGTCGAAGCCGCCCGCCTTGTGCTGCGCGCCATCGATTCCTGGAAAGCCGGCCGCGTCTCGCTCGGCGCCGTACTCGTCAATCGCGCCGCTCTGGTCTATCCCATGCCGCTGGCCGATATCGAGGTCCAGTTAGCCATCCCCATTTTAGGCGTCATTCCGCCTGCCGCGGATGTGTGCGCCGCCGCTCAGCAGGCGCACAGCCCCTTGCTGGCGCTCGACGGCGACAATCTCCCGGCCATTGCCTTGCGCGCATTGAGCCGCGCTATCTCGCACCAGGTTCCGCTCCCGCTGCTGCGGTCGAGCGCGCTTAGCGCGGCGTCTCCCACGCAAACTCCCGCCCACGGTATGTCCCGGGCGGGGGTTCGTTAGAAGACTTTCGTGGAGAGCACAGCGCGAATCGTAATCGATGTCCCCGACGACCTGCCGCGCGAGCTAGTGGCCCAGTACCTAGATTCCTGCCGCGAAGATCTCGTACGCTTGCACGCCGCCCTGGCCGCAAACGATTATGACCGGGCGCGCCGCCTGGGACATCAGATGAAAGGTACCGGCAGCCCCTACGGTTTCGCGGACGTCACCCTCATCGGCAGCGCCATCGAGCAGGCCGCGGCCCACAGTGGCGCGATCGAGCTGGCCAGCCAGATTCAGTTGCTCGAGACTTACTTAAACTTGGTTGATATCGCTTAGCAATCCACGTACTTACGCACCACGCTCACAAAAGTCCGGGTGTCGATCGGCTTCGTGATATAGCCGTCGCATCCCGCCGCGCGCGCGATCTCTTCGTCCCCTTTGATCGCCGATGCCGTAAACGCCACGATCGGCACCGCGCGCAACGACGCATCCCGCCGCAAATGCCGCGTTAACGCCAGGCCATCCATCCCGGGGAGTTGAATATCCATCAGGATCATGTCCGGCACGCGTTCCTCCAGTGCCATCAGCGCCTGCTCCGCGCTTTCCGCTGTCCCCACCTCGAATCCACCCTGCTTCAGCAAAAATCGCGTCAGCTTCAAGTTAGGCAAGCAATCGTCCACCAGGAGTATCGATTTATTGGTCATATGGGGCCTGTTCTCTTTTCATCGGCCATCCCGGCGCACAATAGAGGGAATGGACCGGAATATCTTCCTGCGCGCGCTCGCCTGGCTGGGCCGCCACGAATCGGCCTTGCTTCTGGCAGTGGGCGGACTCGCCGCCGGCGTCTGGATCTTCGCCGCACTCGCCGATGAAGTCATGGAAGGCGACACGCAAAAATTTGATCGCACCGTGCTCCTGGCCTTCCGCCATCCCGGCGATTTGACTCCCCTCGGTTCGCCCGCCGTTCAGGACGCGGCCCGCGACATCACCGCTCTGGGAGGCGTCACCGTCCTCACGCTATTAACCCTGGGCGTCAGCATCTTCCTGGCCCTCGACGGCAAGAAACACATGGCGCTGTTTGTCTGCGGTTCCATCGTGAGCGGCCTTCTGGCCAGCACCCTCCTCAAAAATTTCTTCGACCGCCCACGCCCCAATGTGGTGCCCCACGCCGTCTACGTATCCAGCTCCAGTTTCCCGAGCGGCCACTCCATGCTGTCCGCCATTACCTATCTGGTGCTGGGCGCCCTCCTGGCTCGCTCTCAAGAACGCAAACTAGTGAAAGCGTACTTCCTCCTAGGCGCAGTTTTCCTGACCGTCCTGGTCGGCGTCAGCCGCGTCTACCTAGGCGTCCATTGGCCCAGCGACGTCCTAGCCGGATGGACCGCCGGTGCCGTGTGGGCTCTCCTCTGCTGGCTCCTAGCCCGCCGCCTGCAGCGCCGCCACGCACTGGAACGTGAAGCCGAACACACCCCAAGCTCCATCTAACGCCTTTTCTATTCGGCGCGATTCCACATGTGCCTCTTCTGCTCATTGAACACCGCATCGATTGCGCTCTTCCTCGATGGCGCCACTTCTTCTTCATACGTCATGGGCCACAGCGTGTACCACGGCAACGCCACGCGCGCGGCCTTTCCGTGGAGTTCGTCCACTGTTCGTTGGATCTCCAGCAACTCTCCGCGCGACAGCTCCAGCGGCGCCTCGTCCGGCTGATACATTGTGCCCATGGGATAGTCTTTGTACGGCGTGCGCGTCTGCTCGATATGGCAACCGAGCAGAAAACTCACCGGCTTGCCGCTCACGAAATTCAACAGGCGCCGGTTGCTTTTCACATAGGCATCGAAGTCGGAGATGTAGATGCGCCCCGCGTTGATGCTATCGCCGGTAAATACAATGGCAGTCTTGCGGTCATAAAGCGCAATGCTCGCGACGTCATGCCCGGGCAACGGAATGGCATCGATCACCCGGTCACCCAGATCGACGACGCCGATGTCCTCCGGCCAATGTGCGATCCCGAAAAATTTCGCGTTCGCCTGCGGGGTCGCCTTCACCATGGTCACCGGCATGGCGGGATCGTGCAGCGCCTCGATCGCGTCATCGCCGTCGGTGTGATCCCAATGCGAGTGGCTATGCACCACACTCAATGGAATCGACTCACGCTGCGTGCGCCCCAACCACTTCTTGACGGTTTGCAAAAGCGTGGGCGCCAGATTTCCATGATGCGAACCCGTGTCCAAGAGCAGCGCCCTCTGCTTGCCGAACAGCAGAAATACGAAAGGCTTCTCGTAATCCGTGCAGCCGGACTGCCGCAGAATATAGAAATCCGGATTGTATTCGTGAATCTGCCACTCCGGCATCTCCATGCATTTGGGTCCGCCCGTGGCCCACTGCTTGGGTAACACGCCGGCCTGAATGCCGGCGGGAGACTGCGCCGCAAGCGGGAAGGCAGCCCCAGCCAACAGCAGGCAACACAAAAAGGATTTGGTCATGCCGAAATCTCCAGGAAAGAAAATTTGGCACAGCCAGGTGCGAAGAGCTGCGGACGGAGCGAAAACTACAGACTCTATTCTAGCGCCCCGCGCTCGTCGCGCTCAGCAACTCACGCAGCAGCGCAGCGGTGGCCGGATGCGGATCGCCCGTAGCCGCGTCAAAACCGAGCCCGCCCGCTTTCCCCTCCGCCGCATCCAGCGGCGTGAAGCCGCGCTTGTCTTTCACATCCAGCTTCGCGCCGCGCCCCGCCAGATACTTCACCACCTGGTCCAACCCCCACATGGCTGCGCCATGCAGCGCCGACCGACCCGCGCCGTCGATCGCATTGACATCCACGCCCGCGTCCAGACACAGCGTGATGGTCTCCACCGCGTCAGCCTCGGTCTTGCGCCGCCCCGTGGTGTCTTCCTCGCGCGTGCCCACGCCCGCCGCCGCCATCAGTGGATTGATTTCCGTGCGCGTCGTCAGCTTTACATCCGCGCCCTTCGCGAGCAACAGTCGGACCACTTCCGTGTCACCCGCCTTAGCAGCGCGCAACAGGGGAGTCGTCCCCGCCCCAAACATAGTGTCATCGCCGCGGTCCAGCTTGGTCCGGTAAGGCTGCTGCCGCTCCAGTTGCGCATTCACGTTGGCCCCATGCTCGATCAGCATCTTGATAATGTCCATGCTCGAAAGCGCGTTGTCGATTTCCTTGGGAGCGGGCCGGTTCGACGCCGGCATAGTATGGAAATCCACCGCCACATACAGTGCCGTGCGTCCCGTCTTGTCCGCGGCGTTCACGTTCGCGCCCTTGCCGATCAGAAATCCCGCGACATCGTAATGCCCATTAATCAAGGCGATCACCAGCGGACTCGCGCCCTCCAAATCCGCAGCGTTCAAGTCCGCGCCCTTCTCGAACAGAATCTGCGCGCACTCCAAACACCCCTGCCGCGCCGCGAATAACAGCGGAGTCAAGGCTCCCTGCGGCATCCACTTCTCGCGAGGCTCCGCCGTAACCTGCCGCGTCCACTCCTGCTGCGCCGACCGTGCGTTCACGTCCGCACCGTGTGCCAGCAGCTCCCGCACCATCGCCGGATGCGATTGCCCAGCCGCCCACATCAGCGCCGTCTGCCCGCGCCAGGTTTCCCGAGCATCCACCTTCGCCCCGTGCGCCAGCAATACTTTCGCCGCCTCGACGTTGCCCGTATGCGCCACCGTCATCAACGCAGTCTCGCCCTCGGGGCCAGTAGCATTCGCATCCGCCCCCGCCTTCAACAGCCGTTCGATCATCGCCGGATTCGCGTTGACACACGCCAAATACAGCGCCGTAATGTCGTAGCGATTCACCGCCGAAACCTTCGCCCCCGCGCGCAGCAACCGGTCGAGCAGCTCAGAATCGTCCTGCCGAACCGCCCACATTAGCGCCGTAGTCCCATCGGCCTGCGCGGCATTTACGTCGGCCTTTTGCGCGATCAACGCCAGTAAGGCGGCTGAGTCTTGCTTCTCGACCGCATCCGCCAAGCGCGCCTCGGCTCCGAACACACTTGTGGCCACGAGAGCCAATCCCAAAATGATTCGCATGCCGCTACACCCCGGCGAGCCGGCCAGTGCTGTCGCCCAGAGTTTCCTGCCGAATCCCCGCCTTGTCCATGGCAGACACCAGCAGATTCGTCATCGGAGTGTGATCTTCATAGCGCAAGTGCCGCCCGCCCTTGAGCGTCCCGGCTCCGCCGCCCACCAGCAGATTCGGCAGCGGGAAATGATTGTGGACGTTGCTGTTGCTCATGTTGCTGCCATACAGCAGCACCGAATGATCCAGCAGTGATCCATCCCCATCCGGCGTGCTCTTCAGCTTCTCGAGAAACCGCGCAAACAGTCCAATGTGATAGGACTGAATCTTCACCAGCTTCTCAATCTTCTCCGGTTTGTTCTGGTGATGCGAAGTAGCGTGATGCCCGTCGTGCACCCCGATCTGCGGATACGTCTTGTTGCTCTCCTCGCGCGCCACCATGAAGGTGAACACCCGCGTGACGTTGGTCTGATACGCCAGCGCCAGCAGGTCGTACATCAGATTGATGTGTTCCTCAAACGCGTAGGGAATCCCCACCGGAGCCTCCGGCAGTTCCGAATACGAATCCAACTGCTGTTGCCCGGCCTTCTGAATCCGCCGCTCAATTTCGCGAACGCTCTCCAGGTAATCGCCCACCATTGCGCGATCCTTCGCGCCCAGCGTCTTCTGCAGCGCGCCCGCGTCGACCGTAATCTGGTCCAGGATACTGCGGTCTTCCTGAATGCGCGCCGCCCGCTCCTCAGCCGATCCTCCGGACCCAAACAACCGCTCGAAAACTTTGCGCGGATTAATCTCCATGGGCAGCGGAGTCGTCGGCGTCCGCCACGACAACGTGTTCATGTAGATGCATCCGTAGTCGCGATCGCACGCCCCGATCAGCGCCGAATTATCTTCAGTGGCCAGTTCCAGCGAAGGCAGCAAACTATCCTGCCCAATCTGCTGCGCCGCGATCTGATCCGCCGTCACGCCCGCAAACGCATCGACACCTTGTGTCGGCTTCGGCCGCACCCCGCTCAACCAGGTAGTCGGACTCAGCGAATGCACCGCCGTAGTGTCCGCCGCCTTATGCCCCAGTCCGCTAATGACGTTCACGTAATCGCGCAGCGGCTCCAACGGTTTTAAGATCGGCGAAAACTCAAACCCGGCGCCCTCGGCGGACGGAGTCCACTGGTTCATAATCGCCCCATGCGGCAAGTACACAAACCCCAACCGCACCGTAGGTTTGGCGAGAGGAGTCTGCGCCGGCAACATCGAATCGAGCAGCGGCAGCGCCACCGCCGCCCCCATCCCGCGCAACATCGTCCGCCGTGAAAGGTGCTTCCTGGTTATGAACATAGCTCCACCACCTGCGCTTCCATCATAACCCAACGCCGGCTATCTTAAGCTGGTGGAGATGGATCTCCAAACCCGCGAAATCACCCTCT
>Ga0068860_100003190_pt1 | contig 16923 bp, 14 predicted proteins | sample KBSSwiS32_FD_66597 | JGI IMG/M metagenome (GOLD analysis project Ga0068860, IMG submission 66597) | Switchgrass rhizosphere microbial communities from Kellogg Biological Station, Michigan, USA - KBS Switchgrass S3-2 | ecosystem: Host-associated > Plants > Roots > Rhizosphere > Soil ... | reverse complement strand
CGCTGGCGAACGGCACCTCCGGCAACGCCGTGGTGTTCGCAGGCGTCACCGTCGTCATCGCGCTGGTCGCGCTCAACGTCACCGGCATCCCGTTCCTCGGCCTGATGGGCTCGGTCGGGGCGGCCTGCGTCGCCGTCGCCGTTCTCGTCGCCGTGACATTGACTCCCGCGCTGCTGTCCCTGATCGGGCTGCGGGCGCTGCCGAAGAAGGCCCGGTCGCGGTCGCACTCGCACGCGGACGCGTCGACCACACCGATGTCCACCGGCAGCGCGGTGCTGCGGGCCGTCGGCGGGCTCGTGCTGCTCGTGGTGGTCGCCCTGCCCGCGCTCGCGCTGCGGCTCGGCCTGCCGGACGGCTCGTCGGAGCCAGAGGACTCGACCCAGTACCAGGCCTACTCGGTCGTGGCGGACAAGTTCGGGGCCGGACAGAACGGCACCCTGGTCGTCGTGGCCGATCTGCCTGCCGGACTCGACGAGGCCGCGCGGACCGCCGCCCAGCTGCAGGTCGCGGAGCAGATCGGGGCGTTCCCCTCCGTGTCCGGCGTCGCGCCGGTCGCCACCGCGCCCGACGGCTCGTTCGCGGTCTTCCAGGTCGTGCCCACCGAGGGTCCGACCTCCGTCGCCACCGAGGAGCTCGTCCGGGAGCTCCGCGCGACGGACACCCCGTTCGAGCCCCGGACCCCCCTCGCCGTCGCGGGGGTGCCGTCCGGCAACATCGACATCTCGGCCACGCTGGCCGACGCCCTGCCGCTCTACCTCGGCGTGGTCGTCGGACTGTCGCTGCTGATCATGATCCTGGTGTTCCGCTCGATCCTCGTGCCGGTCACCGCCACCGTGGGGTTCGTGCTGTCGTACTTCGCGGCCATGGGCGCGGTCGTGATGATCTACCAGTGGGGCTGGCTGGGCGCGGTCTTCGGCGTGCACGACCCGGGCCCGGTCCTGAACTTCCTGCCGACGATCCTGGTCGGCATCCTGTTCGGACTCGCGATGGACTACCAGCTGTTCCTGGTCTCCGGGATGCGCGAGGCGTACGTGCACGGCTCCCCGGCCCGGCTCGCCGTCAAGGAGGGCCTGCAGGCGGGCCGCGCGGTGGTCACGGCCGCGGCGATCATCATGTTCTCGGTGTTCGGCGGGTTCGTCTTCTCCCACCTCGCGATGGTCCGGCCGATCGGCTTCGGCCTCGCCTTCGGCGTCCTGCTCGACGCGTTCGTGGTCCGGATGCTGATCATCCCCGCCGTCCTGCACCTGGCCGGGGACGCCGCCTGGTGGCTGCCGCGGTGGCTGGACCGGATCCTCCCGGACGTCGACGTGGAGGGGGCCAAGCTGGAGCGCACCCACCCGACGGGCGCGGTCCCCGCCCCACGGACGGAGACCACGTCGGTCGACGAGCCCTCCCCCCTGAGGTAGCGCCCGCATCCCGGCAACGTGGCGGCAATCCCGAGGCCACAGGCGCGGCTCACCATGAGGGTTCGTGACGGGGCACGACACCGGGAGGGCACGTGAAGCTGCTCAGGAACCCAGCGATCATGATCGGGGCCGGCGCACTCCTCGGCATCGCGTTCGGCCTCGTCGTGGGGGACTGGGCCGCCAACCTGAAGTTCGTCGGGGACCTGTTCATCCGGCTCATCCAGATGTCGATCGTGCCGCTCGTGATGGCCTCGGTGATCGTGGCGACCGGCTCGATGACCGGCACCGGGATGGGGCGGCTGGCGGGCCGCACGTTCGCCTGGATGATCGGGTTCGCCGTCGTCTCCGCGCTGCTCGCGTGGGGTCTGAGCGTGCTGTTCCAGCCGGGCTCGGGCATGACGTTCAGCGGCGAGCTCGACCCGTCCCTGCAGGAGTCGGCCGCCGAGGCGAGCGGCTGGCAGGAGACGCTGCTGAACTTCGTCTCGACCAACATCTTCGCCGCGATGTCGACGGCCACGATGGTCCCGATCATCGTGTTCTCGCTGCTGTTCGGCGTGGCGCTCAACGGCTACATCGCGAAGACCGGCAACCGGCTGGTGCTGGACCTGCTCGACCAGGTGCAGCAGGTCGTCCTCTCGATGATCCGGCTCGTCATGTACCTGGCCCCGATCGGCGTCTTCTGTCTGCTCGCCGCGCTCGCGGGCGACGTCGGCTTCGCCGTGGTGACGACGACGCTGGCCTACCTCGGGACGACACTGCTCGGTGTCCTGATCATCGCCGCCCTGTTCGTCGTGGTGGTCACCCTGCGCACCCGGCTCAACCCGTGGAGGCTGCCCGCCAAGCTCGCCGAGCAGACGATGATCGCGATCACGACGACGAGCTCGGCGGTCACCTTCCCGACGGTCCTGCGCAACGCCGTCGAGAAGGTCGGGGTCAGCCCGCGGGTCGCGAACTTCACCCTCTCCGTCGGCCTGACCATGGGCTCGTACGGCGCGGTGCTCAACTACATGATCGTGGTGATGTTCCTGGCCCAGGCCGGCGACATCACGCTCACCACCGGCCAGATCGTGCTCGGCATGGGCCTGGCGGTGCTGCTGAACATGGGCACGATCACCGTCCCCGGCGGCTTCCCGGTGGTCGCCATGTTCCTCGCGACGTCGCTGGGGCTTCCGTTCGAGGCCGTCGGCCTGCTGATCGCCGTCGACTGGTTCGCCGGGATCTTCCGCACCTTCCTCAACGTCAACGGCGACACCGTCGTGGCGATGCTGGTCGCCGCCCCGACCGGCGACCTGGACCGCGAGGTCTACAACGGCACCAAGCAGGCGACCGCCGAGGAGTTCGACGAGGCGGCGTACGCCGACAGCCTCGCCCGCGCCGACGCGGCGGACTGAGCAGCGGCGGACTCCACGTCCGGCGGTGTGCGAGTCGCTCCCGGTGTGCGTCGAGCAGGCCGGTGGCCCGACGTGTCGTGCTCCTCGGTCTGTCCGATCAGGACCCGCTACTCACCCCTGGTACGACGACCAGTCCGAGCGCCTGGCCTGAGGTCGGGACGGGCTCCCCCACGTCCTGACCGGCGGCGTGCGCGACATCCCTCCGGCCGGCCCGGCTCGGGTCAGTCGTCGTCCTGCTCCCCGCCGCCTTGGTCGTCACCGTCGTTCTGGTCGTCGTTCTGGTCGTCGTCCTGGTTCTGCTGTTGGCCCGGCGGGGCGGGCGCCGGCGCACAGGAACCCGCCGTCGTCAGCAGCAGCCCCCCGGCGGTCATCCCCGCCAGGAGCAATCGGACGATCCGGTCGCGCGTCATGCTCCCTGACTACCCCATTCCGCCGGTTCCCGCCGTGTGGCGTGGGGCCCGTCGGCCCTGGAACGGCCCCCGGTAGGCTCACCGCAGGCCCTCGTAGCTCAGGGGATAGAGCACCGCTCTCCTAAAGCGGGTGTCGCAGGTTCGAATCCTGCCGGGGGCACTGGTCAGCACGGGCCCCGTCGATCTTTCTCGCAGGGGTGGGAGCGAGACGGGGGCGAACGGCGGGCGTCCCGCCGCGTGGCCAGGCGCCCACAGAGGAGATCAAGGCCCGCCCCAACGGCTGCCGAGGACGCACGGCGTGCGGACGGGTAGGTGCGGTGCCGGCTTCTCACGAAGACGAGCACTGCACTTCTTGGCGTCGACCCGCGCCACCTCACCGACGAGCAGCTTCTCGCCGCGGCCATCACGCGTACAACTGCTTGATCAGCTCTCGGCGCATGATCTTGCCGTCGCGATCTCGCGTAGGTCGTCGACGAAACGCGCCATGCGGGGCCGCTGGCAGGAGGCGAGCCGCATACCCGCGAAGGAGATCAGTTCCTCCTCGCTCGGGGACGATCCGGCCTTCGGTATGACGTAGGCGCAGGCCGGCTCCCCGCGGACCGGGTCCGGCGCCGGCCAGACAGTGACCATTGCGCCGTGCCGATTCGAGGACCTGGCCGTCGTCGAAGGCGTTGCCGTGCCGCTCGAAATGCGCGGCCAGGTCGTAGGGCACCTTGCTGATCCGCGGCCCGACGATGAACGACAGGTGCGCGTCCTCGATGGCGTCGAAGTTCTCAGCCGAGAGCATCCCGGCGTCGGCGACCACCACGAGGTCCGTGGCCTTGAGCCGTTCAGTCCGGTGCAGGATCGTGCGGGTGACCGATGACCCCGCGGGCGCTTGGCTGTCCCAGGACGATGAGCACAAGCTGGCGGTGCGATTCGGTCGCGACCTTCGACGCTGGCTGGACGACGGCACGCATCGCACGGCGGAGCTGGCGGAGCGCTGGGGCGTCGAGCAGCTCGGGCCGCCACGTGCTGGCGGGACGTCGGTGCTCGTCGACGGGCGGCGCGGATCCACCCGAGTCGTCCTGAAGATGACTCCGGAACGGGATATCGGAGCGACCGAGGGCGCGGCGCTGCGGTTCTGGGAGGCAAGTCCCCACGTGGTCGACCTCCTCGCCGAGGACGCCGAGGAGGGGGCGCTGCTGCTCGCCCATGTCGAGCCCGGAGCCTCCTTGGCGCAGACGGGGTGGACGCTGCTCGACGTCATCCCGATCGTGAGCGACCTCTTCCGCCGCGGCCTCCCTGACGGGTCGTTCCCCAGCGTAGAGGACCGGGTCGGGTTCCTCATCCAGCTCACGCGCACGCGGCTGCATCGGCTCGCGGCCGGCTCCACCGTCGTCGACCTCGATCTCGACGCTGTCCATCGGCGAGCCACCACGCTCGCACAGAGCTTCCGCGGCCAACCGCACCTCGTTCACGGGGATCTGCACCCGGGGAACGTCCTGCGCAGCGCCACGGCCGGCGTGGTGGCCATCGACCCGCGTCCCTGCATCGGCGACCCGCACTTCGACCTCGCTGACTGGCTACTCGGGCCCGATTCACCTGACGACGCCGATGTGCGGCGGCGGGCCGAGGAGCTGGGCAGACACGTGCCCGGGGTCGAACCTGATCGTGCCTACGCCTGGGCCGTCGCACTCGCCCCGATAGTCGCCTACTCAGTCGGAAGTCATCCTTCGGACGCAGCCCGGGAGAGGGCGATCCAGCTCGCAAGGCTGTGGGGATGAAGGCCTGACCCCTCCCGGATCGGCGCGGGGCTTCTGCCCGATGAACGGGGCGACGCCGCCCAGCGGCTCATCGTCCGTCGGCGGCGCCCGTCAGGCGCACAACTCGCGTCGGACGACGGGGTCCTTGGGCCGGTACTCGATGATCCGGCCGTCGGTCTCGAACACGGCCACGTCGCCGCGCATCAGAGTCATCGTCCCGTCGACATACCCAAGGGCGCCGCCGGCGTCGAACGGTGCGACGCCCGCGTCCCACTCGCGGGAGTCGAAGCTGGTGAACCGCCCTCCGCAGTGGGCGTAGACGGAGTGCGTGTAGGCGACGCCCCGCTCAGCATGGTCCTGGGTGCCGGGCAGCTTCTGAAGGAACCTGCCCGTGTGGTCGGTGACCGTGGTCGGTGGGACCACGATGACCTCTCGCTGAGCGAACGAGCCTCCAGAGTCTGGAGGAGGTGCTGAGGGCGCGCCCGAGTCGGAGCATGCCGAACCGACCGCGACGAGCAGCACCGCGAGAACCCCGACGGCTGCTACCCGACGCCTTCCTGTGGGAGGGCGAGTCATCGGTCGATCGTCCCGGTCCACGTCGACGTGCTCAGGGCCGGGGTTCATCGACCTGCTCGGCCGCAAGGTCATGGTGCAGGGCGGGGCAGCGCTCGACGTCCTCGAGGAGGGGATCCGCGCCACCATCGCCCGGACCGCAGGCGATGCGCAGACCTGGCCGCCCGAGCCGCTCGACGGGCGCTCACCCGACTCGTCGCGGTCACCCGGGCCGTGCACGGCCGCCGACACCGACCCGGCGAGCAGGCTGTCCAATGCCTTCGCGCGAGCCAGCCCAGGTGGCCGCTGGAGAGGCTGGTCGTGGCAGCCGCGACGGACGGCTACCTCGCTCGAGGCGCGACTGCGCGCTGTGGCCGCGGATCGTCGCGGAGATCCGCACTCTGGCCTCGGTGAGCGGAGCCCGGCGCTAGCCAGGAGGTCGAGGTACTCCCCTCTGGTCAGATTCTTACCGAGGACGTCTGCCAAGTCAGCGATGGTGTCTGACCGATCTCCAGGCGAACCGCGAGTTGGTTAGAATTCGCTCCTGCCGCAGGTCGAGGCACGCATGCGGCAGATGCCGACGACGGCGTCCAGGACGTCGCGTGTGCGTCCGGCGACGGCGCGGACAGGGCCGGATGCCGACCGACTCGGCAGGCGTTGGGTGATCTCGGCGAAGCCCCTCACGTGGACGCAACAGAAATGGCGATTCACCGGCGGCGCGACCGACCAGGAACCGCGCACTAGAAATCCGAGCATCGAGATCAGAGAAGCTTTTCCAGTGTGATCGGCAGCGACCGGATCCGTCGTCCCGTCGCGTGCTGCACTGCGTTGGCTATCGCGGCGGGCATGCCGACTGTCCCGACTTCCCCGATGCCTTTCACGCCGACGGCGTTGAACCGATCCGGCTCGCCGACGAAGATGACGTCGAGGTCGGGAATATCGGCGCTCACGGGGATCAGGTAATCGGCGAAGGTGCCGTTGGTGATCCGGCCGGTGGCCTGATCGAACACGGTCTCCTCGAGCTGGGCCATCCCGATGCCCATCACCATCGCGCCCATGACCTGGCTGCGCGCGGTCTTCTCGTTCAGCACCTGGCCCGCATCGACGACGGACAGCGCCCGGTGTACACGCAGGAGGCCGAGGTCGTGGTGCACCCTGACCTCCACGAACTGTGCGGCATATGCGCCGGACGGCGTCATGTCCAGTCCGTCGGCCCGGGGGTCGGGGGTCTTGGACCCTGTCACGGTGAGTTCGTCGAGCCCGTGCCGCCGCAGGACGTCGACATAGGACTCACCTGCGCTGGGATCGTGCCGCAAGTGGATGCGGCCGCCGGACGCGGTGACGTCTCCGGCTTTCCGGCCGCGCAGCGGAGATTCCTCATCGGTACTGAGGACATCGAGGAACGCGCCGATGAGCGTGCGCGCGCCGTCCTCGATGGCGCCGGCGAGCGAGGCGGCCAAGCCGGACCCTCCGGACTGCGGCGTCGGGGGGAGATCGCTGTCCCCCAGTTCGACGCGCACCTGCTCGATGTCGAGGCCGAGTAGTTCGGCGGTGAGCTGGGCCTTGATCGTGTAGGTCCCGGTTCCGAGGTCGGTGGCCGTGCTCGACACGCGAGCGGCGCCGTCCTGACCGATCGAGATCTCCACCTGACACGGCGCGGCACCCCAGCTGTAGCCGACCGCGGCCATGCCGAAGCCGACCAGCCAGTCGCCGTCTCGCATCGAGCGGGGTCCCGGCTCGCGGGCGTACCAGCCGAAGCGCTCGGCGCCCACCCGGTAGCACTCGCGCAAGGCGTTGCTCGACCACGGCCGGCCGGTGCCGGGGTGCACCGCCGCGAAGTTGCGCAGCCGCAACTCGAGCGGGTCGATGCCGAGCCGGAAGGCCAGTTCGTCCAGTGCGGACTCGAGGGCGAAGTTGCCCTCGACGTGCCCGGGGGCGCGCATGAAACCCGGGTTGGGAATGTTGAGCCGCACGAGCCGGTCGTGAGTGGAGAGGTTCGGGCAGGCGTAGGCGTCGGGCGTCCCCATCGTCAGGGGATCCACGTTGAACTCTTCCGCTCCGGCCGGTGAGGTCCCTTCGTGGTCGATGGCGACCAGCTGCCCGTCGCGGGTGGCGGCGAGCCGTATCCGGTGCACCGACTCGGGCCGGTGACCAATCGCGGTGAACATCTGCGGCCGGGTCAGCACCAGCCTGACGGGGCGGTCCAGCAGGCGTGCGGCCAGTACGGTCAGGATCGTGTGCGGCCAGGTCCGCAGTCCGGCCCCGAACGCTCCGCCCAGGTAGGTGACGAGGACGCGCACAGCCTGCTCGGGCACGGAGAACACGCCGGCGATGATCTGCCGTGCCAGCGTCGGCCACTGGGTCGATTCGTGCACGACCAGCCGCTCACCTTCCCAACGCGCGACCGTGGCGAACAGGCCGATCGGGTTGTTCGTCTCCGGCGAGGTGTGGAACTTCTCGTCGTAGACGACCTCGGCGGTGGCCAGCGCCGAGGAGACGTCACCACGTTCGTCGTCCATCTGGTACGGGTTGGCGATGAACGGCGCATCGGGGTTCTCGAGGCCGAGGACCGGGGTGGTCTCCTCGTACGCGACCCGCACGCGCCGGGCCGCGGCCCTGGCCTGCTCCGGCGTTTCCGCCACGACCACAGCGACCTGCTGCCCGTGGTGGAGGATTCGGTTGTCCTGCAACGGGAATCTCGGTGCCGGTCCGAACGCCGACGGCGGCGCCTCCGCGAGCGGCGGCACGTTTTCGTGAGTGAGCACGGTCAGGACGCCGGGGGCGGTGAGCGCGTCCGTCGAGTCGATGGCACGGATCGTGCCTGCCCCGATGGTCGATCCCACGAGTGCCGCGTATGCCATGTTCGGATAGGCGACATCGGATGGATAGGTAGCGCCGCCGGTGACCTTGAGCCGGCCGTCGATCCGATCGATGGGCTCGCCGAGAATCTTGTTTCCGAGCGAACTGGTCATGATTGAACCCCCGCGGTGCTCGTCAGGATCGCGACGATGGTGCGCCGCGCGAGTTCCACCTTGAATTCCGTGCCGGGTACGGTGAACACGTCGTGGATGGCGGATTCGGCGGCAGTGCGGAACGTGGCGACCGTGGCCGGGGCGGCGCGAAGTACGTCCTCGCTTTCCCTGGCTCGCCAGGGAATCGTGCCCACTCCGCCGAGAGCGAGCCGGGCGCTGGTGATGACGCCGTTATCGACGGACAGGGCCGCCGCCGCGGACACGAGCGCGAACTCGTACGAAGCCCGGTCCCGCACCTTCAGATACCCCGACCGCGTGTCGTTCGGGAGAAGCGGCACGTCGACATGCGTGATCAGCTCGCCGTCCTCCAGCACGTTCTCGATGTCGGGACGATCTCCGGGGAGCAGGTAGAACTCGGTGAGCGGCACGGTGCGCTGCCCACCGGGACCCTGCAGATGCAGGATGGCGTCGAGAGCCACAAGCGCCACGCACAGGTCAGAGGCATGCAGAGCGATGCAGTGCTCGGTCGCGCCGAGGATGGCGTGCATGCGCGCCGGGCCGTGCACCGCGCCGCAGCCCGAGCCGGGAGTCCGCTTGTTGCACGTCGAGACCGAACGGTCACGGAAATAGCGGCACCGGGTGCGTTGCAGAAGATTGCCGCCGATGGTGGCCATGTTCCGCAGTTGAGGTGAAGCCCCCTGGAGCAGGGCTTCCCGGACGACGGGCAGCCGCTGCGCCACCACGGGATCTTCGGCCAGGTCCGCCATGGAGGTGAGCGCCCCGATCCGCAGCGTATCGCCGACGAGTTCGGTTCCGCTCAACGGCAGGCGTCCGATGTCGACGAGCCGGCGAGCCTCGACCACCCCGTCCTTGAGCACCAGGTCGAGCTGGGTCGTGCCGCCGGCGAGATAGGCCGCAGCCGGGTCGGCGGTCACCAGGGCGATCGCCTCGTCCACGTCGTGTGCTCGCACATAGCCCACGGTCGTCATCGCTCTTCACCGCCCTGCTGAGCGGTTTCCCGGATCGCGGAGACGATGTTGGGATACGCGCCGCAGCGGCACAGGTTGCCGCTCATGAACTCGCGTATCTCCGCATCGGAGCCGGCGCGGTTCTCATCCAGCAGCGCCACGGCGGACATGAGCTGGCCCGACGTGCAGAACCCGCATTGGAACGCATCGTGCCGGACGAACGCCTCTTGCAGCGGGTGCAACGTTCCGTCGGCGGCCAGGCCTTCGATCGTGGTGACCTCGCGGCCGTCGCACTGCGCGGCGAGGACCAGGCACGAGAGGACTCGCCTGCCGTCCAGCAGAACCGTGCAGGCGCCGCAGGCTCCCTGGTCACAGCCCTTCTTCGTGCCGACCAGGCCGAGCCGGTCACGGAGCAGGTCGAGCAGCGTGATCTGACCGTCGACCGTCACTCGGCGCTCATGCCCGTTGATCTGAGTGGTCGCGGTGGTGGAATCGAGGGAATCAGGGGTCTTCATGTCGACGATCCTTGCTGCGTGGAGTCAGGGTCGATCCCGGGGACGGACGACGGCTGACTCGTTGGGTAGGCCCCACTACGCGCGGCTGGAGGAGACCGAACGCGCGCCATGACTCATCCGGACCGGGTCAGTCCTGCTAGGTCGAAGCACATCGGTCGACCTGTCCGGAGACTCACGCGAGGTAGGACTTCGCAGAGTTCCAGAGGACACCGCGGTTCACCCGGTCCGGGTACATGGCGAGCATGGCCTCGTACAGGTCGGCGAAGCCGTCGGCCTTCTCGGCCGCCGCGGTGAAGGCCTCGATGTAGTCGCGGGTTCGGCCGATGTCGTCCGGGTCGTCCGGGTCGCCGTCACGCTTGTGGCCGGCGACGACTGCACGAGGCTCGAGCTTCTCGATGGTGCCGAGTGCCTCGAGCCAGTCGCGCCAACCGTTGCTCTTGGCTTCAGCGAGGTAGAGGTGGACGTCGCCGTAGACGACGTCACCTGCCACCACCAGCCCGATGGAAGGCACGTGTAGCGCGCTGCTGCCCGTGGTGTCGGTGTGACCGAGCTCAACCGCTCGCAGCTGTTCTCCTTCCAGGTCGAGCACGCCATCGGCCACGGGCCGCGCGGTGACGCGCCGGGGGGAGATCTGCTCGGGAAACCGCGGCTTCCAGAACCCGTCGAACCATTGCGGCCCGTACTGGGTGGCCATGCGCGCGGCGACGCCGGGTGTGGCGACGACCTCGGCATCGGGGAAGCGCTCCAGCACGGCGGGAGCGCCGAAGAAGTGGTCGCCGTGGGCGTGGGTGACGAAGATCGTCGTCACGTTCTTGCCCGTCGCGACGACCCAGTCGGCCAGGGTCCGAGATTCGTCCATGGTCATCAGCGGATCCACCAGGACGGCGTCGCGCTCGCCGTGGATCAGGGTGGCCGCGGTCGGGGACCACATGCGCTGCTGCTCGCCCGGTGGCAGATCATCGGATACAGCGACCTTCGACGGCGTGACGTACACCGAGTAGGCAAGCCCTGTCATGTCCACTTCCTTCTGTCCTGGGCAGAGCGCAGTTCTATCCGCTGGTTGCCGGCCCTTCCATCAGTGAGATCACTGCATCCGCGACACGGCGCGCCCGGTGACAGCGCGTAGTCAGCGCGCCGGGTCGAGGCGGTCCCGCACGACGGTGACCAGTTCCGCGCGGGAACTCACGCCGAGTTTGGGGAACATGCGGTATAGATGCGACTCGATCGTGCGGTGCGACAGGTAGAGCCGCTGCGCGATGGCCCGGTTGGTGAGCCCTTGTACGACCATCTGCGCGACCTGCAGCTCCTGAGGTGTCAGTTCGTCGAACCCGTCGTGCCGGCGGCGGGTGCTGCTCTCACCTGCTGCGCGTAGCTCCTGATGGGCCTGCTCGGCCCAGGGTGCCGCGCCGAGTGCGTCGAACGCGTCCCGGGCGGATCGCAGCGGAGCACGGGACTCGAGCTGTCGTCGACGCCTGCGTAGCCATTTGCCGTAGGCGAGCTCCACGCGGGCCCGCCAGAGCGGCCACGCCGTCAGGTTCTCTCCGAGCGCGTCCTCGAAGAGGGGCTCCGCATCGTCGTCGGCCGCCAGGAGCAGACGGGCGTACGTCAGCTGAACGTGAAGCCACGGTGATGGTGCCAGGCGGTTGAGGATTTCGGACTGCCGCACGAACGTCGCCGCCTCCTCACGGTGGCCACTACCTACGGCGGCTTCGGTGAAATCACCGATGGTGTGGAACGCGGTGAGGTGGTGGCTCGCCGCGTCACCCGGCTCGCGGATGCGACGCAGCTGCTCGTAGCTTTCGGTGTACCGGCCGCGACCGAGTTCGAGCAGACCGCGCGCGTACTGCACGAGGCTGACCAAGGCCGCCGCACCGATCGGCAGCGCTACCCGGCTTGCCGCTGCGGTGAGCGTCTGCACCGCGCGCTGGTCACCACGCATCGCTGCGGCCGCCGCTTCGGCGATCTGCCCGCTGGTCTCCCACAGCGGCCGCTGGGTCTCTACGGCCAGCCGTTGCGACTCCTGGGCTGCAGGCATGGCGACCGCGAGATCCCCGACCTCCAACGCGGCCCATGCCTGGATCGACAGCACCTGCGCGAGCAGGTGCAGCCGCCCCTGTGCACGCAAGCGCGCCGCGGACGCGGCCAGCAGCGGCAGCGCCTGGTCGAAGGCGCCGGCCATGCACACCGCTATGCCCCGCAGATACAGACCGGCTGCATCGTCGGGGCCATCGCTTCGGCCGAGGCCGCGCAGCACCGCCCCAGTGCGTTCGATGGGCGCCGCGAAGACCTGGATGTACAGCATTCGCTGGTCGCCCGGGACGGCCCCGATCGAGTCGGCGACGCGCACGACTTCCAGCCCTTCGGCGCGGAGGGCGCCCCAGTGACAGCGGGAGGCCGCGGCCACCAGCAGGTTCAGCGCCAGGTCCCGGTCACCGAGCTCGGCCATCCTCGTCGCCGTCTGCATCAGCTCCGTCACCCGGGCGGCGTCGCCGACAGGCCCCGGCCGGAAGCCGTCCTCCAGCCACATCCACAGGGCACGCTCGTGCGGCCCCAAGTCGAGCAGACTGGCCTCCGCCAGCAGTCGGATGACGGTGTCGCCGTGTCCTTGGTCGCTCGCCGCCGCGGCGGCCTCCAACAGCAGCCGCCCGCGCCGAGCAGGACCCGGCGCCACGGCGGCGGCGCGCTCGAAGACGACTGCCGCCGTGGCAGCGGCACCGCGCTGCAACGCGCGACGTGCCGCTTCCTCGGCCTCCGTGCAGACAGCGCGATCAGGGCCGGTCGCGGCGGCCAACCTGTGCCACACGCGACGGTCCGGGTTCTCGGCGTACACCTCGACCAGCGCTGCGTGCGCCGCCTGGCGTTCGGCCACCGTGGCCGCCTGATAGATCGCCGAACGCATGAGCGGGTGCTGGAATCGGACTTGCCGGCCCTCGATCTCGACCAGTCGCGCCCGAACCGCAGGGATGAGGTCTCCGACCGAACGAGGCTCCCCGTCGATGATCTCCGCACCCTCGAGGATCGTCGCCAGCATGGCGTCCTCCGCCGCCGCCGCAACGCGCACCAGGGTGCGTGCCGGGGCGGGGAGTTCCGTCACGCGCGCCGCGAACGCCTCTTCCAGCCGTTCGTTCAAGGGCCGCCGTACTCCGGAAACCGCGTGCACGGTCGGCGTGCTCGAAGTGAACGTCGCCGGGAGTTCACGCAACGCCAGCGGGTTTCCTTCGGCTGCCGTGAGCACCCGCGCACTGTCCGAATGCGTGAGACCTGGGCTCACCTGGTCGAGCAGTTGTCGGGACGCCTCGTCCGTGAGCGGATTCAGTTCCATCCGGGTCAGCCAGGGGCAGATCAGCGGGCTGTCGTAACCGGTGCGAAGCGCGGCCAGCAGCACGATCTGATCCGACTCGATGCGCCGTCCGAGGAACGCGAGGGCATCCGCAGTCGGACGATCCAGCCAGTGGGCGTCTTCGACGCAGAGCAGTACAGGCGTGCGGGTCGCGGCGTCAGTGAGCAACCCGAGGACCCCAAGAGCGATCATGAAGGGCTCGGGCGGTGTCCGTTCACCCATGCCGAAGGCGGCCCTGACCGCGTCCCGCTGCACTGCGGGCAGCGCATCGACGTGCGCGAGGAGCGGCCGAAGAAGCCGGTGCAGGCCCGCGAAGGGGAAGTTGGTCTCCACCGGTACTCCTGTGGTGCTCAGGACAACCATGCCGCGGCCGGTGGCCACCTGCCGGGTGTGGTCGAGCAGTGCCGACTTGCCGATTCCGGCCGCCCCGGTGAGGGCGAGCGCGGCCCCGTGGGCACCGACCTGGTCCAGGAGGCCGGCCAGCCGCACCAGCTCGCGGTCGCGGCCTACGATCAACGGGCTTTCCACATCTGCATCATGCCGCTGCCCACTGCAGCGGCACACGGGGACGCTTGCGCTGGAAGTGATCGGCCCCGATACGCATGCGAATCGGAAATCCGTGCGACTGACGTCGAACAACAATGTGTCCGATCTCGTCTCGACGCACCGAGCCGACCAAACGGACGTTCTCGACACAACACGCAGACAGGACGCTCTACGACTGTGGTTGACCTCTCCGAGGCCGACGCGGTGCTCCACGGCCCCGCCGAAGGCATCGAGAGCACCGGGCACGCCCGGCTCAGGCCCACCCGACCGGCAGCCGCTCCGGCGCCGGCAGCGGATCCCCCGGGGCGCGAGCCCGCCGCGCGGCACGCGGCGCAGCGCCCCGGCGCCCACGATCTCGTCGGGATCCGGCAGCGGGGCGGAGTAGCGGAGGAACCCGCGACGGGGCCCGCTCATCCCCTGCGAGCCGACGTACGGCTCGAACGACGACGCTCCGTCCCGGGCGGGTCGTACCTGCTGTTGATCATGACGTCGGGATAGTGCGGGAACGTGTCGAGGTGGTGCACGAGCTCGACAGCGTCCGGCCCGGACGGCGCGAGCGGGTCCTCCCCGATCACCACGCCGGCGGCGATCCGCCGCAGGCCGCCACGACCGAGGACCACCGGGCCGAACTCCGCGCTGCGGACCAGCAGGGACCCAAGGCCGGGGTGGTCGACGAGCCGCCGCGCGATCGGCGGGGCCACGGAGCGTTCGTCTCGGCCAACGGCGGGTCCAACGCTGCGAACGATCGTCCTGTCGCTCACCGGGCCAGGAGCTGTTCGCGCGGCAAGAAGGACGGGGCGTGTCTCAGGTGGCCGCCTACGACCGCCCGTCCGGTTGCGGAGGACCCCGAGTCGAGCACGCACGCACAACCTCTCATGCTGGTCGCTATCCCGGACTCGATCCCGGGTCTCCGGGAGGCGTAGTCGTGAGCACGCGGATCTTCCGCACTCTGGCCTCGGTGAGCGGAGCCAGCGCAAGCGCTCCTCGGCGACCGCGGCAGTAGGCGAGAATCACCTCAGCGAGGACCGCCCGTGTCATTCTCTTCATGGCCAGGGGGATATCCCAGAATAGTGCCCCGAACACCGTCATACCCAGCCTGACCAGCCCGTCAATGCCGCTCACGAACCCCGTCATCGGCGGTGAAGAACTGTTGACCGAATGGTGACGCACAGGGCTTGCCGCGGTGCGGGAACCGCTGTTTCCGTAGGAGTGACTCTCCTTCTCGGTCTGGAGGCCCCTTCCGGTGGACGTCCTCGTCCTGACCACCGCCCGGCGGGGCCGCGACGTCCTGCCCGGCCTGGAGCTGCTGCCGCACAGGGTGGCGACGCGCCGCCCGTCGGTCCACGAGTACCTGACCTCCGGTCCCTGCGACGCGGTCATGGTCGACGGCCGTACCCACCCCCACGCCGCCTGCGAGCTCAGCAGACGACTGGCCGCCACCTCCCGCGGCGTACCTGTGATCGGCGTCATCGAGGAGCAGGGTGCCCCGTACGTCGACGAGGACTGCGCCATCGTGCAGCTCCTGCTCCCGCAGGCCAGTCCGGCCGAGATCGACGCCCGGCTGCGGTTGGCGCAGCGACACCGCGTGCCCGACGCGCGGCCGTCCTCGACGCTGGAGGTCGGCCCGTTCACCGTCGACACCGACGCCTACGTGATCCGCCTCGACGGGATCCCGCTGCGGCTCACCCACCATCAGTACGAGCTGCTCAGGGCCCTCCTGAAGCATGCGGGGCGCCCCTTGTCCCGCAGCGCGCTGATCGCCGGGTGCCCGGGCTGGACCGACGCCACCAACCCCCGCGCCGTGGACTGCCACGTCCGCGCGGTGCGCGCGAAGCTCGGTCCGCACCGGGACTCCATCCGCACGGTGCGCGGTCACGGGTACCTGATCCCGTGGTCCCCGCCCGTGCAGGCATGATCACCCCGACGGGACGTTCCCGGCGTCGTCCGGTGGCGGTGGGTGTCGATCGCCCCGATCGGGGTGGGTTGTCCGGAATCGCACCTACCCCGTATGGTCTAGCACGATCCGCGATCGAGGCGACACGATGAGTGAGCGTCGACGCGCGTCAGGCCCGACGTCGTGCCGGCTCCCCCGCCGCCTCGCGGCCGACCCACGGAGGACCTCCGTGCACTCCCACCCCCACCCCACGCTGCCTCGCGGTCGCGGCGTGCGGACGGTGGCGGTCACGGTGGCGGCCCTCGGCACCGCCGTCGCCGGGCACGTGCTCGGCGGCGCGGGCACGCCGGAGCCGGGCGGGATCGTGCTGGCCGCCATGGCCCTCGCGGTGCCGGGCTGGTGGCTCGCCCGGGACGAGCGCGGCTGGGAGCGGTTGGCGGCGGCGCAGCTCGTCTTCCAGCTCGTCGCGCACCTCGTGTTCGTCGCAAGCTCGCCCGCCGAGCCGATGGCCCACGGACACGACGACGGCGCAGGCCCGGGGCTCATGCTGATCGCCCACCTGCTGTCCGCCGCCGTCGCGGGCGCCTGGCTGCGACGGGGGGAACGGCGGGCGCGGGAGCTCTCCGAGCGCGCCCTACGGATCCTGTTCGCGCTGGTCGACGCCCTGCTCACGGGCACACAGCCGCGGCTGACGCCGGTCGCCGTCCGCCCCGGGCGCCTGCCGCGTACCGGCCGCAGGATCGTCCTGCGCCACTCGATCGTCCACCGGGGCCCACCACTCGCGAGCTGACCGCGGCCGCGGATCGGCGAGCAGAGCTGCTCTGCTCGTGTCTCCGCGTCGCCCGCGTCCGGCCCCGATCCGCTCCCGCGGACGCGGCCGTCCCTTCAGCCCTGCGGCGCGAACCTCGGCGGTGTGTCCGGCCGCCGCGTATCTGCGAGCAGAGCCGCTCTGCCCGCAGCTCCGCGGTCGTGCGCACCTCGGCGCCCGCAGCGCTGCCCGCTCTGCTCGCGCATCCGCGGCCACGCACCCCACGCCGGACCCGCGCCGCGCGCCCCCTCACCGTCGCGCCCGACGGTCCCATCCCTCCCCAGGAGACCCCGTGTCCATCGTGTCCGAGCCGGAGGAGACCGTTCCTCCGCCCGCGCCCACCGCGCCCACCGTGCCCACCGAGATCCCCGCGCCC
>Ga0068860_100003189_pt1 | contig 16923 bp, 14 predicted proteins | sample KBSSwiS32_FD_66597 | JGI IMG/M metagenome (GOLD analysis project Ga0068860, IMG submission 66597) | Switchgrass rhizosphere microbial communities from Kellogg Biological Station, Michigan, USA - KBS Switchgrass S3-2 | ecosystem: Host-associated > Plants > Roots > Rhizosphere > Soil ... | reverse complement strand
GCCGATGCCGTCCGCGCCTATCTCAAGGACAATCCGGTGCGTTATCCGATCCTCATAGATTCGTCGAACGGCATCGATCCTTCGCTAATCTTCGGCGATACTCGCAGCGTACTGCCCTATAGTGTTCTGATTGGCCGCGACGGCAGGATTCTCGATCAGCGGATGGGTTCATTCACCCAGGCAACACTCACCGCCTGGCTGGCCCCGCACCTGCCCCGGTGACGCAGAGGCCGCAAGTGGGCATATTTACTGCAATTTTCGACTAACGCCGGCGAATTAGCAGCGATCGTGCTGGACACGGACCCGGCTCGCGCGCAAACTTGCGCGCCTTGACCGGGCCGCCTGCCCGCCAGATGCTCGAATCGTGGCCAAGATCCTCGTCCTGCACGGACCGAATCTCAACCTGCTCGGTACGCGGGAACCGGAAATCTACGGACATGCCACGCTCGCGGAGATCGACGCCGGCCTTGCCTCACAGGGTTCCGAACAAGGTCATGAGGTCGAATGCTTCCAGTCCAATGCCGAGCACGAACTGATCGAACGCGCCCAGCGCGCGCGTCAGGACGGTACCGCATTCATCCTGATCAATCCGGGCGGGTTCACCCACACCTCGGTCGCGCTGCGCGATGCCCTCGTCGCCGCGGCGGTTCCGTTCATCGAAGTACACCTGTCGAACATCCATGCCCGCGAGACGTTCCGCCGCAACAGTTACTTCAGCGATCTGGCCGTCGGGCTCGTGTGCGGACTCGGGCCCCTCGGCTACAGCCTCGCCCTGACCGCGGCGATCGCGCGCGTGCGCTCCGGCTGATCGGCAACAGCCGAATCAATTTTCCGCAACCGCGAACCAATCCACCATTCAAGGGGCCAGCATGGACCTTCGCAAGATAAAAAAACTGATCGACATCCTCGAAGACTCGAACCTCGCCGAACTGGAAATCAGGGAAGGCGAAGAATCGGTCCGTCTGAGCCGGATGCCGAAGGGCATGACGATAAGCCAGGCCCCGGGACCGGTCGCACACGTGCATCACGCCGAAGCGCCGCGACTGAGCGCACCGGCCGCCGTTTCCGGCGAGACCGCGGACGGTCACGGCAAGGATTTGCCGGCCGGCCACGTCTTGCGTTCGCCGATGGTCGGCACGTTCTACGCGTCGCCGAATCCCGACGCGGCGCCGTTCGTCAAGGTCGGCCAGAGCGTCAAGGCGGGCGACACCCTCGGCATCATCGAGGCGATGAAGATGTTCAACCAGATCGAGGCCGACATCGCCGGTACCATCGTCGCCGTACTCGCCAGTTCCGGGCAGCCGGTCGAGTTCGACGAGCCGTTGTTCGTTATTGGATAAGGGCTGAGGGCTGAGGGCTGAGGGCCGAAGAGCCCGCACGCTGTCGGCCCCGCTCTTTCTCTCAGCCCTAGGCCCTCAGCCCTCAGCCCTATGCTCGATAAAGTCGTCATCGCCAATCGCGGCGAAATCGCTCTGCGCGTACTGCGCGCCTGCCACACGCTCGGCATCAAGACCGTGGCCGTGCATTCGACCGTGGACCGCAATCTCAAGCATGTCGGCCTCGCCGACGAATCGGTATGCATCGGACCGGCGCCGGCGGCGGAAAGTTACCTCAACACGCCGGCGATCATTGCGGCGGCGGAGGTCACCGACGCACAGGCGATCCATCCGGGCTACGGGTTTCTTTCCGAGAACGCCGACTTCGCCGAGCGCGTCGAACAGTCCGGTTTCATCTTCATCGGTCCGACCGCGAATGTGATCCGCCTGATGGGCGACAAAGTCGAGGCGATCCGCGCGATGAAGTCGGCCGGCGTGCCGTGCGTTCCCGGCTCCGGCGGTCCACTGGGCGACGATGCGGTCGAAAACGCGCGCATCGCGCGTGACATCGGTTATCCGATCATCGTCAAGGCCGCCGGCGGCGGCGGCGGCCGCGGCATGCGCGTCGTGCACACCGAGGCCCATCTGAGCAATGCCGTGTCGATGACCAAGACCGAGGCGAAGGCCGCGTTCGGCAACGATCAGGTCTACATGGAGAAATTTCTCGAGAACCCCCGCCACGTCGAAATCCAGGTGCTCGCCGACGGCCAGGGCAACGCGGTCCATCTCGGCGAGCGCGACTGCTCGATGCAACGGCGCCACCAGAAGGTCGTCGAGGAAGCGCCCGCGCCGGGCATCACGCCGGAACAGCGCGAGACGATCGGCAAGGTCTGTGTCGAGGCCTGCCTGCGCATCGGCTACCGCGGCGCCGGCACGTTCGAATTCCTGTACGAGAACGGCAAGTTCTACTTCATCGAAATGAACACGCGCATCCAGGTCGAGCATCCGGTGACCGAGATGATCACCGGCATCGACCTGGTCCGCGAACAGCTGATGATCGCGGCCGGCGAGAAGTTGTCGTTCCGCCAGTCCGACATCCGTTTCACCGGCCACGCGATCGAATGCCGGATCAATGCCGAGGACCCGACCACGTTCATGCCGTCACCCGGTACGGTCAAGCGTTTCCATGCCGCCGGCGGTCCCGGCGTGCGCATGGACACGCACATTTACGACGGCTACCGCATCCCGCCGAACTACGACTCGATGATCGGCAAGCTGATCGTCCACGGCCGCGACCGCGACACGGCGATCGCGCGGATGCGCATCGCGCTCGGCGAACTGGTCATCGAAGGCGTCAAGACCAATATCCCGCTGCAGCAGCGCATCATCGTCGACGGCGGCTTCCAGAACGGCGGGCAGAACATCCATTATCTCGAGAAGCGCATCGCCGAGGCGCGCGAGAAGGCGCTGGCGCTCGGATGACCAGTGGCGATCGGATGACCGGTGAACGGCGGTACTGATGCCCTGGCTCGAACTTTCGGTGTCCGTCCGCGCCGAGCAGCAGCCGCGCATCGAGGCGGCGCTCGACGAACTGGGCGCGCTGTCGATCACATTGCGCGACGCGGACGCCGCAACGCCGGATGAACGCGCGATCTTCGAGCCCGGCGTCGGCGAGACGCCGGTCTGGGACGCCATCGTGCTCGATGCGTTGTTCGACGCGGCGGTCGATCGCGCCGGCCTGATCGCCGTTCTCGCCGACCTGCTGCCCGAGCTGGCGCCGGATCACCTGACCTTCCGCGACGTGGAGGAACGCGACTGGACGCGCGCCTGGATGGATCAGTTCGAACCGATGCGCTTCGGCCGCCGGCTGTGGATCTATCCGTGGAACATCGAGCCCGAGGCGACGACCGGCGATACCGCGATCGTGCGCCTGGACCCTGGCCTTGCATTCGGCACCGGCACGCATCCGACGACGGCACTGTGCCTGGAATGGCTCGACGGCGCCGATCTGGACGGCAAGACGATCATCGATTACGGCTGCGGCTCCGGCGTGCTGGCGATCGCCGCACTGAAGCTCGGTGCAATGCACGTCATTGCCGTCGACAACGACGACCAGGCGCTGGCGGCGACGCGCGACAACGCCGAGCGCAACGGCGTGGCAGCGCGGATCGAAGTGTTTGCGCCGCAGGACTTGCCGCAGATCACGGTCGACGTGCTGGTCGCCAACATTCTCGCCGGCCTGCTCCATGATCTGGCACCGCGTTTCGCCGGACTGCTGGCGCGCGGCGGCGCGCTCGCGCTGTCCGGCATTCTCGCTGAACAGGAAGGCGAGCTGCTGCAGCGCTACGGCGAGTGGTTCGACGATCTGCGCGTGACGATGCGCGAGGACTGGGTGCGCATCGATGGCCGCCGTAACGATCGATAAGTGATCGCGGCGGTCGCGCGAGCGCAGCGCTCGAAACTCAGGCCGCGCCGCAAGCCGACGCCTTTGCTTGCGCCAGCATTGCGCCGCGCATTTGTCGCCAACGTCGGTGAAAGACTGAACGCCAGCTGATTTTCCGCGTAAGAGCTGGGTTCACGTTCCCTTCGTATAGTCCACGGCCAAGGGGCGGATTGCGTTAGCGATCCGTATTGCCGAGGTTATTTGTAAGGGAGATTGGTCATGGTTTTACCGCAATTCATCCGCAGCATGGCTGCTGCCCTCCTGCTCCTGTCGACGGCCCCCGCATTTGCAGACTACGTCGTGACCACCGACAGCGATGCCGACGACGGCAGCGATGGCGTCTGTTCGCTGCGCGAGGCGATCACTGCGGTCAACAACCAGGCGAACTACAACGAGTGCACCAGCGTCAACGCCGGTGAATCGATCGTCTCCTTCAACATCGCGCCCGGCCTCGGCGAGGTGCATGTCATCGGCCTGACCAGCGCACTGCCGAAAATCATCCACTTCATCACGATCGACGGAACGACGCAGATCGGCACTTCGTGCACGCCCGTGCCGAACGTGCGCGTTCAGATTGCCAACCCGACGAACCTCGCGATCGACGGCGTCGTCCTCGATGCAGGATCCGACCTGAGCGACATCCGCGGCCTGTCATTCGCCGGCTTCGCGGCCAGCCAGAAGGCCGGTCTGAACATCGCGAGCAACGATGTCCGCGTCGGCTGCGTGCTATCGGGCACCAACACATCGGGCACGACCGCGCAGCCGAACTGGTGGGGCATCTACGTCAACGGCCAGGCGGCACAGATCGGCGTTGCCACGCCAACCGAATGGCTGCCGAACCTGATTTCCGGAAACAGCCAGGCCAATGTTTTCGTCAATGCCGGCGGCGCCGATACGGTCATTTCCGGCAATTACATCGGCGTCGACAGCAGCGGCGTGACCCCGCTGCCGAGCTCGTTCGGCATCTATGCGATCGAAGTCGCCGGACTGCGTATCGGCTACGCTGCGGCAGATACGGCTCTGGAACGCCAGCGCAACGTCATCGCCGTGTCCGCGCCCTCGTTGACCACATCGATCGACCTGCTGTTCTACAACACCATCGACAACACGGTCGCCGGCAACTACATCGGCGTGGGTGCCGACGGGCAGACGCTCGTCCCGATCGGCAGCGGGCTTGCCGTCAGCGTTTACCAGAGTTCGTCGACGCTGGTCGGTTGCGATGGGAATACCGCGCCGTCGTTGTGCCGAAACATCATTGCCAATCCAGCCGGCTTTGCCGTGGAAAATTGGGAAGGCAGCTCTCAAACGGCGATCGTCGGCAACTATATCGGCGTCGCTGCGGATGGAACGACGACGTTTGGCGGTTCGGCTAACACGATCGGAATCGAGCTTACCGGCGGGGATGCACTGGTATCCAGCAACATCATCACGACGGGCGGCTTCGGAATCGGTATCGAACTGAGCCCGAACTCGGCGAAGGTGACACCGGTATTCCTGAACCAGACTTCGGCCGGATCCAACGGTGCGGTGCTCGATTCGAGCGGCAATTGCGTGCAGGGCAACGGCACGGCTGGCGTGACCGTCAACATCGGCTCCAATCCCACCGTCATCTCGACCGACTTCATCGGCAACTGGTGGGGCGCAGCCGACGGCCCAGCGCCGAACGGGTCCGGCGACTCGGCGAGCGGCAACGTCAATTTCACGCCGTTCCTGACCGCACCGGCGCCAGCGTGCGCCGTCGACGAGATATTTGCGAACGGCTTCGATTGAGGCGGCGCGTTCTACCGGACCCGAGGCAGGCGGTTGCGCGTTTCGCTAGAATCGGCGCATGTATACCCAGTGCCCCGAATGCCTGACCATCTACAAGATCGCCGCCGAGGTGATCGGCCAGGGCCACGGGCTGGCGCGCTGCGGGCACTGCGCTGCGACATTCGACGTGCTGCTCTCGCTCGCCGATGCGCTGCCGGCGGAGACGATCGACCAGCTTCCGCAACACCATGTCGAGGCGATTCCGCCGCAGCTCGCCGTGCCGGCACTGCGGCCGCAGGCCGCGCAACAGGCGCTGCTGTTCGATCCCGACGATCGCATGCGCCGTCCGCAGTCGCAGCTGCGAACGTCCACGCCGGCATTCGCGCGCCGCGCCGGCAGTGCCTACCGTTCGGCCCGCAACTGGCCGTGGGTGCTCGGCTCGACACTGCTCGCGCTGAGCCTGCTCGCCGAGATCGCCTATGCCAAACGCGCGCTGTTGCTCGACGATGCACGGCTGCGCCCCTGGGTCGACGGCGCCTGCGAAACCCTCGGTTGCCGCCCGCCGCTGCGCCACGACCCGGCGCGGCTCGCGCTGTTGTCGCGCGATATTCGGCCACACCCGTCGGTCAGCGGGGCGCTGATCATATCGGCCAGCCTGCGCAATGATGCTGCGTTCGCGCAGGCGTTCCCCGATGTCGACATCGTGCTTTCCGATCTCGACGAGAACCGCATCGCGATGCGCCGCTTCCACGCGCAGGAATACATCGGCGACGCGCGCACGATCGCCGCCGGCATGCAGCCCGGATCGACGACTGCGCTGGTCTTCGAAGTCGCCGATCCGGGCAAGAACGCGGTCGCTTTCGAATTCAAGTTCCACTGACCGATGCGGCCGCGCTAGGCCGCTCGCGACGCTGCGCGTGAACGCGCGCGTGCGCCGCGAGCGGCAACGCAGTTAAGGCATCGTCGAAGCATGGCGATGCAAGTCCCCGCGGCGATTCAAAAGTGTGCGGCAACGGCACAGGAAAGCCCCTCACCCTGCGGGCCTCCCGCCGGCGCGGGCAAGGAAGAGTGATCGTCGCGCGACGCGCGAGGGCAGCATTCGATCGCAGCGGCACTTATCAAGCGGCGTGCGCAGCGCTACACTTCCGCTCCGCCTGCCTCATATCGACAACGTCGGCAGCGGGTCAAGGAAGTGATCCTCCGGGGAAGTCCGCCGCCGTGAATGCCGCCCTGCGCGCCGAACAGGTATCCGAATCGACCCTGCAGCCTGCGCTGCGCGAATGCGTCGCGCGCGCCGTGCGCCGCTATCTGCACGATCTTGATTCGCAGATGCCCGACGGCCTCTACGACCTGGTCCTGCAGGAAGTCGAAAAGCCGTTGCTGCGCGAGGTCCTCGCCTGGGCCGGCGGCAATCAGAGCAAGGCCGCGGCCGCGCTCGGCATCAATCGCGCGACATTGCGCAAGAAACTCGGCGTTCTCGGCATCGGCTGATCCTGCCGCCGCCTGCGCAGGTATAATTCGCGCTCCAACTTACGCGGCGGTTCCTTAGCGATGGACGACTCGAGCCTGCAGCCGGTGCAGCGCGTGCTGATCAGCGTCTCCGACAAGACCGGGCTGGTCGATCTGGCCAGGGGCCTGGCCGCCCTCGGCGTAAGCCTGGTTTCCACCGGCGGCACTGCGCGCACGCTGCGCGATGCCGGGCTGAAAGTCGCGGAAGTCAGCGAAGTGACCGGTTTCCCCGAGATCATGGACGGCCGCGTCAAGACCCTGCATCCGCGCATTCACGGCGGCCTGCTCGGGCGGCGCGACGTCGATGCGAAAGTCATGCAGGAACATGGCATCGAACCCATCGACCTGCTGATCGTCAATCTGTATCCGTTCGAAGCGATCACGTCGGTGCCGGATTGCAGCTACGAGGAAGCAATCGAGAACATCGACATCGGCGGTCCGGCGATGCTGCGCGCTGCCGCGAAGAACCAGGATTACGTCACGGTCGTCGTCGATCCGGCCGACTATGCCGAAGTCCTGCAGATGCTCGCCGAACGTCGTGGCACGTCGTCGGGTCTGCGGCGCCGGCTCGCGGCGAAGGCGTTCGCGCACACCGCGCGCTACGACGGCATGATCGCGAACTGGCTCGGTTCGCACATGAGCGGCGATCACACCGATCAGTTTCCGCCGCAGCTGCAATTGAGTTTCACGCGCCGCGCCGAACTGCGCTACGGTGAGAATCCGCACCAGACAGCGGCGCTCTACCTCGAGTCGCGGGTACCGGCCGGAACCGTCGCCACCGCGCGCGTGCTCGCCGGCAAGGAGCTCTCGTACAACAATATCGCCGATGCCGACGCCGCGCTCGAGTGCGTCAAGGCATTCCACAAGACACCGGCCTGCGTCATCGTCAAGCACGCCAATCCCTGCGGCGTCGCGCTCGGCACCAGTGCGCTCGAAGCCTATGATCGTGCCTACGCCACCGATCCGGTCTCGGCATTCGGCGGCATCATCGCGTTCAACCAGCCGCTCGACGCGGCCACGGCGGCGGTGATTCTCGATCGCCAGTTCGTCGAGGTGGTGATCGCGCCGGAAGTCGAGGACGCAGCGCTCGACCTGTTCGCAAAAAAGCCGAACGTGCGCGTGCTCGCCTGCGGCCGCTGGAGCGAACAGGCCGAGCCCGCACTCGATTTCAAGCGCATCGCCGGTGGGCTGCTGGTGCAGGACGCCGACCGCGACACACTGATGATGACGGATCTCAAAGTCGTTTCCCGGCGCGTGCCCGACGCATCCGAACTGCACGACCTGCTGTTCGCCTGGCACGTGGCCATGTACGTGAAGTCCAACGCGATCGTCTACGCGCGCCAGGGACGCACGGTCGGGATCGGCGCCGGTCAGATGAGCCGGGTCGTCAGCGCGAGGATCGCCGCGATGAAGGCCGACGAGGCCAAGCTGGACGTGCGCGGCAGCGTGATGGCCTCCGATGCGTTCTTCCCGTTCCGCGACGGCATCGACGCTGCCGCGGCCGCGGGCATCCGCGCCGTGATCCAGCCCGGCGGATCGATGCGCGATTCCGAAGTGATCGCTGCTGCCGACGAGAACGGAATGGCGATGGTGTTCACCGGCGTGCGCCACTTCCGCCACTGATGGAGTGGAAGAAGGGAGAGGGGAGAAGGGAGACGGGAAAGAGCCGCGAATTGTCTCGACTTCCAATTCCCGCTGCTGCCACAGGTCTAGAGGAAACGAAATGAGAAAAACCGGTCTCGGAATCACGTTTGCGATCGCCGCATTTGCTTTCCCCTCTCCCTTCTCCCTTCTCCCCTCTTCCCTCTCCCCTCTCCCCTCTCCCCCATGAAGGTCCTCGTCATCGGCGCCGGCGGCCGCGAACACGCGCTGGCCTGGAAGATCAAGCAGTCGCCGCGCGTCACCGACGTGATCGTGGCGCCGGGCAATGCCGGAACGGCGCGCGAGCCCGGCGTGCGCAATGTCGACGTCGCCGCGACCGACCTCGACGCACTGCTTGCGCTCGCCCGTGCCGAGCAGGTGGACCTGACTGTGGTCGGTCCCGAGGCGCCGCTGGTCGCCGGCATCGTCGATCGCTTTCGCGCCGCGGGCCTGCGCTGCTTCGGGCCAAGGCGGATCGCGGCCCAGCTCGAAGGCTCCAAGGCGTTCGCCAAGGATTTTCTCGCCCGGCACAACATTCCGACGGCGCAATACGCCGTGTTCACCGAGCTCACCCCGGCACTCGCCTACGTGCGTGAGCAGGCGCATCGCACGCCAGCGGCACCGATCGTGATCAAGGCCGACGGCCTGGCTGCCGGCAAGGGTGTAGTCGTCGCGTTGACCCTGGCCGACGCCGAGCAGGCGCTGCACGACATGCTCGGCGCGCGCTCGCTCGGCGCGGCGTCGGCGCGGGTCGTGATCGAAGAGTTTCTCGACGGCGAGGAAGCCAGCTACATCGCGATCTGCGACGGCACTCACGCGCTGCCGATGGCGACCAGCCAGGACCACAAGCGTCGCGACGACGGCGATCTCGGGCCGAACACCGGCGGCATGGGCGCCTATTCTCCGGCACCGGTCGTCGATGCGGCGGTCGAGCAACGCATCCTCGACCAGATCATCACCCCGACGCTGGCCGGCATGGCCGCCGAAGGCGCGCCGTTCGTCGGTTTCCTGTATGCCGGCGTCATGATCGATCGCAGCGGCGCACCGCGCGTGCTCGAATACAACGTGCGTTTTGGCGATCCGGAAACGCAGCCGATCATGCTGCGCCTGGACAGCGATCTGGTCGAGTTGATCGAAGCGGCGCTCGACGGCCATCTGGATCGCGTCACGGCGCGCTGGAGCACCCAGCCGGCACTCGGTATCGTCATCGCCGCGCACGGTTACCCCGGCACGGTGCGCACCGGCGATCCGATCGACGGCTTGGATGTTGCGGAAGCGCCCGGCACGAAGGTATTCCATGCGGCCACGAAAATCAGGGACGGCCAGGTGATCGGCAGCGGCGGCCGCGTGCTGACCGTCTGCGCGCTCGGCGACGATGTCGCACAGGCGCGCGCCCGCGCCTACGCTGCCGCCGAGCGAATCCACTTCGATGGGATGTTCTATCGCCGCGATATCGCCTTTCGCGCATTGGCGAGGGTCTGAATGTTTCGCGAAGAAACTGTGAGCGCCGGCTGCGCCGGCTAGTGAGCGCTCGCTTCGCGAGCTGCTGAGACGTGAGAAAAGCTCAAAGGCTTCGTCTCTCTCCCCATCTCCCTTCTCGGTCAGCAGCGCTTGCTCAGCATCACGACGTTGTAGCCGTCGTCGTAGCGATATCGGAAGTCGTCCATCAACGCGCGCACCAGCAGGATGCCGCGGCCACCGATGCGCGCGGTCGCGACACCGGCATCCAGGTCGACCGGCTGCCAGCCGGTCGGATCGAACTCGTCGGCGAGATAGCTGATCCGGGTATCCAACGCTTCCGGTCCGCGCGACACGGCAACGTCGATCGGGCCCGCGGCTTGGCGGGCATGCATGATGACATTGGTCAGCAACTCATCGAGCGCAACCTGCAAGGCGCGCAGTGCGGTCTGCGGAACGGCATCGATCAGCTCGACTTCGAGCGAATCGCTGAGCCGGCCGATCGCGGCACGATCGCGTTCGACGCGAAAACGCAACACGGCGTCCGCACCGGCGGCATGCCGTGTCCCAAGTCGCCCCGCTGCCGAGCGCTCGTTTGTCCCCATGACGCCATGGTGGCGAAATCGCGGCGGCGACGCAACGCATGATCGCGCGACGCCGCGGTCGAAGCCGCGGTCAGGGTTTGGGCGGGGCCGGTGTCGGCGCGGGCGTTGCGGCCGCCGCCGTCTGGCGCATCGGCGCCAGCAGCGGCGGCTTGAAGTAGGCGTGCTCGGCCGGCCACGGGCGGTCGGGCACCTTCTGGGCGACGAAACTCGCCTGCGTCGACTTCAATTGTTCGGCCGCGGCCTTGTCGCCGGCACGCACCGCTTCGAAGATCGCAGCCGCCTGGAATTGCTGCGCGTCCTTGAACTTGCCATGCGCCGCGAGGGCGAGTGCCAGAGCCGCCGAATCGCCGGCATCCGGGCGCTGCTTGTACAACGCCTGCGCATAGTCGAGCGCCATGTCGCGCTCCTCGGCTTTCGCGCTCGGGCAGGTGCTGGCCAGACGCACGAAGACCTGCATCAGGTCGCCGTCCTTCGGATTGCGTTCCTGCGCCGCGCTCGTATCGGCGAGCGCTTTCGCACACTGGCCCAATGCAACCTCGGCGGCGGCCAGGCGCGCATGCGCCTCCATATCATCGGGCTGGAGTGCGACGGCAGCCCGGTATTGTTCAGCCGCCTGCGCATGGCGGCCACGGCGCATTTCCGCGTTGCCGAGCAGCAGCCGCGCCAGCGCCTGACGGGCGTCGGCGCGGACCGCACGCTGGTAAAAATCGTACGCGTGATTGTCGTCGCCCGCGTATTCGTAGACGACGCCGCGTGACAGCAGCGCCGAACCGCTGTTCGGCGCAGCGGACAGCGCCTGGTCGGCGGCCGCTGTGGCGATGACGAGATTGCCGACCGAACCTTCCAGACGCGCCTGCAGCGCCAACGCCTCGACGTCGTCCGGCGTCGCACCGAGGATCTCGGCGAGTTTCGTTCGCGCCGGTCCGACACGCCCGGCCTTGGCCAGCTGCTGGGCCTGCTGCAACGGCGTTCCGCCGAGTTTCGGCATCGGTGCCGTCGCGGCGCCGCCGGCGGCGGTTCCGCCGAACAAGCCGAATGCGAGCGGATCGGCGAGCGTCGGTGGTACGTCGCCGGCCTTTGCCTGCGCATCCTTGGCGGCCTGCATGTTGGCGACGCCGGCATAGGCCTCGGCCAGCGGCTTGAAGAGCTGATTCGCTTTCGGCTCGAGGGCCAGTGCGCGATTGAGATCTTCGATCGCCTGCGTATAGCGCTTCTGGCGCAATTCGAGCTGACCGATCATCGCAAAAGCCGCCGCCTGGTCGGGATGGTCGCGCGTGGCGCCTTCGAGCACCTTGCGCGCACCCTCTAGGTCGCCGAGGTCGACCAGCGTGTCCGACAGCCGGTAACGGATCGGCAGGTAGATCTTGTCGACCGCCAATGCCGCCTCGAAATTTGCCCGCGCCTCGGCGTTCTGCTTCAGTTCGCGGGCGAGAACACCGCGCAGATAGAACCAGCGGCCGTCCTGCGGGTTGGCTTGCGTCGCATCGTACAGTGCGACCGCCGCTGCGTCGTTGAAGCCGGCGCGCGCATAGATCACACCGAGGTCGGCATAGGCCTGCGCCAGCGGGGGGCCGATCAGCTCGACTCGTGCCTTGTCGAAGGCTATGCGGTCGTCGGCCAGCTTCTTGGCCTGATCGGCCGGCAGTTTCGAGGTATCCGGAGCAGGCACCGGCTTGAGCAGGGCATCGGCGCCGAAGGCGAGCATCGGCAGCAGCAGCAAGGCGGCGCAGCAGGCACCGGTCAATGATTTCGTCGGATTCATGGGATTCGCAGTGTGGGCCGGCGTCGATGGCGCCAGCGTGAGTCGAGTCATCCAGTTTAATGGCGCCTGCCTCCGGCAACCAGCAATTCAAACCGATTGCCGAAGGTTTGCTACTCTCGCATCGCCCGGGGAGAGACCATGGCCGATACCAATCAGTTCCAGCTGCTGCGCGAACGCCGCTTCCTGCCGTTCTTCCTGACCCAGGCGCTCGGCGCGTTCAACGACAACGTGTTCAAGAATGCGCTGGTCATCCTGGTCGCGTTCCTGACCGCGGAATTGAGCGCGGCCGACGTGAATTTCTATACGAATCTGGCCGCCGGCCTGTTCATCCTGCCGTTCCTGCTGTTCTCGGCGACCAGCGGTCAGCTCTCCGACAAGTACGACAAGGCGCGCCTGGCCCAGTTCGTCAAGATGCTGGAGATCGCGATCATGCTGATCGCCTGCGCCGGTTTCGTCACGCGCAACATCCCGCTGCTGATGGCGATGCTGTTCATGATGGGCCTGCACTCGACCCTGTTCGGGCCGCTCAAGTACGGCTTGCTGCCGCAGGTACTCGACGAGCGCGAGCTGGTCGGCGGCAACGGCCTGATCGAGATGGGCACATTCCTGGCGATCCTGCTCGGCACCATTCTCGGCTCGACGCTGATCCGCGCGGCGGGTTACGGCGCCTGGCTGGTCGGCGCGGCGACGATCGGCTTTGCCGTGCTCGGCCTGGCCTGCGCGCTGGCCATGCCACGTGCGGCGCCGGCCGAGCCGCAGCTGAAGATCAACTGGAATCCGTTCAGCGAGACCTGGAACAACCTGACTTACATCCGCGGCAACCGCACGATCTTCCTGTCCTGTCTCGGCATCTCGTGGTTCTGGTTCTACGGCTCGATCTACTTCACCCAGCTGCCGAACTACACCAAGGAGGTGCTCGGCGGCGACCCCGGCGTCTACACGCTGATCCTGACCCTGTTCTCGATCGGCATCGGCGCCGGCTCGATCCTGTGCGAGCGGCTGTCGGGCCACAAGGTCGAAGTCGGCCTGGTCCCATTCGGCTCGATCGGCATGACGATCTTCGGCGCCGACCTGTACTTCGCCCATCCGGCCAGCGCTGGCCAGCTGGGCCTGGGCGTGACCGCGATGCTCGGACAGCCGCATATCTGGCGCGTGCTGATCGACCTCGTGCTGATGGCGATCTTCTCCGGCTTCTTCATCGTACCGCTGTTCGCGCTGGTCCAGGCACGCAGCGATCCGGCGCGGCGCTCGCGCGTCATCGCCGCGAACAATATTCTCAACGCGCTGTTCATGGTCGTCGCCGCGGCGCTGTCGGCGATCCTGTTGAACAAGCTCGGCCTGAGCATCCCGGCACTGCTGCTCGCGACCGCACTGATGAACGCCGCGGTAGCCGTATACATATATACTCTGGTGCCGGAATTCCTGTTGCGCTTCGTCGACTGGGTGCTGATCAACACGCTGTACCGGATCCGCGTGCGCGGGCTCGAGGCGATCCCGGAACGCGGCCCGGCGCTGCTGGTGTGCAACCATGTCAGTTTCATGGACCCGATGGTCATCATGGGCTGTGTGCGCCGGCCGGTGCGCTTCGTCATGTACTACCGGATCTTCGAAACGCCGGTGATCAAATACCTGTTCAAGGCGGCCAAGGCGATCCCGATCGCCGGCAGGAAGGAGGACGCCGCACTGATGGAACGCGCGTTCGCCGAAGTCGACCGCGAGCTCGCCGCTGGCAACATCGTCTGCATCTTCCCCGAGGGCGGCATCACCCGCGACGGCACGATGCAGCGCTTCCGCCCGGGTGTCGAACGCATCATCGCGCAACGGCCGGTGCCGGTCGTCCCGCTCGCTCTGCGCGGCCTGTGGGGCAGCATCTTCAGCCGCGCCGATACTGCGCTCGGCCGGCTGCGCCTGCCGCGCCGTTTCTGGTCGCAGATCGAACTCGTCGCCGGCCCGGCCGTGACGCCGGACGAAGCGACGGCGGCGATCCTGGAGGAGAAGGTGCGGGAGTTGCGCGGGGACGCCGCGTAACCGTGCGCCGGCAGCCGTCAGCCGTCAGCCGTCAGAGCGAACGGCGGCGAAGCCGACGCCTCGCGGCTGTAGGCTGACGGAATCACGCAAACCAACCCGCCAGCACGATTACCGCCAGCAACGTCAGCCACACGACGAGTACGCGCCGGACCAGCACCATCGCGTCGTCGAGGGCGACCAGGGGGCTGCGCGAGGATTTTTCGCCGTCGCTCTCGGCAGCAACATCGGCGTCGACGCTGGCGCGGGCGATCGCGTCGAGGAAGCCCAGGTCGGGCGTGAAGTAGCCCTTGCCGTTGGCGGCGTGGTAGTCGCGCCAGGTCTTGAAGACGGCATCGAAGTTGGAGACCAGCGCCAGCGACAATGCCATCAGGTGGGCCGGCAGCCAGTCGAGCAAATGCGCTGCGCGGCCGAGCATCGTGCGCTGTGCGGACGATTCGCCCTCGGCAAATTCCGGCGCCGATGCCAGCAGCTGGATCAGGCGGTAGAGCAGCGCCCCGGCAGGACCGAGCACGGCGAACCAGAAGATCACGCCGAACCAGCGGCGCAATGCCGCCATGAACGTCGCCTCGACCAGTGCACCGCTTTCGAACGCCAACGGCTGCTGCATCGCGTCGCCGCGCAGCGCCTGGGCCGCCGCGACACGCTGATCGCTGTCGGGCGCCTTGTCGACCGCTTCGGCATCACGTTCCAGGTCGCGCGGACCCCAGCAGTAGAACAGCACGACCACCGCGAACGCGAGGCCGAACACGCCGAGCACGCGATTGTTCAGGGCGACCTGCACCAGCCCGCAGGCGAGCACCGGCACGCCGACGCACAAGACCAGGCCAAAGACATCGCCGCCGCTGCGCGCCACTGTTTCCTGCCAGCGCTGCAGCCAGCTGAAATCCCGCCAGCGCGCCAGCTCCGGCGCACTGTGCGCGGCAACCAGCACCAGCAGGACGGCAATGAATGCGATGGTCATACCCGACTCGACGGATTCGTGCGCAACGGCCGGATTGTATCAGCGACGCGGCAACGCCAGCGCCGCCGACCGGCAATGCGGATGCGAAATCTGGCTCCAGACCGTTGCGCGCCGAGACTTGCGCGGCGCGCGGTGCCGGCAATGTTCGAATCGAAGCGGCTCGATCGATCTCAACGGCCAAATACGCGGGCGGCCGATCCGAGCGATCCGGCTTCCGCGTCACGCGTTGCAGGCCGCTAATCGCGCCCCGGCATGAACGGCTCGTCGGTCACGACGCTGTCGAGCGCGATGCCGGCCGATTGGCGCAGCCAGTGCTCGATCAGGCGGTAGGCAACGGACACGCGCGGCGGCAGCACGAGTTCGCGCTTGCCCAGGCCGTCGAGCATCTGGTCGGCGCTGAACCAGCGCGCTTCGGCCAGCTCCGGTCCCACCTCGATGCGCGGATCGGCAGCCTGGGCCGTGAAACCGAGCATGATCGACGCCGGGAACGGCCACGGTTGCGAGGAATGGTAGTCGCAGCTGGCCACGCGCACGCCGGCTTCCTCGAATACCTCGCGGCGCACGGCGTCCTCGAGCGACTCGCCCGGTTCGACGAATCCGGCCAGGGTCGTGAACCGTCCCGGCGGCAGGCGCGGCATGCGCCCGAGCAGACACGCATCGCGATACTCGACGATCACGATGATCGCAGGATCGGTGCGCGGAAAGTGTTCCATGCCACATTGTGGATTCGTACACTTTGCCCGATGGCCGGCGGCTTCGAACGCGACCGGCGCAGCGCAGTTCGAGCAGAAGCGCGTTCGCGCCTGCCAGTTGGCCAGGCCGAGCGCGTAGGCGAACAGGCCGGCTTCGAACGCGGGCCAAGTGCGTCCGGCATGGCGCAGGCTGGCAAAACCGGCGCCGAGTTCGAGCGCGATCGACTCGGCCCGGGCGGCGGCGACGCGCAGCAGGAAGCGGTCGCGATCACCGGCCTGGCCCAGGTAAATCGGTTCGGCGTCGCCGAGCAGGCGGTCGCGCTCGTCGCGGTCGAGGCCGCGCGGCTGGCGCCGCTCCGCGTCGACCAGCATGCGGCCGTCGTCGCCGAGCACGATGAACTCCGCGCCGGGCGCCAGCAGGCGCTGATCGAGCCACCCCGCATCGCCGCGCAATTCGGCGAAGCGCTCGAGATCGAGATTGGCGAACGTGTTGTTGCGGCTGCGCAGGTCGGAACTCATCGGCGCGTCATTATCCCATCACTGATCGCCGGGAGCGAACTCGAATTGGGAGCTTGTAGTCCATTGAGTCAACGGGCGATGCCGCCTCGTGCGCCCACGAAAGGCGCCGCTTCGAGCAAGAACATGGCCCCGGCGCACGAGGCGGCATGGGTTGGGGGAGCGATACCCGGTTCGCACACGCCGCAGCGCATGCGCTCCACGCGTGCATCAGACGCTGAACGAACTGCCGCAGCCGCAGGT
>Ga0068860_100003187_pt1 | contig 16927 bp, 12 predicted proteins | sample KBSSwiS32_FD_66597 | JGI IMG/M metagenome (GOLD analysis project Ga0068860, IMG submission 66597) | Switchgrass rhizosphere microbial communities from Kellogg Biological Station, Michigan, USA - KBS Switchgrass S3-2 | ecosystem: Host-associated > Plants > Roots > Rhizosphere > Soil ... | reverse complement strand
CAGCCACCCTCGATCGCGAGCTTGACGATGTTTTCCGGATCAAAATATGCGGGATTCGGCGCAAAGGAAGCACCCGCCGAATGCTCGATTCCCTGATCTACCGGAAGGATCGATAGATATCCCGAACCCGAAAGCCGGCCGTTATCAAAAAGTGCCTGAAGGCTGCGAAGAACGTTGGGATTGCGATCCGACCCAACCCAAATGCGATCAACAAAATCCGGGCCGGGAAGGTGAATATTTTCCTTCGGGATCGTTTTTGAAATGTGGGAAAGGAGCGTTTCGGCATCGCCGGCCAAAAGCTCCTGTATCTTGCTGAACTCGACAGCCATTCTCTATCTCCTGATTGTAAAGACGTTATAAAAATTCGATTGATTTTTCGAAATTATAGCACAGAAAGATTTAACAGGCTTTCTGGTCAGACCAGTTGCGTTTCACCTTTTGTATTGTAGAATTATGACGAATGTTCACTCCGGTTCTCACGAAACCGAGTATGAAATAACTCGGCTAGTTCGGAGCTGAATCTACCTAATTTTTTTCTATTTTGAGGTCCAAACCATGCTTACTCCTAAGAGGCTTTCCCTTGTCTGCGCACTGTTCGTGTGTCTGATTTTTGTCGGTTTTGCCCGAGCCGGAGGTGACGAATGGCGCGAGGTAACCCCGGCCGAACTCCAAATGAAAACGCCCAAGGTAGAAGCAGACGCCGACGCCGAAGCTATTTTTTGGGAAGTTCGCATCGACGATAAGAAATACGACAAACTTACCTACGAACACTACGTTCGAGTAAAGATCTTTACGGAAAAGGGGCGGGAAAAATTCGCCAAGTTCGATATCTCGTTCGAAAAGGGGAACAAAGTAGAAGACATCGCCGCAAGGGTAATCAACCCCGATGGTTCGATAGTCGAATTAAATCCCAAAGACATTTTCGAACAAGAGGTCATTAGGACAGATAAATTGAAGATCCGCTCAAAATCCTTCGCGATCCCGGGTATCGCGCCCGGCGTTATTGTTGAATATCGGTACCGCGAAACGCTAAAGAATGCCGATGCAGGAGGCAGGAAACTTATCTTCCAGCGGGACATTCCTGTCCAGCAGATGGCCTATTTTGTCAGGCCGGCCAAAAACGCAGATTTGAGAGCGATTTTTTATAACATGCCGGAGACGCGATTTACGGCGGCAGAAGACGGATTTTATGTCGTAAGGGCATCTAATGTGCCCGCATTTCGCGAAGAACCTTATATGCCGCCGGTTGATCAGGCTCGGCAATGGGCCCTTCTTAGGTACTCCACCTTCGATATCCGCTCGTTCTTCATGGACGCTGGATTTCAGACCTATGTCGAACGCGTCTTTAAAGCAAAAGGAAAAGTAAAGGACAAGGCCGAAGAATTAGTTGCCGGAGTAACATCGGACGAAGATAAGCTCCATAAATTATACGCTTTCGTTCAGGGGATAAAGAATCTTGGTTACGACCCCACCTGGACAAAAGAACAGATCGAAAAGCAGAAGATAAATGAACCGGAGGATGTTTTGAAAAAATCGGCAGGAACCGAATTCGTTCTGGACCTATTATTCGCTGCTTTAGCTCATGACGCCGGTATGGAAGCAAGTATCGTTTTAACGGGTGATCGAAGCAAAACGCTCTATGGACCGAACGACCAGCCAAAGACATCCGAACTCCACTTTGCGGGGGTAGCGGTAAAAACGACGAAAGGTTACCTGTATTTCAATCCGGGAATCCCGTATATGCCGTACGGAAGTATTTTCTGGTTTGAAGAAGATGTCCCGGCCTATATGATCGGGGATGGGAATGGTCACAGGATAACTACGACGCTTTCATCCTACGAGGCTTCTGTTGCCCATAGAACCGGGAAATTTGAGCTGTCTGCAGATGGAACCATCGAGGGAACGGTAAAACTGGAGTACTCGGGCCAGCAAGGCATCGCTCGCCGACGAAACGATTTTTTGGATACGCCGGCAGAAAAAGAGGAAACGATCAAAAACGAGATAAAGGCTTTATCGAGCACTGCAGAAATATCCGAGATCAAAATAGAAAATTTTCAGGATGGTTCGAAACCGCTGACCTATACCCTCAAGGTCCGAATACCGAATTACGCTCAAAAGACGGGGAAGCGGCTTTTTCTTCAGCCCGGATTCTTTGAGTACGGCACAACCTCTGCTTTCAGTGCAAATGACCGGAAATTCAGTATTTGGTTCACCTATCCCTGGTCCGAGATAGATGACGTCGATATTAAACTGCCGAAAGGATACGCTCTCGACTCGGCGGATTCGCCCGCCGATGTTGTTGACGCGAACAAGGTTGGCAGCCAGAAGATACGAATGCGGATCGATTCGACAAACAACATATTGAAAATGCACCGCGATTTCTATTTTGGCGGAAGCGGAATATACGTGGTGCCCGCAACCGCGTATCCGGCCATAAAAGAGATGTTCGGAGCTTTTCAGATCGCTAACACTCATATTATCACCCTTAAACAAACAGGTAACTAACGCGCTATCAAACGGAGGCGATTCATGTTTCCCCGCATCACTTTCTCAATTCTTTTTTTGGCCATTTTGGTGTCGACAGCAATTGCATCAGACGCTCCGGCTTGGATGAAGCAGGCTATGACGGCTAGCATTCCCAGCTACGAAAAGGATGTTCCCGCAGTTGTGCTTCGCGACGAAGAGCAGGTCACGGTTGGAGATGACGGTAAGATAGTTACGACTCAGAACTATGCGATCAAAATGCTCACTCGCGAGGGTCGCGGTATGGCTATCGCACGCGGTCTTTATTTGGTCAGCTCGGGAAAAGTGCGCGACATTGAGGCTTGGCTTATCCGACCGGACGGAACGACAAAGACATATGACAAGAAATCCGTTCTCGACATTATTTCGGATCCCGATGATGTTTACAATGAGTATCGAATAAAGGTAATCGACGCGAGTGTCGACTCAGATACGGGCGCCGTTTTTGGTTACACCATAGTTTCAGAGGAATCCGCTTTGTTTTATCAGGATTCATGGAAATTTCAAAGCCGCCTTCCAACTGTCTTTTCCCGATATTCGTTGACTCTCCCGGCTGGATGGAAAGCCTCAAGTACTACATTCAATGCTGTCGAAGTAAAGCCGCAGGTTAACGGAAATATATATACCTGGGAACTTAGAAACCTGCCACCGATACCGCCCGAGCCAATGAGTCCGGCCATCGTCAACATGGCACCTCGGGTCGCCATTAATTACGGTCCGAGTGATCCTGCGCAAACCGCAAATAAGGCATTTTCGAGTTGGACTGACGTATCAAAATGGGCAACAGCCCTTCATGATCCGCAGATCATCGTAGACGATAATGTGGCAGCGAAGGCACGTGAACTTACGGCGAATGCGTCCTCCGAGATCGAGAAAATCCGAGCAATCGGAAATTTCGTCCAGAATCTTCAGTATATATCGATAGATATTGGCGTTGGCTATGGAAACGGCTATCGCCCGCGCGCATCGACGACCGTGCTCGGCCGTGGTTACGGCGATTGTAAAGACAAAGCCAACCTTATGCGTGCACTGTTGAGAGCATTGAAAATCGAGGCTTATCCAGTCGCAATATTTTCCGGCGACCCGAATTATGTGCGTGAGGAATGGGCTTCGCCCCTCCAATTTAATCACTGCATCATTGCCATCAAGGTTAGCGATGCGACGAAAGCGAATACGATAATTGATCATCCTACGCTTGGAAGGCTGATGATATTTGATGCCACCGATCCTTACACACCCGTCGGTGACCTTCCAGATTACCTCCAGGGAAGCTGGGCTCTCATAATCGCCGGTAGTGGAGGAGGCCTCGCTAAGATGCCTTTATCACCGCCAGAATCGGACGAACTTGACCGAGATATTACGGTCAGCCTTTCGGAAACCGGCGAGATCACGGGCAAGATCATAGAAAGAGCTAAAGGACAGACTTCATCGCAATTTCGCCGAGAGGTTCGTGGCCAGTCTGCCGGTGATTACAAAAAGACTATTGAAGGTTGGCTTACCCGAGGCGCGAGTGGAGCTCAGCTCATAAACGTGCAATCCAGTGATAAAGGCGTTGACAGCTTTGACTTGGACGTCGATTTTAAGGCGGCCAACTATGGTCAACTGATGCAGAATCGGCTTCTGGTTTTCAAACCCGTTATTGTCGGCCGACGTCATTCGGTTTATCTGACCGAGAGCAAACGAACCAATCCGATCGAGTTGGATTCGAACATGATGAACGAAAAGGTAATTTTTAATCTTCCTCCGGGCTTTTCCGTCGACGAAGTACCCGATGCGGTCAAGCTCGATACGGCGTTTGGAAAATACGTGACAAGTTACGAGGTAAAGGACGGCAAACTTCTTTTCACGCGGTCGATGACAACGAACCGAGCCCTAATTCCGGCCAACAAATATACTTTGGTCAAGGACTTCTTTTCAAAGATCCGGGATGCTGAGCAGGCTCCCGTGGTATTGATCAGAAAGTAGAGGGAACAAGGAAAGGAAAGGCGGAGCCGTTGGGCCCCGCCCCTTTTTTGATTTACGGGTTAGAGGCAACTTTATCCGAAACCGGATTGCCGTCGGCGTCTAGTATCATCACCGGAATCCCCAGTTCCTTCAACTTACTTTCGACAACCTTGCGGTCGCCGACGATAACGATCGCCATCTTCGAAGGATCAAGATATTTATTCGCCACGCGATTGACGTCGTCAAGCGTAACGGCATTGATCTTCGAGATGTAATCGTTGAAATAAGTATCGGGAAGACCGTAGGTCACAAGAGCAGTGAGCTGGTTCGAGATGCCTCCTGCGGTTTCAAATCCGCTCGGGAAACGGCGAATGAACGACTGCTTGTTGACCTCCAACTCTGCGGCTGTAACGGGTCGAGCACCGCGGATGCCGTTCAGTTCCTTCAAGAATTCCTGAACAGCCTCTTTTGTCGAGACCGTTTGGATCTCACCGGAAGCAGCGAATGGGCCAGCACCTCGCCGATATGTAAAGCGGCTGTAGGCTCCGTAGGTATATCCCTTATCTTCACGAAGATTCATGAAGAGCCGTGCCGTACCACCGCCGCCGAGAATCGAATTCATCACCTGGACGGCGTAGTAATCCGGATTGCTACGGTCGATACCGACCTGACCGATCGAGACTGACGACTGCGCCGCACCCGGCATGTCAACCAGGTAGATGCCCGGTTTAGCGGCCATTTTCTGCTCCGCGACGGTAGCGGGGGCCGCGCCGCCGGCCTGCCATCCACCAAAAGCTTTTTCAAGACGCGGCTTGATATCAGCCATTTTTACATCACCGACGACGATCAGTGTTGAGTTGTTTGGGTGATAGTACGAATTGTAAAAGGCAACGAGGTCATCCCGTTTGATGGCCGGGACCGTCTTTTCGTCGCCGGTGAGCTGCCGCCCGTACGCCTGATCGCCGTAAAGCACTTTGTCGTAAACGACTCCGGCAACCGCGGTAGCGCTTGCCTTGCGTTGACGGAACGCTCCCATCGCACGCCTCTGGAGCTGAGCCAATTCGGCATTAGGAAACGCGGGATTGGTCACCTCGTCGGCATAAAAATCCAAAGCCTGATCAAGATTCTTTGTCAGCGTCTGCATCGACACGCCGCTTGAATCCCACGTAGCTCCGGCCCCAACCTGGGCTCCGATCGACTGCAGGCCGTTGGATATCTCGAGGGCCGAACGTTTGTTCGTGCCCTGACCAAGCATCGATGCTGTCAGCGTGGCAAGTCCCGACTTGTCGGCTGAGTCAAGCAAACCGCCGGCATTGATCGCCAGATCCATCGAAACGATCGGCAATTCATGCTGTTCAACAAGCCAGACATTCAAGCCGTTCGCGAGTTTCGTTTTTTGGATCGCGGGCAAGACGAATTTCGGATTCGGGCCGCCCGGCGGCAACATCCCGTCCTGCTTGGCTATCAAAGCATCGTCTTTCGCCTTTGTCTTGGTGGACGCGGGTGCATCGGCCTTGACCGGCGGAGGAGGAGTTTTGCTCGGCACATAGTTCATTACCAGACGGTTGGCCGTCAGATATTGATTAGCAACGCGTTTTACATCCGCCGGTGTAACGCGGCTGTAGCGATCGATATCTTCCTGAAAGTAATTTGGCTTATTCAGATATCCTGCAAAATCCGCAATACGTCCGCCCTTACCGAGTACGGTCTGTAGTCTAAATATTGCCTGGGCCTCGCGTCCGTTGATTGCGCGGCTCACTTCATCGGCTGTCGGGCCGTCCGCTTTTATGCGCTCGACCTCGGTGTTGATCTCTTTTTCTATATCGTCGAGAGACTTGCCGGGGGCAGCGGTTGCCGCGATCTGAAACAAGCCGCCGACCTCATTCGTGCCATCGCTGGCGAACACTTGCTGCGCCAATTCCTTGCCGTAAATTAGATTGCTCTGCAGACGCGAGCCACGGCCCGAGGAGAGTACACTGGCGAGAATGTCGAGCGGGGCCTCGTCAGCAGCGAATTCCCGCACGCCCTCCCAAACGAGTGAAACACGCGAGAGGCGTGCGAAGGGGTCCTCAAAAGTTTTGCGAACCGGCTCTGACAGTTTCGGCTGGGCAGGGTCAGGCCGATTGATAGCAGCACCGCCTTTGATCGGGCCAAAATATTTTTCTATCCAGGCCTTTGCCTGCTTTTCGTCAAAGTCGCCTGACAGAACAAGCACGGCATTGTTCGGCACATAGTACTGACGGAAAAAAGATTTGACATCATCGAGAGATGCGGCCGAGAGGTCAGCCATCGAGCCTATCACCGAGTGATGGTACGGATGGTCCTCAGGATACATGATCTCGCCGACACGTTCGCCGGAAGTCCCGTAGGGAACGTTATCGACACGGAACCGGCGTTCATTTTTTACTACATCGCGCTGATTGTCGAGCTTCTCTTGGCTCATTGCATCGAGCAGATTGCCCATGCGGTCAGCTTCCATATAAAGCGTTCGTTCGAGGAAGTTGGAGGGGATCGCTTCGAAGTAGTAGGTGCGATCCTCGTTTGTTGTGCCATTGACGTTTCCACCGAGTTCGTCGACCGCACGCCATCCGTCGACGTAATTCTCCGAACCTTGAAACATCATGTGCTCGAAAAGGTGGGCAAAACCGGTGCGGCCCGGCGCCTCATTCTTTGAACCAACGTGATACCAGACGTTCACGGCAACGATCGGTGTAGACGTGTCGCGATGAAGAAGAACGGTAAGGCCATTCTTCAACTTATATTCCGATACGTTAATTGGTGGAAGTTTGTCGCCTGTTTGAGCACGGAGCGAACCGGTCAACAGAGACAAGAGGGCGAGCAAAATAGCGAAGGATCTTCTGTATCGCATTTCTCAAGACTCCTGATATGTGTAGTTTTAGGTTATGCAGCAAGGCTACTGCTAATTTGTCCGGCAATCAACCCGGCAGCAGCTCAAAACTAGATTTTCGTATGTTTTTACGGGTTCAGGTGAGCTTAAGTTTCAACCTTGCCAAGGGCCGCGATGTATTTGTCGTCTGAAACCACGACGCCGCCCGGTTTCTCGATGGTAATGGCAAACTGATATGGCTTGCGGGCTTTGAGCTTTGCATTTACGGGGAGTATCACTTCTCCATTCTCATTTACGTCAAAGACCCCTCCATCGATAGGCGTTTTCTTTGATTGGGTTTCGTCGAAAATCCAAAGTTGGTACTGCTGCTTCGACTTATCATTCATCGGCAAGCCGCGAAGTCGCATATAGCCGCGCTGCATCGAATCGCTCCATACGATGTCGCCAGAGATGTCAGGCATTTCCTTCATCGGCTCCACAGTCCAAGAGGTCGGCGGCATTTCTTTCATAGGCCCTTTCGTCAAGGAGGCCTTAACCAAATCCTCCGCTGACCCCATCAGCCTTTGTCGTTCTTGGGCAAGAGTCGGCTTTTCTTCCGTAGGGGTCGCCGTCGGGCCTTTAACAATGGGAGGCGGTTCAACGCGAGTAAAGTAGATGTTGGCAGCTAAAGCCACGCAAGCCACGGCCGCTACGGCCCAGCCAAGCCAACTCAATATTGATGGACGCGTTCTTTCTGAACCGGCGAGCGTTCGAACAGTCGGCGGATTTTCTGCTGTTTCTCTCTCGTCGAAATATGTTTCGGCGGCTACACGAACATTCGCTCGCAAATGGGAGGGCATTTGCTCGTCGGCCGTCTGGCCGATAAGTGTGATCGCGGAAACAGTCAGGTCGAAAGAATTGTCGTGCCGGCCGTTTTCGAGCTTATCTAGTTGGACCTGTTCGGCCTCAGTCAGTCCATATGTAGCCTTCTTAATAAGGAGGTCGATCAAAACTTCATCTGTATTTTCGTTCATACAGCCGCCTCCTTTTTTGTAAGATCTTTTCCCAAGCCAAGGAACTCCCTGACCTGCAAGATACCACGGCGCGCGTGCGTCTTCACGGTGCCTAGCGGCATGCCCGTCGCGTCTGCGATCTCTTGATGCGAAAGGCCCTGAACGATCGAAAGCTGCAAAACCTTTTGCTGCTCGGGCTTGAGATTTCTCATTGCCTTTGCCGCCTCTTTCGCTTCTACCGAGATTTGCATACTTTCATCCGCACGTGTCCATGGTTCAACAAGCTCTTCGTCGATGGAGTTGGCCGTGATACGACGATTGGCGAACCGAATACGGTCGATGATCCGCCGGCGAGCGATCATCGCGATGAAAGTTGTTTCGGAAGACTGGTTTTCGTCGAAGCGCTCCGCGTTTTTCCATACGTCAATGAATATCTCCTGCACCGCGTCCTCGGCATCATCATTATTCCGAAGCATCTTACGAGCGATCGACCAGACAAGACCGCCGTACGCATTGAGGCAATCCTCAACGGCCGTCCTGTCACCTGACGCGATTCGCTTTAAGATAGCTTGAGCCAATTCGCAACTCCTCTGACGGGAATTTAATCACCTAAAACTATCCTATTTCCGCGAAACGCGCCAGCCTGTCCGGCACGATCACAACAAGGAATTCAGGCGATCCCGGCCTGTCGCAGAGACCTGCAATTCCCTGCATCTATGTATTCGATGAAATGGCCCGATCGGTTTCACTACGACATTGGATTGCGGCGCACGAAGAGCGAGATAACAAAAGCGACGAACAACAAGAAGCTGGTAAAAGCGGAAAGCAAACAAAACTGGCAGAAAGCACCTATGTAATTGGCCTGGACATAGATAAGCCAGCAGGAAAATAGAGCCATCAGGGTCGCCTGAATACCAAAAAGTTTCCAGGTGATCCTATTTCCATATATCGAAAGCACGATCAAACAAAATGCGACGAAGTAGGCCGCGGCGCCGAACGCAGCTAATGGAATGCCAGAAATTTCAGCATACGAGCTTGTCAGTACCTGTTCGCAGCCCGCGACAATACTGCATGGCACTGGCTCGGCCGTGTAGTGATGCACGGTCAGATACACCGAATCGGTTATACCGATCAGCGACAAAACGAGTGCGATGAGCTTAAGAACTTTCATCAATAGGCGGGGACCGATCATTTATTTCTGACCGCTATTCGAATTTGCTCCCGTATTGGCAGGACCCGTGGACGCAGGCTTGCTAGCCTGATTTGCATTTAGTTCAGAATCGATCAGCGTCCGAAGCGTATCGACTGTCATCTCGGCATACTGTACTGCTTTTCCGTTGATATAAACGGTTGGCGTCGAACTCACTTGCAGTGCTTTCGCGCGGGCCATATCCGCATCGACGCGGCTCTTCGTCTGAAGGCCGGCCATATCGGTTTTCCACTTCTCAACGTCAAGACCTATCTTTTGAGCGTAGTCTGCCCAGACCTGTTTGTAGTTCGGGTCGACTGACCATGATTTCTGATTCGTATAGAGCTGGTTTTGCATGTCCCAGAATTTGCCCTGCAGTCCGGCCGCCTCAGCGGCTACAGCGGCGTCGTACGCCTTGTCATGCATTGTCAATGGGAAATTGCGGAAGATGAATTTGATTCGGCTGCCATAGATTGACTGGATCTGTTTCAGCACCGGGAATTTGTCGCCGCACGACGGGCATTGGAAATCCGCAAACTCCTCGACTGTAACGGTTGCAGTTGGCGAACCGAGCAAGTTTGGTGGTGTAGCCCCGTCAGGCGCATTTGGCTGGATCGTTGCCTGCGTGTTCTTTGGCGTATTCTTATTCGGCGTTCCGTTGTTGGCTGGCTTGCCTGAGCAGCTATACAACACGCCCATCCCAACAACTGCGGCCACCAAAACGCCTACAATTATACCCAGCGGCATTCCGCTTTTCGTTTTCTCTTCTTTGTTCATTATCGCTTCTGCTATCTCTGAAGTTGAATTATCTTACGGCTTTAAGCTTTGGTTTGTTCAAATTTCCGGCCGGAAAATCGGCCATCGCTTCCCTTATCCTCGACGCAATGCCCTCGGGATTTAATCCATATTTGGCAAGAAGAAGTTTTGGATCGCCGTGCGTCACGATCTCATCCGGAACGCCCATGCGTACCACTTTGACCTTATCAAGCAGCCCGGTCGCTTCAAGCAGCTCGATGACAGCCGATCCGAAGCCGCCGGCCAGATATGCTTCCTCTACGGTGACGATCAGCCGGTGATCTCTCGCTGCAGCAAGGATCATTTCACTATCAAGCGGTTTGACGAACCGAGCATTGATAACGGTTGCTTCGATGCGATCCTTTTCAAGAATGCCTGCCGCTTCCAGCGCCGGATAAACCATCGATCCATAGCCGATCAAGGCGGCATCGGCTCCGTCTCGCAGAACTTCACCTTTTCCGATCTCGATCTTTTTCGCAGTGGCGGTGATGTCAGCTCCAATACCGGTTCCGCGAGGATATCTGAGGGCCGCAGGGCCGTTATGATCGATCGCAGTAAGCATCATATCGCGCATCTCGGCTTCGTCCTTTGGAGCCATCAACACGATGTTTGGATAACCGCGGAGGTACGCGATGTCCAGCAATCCGTGATGCGTCGGCCCGTCTGCCCCGACAATGCCCGCCCGGTCCATCGCGAAGGTTACATCGAGATCTTGAAGACAAACGTCGTGGATCAGCTGGTCAAATGCCCGCTGCAAAAAGGTCGAGTAGATCGCCGCGACTGGTTTCAATCCCTCACAGGCCATGCCCGCGCAGAACGTGACAGCGTGCTGCTCGGCAATGCCGACGTCAAAAGCGCGATTCGGAAATTTTTCGAGAATTTTGTCTACACCCGTGCCGTCGGGCATCGCGGCCGTCAAAGCAACGATCCGCTCATCTGCGGCCATCAGCTCACACATCGTGTCGCCGAAAACCTGTGTATAGGTCGGCGGGGCGGCCTTGCCTGATTTAATTGGCTGCCCTGTCTCGATATCGAACGGCCCTGTCGCGTGCCATGCGTAATAGTTCTTTTCGTGGCTCGGGTATCCTTTTCCTTTTGTCGTTAGCGCGTGGACGATAACCGGACCGTCTTCGACCTGCTTAGCCTCTTCGAGGGCCCGCACAAGCATTGGCACGTTGTGCCCATCGACGTAGCCGATGTATTTGAAGCCAAGCTCATTTACCAGAGCGCCCGGTAGAACCGCTGCCGCGATCGCATCCTTAACTGTTTTTGCCGCCCGCCGGAGACTCTGCCCGAGGCCGGGAACGGATTCGAGCGTGTCGCCAACCTCTTCTTTTAACCAGTGATAACTCTGCGCTTCCTTAATACGATTCAGATATCGCGTCAGTGCACCGACGGCAGGAGCGATCGACATATCGTTGTCGTTAAGCAGAACGATCAGGCGCGTTTTGAGATGACCGGCCTGATTGAGAGCTTCCATCGCCATACCGCCGGCGAGGCTCGAATCGCCGATCAAAGCACACACATGAAAATCCTCTTTCTTTTTATCTCGGGCGACAGCCATTCCGAGCGCGGCGGAAAGCGATGTTGATGCATGGCCTGCACCGAAAGTGTCATATTCCGACTCATCACGACGCAAAAATCCGGACAGCCCGCCGTACTGCTTTATCGTATGAAGCTCGTCGCGGCGGCCCGTTAATATTTTGTGCGCGTACGCCTGATGCCCGACGTCCCAGACCAGACGATCATTTGGCGTGTCAAAAACATAGTGCATGGCGACCGCCAGTTCGACAGCCCCGAGGCTGGCGCCGGTGTGGCCGCCAACGCGCGAACACGTTTCCAGGATAAACTGACGAACCTCGTCAGCGACTTCCTGAAGGTCTTCCAAACGCAGCCGCCTTAGGTCGGCAGGTGAATTGATCTCAGACAAAAATCGCATTTAGTTAAACGTCAAACCAAACAATCATGCATTTTCGCATGTCACGCAGCAAATGTTAAATTTTACGGGCATTTCGCCAATGCGTGCAAAGTTACCGGTTTACAATTCTTTGCGAAGCCCCAAAAAAAGATACGGCCAATAAGCCAATTCTCGCGTCCAACACACAAGACTCCACGGAAAGTCTAATATAAACATTCACGAGGTAAGAGATGGCACTAAGAAGTAAATTCCTGTCTACATTGAGCATTTTGGCCGCTTTGGCAGTGTTTTCACTGGCTGCGATGGCTCAGGATACGACCCCGGCAACACCGGGAAGTCCCGCGCCTGGGACGAAAGGTCCGCATCGAGGATTTGGCGGGCCGGAAGGCCGCCGAGGCCCCGGAGGCCGGGACGGCATGATGATGGGCGAGCTGCGCGACATCAATTTGACCGATGCTCAAAAACAGCAGATTCACACCATAATGGAGAACAACAAGCCCGATCAGACCCAAATGGAGCAAATGCGTACGCTGATGGATGCAAAGCGTAACGGCACCTTGACGGCGGATCAGGAAGCTCAGCTAAAGACGTTCCGTCAGGAGAGAATGGCGAAGGGCAAACAGATCCATGACCAGATCATGGCCGTGCTGACTCCCGAGCAGGTCCAACAGGTCGAGCAGCACAAAAAGGAAATGAAAGAGCATTGGGAACAAAAGCAGCAGCAAGCGGCTCCCGCGCCTACCAAGCCTTCTAACTAAATTCCCTTCAAAACCAAGAGTCAATTTGCAGCGAGGAATTTCGATTCCTCGCTTTTTTGTTTTGAAGTGTGCTCGGGTGTTCAATGTTCAAGTGTTCCAAAGCGTTCAAATCGTTCAAAGTGTTCAAGGTGTTCATCTGTGTTCAATCTGTTCATTCGCGTTCAACTTAATGGATGAAGGCCAAAAAAAGCAAAAGGCTGCGCGAGTGCGAAACTCGTTCAGCCTCAGGCTCAAACATTTGTAAATAAAGGGCTTATCCGATAAACATCTCGTCGTCAGCGTACACGCGGTCGATTTGCTTGGGCGGCGGGGCGAAGAGTACCTCGAGCCCCTTGCGTACACCGGCCATTATTGCGGCAATTTCACGTGCCGGCACCACGATTTTTTCTTGTACGAAATCGGTGGTGTTCACGACCTGCATTTGCGTACGGTCAATCGTCCGGCTGACCAGTTCGACCTTTTCCTTGGCGGTTACGGCTGTTTCACCGACGAGCTGCTTTAGTTCCGCAACCTCTTCCTTGATAAGCTCGGTCGACTCAGCCAAATGCTTGGTCGCGGTAGAGAGATTTACGGAAATCTCAGTAAAATGAACCGAGATCTCCTTTCCCTGAACGCTGATCGCGTCGACTTTAGTTATCAGCGGATCAACACGCTCCTCGACCCGTTTGACCGTCGCAACGACCTTTCGAACCGTAATGGCGATCCAGATCACACCGATCGCCATCACGATGAAGCAAATCGCGATAATGATCGACGAGACCATCATCCAGAATTCCGGGTCACTCGTGCGCATAATTACTTGTTATCGTCTTTATCGCCTACCGGATAGCTCGGACGTCCTTCGGCAATTGCCTTAGATTCCGTCCGGCGTTTTTCGGCGTTGTATGCATCTTTGCCGGCCTCAACCGCCGCTGTAAACGGATTCGCGGTTCGGGCTGCAGCCGAACGAGCCTTCTCGCCAATTTCCGACGCCTTTTCCTGGGCTGTTTGATATAGCTCGCCAGCTCGCTCCTTAGTTACCTCATAATACTCACCCGCGCGATCTTGGATCTGCGCAGCCGCTTCTTTGCCTTTTTCAATTCCTTTCCGCGTCGCGTCCGCAATATCTCCGCGAAGTTCTACGCCGGATTTGGGAGCAAAAAGCAATGCGATTACGGCTCCGATACCGCCGCCGATCAGCAAAAAAGTCAGTTTAGTCGCCGCGCTCGTGTTGTCACGTTCATAATCGTTTCTCATAATAAAAACCTCCCGTTCCTGCCCCGGTGAATAAAATCCATACACTCGGGATACTCGACTTAACTATAACAAATACCGTGCCTTTCGACCAAGATTTTCTGAAAAGCAGGCAAAAAATGCGGTTTTACCTGCGTTTTGTTAGTATTTAAGATTGTTTGTTTTATGGATCTGAATCTTATTCGAAACTTCTCGATCATCGCGCATATCGACCATGGAAAGTCGACGCTTGCAGACCGCATTTTGCAATTAACCGGAGCCGTTGCAGAGCGAGACATGGAAGCCCAGGTGCTCGATGACATGGATCTCGAGCGGGAACGGGGAATTACGATCAAAGCACACGCCGTCCGCCTCGATTACAGGGCAAAGGACGGTAAAAACTATGTACTGAATCTGATCGATACGCCGGGACACGTTGATTTTTCATACGAGGTTTCGAGGTCGCTTTCGGCATGCGAGGGTGCCCTGCTCGTTGTTGATGCATCGCAGGGTGTCGAAGCCCAGACGCTTGCCAATACATATCTTGCGATCGAGAACGACCTGGAACTTATTCCGGTTTTGAATAAGATCGACCTGCCATCAGCCGAACCTGACCGGATCAAGGAGCAGATCGAAACGATCATCGGTCTCGATACGACTCACACAGTACTGGCGTCGGCGAAAACCGGCGTAGGTATCCAGGACATCCTCGAAGAGATCATAAAGGACATCCCGCCGCCCAGAGGCGATGCAGCAGCTCCGCTGAAAGCTTTGATATTCGATAGCTGGTACGACAGTTATCGCGGCGTGATCGTGCTGTTTCGCATGATCGACGGAACGCTGAAAAAAGGAACCAAGATCAAGTTTTTCAATACGGGCCGTGAATACCTCGTCGAAACGATCGGGGTGAATCGCCCCCGGCCGACGCTGATCGATGAACTTGGACCCGGCGAAGTGGGTTTCCTGACCGCGTCGATCAAGACCGTGGCCGATGTGCAGATCGGCGATACGATCACCGAGGCAGCGAGGCCCGTCGATAAACCGCTGCCGGGTTTCCAGGAAGTAAAGCCGATGGTTTTCGCGGGCCTGTACCCGATCGACTCTGCGCAGTACGAAGATCTTCGCGACGCGATGGACAAGCTGCGGCTAAATGATGCGTCCTTTTTCTATGAGCCGGAATCGTCGACTGCTCTTGGTTTCGGATTCCGCTGCGGCTTTCTCGGTTTGCTCCACATGGAAATCATCCAGGAGCGGCTCGAACGAGAGTTTAATTTGGAATTGATCACAACCGCGCCCGGTGTGCGTTATCGCGTGACGACGACCGACGGCGAAGTGGCCGAGATCGATTCGCCCTCCAAGATGCCCGACACGGGGCGCATCACAAAGATCGAGGAGCCCTTTATCGAGGCCACGATCCTGACAAACGACGAATTCCTCGGAGGCATCCTGCCGCTGCTAGACGAAAAACGCGGTGTGCAGAAAAAATTTGAATACGTTGCGAAGGATCGTGTGATGCTCGTTTACGAATTGCCGCTGAACGAGATCGTCCTGGATTTTTACGATCGGCTGAAATCGGTTTCCCGCGGGTATGCATCGCTCGATTATCATCTGTCGGGTTACAAGGAGAGCAAACTCGTCAAGCTCGACGTACTCGTCTCGGGTGAGCCGGTCGATGCGCTATCGCTGATCCTGCATCTAGATACCGCGACCGCGAAAGGACGTTTGCTCACGGCAAAAATGAAAGAGCTGATCCCGCGGCAGATGTTCGAGGTCGCCATCCAGGCCGCCATCGGCAATAAGGTCATCGCCCGCGAAACCGTCAAGGCCATGGGCAAGAACGTGATCGCCAAATGCTACGGCGGCGACATCTCTCGCAAACGCAAACTGCTCGAAAAACAGAAAGAGGGCAAGAAGCGCATGAAAAAAGTCGGCCGCGTAGAGATACCTCAGGAAGCATTTTTGGCGGTGTTGAAAGTCAACGAGAGTTAGAAGGTCAAAGGTTGGCACTTGAATATCACGCATTCAGACAAGGCAACGGCGCGTTTGAGAAACCCCAGCGTTATCGAGGTGTTCGCTTCGGTCTCCACCGACTACCTTCGAAAGGTGGTCGAAACGATTTCAGTACCGAGGCATGCAGTCGCGGAATCAGCGAATAATAGGAAGATCGCGGTCTGGATAAAAGAAGAACTCCAATCATTCGGGTACAGGGTTGCGTTTCAAGGTGAGTACGACAATATTGTGGCGATGCCAGGAGATGGAGGTGGCCCGCTCTTATTGGTGGGCGCTCATTACGACAGTGTACCTGGTTGTCCCGGTGCCGATGACAACGCCAGCGCGGTAGCGGTAATGTTAGGGTGCGCTAAGGCAGTGGCAACGATCTCGGGTCTAAACGTTTGTTTCGTTGCCTTCAATCGCGAGGAAGATGGTTTTCTGGGTAGTGCCGACTTTTTGAATTCCTATGTTGCCTCTCAAGCTGTGGAAATTGCGGGATGTCACATTTTGGAGATGGTCGGTTTCAGCAGCAAAGAGAAAGGCTCGCAAAAAATCCCGTCTGGCCTTCCCATCAAAGTGCCGGACATCGGAGATTTTTTGGGTTTACTGGGAAACCACAAATCGACACATTTGGTTGACGCCGTTTTGTCCGCCGGCAAGTCGTACCTTCCTGGTTTTCAGGTAATTGGTCTAAAACTTTACCTGGGGGCCGAACGGTTAATTCCCGATCTAAACCGAAGCGATCATGTTCCGTTC
>Ga0068860_100003186_pt1 | contig 16928 bp, 16 predicted proteins | sample KBSSwiS32_FD_66597 | JGI IMG/M metagenome (GOLD analysis project Ga0068860, IMG submission 66597) | Switchgrass rhizosphere microbial communities from Kellogg Biological Station, Michigan, USA - KBS Switchgrass S3-2 | ecosystem: Host-associated > Plants > Roots > Rhizosphere > Soil ... | reverse complement strand
CTCACTCCTCCCAGCGGAATCGATTCCAGGCGATCGCCCCGAAGACTGCGGCGGAGAGCAACAGGACGCCCATCGGCGCGAGCGCTCCGGAGAATCCCACCCCGCGCCAGGTCATGGCGTCGAAGCCGTCGACCGCCCAGCGGGTGGGAGTGACCAGGGTCGCCGTCTGGAGCCATTTGGGGAAGATGAAGGAGGGGACCCAGGCGCCCCCGAGCATCACCAGCAGGAGTACGGCGAGCATCGAGATGCCGCGCGCGGCCTGAGGGGTTTTGCCGAGCGAGGCGATCATCAGGCCGAACGCGGCGGCCATCAGGGCAAAGGAGATCGCGACGGCGACGAAGCCTAGGAAGCTGCCGGAGATGCGAACCCCGAAAACCAGGAAGGCGAACGTGAACATCACCGTGAAGGTGAGCAGGCCGAGGAAAGCCGCCGCGAGCGCTTTGCCTAGGAGCAGCATGCCGCGCGAGACCGGCGCGCCGCGCAGCCGCTTCCAGATCCCTTTCTGGCGTTCGAGCAGGATCGCCACGCCCAAATCGATCGCGGCGAACAGGACGAACTGCACCCCCATGCCGGCGAACGAGTGGGCGTAACCGTTGTAGCGGACTCCCTCGCCCGATGTGACCTCTTCGGCCGAGATTTCAAACGGCATCCCCAAGCCGCGCCGCGCCGTGTTCGGCGATCCGTCGGCCGCCGGTTCGCGCGAGCGGCGGTTCATGTCGAGCGCTCCGGTCAGAAGCTGGCGGAGCGATTCCTGCTCGTCCGTGGACATTCCCGGAGTGGGCGTCTCCAGATCTCGCAGTTGCTCGCCGAGCATCTTCTCTCCCGTGGAGCCGTTGAACGCCTCCGCGCTCACCGCCTCCATGGCGTGCTGGGTGAGCATGCCGCGCACCATCGCGAGCTCGCCGACGTGCGACGGATCGTGCAGCAGGCCGACGACCGGCTTCTTCGCCGTCGGGTCGAACAGGCTGCGCGCCGCGGCGTCGCCGAAGCCCTTCGGCAGGACGATCGCCACGGCGGCTTTCCCCTTCCGTACGGTCTCGCGCCCCTCTTCGAGCGTTGCCGGGCGGACCGCGAGGAGAGGGTCGCTCCCGAGCCCGGCGATCACCGCCCGGGACAGCGCCGTGCCGTCCTGGTCGATCGCGCGGATCTCGATCTTGGCGGTCTCCCGCTCCTTGTCGGCGTTGCCACCGAACAGGTAGCCGAAAAACGACGCGATCGCGATCGGCACGATGAACGTGAGCACCATGGCGCGCCGATCGTGGACGAAGATCTGCAGATCCTTGCGGATCAGGGCGAGCAGCGCGGGGAGGTTGCCGTTCTTCATGCGTCGCGGAGCCTCCGGCCGGTCATGTGAAGGAAAACGGCTTCGAGATTTCCGCGCTCGCTCGCCAGGTGACCGGGGGTGGCGCCGCGAGCCGTGAGCCAGCCGAGCACGGCGGCGGTTCCGAGCGACAGATCGGAGAGCGAGACCGTCAGCCGGCCGTTTTCGACCAGCGGCTCGGGCTCTTCGGCCACTCCGGGCAGAGCTTTGAGCTCCGCGAGCGGCAAGTCGGCCGCACCTTCGATCTCGATCCGCAGCCGGTTGCTCGCCGGGAGCTTCTTCAGCAGCTCACGCAGCGTGCCTTCGGCGATCACCTGGCCCGAATCGACGATTGCGATCCGGTCGCACAGGCGCTCGGCCTCTTCCATGTAATGGGTGGTGTAGAGAAGGGCCTTCCCCCGTCGGCGCAGCTCCTCCAGGTTGTCGAAGATCGCGTTGCGGCTCTGCGGATCGACCCCCACGGTCGGCTCGTCGAGCAGCAGAACGGCCGGATCGTGGAGCAGCGCACCCGCAAGGTTCAGCCGCCGCTTCATGCCGCCGCTCATGGTTTTCACCAGATCGCGCGCACGATCCGCCAAGCCCACCAGATCGAGCGCCGCGCCGATGGCAGATTTGAGCGCCGCGCCGCCCAGGCCGTAGAGCGCGCCGAAAAACCGGAGGTTCGCGAGCGCGGACAGTTCGTCGTAGAGCGCGATCTCCTGCGGCACCAAGCCGATCTGCCGCTTCGCCGGATCGGCGTCGCCCGAAATCGCCCGCCCGGCCACGAGGACCGTCCCCGAATCCGGCGGCAACAGGCCACAGAGCATCGAGACCGTCGTGGTCTTGCCCGCGCCGTTCGGCCCGAGCAGGCCGAAGATCTCCCCCGGCGCTAGCGCGAGAGAAACCCCGCTGACGGCTGGTCGGCCGCTATAGGACTTCGTAAGGTCGCGCGCTTCGAGGAGCGGTGCGGTCATGGTCGGATTCTTGGGGTAGACGGAGACTACTACGGAGCAGGGGTGAGCGAGTTTCGGCGCGAACCGGTCGTTTACACTTGGCGCCATGCCGACGCTCCGCCTCGCCGTCGTCCAAGCCGAGATCGCCCCCTCGCTGGCTGCGGGGCTCGAAAAGACCGCCGATCTCGCCCGTCGCGCCGCCGCTTCCGGCGCGCAGGCGATCGTCTTCCCCGAGACCTGGCTGCCCGGCTATCCCGCCTGGCTCGACGTCTGCCGCGACGTGGCGCTCTGGGATCACGAACCGGTGAAGAAAGTCTTCGCCCGCTACGCCGCCGAGAGCGTCGTGGTCCACGGCGCGAGCGGGTGGGCGCTGGGCGCGATCGCCAAAGAAGTCGAAGCCGTCCTCGTGATCGGCGTGTCGGAAAGAGTGGAGGAGGGACCCGGGCGCGGCACGCTCTACAACGCGCTGCTTACCTACAGTCCCGACGGCACGCTCCGGAACCATCACCGCAAGCTCATGCCGACCTACACGGAGAGAATGATCTGGGGACAGGGCGACGCCTCCGGCCTGCGCGCGGTCGAGACTCCGGTCGGGCGAATCGGCGGCCTGATCTGCTGGGAGCATTGGATGCCGCTCGCCCGCCAGGCGATGCACGAATCGGGAGAGGATCTCCACATCGCGGCCTGGCCGAACGTCCACGAAATGCTTCAGGTCGCGAGCCGCGGCTACGCCTTCGAAGGTCGCTGCTACGTCGCCGCCGCGGGCTCGCTGCTGCGCGCGAGGAACCTTCCGCCCGAGCTGGAGCCGTATCCGGCGAAAGTCCAAAGCCCCGAGCAATGGGTTCTCCGCGGCGGCAGCGCGATCTACGGCCCGAACGGCTTTCCCGTCGTCGAGCCGGTCTTCGATCGGGAGGAGATCCTGTTCGCCGATCTGGATCTGGGTAAGATCAAGGAAGAGAGCATGAGCCTCGACGTCACCGGCCACTACGCGCGCCCCGACCACCTGTCGTTCGAGGTGCGAAGGGGCACACGCGAGGCGGGAAAGTAGGGCGCCGGCTCCGGCCGGAGGCTTCTCCTTCGCGGCGACCGGTTCTCCTCATCCCGGCAGCCGTTTGCGGCGCGCGGCCACCGGTGCGCGGAGCCCGAGAACTGCCTCCCGGACTTCGCACACTGCAGCGCCGGTTGGGGGCTGCGATGTTCGGGTCCCGGCCACCACTCCCCTGACCGGGAGGAGTGATCCTGAGAAGCCGCGGAACGTTCCTCGGGACCCACGGAATGTTCCTGAGGTGCTCAGGAACATTCCGCTGAACCTCCGCAACGTTCCTCTGAACGCGCGGAACATTCCTCTGAGACCGCGGAGTATTCCTGGAGTTCTACGGAATATTCCGCTAAATCAGAGGAATGCTCCTGGAGCGTCCCGGAACATTCCGCTGAACGCGCGGAACACTCCTGTTGGGTAGCGGATCATTCCTCTGATCGCACGGAATGGTCCTCGGTGGCTGCGGAACACTCCGCGAAGCCAGCGGAATCTTCCTGAGCTTCTCCGGATCGTTCCTCGGATCCCTCGGAACGATCTCGAGCGTCTCCGGAGCCGTCCTCCGGCAGGGCGGATACCGTCATCCGCGCTTGCTTGGAGGGATGAAGTTGCCTGCCTTTGCGCCTCCCACCCAGGCCTTCAGCCTGGGCTAACGGAACGCGGCCCTTCAGGCCGCAACGGCACCGCGTCCGTAGGTTTGGCGGCCTGAAGGGCCGCGTGCTTTTGCCCAGCCCAGGCCATCGGCCTGGGTCCGAAATTTGAGCACCTTCGGCCCTACTCCCGTCCCACCCCCAACGCATCCGCCACCCGGTTGATGTAGTTGAACCAGGAGGCGATCAGGGTGATTTGTAGGATTCCCGTGTCGTCGAAGCCGTTCTCCCGCAGCCGGTCGTGATCGGCGGGACCGATAGCGGTCGGGTCGCGGGTGAGTTGGACGACGAAGTCGAGCATCGCGCGCTCGGCGGGGGTGACGGGGGCTTTCGTGTAGTCGTCGCGGAGGGCGGCGACCAGGGATTCGTCCAGAGTGACTCGACGCAGAAACTCTGCGTGAGATGCCATTCAGTATTGGCAGCGGTTGACGGTCGAAACCACCGTCGCAATCATTTCGTGCTGTCTTCGTTCGAGCGGCAGGTCCGGAGACATCATGGCTCCGAAGGCCGCGAAGGAGTGGAAGAGCGCGTCGGGAATCAGGCTGTGGGAGGCGACGATGCCCTGCGCTCCGGAGGAGGTTGGCTGCGCGGGCGTCGCGTACTCGATCGGGTAGAGCGATCGCTGCGCGGCCATCGCTTGCCGGAGCCGGTCGTCGGCTTCGTTTTCGGGGATCGTGCGAATCCAGGTCATGGCAGGGCTCCTCGGATCGTCGTTCTCGGCCGATCTTAGCCGACCGCGAAGAGGGGTAACATTCCTGACGATTCCTAGAGGAGGTTACGCCCTGCAACGCGCCAGCCTGGAGGTGCGAAAAACCGACACGAAGCGCCCGGAGCGCGAGGCAGAGGTTGTGCATGCCGAGGCGGCCTCGCGCGGCCTGGGGTTCGACTCCGAGCGGTCCGCGGCGCAGAGCCTCGCGAGCGCGATTCGGTTCGGACATCGCTTCGAGAATCTGGCGCCATCGCCTTCGCCGATTCCGGGTGCTCCGATCCAGCGGATCTCCAACTGGCGCCGCAGGCTGTACGGAGGTCTTGCTACGGTGGGCGGCGCGGCGGCCGCGGTCGGCGGAGTGGCTCTCGGGGCGACCGCTGCGGCGGCGGGAACGTTGACCGCCGGCCCCGCACTGCTCGCGGGCGGCCTTGTGGCGGGGGGAGCGATCGCGGCATACCATGGGGTTCAGGCGCTCCGGCGCCCGCGCCCCGCCGCGCACAATCCGGTGAACCTGCCGGCGACGGAGATCAGGGACCGTCAGGACAAACCTGACCGGCTCAAGGGAACGTACCGGCAGGGAGGGCAAGAGCATCCTCTCTCCGCGCACCACAAACTGCCGTTCAACAGCATCCGGAACACCGCGAACCTGGCGATTTCGGGCAGCGCGCTAACCGGCACAGGTCCGGAAGCCCGCGAGTCGCTGGAAGCTTGGACTCGGCGTGATCACGAGGGATCTATCGGCCCGGCCGGGGTCGAATGGACCGACCACAATATCTTCTTAGGTCCGGCGCCCGAGGCGCGCGCGCACGATCCCGGCGGGGAGGGGGTGGACACCCACTTCACGCAGAGCGGCACGGTCACTCCGAGGAGCGAGCTGGCGCTCGACGTGGCGCATGCGGGGGGCATCCACCGGCTGGACCCCGAGGAGCTGCGGCGACGGCTGGAGGCCCTGCCGAGCCGCCATCATTCGGATTACGATCCGGCCGAATGGCGCAATACGCCCGAGGGGCTGCGCCAAAGGGGCGAGCCGGCCGACTGGCACACGCGAAGCCTGGCGGACAAGCGGTCCTACGCTCGTGCCCGGCGTGCGGCGAAGAATGCGGAGATCGAGGCGGCGAGAAACCGGCCGAAGCGAAACAAGAAGAAGAGGAATTAGCGGCCGCGGCCGCGATCAGGTCCGGCCGGTCGGCCCCAGACCAACCATCGCCAGCAGCTTGAGCGCGTTCGTGGTGGGGGCCACCCCTTCCCGCAGGTGGTAGTCGAACGTCATCGCGGTTTCGCCGTCGCGATCTTCGAAGCTCTCGCGGAAGTGGACGGTGTGCGCGACTTCGGCCAGCTCGGGCAGCTCGGCGAGCGCCAGGTCGTGGGTCGAGATCGCACCGATCGCTCCCGCGGCGAGCAGGCGGAGCAGGATCTCGCGCACCGCGATCTGCCGCTCGGCGCTGTTGGTGCCGCGAAGGATCTCGTCGAGCAGATAGAGGAGGGTGCGCCCCTCTCGGCGCGCGGCCTCGGCCTGGTCGACGATGCTCCGGATCCGTTGCAGCTCGGCCAAGAAGAACGAGACGCCGGAGGCGAGCGAATCTTCGACCAGGATGCTGGTGCCGAGCGTCACGGGCGGCAGGATCAGAGAGCGCGCCGCGACCGGACCGCCCGCTTGGGCGAGGACGACGTTCACCCCGATCGAGCGGAGCAGCGTGCTCTTGCCCGACATGTTCGAACCGGTCACGAGCAGGAAGGTTCCCGGCGGGCCGACTTCGACGTCATTACCTACGCGCTCGGCGTCCGAAAGAAGAGGATGGCCGAGATCGACCGCCCGCAAGGTCTGGATTTTCGCCGTTTCGCCGGCCGTCTCGTTCGCTTCAAGGATCTCGGGAAACGTCCACTCCGGCTGATCGTGCGCGAGCGTGCCGAGCGCGGCGAGCGTTTCGATTTCGCCGAGGGCGGCGAGCCAGCCGCGCGCGCGGCGGCCGGCGCTCACCTGCCAACGCTCCAGACGTTCGAGCGCGTGGAAATCCCACAGGAGCAGGCTCTGGAGCACGAAATGAGTGGGCGCCGAAAGGCGCACGTCGGCGAGCGCCAACCGGCGGCGGAGCAGATCGATCTGACCGTAAGCGGAGACCCCTTCGGCGGTCGTCGCTTCGATCAAGGCGGCGAGCTTGGGCGACGTGGAGCGCCGCCCTTCGAGCAGCCGGAAGAGCGCGGCGTAGCTGACGAAATCGCGTTCCCGGGCGGCGACCCGATCGAACCCGTGGTGGAACGGCTTGGCGACCGCGAACGACAATGCGAAGTTCGCGAGCGGCAGGATCGACCAGAGTGCAAACGGCACCAGGCCGCCGAACACGAACCCGAGCAGAACGACCGTCACGACCGCGGACGCCCGGGCTATATAGAGAAGAAAGGGGCGCCGGAGCAGCCAAGGCTCGCCCTCCGCCCAGGCGAGGAAGGGCTCGATGTCGGGGTTCGCCTCGTCCATCGTCCGCGCTTCCAGCTCCAACGACTGGCGCAGCTCGATCTCGGGCGCCAGCTCGCGCACCGCCGCCTGGCGGTTGCGGATCTCGGGCGACGCCGCGGGGGCCGAGAGCCAGGCGACGAGCGTCTTCCGTCCCGGGGGGGTGCGCGCGATGCCGAGCAGCTGGCCGAGCGAGGCGCGGCCGAACAGGCCGAGATCGCGCGCGAGCGGCGACTCGGTCGCCGGCAGGTTGGGCAGCGGCAAGGCGTGCCAATCGCGCGCAAACCGCGCGAGCCCCTCCTCTTGCATCTTCACCAGCTTGCCCCGCCGTTTCTCTTCGCGGATCACCTTCTCGTGGTTCCCCAGCAGGCCGAGGAAGACGGCGAGGGCGGCGACCGCGCCGCCGATCGGCATTCCGAGCGTCGACGGCTCCGAGGCTTTGACCACGACCGCGATCAAACAGCCGACGAACGCCAAGGCCGCGATCAGACGGGCGATCGAGAAGCGGAGCGAGCGGCGCGCGAACGCCTTCTCCTCGGCGCGAAAGCGATCTCGGCGGGCGGCGTAAAGGGCGATGAGGGGAGAAGGGGAGGGTTGGGGCTCGGGGACGCTCACCCTCGGATGGTAACGGTTTTGGGCAACCCGGATAAGATCGCGCGCCATGCTCTTCGCCCTGCTCGCCCTGCAAGTCGCCGTTGCCGAACCCCAGCCGGCCCCCGCGCAACCCGCTGAAAAGGTAGGGGTTTCTTTTGCCCCGCAGCGACTGGCCGCTGCCGAAGGCGCCCGAAGGAGCGAGGAGGCAAACGAAACTCCTACCCCTCCGGAGATCGTTTGCCCCTGTCCGCCGCGGTCGGTGGGCGCCGCTCCGGATGCCCCCCTCGCCATGGTGAAGGATGCCGTGGGATTGCCGGTTCTGGTCGCGTGCGGCGATCTCTCCGAACGCCTGACGCCCGACCGGGTGCGGGCCGAGGAGGTCGCGGTCTACGCCTGCGGCACTCCCGAGCCGATCCTGTCGCTCAGCCCGCTTGAGGCCGCCGAGGTCCATGAGGTGACCGGCGGGCTGGAAGTCTTCGAGCTCGCGAGCTGGCCGTTCGGCAAGGGGGGAGAGTGGATCGACGTGCCGGTCTGGAAAGACGCCGTCGCGGTCTTTCCCGACCTGGGGCCGCGCGTCGAGCGCACTTTTGCGTTCGTTCCGCCGCGTCTCTCCGCCGAGGAGATCCGCGCCGCGATCGCCGCCTACGCGAGTTGGCTGCGCAAGCCGGATGCCGTCGAAGATCCGGAGGCGATGGCCGGACGGGTCCTGGCCGCGGCGCTCGCGGGCAACGCCGAGGCGCGTCACGCGCTCGCCAGCTGGAACGCCGAGTCCCGGGTCGACGACGGCCTCGCGGAGATCTGGACCGACGCCTCGCAGCTCTATCAGGAGTACGCCACGGCGACGGGGAGGGTGCCGGTGATGGAGGAGAAAGGGAAGAAGTAGCGGGAGGCGCGTGTTCCGGGGGGCGTACAGGGAGCCATGTTCAACCCAGGCCGTTGGCCTGGGCTGAGGTAACACGGCCCTTCAGGCCGTAAAAGCACGTAGCCACCGGGGCTTGTTTGGCGGCCTGAAGGGCCGCGTCCCGTTAGCCCAGGCCAACGGCCTGGGTCTAGGGGGTACCGCAACCCGCCGGATCGGGATACCGTACAGACAGCCATGAATTTCAACTTCCTCATCACTCCCCTATCCTTCGCCTTCGCTCTCGGCGTCATCGTCTTCGTCCATGAGGCCGGCCATTTGCTGGTCGCCAAGGCGTTCGGCGTCCGGGTGCTCACTTTCTCGCTCGGGTTCGGCAAGCGCATTTGGGGCTTCCGCAAGGGCGAGACCGATTACCGCCTCTCCCTGGTGCCGCTCGGCGGCTACGTCCGGCTCGGCGGCGAAAACCCCGACGAGGTCACCGACGATCCGCGCGAGTTCTTGAACAAGCCGCGCTGGCAGCGCATCTTGGTCTACCTGGCCGGCCCGGTGATGAACATCGTCCTGGCGATCCTGCTGTTCGCCGGCCTGTTCATGGCCGGGATCGAGGTGCCGAACCTCTCCGTCATCCCGTCCGAGGTGGGCGCGGTGATGAAGGGCTCCTCGGCCGAGCAGGCGGGTCTGCAGCGGGGCGACGTGATCCTGGCGATCAACGGCAAGCCGTCCCAGACCTGGGAGGACGCGAGCTTCGCGCTCGCCACCTCGCCGAACCGTCCGGTGGCGTTGCACGTGCAGCGCGGCTCGAAGGTTTTCGACGCGACCGTGACGCCGAAGCTCGATCCGCACTACCAGATCGGCGACACCGCGGGCATCGCGCCGAAAGTCCGGCCGCAGCTGATCAAGATCGTCGAGAAGACCCCGGCCGCCGCGGCGGGATTCGAGCTGGGCGACGAGATCTGGGCGGTCGACGGCCTCGCGATCGCGGATTCCTCGGCGTTCGTCGCCTACATCGAAGGCAAGGCGGGGAAGAAGGTCGACATCGAAGTCCGTCGCGGCTCGTCGCGCCGCACGATTTCGGTGACGCCGAGAAACGAGAGCGGCAAAGGCAAGATCGGCGTCGGCCTCGGTTTCTTCCAGCGCTACCCGCCGGGCGAGGCGCTGCGCGCCAGCGTGATCTTCAACTGGCGAATCTGCACCCAGACGTTCGACGTGCTGGGCAAGCTCGTCTCGCGCAGAGTGCCGCCGGGGGGAGTGTTCGCCGGGCCGATCGAGATCGCCCAGCAGGCGGGCGCCGCGGCGCGGGTCGGCTTCAAGTACCTGCTCTACCTGATGGGTTTCATCAGCATCTCGATCGCGCTTCTGAACCTGATGCCGATTCCGATCCTCGACGGCGGCCAGATCACCATCCTGCTGTTCGAGAGCGTGATCCGGCGCGACTTGTCGACCCGCTTCAAGGAGATCGTGATCCAGGTCGGGTTCGTGATGGTGCTGCTGCTGATGGCGATGGTGATCTGGCTCGACATCAAGAAGCTCCTGCCGCCGGGCTTGATCCCCGGCTCATAAGAGACCTGTGCTCGGACCCGAGATCGGCGAAACCGCCCCGAACTTCGACCTCTCTTCGACCGAGGGGGCGCTCCTCATGTTGCGCGACGAGTGCGTCCATTCCGCCCTCGTCGTCTACTTCCGCGCGGCGCTCGACGAGCGGACGAAGCTCGATCTTGCGGCGCTCGGCCGAGCGCAGGACGCTCTCGGCCGGCTCCGCGCCCGCCCGCTCGCGATCTCGAAGGCTCCGATGCCGCAGCTGCTCGCGGCGCAGCGAGAGCTTGGGCTGCTCTTCCCCCTGCTCCACGACGATCGCGCGTTCCTGCCGGCGTATGGCGTCGAAGCCGAGCCGGGGGCCGAGCCCGCGCTGTTTCTGATCGACCGCGGGCAGAACGTGCTCTGGAAGGCGAACCCCGCGGGATCGGTCGAAGCCGCGCTGCCCGCGCTGCTCGCGACGCTCAAGTCGTTGCCCTCGACGAAGGCGAGCTTCCCGCGCAAGGTGATCAACCGGGTGGTCGAGCGCTGGGTGGGGCGCTAGCCCTCCTCGGTTCGCCCGTGGCGCAGGACGCGCACGGGCTCGACGGTCACCAGCTCTCCCGGGGCCATCTCCGCGAGGATCGCTTCGAGCCGGGGGAGGTTCTCCTCCGACTCGATGATCTCGACCACCACGGGCAGATCCTCGGAGAGGCGAAGCAGGTGGGTCGTGTGCAGGATGCTCCGGGCGCCGAAACCGCCGACGCCGTGAAACACCGTGGCGCCCGAAAAGCCCTCGCGGCGCAGCCGCTCGACCAGGGCGACCGGCAGCGGTTGGTGGTGCCAGCGGTCGTTTTCGCCCAGGTAGAGCCGAATCCGGATGGCGGGGCCTTCGAGGATGCGCATGAGAGATCCTTCGCCTTTCTAGCTCGCCGTGAGCCAGCGGCCGAGAGAAAAGCCGAGCAGGCCGGCCGCCAGGCAGCCGAGAACCGTGGCGCCGAGGTTCGCGAAGGCGATCAGCCAGGCGCCCTCCTGGAGCGAGCGGAGCGTCTCGTAGTTGAACGTCGAATAGGTGGTAAAACCGCCCATCACGCCGGTCGTGAGCGCCAGGCGAAGCGTGGGCGAAAAGAGCGTCGAGCCGAGGGCCACCTGCATCAGCAGGCCGAGCAGGAACGAGCCGATCGCGTTGACCGCAAGCGTGCCCCAGGGAAAGCCCGGACCGGCGGCGCGCAAGATCCATCCCGATAGCAGGTAGCGGGCCGCGGTTCCCACCGCGCCGCCGAGCGAGATCCACAGCAGGCGCACCATGGCGGCGAGTATATCGGCCGTGGGCCATGGCTCATCGGCGTGGTCGCCTTGCGGGCGGGGCTCAAAACTCGCCCTTCGGGCTCAAACAGTTTCGCCCCGTCCTCAGGCAACCACGCCGATGAGCCACGGTACACGGCCGGGAAGAGACGGTCCGCTCGGAGTGTTATCTTGACCTTCGGTCCAGGGACCGATTTTCCGGAGATTCGATTGAGCGACGAAACCACGCCGGCGCCTTCTCCCCTTACACGCTCGCCGCGCACCGGCCTCTATGGCGGGCAGGTCTCGTCCCGCCGCGCGAAAGCCGCCGCGGTCGGCGCGACGCAGGAGAAAAAGGCCAAGAAGCCCCCCTCGCTCAAACTGGCGTTGCGCGATGCCGCCGCATTGGTCAAGGCGCGCAAAGGTCGCCTCGCGCTCGGCATCCTGCTCATGCTGATCAGCCGCCTGGCCGGCCTGGTGCTGCCCGGCACGACCAAATTTCTGCTCGACGACGTGATCGGCAAGAGCAACCGGGCGCTGTTGCTGCCGCTGGTCCTCACCGCGATCGTCGCGACGATCATTCAGGCGACGACCTCCTTTTCGCTCTCCCAGCTGCTCGGCAAGGCGGCCCAGCGCTCGATCACGGACATGCGCCGGCGGATTCAACGCCACGTCGGGCGCCTGACCGTCGCCTACTACGATCAGACGAAATCGGGCGCGCTGCTCTCGCGCGTGATGAACGACGCCGAGGGGCTGCGCAACCTGGTCGGCAGCGGTCTGGTCGACCTGATCGGCGGGATGGTCACGGCGACGTTCGCGCTCGCCATCCTGCTCGCCTTGAACGCGCGGTTGACAGTTCTCGTGCTCGGCGTCCTGTCGCTGTTCGCGGTGGTCATGTTCATGGCGTTTTCAACCCTTCGCCCTCTGTTTCGCGAACGGTCGAAGATCAACGCCGAGGTCTCCGGGAGGCTCTCCGAGACCCTCTCCGGCGCGCGCGTGGTGAAGGCCTACGGCGCCGAGCGGCGCGAGGCGCTGGTGTTCGCCAAAGGCGTGCACCTGTTGTTCCGCAACGTCGCCAAGACGATCACGGGAATGTCCGCGATCGGCACGGTGTCGACCCTGCTGGTCGGTCTCGCGAGCGTGATGATCATGTGGATCGGCGGCGGCGACGTGCTCTCAGGAAGGATGACCGTCGGCTCGTTCTTCTCGTTCACCCTCTATCTCGGCCTGCTGGTCGGTCCGATAGCGCAGATCGTTTCGATCGGCAGCCAGCTCACGGAGGCGTTCGCGGGCCTCGAACGGATTCGCGAGATCCTGGGCGAGAAGCGCGAGGACGAAGGGGACGAACGACGCCGGCCGCTGGGGCTGGTGGAGGGACGGGTCGAGTTCCAGCACGTCGGCTTCGAGTACAAACAGGACGCGCCGGTGCTGCACGACATCTCGTTCGTCGCCGAGCCGGGAACTTCGACCGCCCTGGTCGGCCATTCGGGCTCGGGCAAGAGCACGATGATCGGCCTGGTCGCGGCGTTCCACAAACCGACCGAAGGGAAGATCCTGGTCGACGGCCGCGACCTCGGCGAGATCCGCCTCGCCGACTACCGCTCGCAGCTCGGCGTCGTGTTCCAGGACAATTTCCTGTTCGACGGCACGGTGCTCGAAAACATCGCCTACGCCCGGCCGGACGCGCCGAAGGAAGAGATCCTGCGCGCCGGGCAGATAGCGCACTGCGAGGAATTCGTCGCCCGCCTGCCCGACGGCTGGGCGACGGTGGTGGGAGAGCGCGGGATCAAACTCTCGGGCGGCGAGCGCCAACGGGTGGCGATCGCCCGCGCGATCCTCGCCGATCCGCGCATCCTGATCCTCGACGAGGCGACCTCCTCGCTCGACAGCGAGAGCGAGTTTCTGATCCAACAGGGCCTGGCCGAGCTGATGCGCGGCCGGACCACGTTCGTGATCGCCCACCGCCTGTCGACCATCCGCCGCGCCGACACGATCCTCGTTCTCGAAGCCGGGCGGATCATCGAGCGCGGCAAGCACCAGGAGCTATTGGAGCTGGGGGGCCGCTACCACGCGCTCTACACCCGCCAGTACGACCTGGAGGCGAACCTGTTCCGCAATCCCGGCGAGACGGAAGAGAAAGAGGCCGAGGAGCCGAAACCGGAGCTGGTGGGGGCGGGCCGCGTGTCGTTGTCGATGCGGACGGATTGACCCCTACGGCCGGCCCCGAGAGCACGTCCCCGGCGTTAGCCCAGGCCGTTAGCCTGGGCTAACGTGACACGGCCCTTCAGGCCGTAAAAGACGCGCTGCGCCGAGGTTTTGTTTTGGCGGCCCGAAGGGTCGCGTTCTCGTTAGCCCAGGGCATCGCCCTGGGTAGGCATGAGGAGCCCGGATTACTCCCTCCCCTACGGCCGGCCCCAAAGCTTCTTTTCGTCCTTCGGCGGCGCCGCCTTCCTCCGGCCGCCTCGGGCCTGAACCTCCGCGACCTCGGCGAGGGTGGGGGCGAGGGCGGCGCGCTGGATCTCCACGAGCTGGCCGATGCCGCCGAGAGCGAGGTCGACCAGGCGGTCCATTTCGTCGCGGCGGAACGCCCGCTTTTCTCCCGTGCCTTGGATTTCGACCAATTGGCCCTCGGCCGTCGCGACCACGTTCATGTCCACCTCGGCGGCCTGATCCTCGATGTATTCGAGATCGAGCAGCGGCACGCCGTCCAGGATGCCGACCGAGACCGCGGCGAGCGGCGAGATCAGCGGCCAGCCCGCGATGTCGCCGGTGAGGTACAAGCGGGCGCAGGCCAGGGCGAGGGCCACATAGGCGCCGGTGATCGCCGCGGTGCGCGTCCCGCCGTCGGCCTGGAGCACGTCGCAATCGATCGTGATCGTCCGGTCGGGCATCGCGGTGGTATCCACCACGGCGCGCAGGCTGCGCCCGATCAGGCGTTGGATTTCGGAGGTCCGGCCGCTCGGCCGCCCTTTGTCGACCTCGCGGCCGGAGCGGGTGTGGGTGGCGCGCGGCAGCATCGAATACTCGGCGGTCACCCAGCCGCGGCCGGAGTCGCGAAGAAAGGAGGGCACGCGGTTTTCGACACTCGCGGCGACCAGCACCCGAGTATCGCCCACCTCGATCAGCGCCGAGCCCTCGGCGAATTTTTGCGCGCCCAGCTGGATATTCACGGGCCGCAGCGCGTTCGGCGCGCGGCCGTTGGGTCGAAGGATCGGAGTTTCGCTCATCGGCCGATTGTAGCGGCTGGCAGCGGCTGACGCCGCGGTCCGTCAGAACTTCCCTCCGCCAAGGGAATATGATGGAAGGAGTCGGGTCGCACCGACCCGGGAGGGATCCAACATGACCAAGAGTCCTAGGCCTTTCCTTTTTGCGCTCGCCGTCCTCGCGGCGGCCACGCTTTCGATCGCCGCGGCGCCCAAGCCGAAGGCGGACGACCTCAAGTTCACCGATGTGCATGCCCAGACGGTCGAATTCATCGGCTATTACAAGTCGATCCAGTTGACCTCCGAGCAGGAGGCGATCAAGCGCGAGGCGCTCACTCAGCTGCCGGCGCCCTGCTGCAGCGAGAACACGGCTTACACCTGCTGCTGTCCGTGCAACATGGCGAAGAGCACCTGGGGTCTCTCCGCTTATCTGATCACCCAGAAGGGGTACGACGCCGCGCGCCTGAAGACCAAGGTCGCGGAGTGGCACAAGTTCATCAACCCGGCGGGCTTTTCGGGCAACGTCTGCTCGACCGGCGGCTGCGGCCGGTCGTTCGCCAAGAACGGCTGCGGCGGGATGGGCGCGACCGTGACCCCCTGAGGAGATCTTCGGTCGTGGCTTGAGGCGAGCACCGCAGCGACTGGCCGCTGCCGAAGGCGCCCGAAGGAGCGAGGACGCTCGCCTCACGCCACGACCGGGCGCCGGGGCGGTATCATCGGCCGATGGCCTGGTATCGCGAATGGTTCGGGGATGAGTATCTGGAGCTGTACGCGAACCGTGACGAGAGCGAGGCCGAGGGACACGTCGATTTCGTCGAAAAGGCACTCGGCGGTGCGCCGGGGCAATCCCAGCCGCGGGCCGTGCTCGATCTCGCCTGCGGCGCCGGGCGGCATACCGCGGCTCTCCGGCGGCGTGGGTACCGGGCGCTCGGAGTGGACCTTTCGGTCCTCCTGTTGATCCGCGGCCAGGTGCCGTGCGTCGCGGGCGACATGCGCTCATTGCCGTTTGCCGACGGCAGCTTCGATTGGGTGCTCAATTTTTTCACCTCGTTCGGCTACTTCGAAAGCGAGCGTGAGAACTTCCTGGTCTTGGGCGAGATCGGCCGGCTGCTTCAGCCCCAAGGCCGTTTTCTGATCGATTTGATGAACCCCCATTTCGCGCTCGCGAACTTGAACCCGCGGGAAGTCCAGAACGTAGAAGGACGGCGGGTCGAGATCGACCGCTGGTACGACGCCGCGAGCCAGCGGTTGAACAAGCGGATCCGCGTCGTGCCCGCAGCCGGATCCGCGCGGAATTATCTGGAGAGCGTTCGGGCTTACCAGCCGGAAGAGGTGACCGCCGGCCTCCGTTGGGTGGGTCTTGCGCTCGATGATCTTTACGGCAGTTTTCGAGGGGAACCTTACGATCGTGACAGCGAACGCCTCATTCTCGTCGGGCACAAGCCCGTTTGACCTTTTGACTCCCGAGCCCGAGTCTTCCGGAACGCTCGCGCCGCTCGACCTTGCGGCGCACGGTCTGCTGCCGCCGATTCCCGCGGCGTTCCTGGCCGGACGGGAGCTCGATCTGCTGGCACCGCTTCGCTTCGCGCATCCGGATGCGCCGCCCCCGTTGCCTCAAGGGCAGGCTCCGGATCGAGCTGGGCTGGCCGCGGCGATGGCGGTGGCCAACCGCGCCTATGGCCACCCGGCGGCGGACGCCCTGGCCGCCAAACTGGCCGATCCGCGCACTCGGGTGGTCGCGACCGGCCAGCAGCCCGGCCTGCTCGGGGGGCCGCTCTACGCCCTGTCGAAGATGGTTGCCGCCTCGCGCTGGGCGGCGAAGCTCGAAGCGGCGGGGGAGCCCGCGGTCGCCGTCTTCTGGGTCGCGACCGAAGATCACGATTGGGCGGAGGTGGCGCAGACGACGCTGCTTTCCCAAGGCGGCCTTCGCCGGTTCGATCTCGGACCCGATCCGGAGCCGCTCGCCCCGCTCGGGACCCGCACCCTCGGGCCGGAGATGGCCCGCGTCCACGCGGAGATTGCCGAGGCGTTCCCAGGACCGACGTTTGCAACTTGGCGCGAGACCCTCGCCCGTTGGTATCGGCCGGACGCCCGCTTCGGCGAGGCGTTCTGCCGTCTGATGGCGCATCTGCTAGGGAGCCGATGTCCGCTGCTGCTCGATGCGATGCTGCCCGAGCTGAAAACCGCCGAGCGGCCGCACCTGCGCCGGCTGGTCGAAGGGCGGGTGGCGCTCGAAGCCGCCTACGCGGCCCAAGACGCCGAGATCGAGCGCCGCGGCCTGCCGCTCCAGGTGGCGCCGCAGCGGGGGCTCTCCCCCTTGTTTCTCTATGCCCGGGGTGAGCGGCGGCGGATCGAGTGGCGCGGCGCGGATCGGTACGC
>Ga0068860_100003185_pt1 | contig 16931 bp, 19 predicted proteins | sample KBSSwiS32_FD_66597 | JGI IMG/M metagenome (GOLD analysis project Ga0068860, IMG submission 66597) | Switchgrass rhizosphere microbial communities from Kellogg Biological Station, Michigan, USA - KBS Switchgrass S3-2 | ecosystem: Host-associated > Plants > Roots > Rhizosphere > Soil ... | reverse complement strand
GGCTCGGGGGACATGGAGCGGAGCAGGGCGCCCCCGGCCCAATGCCGCGTGAACAAAGAACAGGACACAAGCAATGTTCACCAAGCTCCTGATCGCGAACCGCGGCGAGATCGCGTGCCGCGTCATCAAGACCGCGCGCAATATGGGCATCACGACGGTCGCCGTGTACAGCGACGCCGATGCCGGTGCGCGTCACGTGCGCATGGCCGACGAAGCGGTGCGCATCGGTCCGGCGCCGGCTCGCGAGTCGTACCTGCGTGGCGATGCGATCGTCGCGGCGACGAAGGCGACCGGTGCGCAGGCGATTCATCCCGGCTACGGCTTTCTCTCGGAGAACGAGGACTTCGCGGCGCAGTGCGCTGCGGCGGGCATCGTCTTCGTCGGTCCTCCGGTCGAAGCGATCCGCGCCATGGGGTCGAAGTCGGAGGCGAAGAAGCTAATGGAGAAGGCGGGCGTTCCGCTCACTCCCGGCTACCACGGCGACGCGCAGGACGAGGCGCTGCTTGCGCGCGAGGCGGCGCGGATCGGCTTTCCGGTCCTGATCAAGGCGAGCGCGGGCGGCGGCGGCAAGGGCATGCGCCGCGTCGACCGCGGCGAGGACTTCGCCGCCGCGCTCGCGTCGTGCAAGCGCGAAGCGAAGAGCGCGTTCGGCGACGACCACGTCCTCGTCGAGCAGTACGTGCTGCGGCCTCGGCACATCGAGATCCAGGTCTTCGCCGACACGCACGGCCGGTGCGTGTTCCTGTTCGAGCGCGACTGCTCGGTGCAGCGGCGGCATCAGAAGGTGCTCGAGGAAGCGCCGGCGCCGGGGATGACCGCCGAGCGCCGCGCCGCGATGGGCCGGGCCGCGGTCGACGCTGCGCGCGCGGTCGGCTACGTCGGCGCCGGCACGGTCGAGTTCATCGCCCATCCCGACGGCCGCTTCTACTTCATGGAGATGAACACCCGGCTGCAGGTCGAGCACCCGGTGACCGAGATGATCACCGGCGTCGACCTCGTCGAGTGGCAGCTGCGGGTCGCCGCCGGAGAGCCGCTGCCCAAGGCGCAGGACGAGCTCGCAATCGAAGGCCACGCGCTCGAGGCGCGCATCTACGCGGAGGATCCCGATCGCGGCTTCCTGCCGTCGACCGGCCGGCTCGTCCACCTCGCGCCGCCGCCCGAGAGCGCCAGCGTGCGCGTCGACACCGGCGTCGAGGAGGGCGACGCGATCACGCCGTTCTACGACCCGATGATCGCCAAGCTGATCGTCCACGGCGCCGACCGCGCCGCTGCGCTCGCGCGCATGCGCGAGGCGCTCGCGCGCTACCGCATCGTCGGCGTCGCCAACAACGTCGAGTTCCTCGCCCGTCTCGTCGCGACGCCGGCGTTCGCGAACGCCGATCTCGACACCGCGCTGATCGAGCGCGAGCACGAACGGCTCTTTCCGCCGGCGTCGCCGCCGCCCGACGACGTCTGGCTCGTTGCCGCGCTCGCCGAGGTCGAGCGCGACGCCGACGCGGCGCGCCGCGCTGCCGCTGGCGCGCGCGATCCGGCATCGCCGTGGCGCGCGCTCGACGGCTGGCGGCTCAACGGCAGCGCGCTGCGCCGCCTCGGCTTTCGCCACGGCGAGACGATGCGCGAGGTCGACGCCGCCGCGCTGCCCGACGGCGCCTGGCAGCTGGCGCTCGACGACACGACGACGACCGCGAGCGCGCGCGCCTCGGCCGGCGGCGCGCTGGCAGCGACGCTCGGCGAGCGGCGCTTCCCGGCCGCGGTCGTCCCCCAGGGCGAGCGCCGCCACGTCTTCGTGGCGGGCCGCGCCCATGCGCTGACGCTCGTCGACCTGTTCGGCGTCAGCGGCGCCGAGCACGACGAGGAAGGCGTCGGCCTCGTCGCGCCGATGCCGGGCAAGGTGATCGCGCTCGTCGCCCAGCCGGGCGCTGCGGTCGAGAAGGGCGCGCCGCTCCTCGTCCTCGAGGCGATGAAGATGGAGCACACGATCAGCGCGCCGCGCGCCGGCACCGTCAAGGCGTTCCGGGTCGACGCCGGCGAGCAGGTCGCCGAAGGCGCCGAGCTGGTCGACTTCGAGTGACACCAGTCGCAGCTTGCGACAGGGTATTGACTTGAGACAAAATCTCACTATGATCACTTCCGTCGCAACATTGTCGGGAAGGGATCGCGCCATGGCCATCACCCGCAGCGAGATGGACCGCCGCATCGACGAGCATTTCGCGTTCGAGGCGAACGACGACGTCGCCGGCGTGCTCGCGACGCTCGCACCGGGCGCCGAGCACGACATCGTCGGCTGGCCGGGCGGGCCGACGCGGGGCCGGGCCGCGGCGCGGCCGTTCTACGACGCGCTCTTCGCCGACCTCGCCGACGGCGAAGTGAAGACGCTCAGGCGGCTCTACGGCGACGACTTCCTCGTCGACGAGTCGCTCTGGCGTGGCAGGGCACCGGGGCGGCCGTTCGGACTCGACGGGCGCGGCCGGCCGCTCGAGTTCCGCCTGCTGCACGTCGTCGAGTTCGACGCCGGCGGGATGATCGGGCGCGAGAACGTCTGGGTCGACCTCGCCGCGATCGCGCGCCAGCTGCCGCAGGACTGAGATGGCCGCCGTCGAGGCCGGCGAACGGCCGAACCAGAAGCGGCGCACCCGCAAGGACCTGCTTCAGGCGGCGGAGCGGCTCATGCAGCAGGGCCGGCGGCCGAGCCTCGAGGAGGTCGCCGAGGAGGCGCTCGTCTCGCGCGCGACCGCGTACCGCTACTTCCCGGGGGTCGAGCCGCTGCTCGTCGAAGCCGCGCTCGACACCGCGGCGCCGGAGCCGCGCGAGGCGCTGCGCGGCGCGCCCGCCGACGATCCGGTCGCCCGCGTCCAGCGCGTCGACGCCGCGCTGCACGACATGATCGTCGCCCACGAGCCGCAGCTGCGGCTGATGCTCGTGCACTCGCTGCAGCGCAGCCTCGCGCGCGACACCGATCCGAAGCTGCCGCCGCGGCAGAACCGGCGCACGCCGCTGATCGAGGCCGCACTCGCGCCCGCGCGCGACCGCTTCCGGCCGGCCGAGCTGAAGCTGCTGAGCCGGGCGCTCGCGCTCGTCGTCGGCACCGAGGCGATGGTCGTCTGCAAGGACGTGCTGCAGCTCGACGATGCCGAGAGCCGCAAGGTCAAGCGCTGGGCCGTCAGGGCGCTCGTCGAGGCGGCCATGAAACCCGCGTGAACCACGTTCGCTTCCCACTTCCAGCCGAAAGGAACTGTCATGACCCGACACGCCGTCGTTCCCGCCCTCCTCGCCCTCGTCGCGGCAATCGCCGCGGCGCCGATCGCACATGCCGCCGACGCCGCGGTGAAGCGCGGCGAGTACCTGGTCACCACCGGCGGGTGCGGCGACTGCCACACGCCGATGAAGATGGGCGCCAACGGACCCGAGCCCGACGCCAGCCGCCTGCTGTCGGGCCATCCCGAGGCGCTCGCCATGCCGCCGGTTCCGAGGCTGCCGGCCGGACCGTGGCTCACGGTCGTGTCGGCGACGAACACCGCCTGGGCCGGGCCGTGGGGAGTGAGCTTCACCGCGAACATCACGTCCGACGGCGAGACCGGCATCGGCCGCTGGACCGCGAAACAGTTCGTCGACACGATGCGCACGGGCCGCCATCTCGGCGTCGGTCGACCGGTGCTGCCGCCGATGCCGATCCCTGCGTACCGTCATTTCAACGACGCCGACCTGGCGGCGATCTTCGCCTACCTGCAGACCGTCCCGGCGGTGCGCAACCGCGTGCCGCAGCCGCTGCCGCCGGGCGACGCGACCGCTGCCGCGGCGAAGAAGTGAGGCGCGCGGGCGCGGTCAGCCACGCGGCTCTTCCCAGTCGAAGCGCCAGATCGCGATCGCGGTGAAGAGCGCAGCGAAGGCCAGCAGGACGACGACCGGGCCGACCGCGGCGTCGATGCCGAGGCCGCGCCAGGTCATCGCGTCGAGGCCGTCGACCGCCCAGCGCGTCGGCACGGCGAGCGACGCGGTCTGCAGCCACTGCGGGAAGACGAATGACGGCACCCAGGCGCCGCCGAGCATGACCATGACAAGCGTCGCGAAGATCGCCAGGCCGCGGGTCGCCTCGGGCGTCTTGCCGATGGCGGCGATGAGCAGCCCGAAGCTCGACGTCAGCAGCGCGAACGCGATCGCGATCGCGACGAAGCCGACCGCGCTGCCGTCGATGCGGACGTGGAAGATCGCGATCGCCGCCGCGTAGATGATCGCGAGCAGGACGACCGCGGTGATGGCGCCGCTCGCGATGTGGCTGCCGAGCAGCAGCGTGCGCGACAGCGGCGCCGCGCGCAGCCGTTTCCACAGGCCCATGCGGCGCGCGAGCAGGACGCCGACGCCGACCTCGATCCCCATGAAGAGGATGAACTGCACGCCCATCCCGGCGAAGGCGTGCGCGTAGCCGTTGTACGGCCGGTCGGCGGCAGTCGAAGCGACGTCGTCGGTCGTGAACGGCAGGCCGAACGCCGCAGCGCCCGGGCCGCCGATGGTGTCGCCGAGCGCCTTCATGACGTGCTGCGCGAGCAGCCCGCGGACGAGCGCGAGGGCGGTCGCCTGCGACGGGTCGTAGCGGACCTCGACCACCGCCTTGGCGCCGCCGGCGAGAAGCGCCTTGCGCGTCTGCTCGGCGAAGCCGGGCGGCAGGACGACCGCGGCGCGCACCTTGCCCTGGCGCGCGAGCGCGAACGCCGCTTCGGTGTCGACGTTCTTCACCTCGAACGCCGGCTCGGCGGCGATCGACGCGACGATCGCCCTCGACAGCGCGCTCGCGTCGCGGTCGGCGAGCGCGATCGGGATGCGCGACGGCTTCTCGCTGCCGCTGCCGAAGACGGCGCCGAAGAACGCGGCGATCACGATCGGCGCCAGGATCGACATGACGAGCGCGCGCCGGTTCGAGAAGTAGAGCACCAGGTCCTTGCGGACGAGGGCGCGGAAGGCGGCGAGGTTCACGTTCAGTCTCTCAGCTGGCGCCCGGTGAGCGAAAGGAAGACGTCCTCGAGCCCGGCGCGTCCCGACGAGATGCGGTGCACGGCGTGGCCGCGCGCCGCGAGCCAGGTCAGCAGCGCCGGCGCCGCGCGGCCGAGGTCGGCGACGCCGGCGCGCAGCTGGCTGCCGTCCTGCAGCGGCCGCTCGATCCCCGGCTCGCGCGCGAGCGCGGCGACGTCGACGACGCCGTCGACCTCGAGCTCGATCGTCTCGACCGCAGGCAGGCGACGGTAGAGGCCGGCGAGCGTGTCGCTGACGACGACCTGGCCGTGGTCCATGATGACAACGCGGTCGCACAGCCGCTCGGCTTCCTCCATGTAGTGCGTCGTGTAGAGGAGCGCCTTGCCGCGGTCGCGCAGCGACTCGAGGTTGTCGAAGATGGCGTTGCGGCTCTGCGGGTCGACGCCGACCGTCGGCTCGTCGAGGATCAGGATGTCGGGGTCGTGGACGAGCGCGGCGGCGATGTTGAGGCGCCGCTTCATGCCGCCGCTGAACTGCTGCGGCTTGTCGGCGGCGCGGTCGGCGAGGCCGACCAGCGCGAGCGCGGCGGCGACGCGCTCGCGCAGCAGCGCGCCGGCGAGGCCGTAGAGGGCGCCGAACAGCATCAGGTTGGCGGCAGCGCCGAGGTTCTCGTAGATCGAGAGCTCCTGCGGCACGACGCCGATGCGACGCTTGGCGTCGTGCGCGTCGACGCTGAGCTGCCTGCGGTCGGCGCCGTCGCCGACGAAGACGCTGCCGCTGTCGGCGGCGATGAGGCCGCAGAGCATCGCGACCGTCGTCGACTTGCCGGCGCCGTTCGGCCCGAGCAGGCCGACGATCTCGCCGCCGGCGACCGCGAGCGACAGGTCGGCGACCACGGCGCGGCCGCCGTACGATTTGCAGAGCCGCTCTGCTGCGAGCATCGGGTCTCCCTCCGTGCAGGCGGCAACTGTAGCGAGGCGGGCGGCGCGGTTTCGGGGCAACGAGAGGCGGTGGCGATGCGGACGGTGAGAACAGGCGAGTTCGAAGGCGGATCGGTCTTCATCGACGGCGACTGGAAGCCGCTCTCGGAAGGCAAGGTCTCGCTCTTCGACTGGGGCTTCACGCGCTCGGACGCAACCTACGACGTCGCGAGCGTCTGGAAGGGCGCGTTCTTCCGCCTCGACGACCACCTCGACCGCTTCTTCGCGAGCATGGGCAAGGTGCGGATGGCGATCCCGTACGACCGCGACGAGGTGCGAGCGATCGTGCACGGCTGCGTGCGCGCCGGGGCTCTGCGCGACGCCTACGTCGCGATGGTCTGCACGCGCGGCGTGCCGCCGCCCGGATCGCGCGACCCGCGCCTGGCGACGAACCGCTTCTACGCCTACGCGGTGCCGTTCGTCTGGATCGCGCCGCCAGAGAAGCAGCGCGCCGGGATCGACCTCCACGTCAGCCGGCGCGTCCGCATCGCGCCCGAGTCGGTCGACCCGACGGTCAAGAACTACCACTGGCTCGACCTCGTGCAGTCGATGTTCGATGCCTACGACCGCGGCGCCGACACGAGCTGCGTCGTCGACGCCGCCGGCAACGTCACCGAAGGGCCCGGCTTCAACGTCTTCGCGGTCAGGGACGGCGTCGTCTCGACCGCGGCGCACGGCGTCCTCGAAGGCGTCTCGCGCCGCACCGTGATCGAGCTGTGCGACGCGCTCGCGATTCCGCTTCGCGTCGGCGCGCTGCCCGCCGACGCGCTCGCCCGCGCCGACGAGGTCTTCCTCAGCTCGACCGGCGGTGGCGTGCTGCCGATCGCGAAGGTCGACGGCCGGCCGCTCGGCGCATTCCCCGGCCCGGTGACGCGGCGGCTGCACGACGCGTACTGGGCGTTGCACGACGATCCGCGCCATCGCGACCCGGTCGCGTACTGACGGCGCGACCCACCGCGCTTGCAAAGAGCGGTCGCCTTCCCCACATGGGCAGGTGCGTTCCGCCGTTCGGCGGATTCGCCGCTTCGGCGCCCCTCGTACCGTGCGCGCATCGAAGCGCAGGAGACCGCCATGGAGAGCCCGACGACGAACGACGCCACCGACGCGCTGCGCGCGCACTCCGATCGCATGGCGGCGATCGTCGACGCGATCGGGGCGTCGACGGTCGCGGTGCTCGGCCGCCGCGGGACGGTCGCCTCGGGCGTCGTCTGGAAGAGCGGCCTCGTCGTCACCGCCGCGCACGTCTTTCGCCGCACGCCCGCGGCGGCGACGCTGGTCGCCGCCGGCGGCCACTCGCTAGCCGCGACGCTCGTCGGCATCGACTCGGCGACCGATCTCGCCGTCTTTCGCCTCGCCGAGGCCGACGCGCTCGCACCGCTCGTCGCCGGCGACGCCGCGGCGCTGCGCGCCGGCCATACGGTGATCGTGGTCGGTCGCAGCGGCGAAGGCGACGCGATCGCGAGCGCCGGCATCGTCAATCGCATCGGCGGCGCCTGGCAGACCTGGCTCGGCGGCTCGATCGATCGCCTGATCCGCCTCGACGGCGGCGTCTACGACGGCCTCTCGGGTGCACCGGTCGCCGACGCGTCGGGCGCCTTCGTCGGCGTCGCGACGGCGGCGCTGTCGCGCAGCTACGGCATCGTCGTTCCGCCGCCGACGGTGACGCGCGTCGTCGATGCGCTCGTTGCGCAGGGCCGCGTCGCGCGGCCGTGGCTCGGGATCGGCGCGCAGTCGGTGCCGGTGCAAGGCGCCGGCACCGCCGAGCAGGGCGGGCTGCTGGTCACGGCGCTGGTCGCCGGCGGACCCGCCGAGCGCGCCGGCGTCAGGATCGGCGACATCATCGTCCGCGCCGCCGAGAGCGCGGCCGCGAACCTGCGCGAGCTGCGCCAGGCGCTCGCCGCGCATGTCGGCGGCATCGTCACGCTCGGCATCCTGCGCGGCGGCGCTCCCCTCGACCTCAGCGCCGAGGTCGGCGAGTGGCCCGAGCACCGCTGCCGGTGAAGGGACGCGCATGCCGACGCTGAGGATCGCGATCGCTGCGCCGTCGGCGCTCGTGCGCGCCGGCATCGCCGACGGCCTCGCCGCCGAAGGCGGCTTCGCCATTGTCGGCTCGGCAGCGACGCTCGCCGAGCTCGCCGAAGCCGGCTGGCGGGGCGGCGAGATCGTCGTCGTCGATGCCGGCGACGGCAGCGACGGCGAGCTCGACGCGCTCGTCGGCAACGGCCCGCACGCGATCGTGCTCGCCCGCGACGGCGACGAGCGTATCGGCGAATGGCTGATCGACGGCTGCTCGGTGCTGCGGCGAGGCGCGTCGCCGGCGGCGATCGCCGGCGCCGCGCGCGCCGCGCACGCCGGGCTCGTGGCGACGACACCGGCATTCGCCGCCGAGGCGCTGCGCTACGAGCGCGTCGGCGCGCGCCGGCCTTCAGCGCCCGGCTTCGAGACGCTGACGCCGCGCGAACGCCAGGTCCTGGCAGCGATGAGCAACGGCCTCGGCAACCGCGAGATCGGCGGCGCCCTCGGCATCTCGGCGCACACCGCGAAGTTCCACGTCGCGCAGATCATCGCCAAGCTGCAGGCGCAGTCGCGCGCCCACGCGGTCGCCAAGGCGCTGCGCGCCGGCTTCGTCGACGTCTAGCCGCCGCCCGGCGACCTCGTTCGCGGGGGCGCGGCGGCACAGGATCGTGCCCCGCCTCGTCGAGAATGGCGCCCTGAGACAGCGTCGAAAGGGCTCCCGTGTCGTTCACCCACCAGATCGCCGAGAACGTGAGCGTGTTCCTGGCGCACACGGTCTCCTCGCCGATCCAGATCCTCTCCGTCTGCGCGGCTGCCGTCGGCCTCGGCTTCACGATCAGCAGCTCGTTCGTCAAGACGATGGTGCCGCTGCGCTGGTTCGGCGTGCTCAGCAACATCGGTTTTCTCTCGTTCGGGATCCTCTTCCCCAACTACCTGATGACGCTCATGCACGGCGTGCTGCTGCCGATCAACTGCGTGCGACTGGTCGAGATGACGCGGCTGACGCGGCGCGTGCGCGCGGCGACGCGCAGCGCCGACCGCTCGGGGCTCTGGCTGCGACCGTACATGAAGCAGAGCAAGCGCAAGAAGGGCGACATCCTCTTTCGCCAGGGCGACGACGCCGACCAGCTCTACATCCTCGTCGACGGGCTGATCGAGTACCCGGAGAACGGCGCGACCAGCAAGCCTGGCGAGATGTTCGGCGAGATCGCGTTCTTCGCGCCCGAGCGCCAGCGCACGCTGACCGCGCGCTGCGCCGAGGACTGCACGCTGCTCAGCATCAACCAGAGCACCGTGCGCGAGCTCTACTACCAGAACCCGGGCTTCGGCTTCGAGATCGTCGGCCTCGTCGCCGGCCGGCTCTCGGCCGACATCGCCCGCCTGCGCGCCCAGCTGCGCGACGCGCAGCCGCTCTCCTGACCGACGAGAACGCGCGCTAGAGCTCGTCGTCGTCGTCGCCGTCGTCGTCGGAGGACTCGACGGCGAGCGACTCGATCTCGTCGTCGCGGCTGTCGATCGACTCGGCGCCGTCGAGCGCGTCCTTCGAGCGTGCGACGCGGTCCGGGGCGATGTCGGCGCCGTCGCGCGCGCCCTCGGGGACCGCTTCGGCGCGCTCGCCGGTGCCCATCGCGTCGGTGTCGCTGTCGGCGACGACCGGCGTCGCGCCGCCGAGCTCGCCCTCCTCGGGCTCGGTCTTCAGCCGCGTCGCGCCCTGGATGTCGCTGCCGGTGTCCGAGGTGTCGCTCGGGCCGAGCAGGTCGTCGTCGCGGCCGCTGGCCTGCTGGGGAGCGCGATCGCCGCCGAGGATGCTGCTTTGGGACATGGTGTTCGTCTCCTTCGTGGGATGCCCCGAGGATTGTCGAACGCGCCGGCGGCGTCAGTCGGCGATCACCCCGAAGCGGACGAGGCGTGATCCGACGGCGCCGGCGAGCGGACCGCCGATTGCCGGTGAGGGCGAGCGCCTCGCGCGTCGCGGCGTCGGCACGCTGCCAGCGCCGCTCAGACGCGCTCGACGACGATCGCGATGCCCTGGCCGACGCCGATGCACATCGTGCAGAGCGCGTAGCGGCCACCGCTCCTGTGCAGCTGGCTGACGGCAGTCGTGACGAGACGCGCGCCGCTCGCGCCGAGCGGATGGCCGAGCGCGATCGCGCCGCCGTTCGGGTTGACGCGCGCGTCGTCGTCGGCCAGGCCGAGGTCGCGCAGCACCGCGAGCCCCTGCGCCGCGAACGCCTCGTTGAGCTCGATGACGTCGATCTGCTGCAGCGACAGGCCGGTGAGCTCGAGCACCTTCTTGGTCGCCGGCGCCGGGCCGATGCCCATGATCCGCGGCGCGACCCCGGCGGTCGCCATGCCGACGACGCGCGCGCGCGGCGCCAGACCGTGGCGCGCCGCGGCGCGCTCGCTCGCGATCAGCATCGCGCACGCGCCGTCGTTGACTCCCGAGGCGTTGCCCGCGGTCACCGTGCCGTCGGGGCGGACGACGCCCTTCAGCTTGGCGAGCGCCTCGAGGCTGGTGTCGCGCGGGTGCTCGTCCTTCGTCACGACCACCGGGTCGCCCTTCTTCTGCGCGATCGTCACCGGGACGGTCTCGCCCTCGAAGAATCCCGCCTTCTGCGCCGCGACCGCCTTCTGCTGCGACGCCAGCGCCATCCGGTCCTGCGCCGCGCGCTCGATGCCGAAGTCCTTGGCGACGTTCTCGGCGGTCTCGGGCATCGAATCGACGCCGTACTGCTCCTTCATCAGCCTGTTGACGAAGCGCCAGCCGATCGTCGTGTCGTAGACCGCGTTCGTGCGCGAGAACGCCGTCTCCGCTTTCGGCATCACGAACGGCGCGCGGCTCATGCTCTCGACGCCGCCGGCGATCATCAGCTCGCACTCGCCCGACTTGATCGCGCGTGCAGCGGTGCCGACCGCGTCCATGCTCGAGCCGCAGAGGCGGTTGATGGTCGCGCCGGGGACGCTCTGCGGCAGCCCCGCGAGCAGCAGCGCCATCCGCGCGACGTTGCGGTTGTCCTCGCCGGCCTGGTTGGCGCAGCCGTAGACGACGTCGCTCACTGCCGCCCAGTCGACCTTCGCGTTGCGGTCCATCAACGCCTTGATCGGGATCGCGGCGAGGTCGTCGGCGCGCACGGAGGCGAGCGCGCCGCCGTAGCGGCCGATCGGCGTGCGGACGGCGTCGCAGATGAAGGCTTCGGTGACGTTCATGCGATTTGCTCCTTCAGGCGCGCGTGAGCGGCGCGCCGGTCCTCGCCTGCAGCGTGTCGAACGGCAGGCCGTCGACGACCTCGACGACGACGAGCCCGCGCGGCGTGACGTCGACGACCGCGAGGTCGGTGTAGATCCGCGTCACGCAGCCGATTCCGGTGAGCGGGTACGAGCAGCGCTCGACGATCTTCGGCTCGCCGGTCTTCGTCGTGTGCTCCATCATCACGTACGTCTTCTTGGCGCCGATCGCGAGGTCCATCGCGCCACCGACCGCGGGGATCGCGTCGGCCGCGCCGGTGTGCCAGTTGGCGAGGTCGCCGGTGGCCGAGACCTGGAAGGCACCGAGGACGCAAACGTCGAGGTGGCCGCCGCGCATCATCGCGAAGCTGTCGGCATGGTGGAAGAACACGCCGCCGGGCAAGAGCGTCACCGGCTGCTTGCCGGCGTTGATGAGGTCGAAGTCCTCTTCGCCCTCGCGCGGCGCCGGGCCCATGCCGATGACGCCGTTCTCGCTGTGCAGCACGACCTCGCGGCCGGCCGGCAGGTGGTTGGCGACCATCGTCGGCAGCCCGATGCCGAGATTGACGACGGCGCCGTCGGGGATGTCGCGGGCGACGCGCGCCGCCATCTCGGCGCGGCTCCATTTCGCTTCGGCCATCGGCGCGCTCCTCAAGCCTGCTGGCGGAAGCCGCCCGCGCTCGTCGCGACGCGGTCGATGCGGACGATCCGCTGCACGAAGATGCCCGGCGTGACGACGCACTCCGGATCGAGGCTGCCGAGCGGGACGATCTCGTGCACGGTTGCGATCGTCGTCTTCGCCGCCATCGCCATCACCGGGCCGAAGTTGCGCGCCGTCATGCGGTAGGTGAGGTTGCCCCAGCGGTCGCCGCGCTCGGCCTTGATGAACGCATAGTCGGCGTGCAACGGCGTCTCGAAGACGTACATGCGGCCGCCGATCTCGCGCGTCTCCTTGCCCTTGGCGAGCTCGGTGCCGTAACCGGTCGGCGTGAAGAAGCCGCCGATCCCGGCGCCGGCGGCACGGATCCGTTCGGCGAGGTTGCCTTGCGGGACGAGCTCGAGCTCGATCTCGCCGGCCCGGTAGAGGCGGTCGAAGTGGTGGCTGTCGACCTGGCGCGGGAACGAGCACACGATCTTCTTCACGCGGCGAGCCGCGAGCAGCGCGGCCAGGCCGGTGTCGCCGTTGCCGGCGTTGTTGTTGATGATCGTGAGGTCCTCGGCGCCCTGCTCGAGGAGCGCGCCGACGAGCTCGTTCGGCAGCCCTGCGGTGCCGAAGCCGCCGATCATGACGGTGGCGCCGTCGGGCACGTCGGCGACGGCGTCGCGCAGCGACGCGACCTCCTTCTGGATCATCGCTTTTGCGTGACGGTCGCGAGCGCGGTGCGGGCGAGGCCGTCGATGGCCATCGCGTAGCCGGCGACGCCGAAGCCGACGACGATCCCGGCGCACGCCGGCGACAGGTAGGAATGGTGGCGGAAGGGCTCGCGCGCGTGGACGTTCGAGAGGTGCACCTCGATCACCGGCGGCATGATCGCCTTGATCGCGTCGTGCAGCGCGACCGAGGTGTGGGTGAACGCGCCGGCGTTCAGCACCACCCCGGCGACGCTGCCCGGGGGCGCGGCACCGGCGGCGTGCAGCCAGTCGATGAGGACGCCTTCGTGGTTGCTCTGGCGGAAGTCGATCTCGACTCCGTGCGGCTCGGCGGCGCTGCGGCACGCCCGCTCGAGGTCGGCGATCGTGGTCGAGCCGTAGATCGCCGGCTCACGCGTCCCGAGCAGATTCAGGTTCGGTCCGTTGAGGACCCAGATGGTCGTCGGCATGTCCGTCCTTCCGCGGCGCTCGGGACGTCGCGTGAGACATTGTCATGCCGAACCGAAAACGAAACCGGCGGCGGGATCGGCCCCGGCCGCCGGCCACAGCTTTCAGCGCGGGCTGCCGCGGCGGATCAGGTTGACGATCGCCAGCAGGATGATCGCGCCCAGGAGCGAAACGCCCAGTCCCGCCAGGCTGAAGTCGTTCTGGTTGATGGTCCCGGTGCCGAACAGCGGTGCCAGCAGCCAGCCACCGAGCATCGCGCCGATGATGCCGACGACGACGTTCAGGATGACGCCCTGCTGCGCGTCGGTCTTCATGATCATGCTGGCGATCCAGCCGATGAGGCCGCCCACCACGAGCCAAATGATGAAGTTCATGCTGCTTCCCCTGTTCAAGCCGATGTGACGACCGCCTATACCGGAAGTGGCATGTGCTGGCCGCGCTGATGCCCCCCGGCGTCGCGGTGAGGCGGCGCCGGCAAGCGAACCTAGGCTATGACGGCCTCGACGGAAGTCCCATCCGTCGGCACCCTGATCCGGCGTCAGCGCCTTCCTACAGCGCGCCGACGAACGGCGCGCGGCGTTCAGCCGGCGAGGACGATCGCGCCCTGGTAAAGCGCGAGCAGGACGGCGTTGACGCCGACGTGGGCGGCGAGATGGCGGCCGCCCTTGCCGATGCCGACGCCGAGGCGGGCGCCGAGGCAGCCCCAGATGCTGACGACGAGGAGCGCACCTGCGTCGCTCGCCTGCATCGCCTGCCCGCTCGCCTTGGCGAGGCCGATGACGGCGACCCAGAGCCCGACCGCCATGACGGTCGCCGCGGTGATTTCGTTGAAGGAGGGCTTGCGCAGTTGGATGCCGAAGAGCGTCATGACGGGACGAGCTGAGGTGGCGAGCGGATGAAGGGTAGGCAGCTGCGGCGATCGGGGCGCGCCGATGAGAGGGCCAGCGGCGCGCCAATTCGAGCGATCGGCAGCGACGGGCGTCTGCGGCCCGCTTCGTTTCACCTTCCCTTCATCGACCCGGCCGTCGTGCCGCGTCGCCTTCGCATTGTCTTCGCTCCGGGCGCCGATCCTCGCCGGCACGCCGCGGTTTTGCGGTCAAACCCGTCGAAAAAGGCACATCCCCATGGCAACGCGTCGTTTCCCGATCTTCGGCAAGGCGATCTCGCTGGTCGCCGTCGCGCTCGTCCTCGTGCTCGCCCTGCAATCGGTGAGCGGCATCGTCGCTGAGCGCGAAGGCCGGCTTCGCGAGGCCGAGCGCAGCGTCGCGGCGAGCCTGGCGTCGGCGCAGACGCTCGTCGGCCCGATCGTCTCGCGCGACTGCAGCGAGACGTGGGAGACGACGCAAGGCGACGGCAAGGACCGCAAGACCGTCGTCGAGCGGCGCGACTTCAAGCTGAGCGCGACGCCGCCGACGCTCGAGATGAAGGGCGACGTCGCGATCGAGCCGCGCTACCGCGGGATCTTCAAGGTCAACGGCTACGTCCTGAAGGCGCGCCTGCGGGCCGCCTGGGAGGACGGCCTCGCGCTCGTTCCGCAGGCGCAGCACGCCGGTTCACGCCTGCATTGCGACGCGCCGATCGTCTACGTCGCCCTCGGCGACTCGCGCGGCGTGCGCAGCGCGGCGATGCAGATCGACGGCAGCGTCGTCCCGGTGCTGCCGGGGACGCTGCACGGCGCGCATCCGCGCGGTTTCCATGCCGACGTCGCCGAGTCGTTCGCCGGCGCACGCCGGCCGCTCGCCGCCGAGGTCGGCCTCGAACTCGTCGGCACCGGCGAGCTGGCGTTCGCTCCGGTCGGCGGCAGCACCCAGGTCGCGCTCGCCTCCGACTGGCCGCACCCGTCGTTCGCCGGCCGCTTCCTGCCGCTCGAGCGGCAGGTCGGCGAGACGGGCTTTGCGGCGCGCTGGCAGCTGAACGCGCTGGCGACGACGGCGCCGCAGGCCGCGGCGGCGGGAGGACCCGCGTGCAGCCTCTACGGCGGCGGCGACGATCTGCCGTCGGGCGAGTCGCGTCGACGGGCCTGCGTCGAGACGTTCGGCGTCGCCTTCATGGACCCCGTCAGCCCGTACGTGCTGAGCGACCGGGCGACCAAGTACGGCGTCCTCTTCATCGCGCTCACGTTCGTCGGCGTCGGCGCGCTCGAGGTGCTGCGGCGCCTGCGCGTCCACCCGATCCAGTACCTGCTCGTCGGCTCCGCGCTCGCGGTCTTCTTCCTGCTGCTCGTCAGCCTCTCCGAGCACGTGCCTTTCGCGATCGCTTACCTCGCCGCGGCGGCGGCGTGCACTGCGCTGCTCACGTTCTACGGCACGTTCGTGCTGCGCGGCAGCCGCGCCGGTGCGGCCTTCGGCGCCGCGATCGCTGCGCTCTACGGCGCGCTCTACGCGCTGCTGCAGCTCGAGCAGACGGCGCTGCTGCTCGGCTCGGTCCTGCTCTTCGCCGTCCTCGCCGCGGTGATGGTCGCGACGCGCCGGATCGACTGGTACGGCCTGTTCGCGCGGATGCGCGCCGAGAACGGCGACGGCGGTGCGCGCACGGCGCCGACTCCGGCAGGGTGACGCGGGCGAGCGACCGCCGCTGGTGCGGAGCTCGTCAGCGTCCGAAGATCCGCTTCAGCTCGTACGGCGCGACGACTTCGAGCTGGTCGTAGCGGCACGCCGGGGCGGGCTTGTCGGGACGCCAGCGGACGAACGTCGTCGCGTGGCGGAAGCGGTCGCCCTGCAGGTGGTCGTACTTGACCTCGCAGACGCGCTCGGGGCGAAGCGGCTGCCACGCGAGGTCCTTGCCCGCGCTCCACCGGCTCGAGCCGCCCGGCATGCGCTGCGCCGCGGCCGCTTCGCCGGCCTGCTCGGCCCAGTGTCGCCACGGGTGGTCGCGCAGCGCGGCCTGCCTCAGCGGCGCGAGCTCGCGGACGAGGCGACGGCGCGCCTCCATCGTGAACGACGACGTCACGCCGACATGGTGGAGGACGCCGGCGTCGTCGTAGAGGCCCAGCAGCAGCGAGCCGACCGCCTCGTCGCCGCCCTCGTCCGTGCTCTTGTGCCAGCGAAAGCCGGCGACGACGCAGTCGGCCGTGCGCGCGTGCTTGATCTTCAGCATCGCGCGCTTGCCCGGCTGGTACGCAGCATCGAGCGGCTTGGCGACGACGCCGTCGAGGCCGGCACCTTCGAACTCGTGCAGCCACTTCGCCGCGACGTCGCCGTCGCGCGTCGCCGGCGTCAGGTAGAGCGGCGGTCGCGTGCCATCGAGCAGCGCCTCGAGCGCGCTGCGCCGTTCGTGCTGCGGCCGCTCGAGCAGGCTCTCGCCGCCGACCGCGAGGAGGTCGAAGGCGACGAAGGACGCCGGCGTCTGGACGGCGAGCTTGGCGACGCGCGACGCCGCCGGATGGAGCCGCTGCTGCAGCGCGTCGAAGTCGAGCCCGTGCTTGCCGACGACGACGATCTCGCCGTCGACCACCGCGTGGTCGGGAAGCCGCTCGACGAGCGCCTCGTCGAGCTCGGGAAAGTAGCGGTCGAGCGGCCTGAGGTCGCGACTCTGGATCGCGATCTCGCCACGGCGCGAGCGGAACACGATCGCGCGAAAGCCGTCCCACTTCGGCTCGAACAGGAAGCCGTCGGCCGGCGGCAGGGTGTCGACGAGCTTGGCGAGCATCGGCTCGATCGGCGCCGGCGGCGGCACCACGGTCGCGGCCGGCGCGGGACGGGGTCGTCGCGTCGCCATCGTCGCCGCACTCTAGCGACTCCGCCGGCGCGACGCCGTGCGGTGGCGTGCCATGATCGGGCGCACGTTGGCACCGATCCCGATCCATCCCGCCGCCCGCGCCGCCGCCGTCACCTGGTGGGGACGCGGCGTGCTGTTCGTCGCCGCCATCCTCCTCCTCGAGCACGCGCGGCCGCTGCTGCTGCCGGTGACGATCGCGATCGTCTTCAC
>Ga0068860_100003184_pt1 | contig 16934 bp, 12 predicted proteins | sample KBSSwiS32_FD_66597 | JGI IMG/M metagenome (GOLD analysis project Ga0068860, IMG submission 66597) | Switchgrass rhizosphere microbial communities from Kellogg Biological Station, Michigan, USA - KBS Switchgrass S3-2 | ecosystem: Host-associated > Plants > Roots > Rhizosphere > Soil ... | reverse complement strand
ATAGAATGCCATTTTTTGCTGATTCAGTTCAATGCGGAACTCAGGTTGACCGAGGTTACGAATCACGCCGAGATCCTGTACTCCTTTAATATCTTTCAAGATATCCATGACCTGTGTAGCACTGCTGTCGAGTATGTTGAAATTTTTTCCAAATATTTTTACCGCCAACGCCGCGGGAACTCCTGCGACAGCCTCCGCAACGTTATCACGGATAGGCTGGGAGTAGTTGTAAACAATTCCGGGGAACTGCCTGAGTTTTTCATCCATGTCATCTGTGAGTTCATCAACGGTTCTCTTCTTGCTCCATTGTTCTTTCGGAAAAAGGTCAACTGCAATTTGAACGTTGAAAAATCCTTTTGGATCTGTACCGTCGTTCGTTCTGCCAACTTGTGTCAGCGTTTGTTTTACTTCAGGGTATTGTTTTACGATATCAACCATTCGTGCGGCCATACTATCGGCTTCATCCAAAGAAACACTTCGAGGTAATTCGGCAGATATCCAAAGCGCCCCTTCGTTTAGTTGGGGAAGAAATTCCGTCCCCAGAAATTTTCCTGAGAAAAAAGTCAGCATCATAATGATCAATGCGAGCACGACACTTTTCTTTTGATTGCGGTAAACGAAATCGAATGCTTTTGTGACCACGCGCTCAATAAATGAAACGAGCACGTTGTGCTTTTCGCGTACGTTGCGTTTGAGTAAAATGCTTGTGAGAGCGGGAACCAATGTAAGCGTAAATATCAACGCTCCCAGGAGTGCAAATCCGAGCGTGTACGCGAGTGGAGAGAACATTTTGCCTTCCACTTTTTGAAACGCGAAAATGGGAACAAGACACGTGATGATAATGAGTTTTGAGAAGAAAATGGATTTACCCATTTCCGTTCCTTTATTTTTGAAAAGTCCCATTTTAGCAAGGCGGTTAAATCGATCCATGCCGACTTCCCTCGCCTTGTGATCCAGTGCAACGAATAATCCTTCTACCATCACAACCGCTCCATCGATGATGATTCCAAAATCGATAGCGCCCATAGAAAGCAAATTTGCGTTCATGCCTTTGATGCGCATGCAGATGAAAGCGAAAAGCAATGAGAGTGGGATCACGATACTAACGGTGATCATTGTCCGCCAGTCCGCCATGAAAACAAATACGATAACCGTTACGAGAATAATTCCTTCGATCAGATTATGTATCACTGTTTCCTGTGCATAATCCATCAATATCGTACGGTCATAGAACGGCACGATCTTTACGTCTTTGGGAAGAATAGATTTATTTAATTCATCAACTTTTGCATGAACGAGTTTGAGTACTTCGCTCGGATTTTCGCCTTTTCGCATGACGATGATACCTTCAATTTGGTCAGGGTGACTGTCGCGTGCAACGGATCCCAATGGTGGTTTGCTTGACTCAACCACCGTTGCCACATTTCTTATTAAAAGCGGAACTCCATTGACTTTGGTAATAATGATATTTTCAATTTCACCGATATCGTTTAACAAACCGATACCACGTACAACGTATGCCTGGCCGTTTCTTTTGATGACGTCACCACCAACGTTCACATTACTTTTAGCAATGGCATTGTACACATCGAGTGAAGTGAGGTTGTATTTGATCAGCAAATCAGGATTCACACTCACCTCGAAAATTTTTTCTTCACCGCCAAAACTATTTACGTCAGCAACACCTGGTACGGATTTGAATTGGCGATCTAACACCCAATCTTGCAATACGGTCAGGTCACGGATGGAACTAAGATTACTTTGTAATGTGTAGCGATAGATCTCACCCGTCGGTCCGTATGGCGGTTGAACTTCCGGTTTTACTCCGTCAGGAAGATCGACATTGATTAACCGGCTCATTACTTGTTGACGGGCAAACGCGTCATCAACTCCATCATCGAAAATGATTGTTATATAGGAAAGACCGAACGACGAATTCGTTCGAAGATTAGATTTTTTCTGAACGGAATTCAATTCTGTTTCCAGTGGTATTGTCACGAATTTTTCAACTTCCTCTGCGCTGCGTCCAGGCCATTGTGTGATGATGATAATTTGAGTATTTGTTACGTCGGGAAAGGTTTCGATCGGTGTTTCTTTATAGCTCCAAACCCCAATGGCAACAAGCACTATTGTCATAAAGAAAACAAAATAGCGATGCCTTAGTGAAAAGTGGATAATGCTTTTGATAAATTTTGTCATACGATATTTTCGGGAACGAAATATTTTATTTATTCAATAGTGCCTTGTATAAGAGGATTTGATTTTGGGAGATGACCTTGTCTCCTTGTTGCAAACCGGAAGAGACATACGTTTTGTCTCCAATCGTTTTCATAACCTGCACTTCGCGTAGTTCGAGATGACACTTGTTGAAGAATATGATCACAAAATTTTTTCCATTATCACTAACCAATGAAGCAGAGGAAACAGTGAGTGCCTTTCTTCCTTCCTTGTTTTTGATTAAAATGTTTGCAAACATTTCCGGCTTCAGTTCAAATTTTGGATTAGAAAGTTTAATCCGAATCTTCATGACTTTTGTAACCGGATCGAGAATCTGGTTCACCTTGTCGACGACCCCGGAGAACGTTTTGTCGGGATAAGCAAGCGTAGTTACTAACGCAGTATATCCTTCTTTAACTTTCGATATATCGCTTTCATAAACGTTTGCCCAAACCCATACTTCGTCGATATCGCCAATTGTGAAAAGATTTTCTGCATTGTCGCTTCGGATAAAAGCGCCTTGTGCTGCTTTTTTTTCGACAACATAACCGCTGATCGGCGATTTAACAGTATACGTTCCATCGGCATTGGTAAAACCTTTTCCATTGATAGCAATCTGATCTTTTATTTTATTAAATGACGTGAGCGCTTTTTGATAATTTTCTTTTGCTTCCAGCCATTCTTTTTCGCTCGCGATTCCATTTTGATATAAGGACTCTTCATTGTCAGCCTGTTTTTTAGCGATAGCTACATCATTGCTGGCAACCGACAGGTCACTATAATTTCCTGCGACGTCGGCACTTTTGATGACTGCAAGTGTTTGCCCTTTCTGTACCTTATCTCCCAACGACACGCTAGTTTGCAAAACCTGTCCGCTACTAAAAGGGAATACTTTCACGACTTTATTGTCATTGAAATTAATTTCACCGGACAACTTTAGTTCATCATCGACTTGTGTTGTTGTTACACTGTCAATTCGAATAATTTTTGCGAGGGAATCGGTCACGCAAACCGTGTTTTGCTTCGAAACCGGCGCCGCCATATGCGATTCACAGGCAGACAGCGCAGTGATAATGCTTATTATTAAAAGGCCCTTTTTATTTTTCATCCTGGTCATGGTGTTTGCTGAAATGATTAGTTAGCAACGTTGAGTCACTGACTGCTTATAATATTTGTTCCTGTGGTAAAATTTATTTCTGCCGTTGCATTTCGAAGCGAAGCTTCCTGCTGCAACCATTTTATTTTAGACTCTTTATATGCATCAAAAAAATCGATAAACTCCAACAACCCGATCTGCCTTTGCTCATAACTATTAATTACCTTTTGCAGGAGTTCGTCATATTGGGTTGCGATTTCCTGCGGCTGTTGTTTTTGCTGGTTATAGCCTATCATTAATTTCTTGTATGCAGCAATTACTTCCTGCTCCGATTGATTTTTTGTTTGTTGCATATTCACCTGCGCCTGGTTAATGCTGAGTGATGCTGCTTTAATATTTCCTTTGTTCGTGTTGAGGATCGGAAGAGGCAGAGAGATGGCCAGGCCAACATAATTCTGCACATAGGAACTGCGTTGATCGTATTCGGTACCAACAGTTAGATCCGGTACCGCGAGCGATTTTTGATAAGAAAGATTATGTTGTTGGGTCAGTAAATTGGTTTGCGCGAGCTGCAGGTCGGGTCTATTTAAAAGGGCACTGTCAAGTAACTGGGTTATCGAAATATTTTGCGGGTTAAAGTCAACAGATGATGACAACAAAGGCACAACAGTCGTATCAATCGGCAATTGCAAAAGAACATGAATGTCTTTTTGCAAATCTTCAATCTGTCTCTGTAAATCGGCGCGATCGGTTTGCAATGAGAATAACAAAGATTTGATGCGGATATTTTCTTTCAGCGAAATATTTCCTGACTGAAGCTGTGCATCCATTCCTGCAACAAGTTTTTGAAGCGCGTCAAACTCTTTGCTGTAGACCTTATTTGTTTCAAGTGATTGATGGAGGTTATAAAAATCCGTTCGAAGCAGGAACTGCAGGTTACGCATTAAGTCCCTGAATTGTTGCTGCGCTCCTGAAACGCCGTCTTTTGCTAACGATATTAGTTTATTTCTCTTGCCGGCTGTCCGGATGAGTTGTTGTATTTGAATAAATACCTGGCCGTAGTCGCTGGTGTGTCGGAAAAATTTTCCGTCGTAAATATTCTGGTCCGTATTTAAAACAGGATTATCCCAGTACCTGGCTTGTTGTACATAAGCCTGGTTAATATTGATATTGAATTGCGCGGCAATTAAATCAAGATTTTTTTCCAGGAAAATTTTTTCAGCCGCCGGTAATGTTAAAGCCAGCGTATCATTTTGGTAATTCGCATAGGTTTTAACGTTAGATAAGGCGAGTACGGGAATAAGCACGAATAAGAAACGTCGATACATCTTCCTTATTAAATTGAAGATGCAAAGCTGCGCCGGGATTTCGTTAATTGATAATTAACATTGGTTAAGGTGGAGTTATTGGGAGGATAATGTTGAGCAAAGTGATTAAAGAGAGCGGGAGCTGTTTAGAGTGCCGCGTACCATTCTCGTCACTCGCTTTCCAAATTTCACGCCGGCACGTTGAACCGAAACCCAACTCCATGTATCGTTTCTAAATTCACCTGGGCATCTTCTTTAAAATATTTTCTCAATTTAGTAATGAATACGTCCATGCTTCGACCGAGGAAATAATCGTCTTTTCCCCAAACGTTGAGCAGGACTTCTTCTCTTTTTAATATACGGTTAGGGTGCTCGCACAGAAATTTTAACAGGTCGGCCTCTTTTTGAGTAAGGTTGAAAATACTTTTATCAGTTGATAATTTCAGGTCGGTATAGGCGAACAAAAGTTTCCCGATCGTGAACCGGATCGATTTATCAGAATGCATTTTTCGCGTTCTTCTCAAAAAAACTTCCATACGCATCATCAATTCCTGCATGCTGAATGGTTTGGTGATATAATCGTCCGCTCCGGTTTCGAAACCTTTGATCTTATCTTCTTCCAATGATTTTGCTGTGATAAAAAGAATGGGAATAATATCACTCTGTTGGCGGATTTTTTTTGCAACTGCAAAACCATCTTTATTTGGCATCATCACATCAAGCAAACAGATATCAAATTGATCTTTACTGAATTTGTCGATTGCGGCCTGCCCATCCGGACATAATATAACATCATAACCAGCATCAACCAGGTTGTCCTTGATAACATAACCGAGCGATAGATCATCTTCTGCCAATAACACTTTTGATTTCGTGGTTTGCATGAGATATTAATTGAATGGTATGAGGAGTTTAAATTCAGTGCCAATTCCGGGCAGGCTATTGACTTTTATCTTGCCATCGTGTGCATCAATAATGCGCTTGACAAAATTCAGCCCCATTCCAAATCCTTTTACATTATGAACGTTACCTGTTGGCACACGATAAAATTTTTTAAAAATATTTTTGAGATACTTTTTTTCGATACCCACGCCATTATCTTTTACAGAGATAAAAAAATCCGTTTCATTCTTTCCGGTCTCAACAACGATATGAGGGTTATCGGAATACTTAAGTGCATTTTCGAGCAAATTCACCAATGCGAGTTCCAAATGAACTTCATCCCCTTGAATTTGGGTGCGCTGCTCCTTAGATTTTAATTCCACCTTAGCGTTTTTTTGCTCCACTAACGGCTGCACTTTGTTGAGTGCCTGTTCTATCAACTGGTTCGCATCGATCGTTTCCTTTTCAATTGGTATTTTTCTGTTCTCGATTGCAGATGCCTTTAATAACCTTTCAACCTGGCTTTGCAGATGTTCCGTTTGGTTCTTGATGATGGCCGAATATCGTGAAAGCCGGTCCGGTTGATGAATGATATTTTCCTGGGCCAATACATCCGCGGCAATTTTCATCACTGCCAGTGGAGTTTTGAATTCATGGGTAAAATTATTGACAAAGTCTTTTTGTATTTCTGCGAGAAATTTCTGGCGATAGAAATAGAATAGACTCACCGCAAGTCCGATCAATGCCAAAAAAAGTACGACGCTACTGATGATCCAAAAATTCATTTCTCCCAGAATGTACTTCGACCTGTGGGGAAAGTAAAGAAGAATATGATCATAAGCGTATGCATAAACCGGCAAATCATTTACCACCTGGATATTATACCTGGAGGCAGGCGTTGGAATGTATTCCTGGTAGACGTATTTTTTGTCCTTGTTGCTATATGCACCGAGTTTGACATCCGTCAACACGTCAAAATCCGTGAATTCGCGCTGCAAATAGTGAGTCAATGAATCTTTTTGCGGGATCGTGTCTGCCTTGAAAACAAAATAGTCGGTTTGTGGATTGTTGATAAGTTGTTGCAGGTTTAGCGAGGGATTATCATTCATTTCCAGGTCCTCGAATACTGCACGGAGACTTTTGACTACGTTATTGTTGAATTGTTTTTGCTCAAATGAATAGACTTTTGTCAGCCAGTAGAGCTGAACGATCACAATTAATGTAATTAGGAGAGTTGCTGATAATACAAGCCACTTTAAAATCGATGAACGCATAATCGGACTAAAACTAGATTGCAAAATTGCTATACTTCATATAGTGTAAGTTATGAAAATGGTTAAGTACTGGTTAATTGTGAATTGCGAAATATTTTTGACCTGGCTTGTTAATGAACGGTTAAGCACGCTCATTTCATCATCGTACATTAGATATTCTGCGATCAACGTCTCACATTTGAAAAAAAATGCCATTATGAAAAAGATCGTTCTTACATTAAGCTTATTGCTAACATTGGGCGCTATTTCTTTTGCGCAAACGACTCCAAAAGATAAGAAAGCCGCAACGACAACGACAGCCACAAAAACTGCTGCTACTTCAACGACGCATACAAAAAAAGATGGTTCAGCTGACATGCGTTATAAGGAGAACAAAGATGCGGCAAAGGCCAAACCAGCAACAACACACGTGAAGGCTGATGGTACGCCAGATAAAAGATATAAGGAAAACAAGCCAGCAAAAGCAAAATAATGATTGATAACCAATAGAAAACGCCGCTCAATGCGGCGTTTTTTTATGGTTTGGCACAATTTTTTTGTCTGGTATATGCGAAAATTGTTTATTAATTTAACGCAAATAAATTAAAATCTGATCAACATGAAAACGCTATTATTATCAATCATTTTCGTAATATTTTGCGGAGTAACGTTTGCCGCAAATTTGAGGAATGCACCGAAGCGGCATTTTCACGCACACCATCATTATCATCACTATCGTCATCACCCGGCGCATCGTCCGCCACACCCGCCGTTTCCACCGCGTCACCATCCTCGCCCTTTTGCACATCATCCGCACCATCCCAGACATCCACATCACAGGATTTCCTGAGGTGAGTTGAAAATAGACTCTGTAAAAAAATGTTGAGGGTAAGATTAAGATTGAGACATGGTTCTGCGTCTCAATCTTAACCTTAACCTCAACCTTTTTTATTCGATCAAATAGATTATTTAGTAAGCACCGGTTTGTTCTTGGGTGCCGCTGTGGCAACCGGCGTATCCGCCGCTCCCAAAGGTTTGTCTTTTGCAAGATCAACAAGAATTGGCGCTGCAACGAAGATCGATGAATACGTACCCGTGATCACCCCGATCAGCATTGCAAATGCAAATCCTCTCGTTACTTCGCTACCGACAAGGAACAAAATCAATATTGTCAGGAACACGGTAAGAGACGTCATGATCGTTCTGCTTAATGTTTGATTGATCGCCTTATTAATAATTTCGGCTTTCGTTGCCCCTTTCATTAGTCTTGTGTCTTCGCGGATCCTGTCAAATACAATTACTGTATCATTCATAGAGAAACCGATCACCGTTAATATTGCCGCGATAAAGTGCTGGTCAATTTCCAACGAGAACGGAACAATATTCTTGAAGAATGAAAATACTGCGAGAATAACAAGTACGTCGTGCAGCAACGCGAAAATCGTTCCCAGCGAATATCTCCAGTCGCGGAAACGAAGGAAAATATAAAGGAAGATGATGATCAGTGCGAATATCGTTGCTTTAATTGATCCCGATTTCAAATCGTCTGAAATAGATGGACTGACTTTCTTTGACTGTTGGATATACCTGTTTGTATTAACAAACTCGTGTTCATTAGCGTTTGGTAGAAACGTTTTCAATCCATCAAATAATTTAGTGGCAACGATGGAATCCGGCGTACGACCCGTTTGTTCTACCATAAAATCCGTCGTGATTTCAAGTTGTTGATTCGATCCGTAGGTTTTTACCTCGGGGAACTTTCCAAACACTTTATTCAACGCATCTTTAACTTTCAAATCATCAACCGGCTTATCGAATTTTACGATGTAACTTCTTCCACCCAGGAATTCGACACCTTTCTTAAACCCATTAAAGTAAGCACCGATTCCGAGCAATAACACTACTACAGAAATTCCATAAGCAACTTTTCTATATTCGATGAATTTAAAATTGGCATGTTGGAATACTCTACGTGAAAGAGAAGTAAAGTATTTAAAGTGACGATTTTTGTTTGTATAAAAGTCAGTGATCAATCTTGATACTAAAATTCCGCAGAAGAGCGACAACACGATACCGAGCATCTGCGTGGTGGCAAATCCCAGTACTGGTCCTAATCCAAAATACGCCAGTATTGCTGCTGTAAGGAATGTTGTTACGTGCGCATCCAACACGGGTGCTAGAGAACGACGGTAACCGTCATGCACTGCCAACTGGTAGCTTTTACCTCGCGTCAATTCTTCTTTAATACGTTCGAAAATGATTACGTTGGTATCAACCGCCATACCGATGGTTAACACGAGACCCGCGATACCTGGCGCCGTTAACGTTGCATGCAATGCACTCAACACACCAATTGTAAAGAGCAGGTTTAATATCAAAGCAATATTTGCGACCCATCCCGCCGTGTTGTAATAAACCAGCATCAACGTAAAGATCACGAGGAATGAAATGAAGAACGCCATCGCACCACCGTGAACCGCTTCCTTTCCCAAAGTTGGTCCAACGACCTGCTCCTGCACAATTTTAGCGGGCGCATTGAGCTTTCCTGACTTTAAAATATTTGCGAGGTCCTGCGCTTCTTCAACTGTATTCGCTTTATTCGTGCCCATTGTAATCTGCGAATTACCACCGGTAATTTGGCCGTTTACAAACGGTGCCGAGTAAACGATATCATCAAGAACAATTGCAATTGGTTTGTGAACATTTTTACCGGTCATATCCGCCCAAACATCAGCGCCGTGTTTATTCATACTCATTTCAACAACAACACCGCTTGTTACCGGATCGTAATCTTGACGCGCATCGGTAATCACATCACCTTCGATTCTCGCATGATCATTATTCGGTAAAGTTTGAATCGCATATAATTCCAGGTAAGGGACCGGTTTTCCGTTTTCGTCACGTTGCTGTTTGCCCCATAAAAATTTCAGATCGGTTGGAAACTGGTTACGCACAACGGGATTACTCAGGTAACTGTTCACTGTGCCTGTATCCTTAAGTGCGCTGTGCCCGAGAAATGCATAGTAGGAAGTCTGACCCGAATTTGGATCTTGTTGCGGTTGTGCAAACTGGATCACGCGCAGCAGCGGATTCTGATTAATCAAAGTGCCGACTGAATCGGCTTTTGAACTATCAGATTTTGCAACTGTATCTTTTACCCCGTTCATGTAATTTTGCAATGCTTTATCCGCAGCTTGGATCGGACCACTTAATTGTCCGAGGTTATATACCTCCCAGAATTGAAGATTGGCAGTCGACTGTAAATAATTTCTTACTCTTTCAGGATCAGTTGCACCTGCGAGTTCGACTGTAATAATTCCTTTGTTTTCATCCAGGTTGATGGTTGGTTGTGCAACACCAAACTTATCGATACGTTTTGTCAGCACCTGGAAGGTTTGTTTCATCGCAGCAGAAGCCTGATCGTGAATATAGTTGGACACTTCATTGTCCGACGATTCAAATTTCAATTTATTGCGATTGCTGTTCGCAAAAAGCGGAGCAAGTTTACCGCCGGGATTTTGTTCTTTGTATGCTTGTACAAAAAGGTCGATGAAATTCGCACCGCCACTCGTCAATTTTTTCTGTTGTGCAAGCGAGATGGCTTTCAATAATGCAGGATCTCGTGGATTGTTAGCGAGTGCTTTAATCAAACCATCGAGCGCAATATCAAGTGTAACGTTGATACCTCCTTGCAGATCGAGACCAAGTAAAAGTTCACTCTCTTTTGATTTCTGGTAAGTAGTCCCCCACCAGGTAATTTTAGTTTCTTTGGTACTGTCAAGCAATCTTCTCAGGCGAGTCTTGTAAACTTCAGTTAAAGTATCCTGGTACAAAGCTTGTGATTCTTTGTTGCCGGGATATTTTCTTTCAGCAGTTTGGGGATACAATCTGTTCACATAGCTCTTTGCTTTAGCCTCCATGGCAGCTTCGTGTTTGTTCACAAACCATGTAAAGGAAAGTTGATAGAGAGAAATGACAATCAGTAATGCAGCAAAAATGCTAACCAGGGCTCTCATTTTGGTGGTGTATATTTTTTTAGAGCGGCAAAGATAAGTTTTAGAATTGACAATTAGAGAATAAGAAAGTCAAATATTTCCTAATCTAAGAGACTGGGAATCACCGGAGATGACGGTTGAGAGATGGTGGTGACAGACCCACGTGTAAGTTACTTCAGAAGCTGTCAACTGTCATCTCCTTTTCATATTTTCACGTTTTCACACTGAACTATGGCGAAATTCAATTTGCTCTGGCTTTTATTGATCGTTCTGTTTGGGTTCGAAACAAAAAATTCTGATGTTTCAAAATCATTCAAATCAGAACACGCGATTACTGAAGATAATGATAACATCGATCGCGTTTTTCTTGAATCACTCATGAAGAAATATCCCCAATATTTTGATTCAATTTTATTCCAGCGTGATCAATTAAAAGTCCAAATTATCTATACGCAAATCAATCGCGATGCTGGAAACAATCCTTCATTCAAGAGTTTTTATTTCAATGTAGATCCGGATAAGTATTTTTATCCCGCATCAACTGTTAAGTTGCCTGTTGCACTGCTTGCACTTCAAAGACTTCATGAATTAAGGTTGCCAGGATTGGATAAGAACAGTAGCATGGTAACAAATAAAGCGTACGATGGACAAACCTGGACGCTGAATGATCCGGGTGCGCACGACGGAAGGCCAACCATCGCGCAATATGTAAAACGAATTTTTTTAGTGAGCGACAACGATGCATTCAATCGATTGTATGAATTTCTGGGCCAGAAATACATTAATGAACGCTTGCATAAGATGGGTTACAACGATGTTCGCATCGTACATCGTTTGCAGATTCCACTTACAGAAGATCAAAACAGGCATACCAACCCGGTGAGTTTTTACAATCCGGCGAATCGGTTATTGTATAGTCAACCTATGCAATTCAATCAGGAACCTTATTATGCCAGCAGCGATTCCGTCGGAAAAGCCTACTACAATAGTAGCGGTCAGTTTATAGATCATCCGATGGATTTTTCGAAAAAGAATAAGATCAGTCTGCCTGATCTGACAAATATTTTGCAAAGCGTTTTGTTTCCATCTTCTGTTCCTGAAAGACGAAGATTCAATTTGAAAGATGACGACTATAAATTCGTTTACCAGTATATGTCGCAATTTCCGGCAGAAACAAAATTTCCTCCGTACGATTCCGCTCATTATTGGGATGCATATGGAAAACTTTTATACTGGGGAGGAGAGAAGGGAGTTCTTCCGAAAAATATTCGCATTTTCAACAAAGAAGGTGATGCGTACGGCTTTCTACATGATATCAGTTACTTTGTGGACTTTGATAAGCATATTGAGTTTATGCTGAGTGCCAGCATTTATTGCGACCGCGATCAAATCGAGAATGACGATAAATACGATTATGATTCGCTTGGATTACCGTTCTTTAAAAATTTAGGAAGGGTGATCTACGATTACGAAATAAAAAGAAAGAGGCCGCATGTGCCCGACTTGTCGAGATTCAGGTTAAAATATGATCAATGATATGAAGCTTCCGGACTCTGCAAAAGGATTTTTTATTGTTCTGTCAATTGCGTTTGCATTTTTTTATCTCGCATGTAACAAGAATATTAATGCAGGGGCGAATAAATCTTACCTGTCTGTAACAAATATTTCACCTGACGCCGGACAGCTTAATATTTTTTTCGAGGGAGAGAACTTAGATAGTGCGGGCCCATTACCATACGACAGTACAACGGGTGTTGATGGCAATCCATATCTCACCGCGATTGCCGGCGTTCACAACTTTAAACTCGGGCCGACCATAGACTCCGCACACCTGGATGGTAATATTGCTATGCAGCGCGGCTATTATTATTCTTTGTTTGCGTATGACAACGTCGTGGGCGCCAACAGTTCGTTAAAGAGTTTGATTTTACAAGATGTGTTGACTGCGCCCAATGATACACTTTCATCCGTTCGCTTTCTGAACTTCTGCGACACTACATTGTACGTGGTGTTGACAAATGCCGAGGATACTTTGGCATTTTTGACGCGCAACATAACGACCAGTTCGGCTCCAAATTCATTTACCTACGTGCGTATCAAGTCGGCTTCTTATCAATTCCAGGTGGTCAAGGATACGATTGCTTATACTCTGGACTCTTTATTCCTCAGTGGTACAAAAATTTACAATGTATATTTTAAGAGTAGCACCGGTGCGCCCGACCAAACTCTCACAAAACGATCTATCCGGTTGAACTAAGAAAGCTCGCAGCATATGTGGAGAAAATTATAAAAAATATTTTCTTAGACTTTCCCAACTCCGGCCTGCATCAGATTTATTTTAATACCTTTGCCGCGCTTTAAATTTTAGAAAAAATATGCAATTATCATCTATTTTAACCCGGTTTGCTGAACCGGAAACTTTAAAAATGGCAAAGCTGGGACGGGAATTGAGAGCGAAAGGTTTGGACGTTATCGACCTGAGCCTGGGCGAACCTGATTTTGACACACCAACCCACATCAAAGACGCAGCAAAGAAAGCAATTGATGACAACTGGAGTCATTATACTCCTGTTTCTGGCTATCTTGATTTGCGTGAAGCTGTTTGCACAAAATTCAAGCGCGATAATAATCTTGATTATAAACCTGAAAATATTGTTGTTTCAACCGGCGCAAAGCAAAGCCTGGCCAATGTGATACTTGCATTGGTTGACGAAGGCGATGACGTGATCATTCCAACTCCATATTGGGTAACCTATTCCGAGCTCGTAAAGATCGCAAAAGGAAAAGTGGTGGAAGTGCATACTTCACTTGAGTCGGGATTTAAAATCACACCTGCTCAGCTTGAGGCGGCGATCACCAGCACAACAAAATTGTTTTTATTTTCTTCGCCTTGTAATCCTTCTGGTGCAGTTTATAGTAAGAAAGAACTTGAAGGTTTGGCAGACGTTTTCCGTAAACATCCAAATGTGTTTATCATCTCCGACGAAATTTATGAATACATCAATTTCGTAGGAAAGCATGAAAGCATTGCGCAATTTGACGATTTGAAAGATCGCACAATTGTAATTAATGGGTTGAGCAAAGGGTTTGCGATGACAGGTTGGCGCCTTGGATATATTGCAGCAAGTGCTGAGGTCGCAAAAGCTTGTGAAAAATTGCAGGGACAATTCACCAGCGGTACCAACTCAATTACGCAAAAAGCGGCTGTGGTTGCACTCACTGCAGATTTACGACCATCTATGGAAATGGTAGAAGAATTTGGAAGAAGAAGAAGAAGGACGATGGAACTTGTGCAGGAAATTCCTTGTATCAAATGTTTCAAACCCGAAGGCGCGTTTTATATTTTCCCTGATGTGTCCGCTTATTTTGGAAAATCCGATGGATCAACAAAAATTCAAAACTCTGCCGATTTCAGCATGTATATTTTAAATACTGCACATGTATCTTCCGTAATGGGTGATGCATTTGGCGAACCCAACTGTGTTCGTTTTTCTTTTGCGAACAGCATGCAAAACATCGAAAAAGCATGGGGGCGAATTAAGGATGCATTAGCGAAACTGAAATAATCGAAACATTCATCGGCCACTTACACAAGTGGCCTTTTTTTCTCTATGCTTCTATCTGGCGAAAAAAAATTACCATGCAGAAACACCGGCACGCAGGAAAGAGATCCGGTTTAGTCCCACCGAAAGCATTTTATTGCAAAGAGACCAATCACGATTGCCCAGGCAATCAATCCCAATAACTGAAATGGCATCTGCCAAATATGGATTCCCTCAAACGCAATTTTCCGAAGTCCGTCAACAAAAATTGTAAGCGGAAGGATTTTGCAAAATGATTGAAGCCATGCCGGATAATTTTCCACGGGGAAAAATAGGCCACACAATAATATCTGTGGTAACGTAACAGTGTTGGCGACGGGTGCTATTGAGCTTTCATTCTCTAACACGCCACTGATGATAAATCCGATGCCAGTAAAAATGATTAATCCAAAGACAGACAACATCGACATTTCAGCAAACGTCAGCACTCCATTTACCAACGTAAATCCAAAAAGAAAATAACCCAGTGACACCATGATAATAAATCCAATCACCTGGAAAAAAAGCCGGCTCAGCATTTCACCAATTATTAAATGAGTCCTGCTGATTGGTGTCGCGAAAAATCTTTTCAGTACAAGTCCCTGTCGCAAACTGAAAAATAAAAATGCAGAGCCAAATACACCCGCCATTAACAATGAAAAGCCGAGTTGACCGGGTAATATAAAATCGATGGAGCGATAGGCGCGACCCGGCAAGTTTTTTATTTCCAGTTTCGCTACAGAAAAATTCTTTGGAAATATTCGGTTGTCCATCTCCGTAATCACATCCCTGATCGCCGATCGGACAACGGGCGATTTATCAGCGGATGCATTTGAAGTTGTTATGTCAACCTGGTAATGTGGAATAAACATCATCTTTGAATCGGCCCGGATTTGTATGATGGCGGCTACACGGCCCTTGGTAAGTGCGTCCTCCATTTCGACATCAGAAGTGTAGACGACAAATTTTAAGATTTTTACCTGGGTTATCGATTTGTACAAGATGCTGGATGTGTCGCTGCCTGGCCTGAATGAAACCGGTATTTTTACTTCATTTGTATCGACCATTGCGCCAAAAACAATTATAAAAACAATTGGGAACAGCAACGAAAACACCACGGCCGTTGGACTTCTTAACATGGCCAGCAAACTTGCCCTGGCAATTGCCAAAGATGCACGAAACTGGCTATACGGTTTATTCATTGTATCAGGAAAAAGCTTTATCGTTTGAGAGAGCAAGCAGCTTTTGGTGCAGCGAAATAACCTGTGGCAACAACGCCTTCGCTTCATCATTGTCAATAATGAAATCGCACATTTTCATTTTTTCTTCCTCGTTCATCTGGTTTTTCATCCGTAGCCTGACTGCCTCCGGCGTGATCTTATCTCTGCTCACGGTCCGGTGTACACGTAATTCTTCCGGTGCAAAGACACCGATAATATAATCGAGATCTTTTTGGGAACCACTTTCAAAAATCAGTGCCGCCTCTTTGATCGCATACGGAGTTTTTTGGCGATCCATCCATTCTAATCCGTCACGTATTGTAATAGGATGAACGAATGAATTTAATAACGCGAGCTTTTCCTTGTCTTTGAAAACCTGTTGTCCAAGATACGAACGGTTGAGCTCTCCATTTTTATACGAGTCAGCTCCAAATCGCTGAATGATTTTTTCTTTTAATTCCGGATTATTGTTCATGATATTCTTGGCCGCAGCATCTGCATAATACACCGGAATGCCCAGCACTTCAAAAATAGCAGCGACTGTACTTTTACCTGAACCGATTCCCCCCGTTAATCCGATCCGTAGGATCATCATTTATTAATTTGAAAAAATGTATAACAAGAAAGGTAAGCAATATCGCGGATTGCGCCGAAATGCGAGCGAATTGGCGTGGATGTTTACAAATAGCGAATGGATATATTTAAGCAGATTTCGAAGGACAACGAAATATCAACTTAAAAATATCCACTCGCTATTTATTAAATCACTGCGCCAATCCGCGATTCGCGATTACTTCTTTTCTGCTACTACCGCTGGCTTATTGATATTTTGAGTCCACTCAATAGAGATCGCGCTTTTTTCAATTTTGAGGTAACTTCCGGGACTAGTTTCAATCATGATAGTTCCATCATCATTGACTTTATTGACAGTTCCATGGATGCCTGCAATAGTTACAATTTTATCTCCCTTCTGCATATTTTCCTGGAACTGCTTCGCCAGTTTTGCTTTTTTTGCTTGTGGGCGAATCATAAACAACCAAAAAACGAGGACCATACCGCCTAATAAGATAAACTGAAATGTTCCTCCACCAGGAGATGCCTGTAACAGAAATACTGATTGCGTCATTGTTTTATTTTTTATTTTTCTTTTAAAGTGATTATAATTTTTTCTTTTCTACTTCTACATCGAACCGAAGTTGGTGGGTTTGGGTATTTTTTGTGTTAGCCTTCACATAAAGCGTTTTATGATTAACACCGACACGGCCCTCGCTGTTGAATGACGCTTTGATGAGGCCTTCGTGGCCCGGAAGCACCGGTTCAGTAGGTTGTTCTGCGACTGTACATCCGCAGCTTGGTCTTACGTCTTCTATAACAAGTGGTTTG
>Ga0068860_100003179_pt1 | contig 16941 bp, 15 predicted proteins | sample KBSSwiS32_FD_66597 | JGI IMG/M metagenome (GOLD analysis project Ga0068860, IMG submission 66597) | Switchgrass rhizosphere microbial communities from Kellogg Biological Station, Michigan, USA - KBS Switchgrass S3-2 | ecosystem: Host-associated > Plants > Roots > Rhizosphere > Soil ... | reverse complement strand
ACAGAGCCTATCAAAACCGATTTTCCATCAGGTGCCAAAGCAATGGAAACAATTGCGGTATCCAGGGTTGAAAGAATTTTGTAAAAAGAATTTTCACGATATATTTTATAAGCAGTTTCTAAAAATAGCGGGTCATTGTGGCTTTCCATTAGTGCTGCTGTCAATCTTAAAGCCGTAGTCGGATCTTTTTCCAAGAGTCTTCTTGCCTCCGACATTAAGTAGTTACCCTGGGCAATATCTTTTTCCTTAATTGCAATTTGTTGCTGCTCAAATGCAATAGTTCTTTGTCTTTGAGCTTCCAATGCACTATCCCTTGCAATTTGAGTTTGCAATTCGGCAATGGATTTTTGTTCCCTGGCAATTTCTGAATTTACCCTGGCAATTTGTGTTTGTTTCTGCGCTTCGTTTTTTTGTTGCAGGGCTTCTTTTGCATTTTTATTAGCCAAATGTGTTTGTTGCAGCGCTTCCTTTGCATTTTTATTAGCTAACCAGGCTGCCCCACTTGCAGCAACAGACAATAGAGCGAGAAGCGCAATGGCAGCATTTCTTATCCTTATCATTTTACGGTGAGCCAGCACTTCTTCACTGGCAAGATCTTTTGGTTGCACTCCGTGTAATTGTGCGGCAAGCTTTAAGATATCTTTCTTAAAAAGGGGATTGTTTAATGAAAGATCCACTTGTGTTTTTGTATTGCGCAGGTCCACATAAAAGGGTTCTTCTGTAAATTTTTTTTCCAGTATTTCAGGTAAGGAATTTACATCTGCATTTAAAAAAGATCTGCTTTGATCATCCCACCAGATTTCTCCATCAGTTAGTCCTATTAATATCGTATCAACCGATTTATGCTCCAGCCAATATTCAATTTCCTTATTGATCCACTTAGAAGCCGCCGAAGTTGGTGAAGCCAGGTATATCAGGTATTCAGACTGACTGAGAGCCGATTGAATATTTGACCACAAATGCGGAGAAGCTGTAAGGCTGGTTTCATCGCGAAAAATATTCAAGTAGCGGACTTTATACCAGGGCTTGGCAAATTTTTCAAGTGCACTCTGTAATGCAGGGGCCAACTTACCGTCGCCCGCATGAGAATAAGATATAAAAGCATTATACATGGCAAATGTTTCCGTACTAAGTCTTACACAAAAGTATTTATTGAAGCGTTTTGAAAAATAAAATCTCCCCGTACTTCGCTACACTGAAAAAATCCTTTTTTAAAGAATCACCAGCCTTAATAATACATTTTTTGCGCGGTTTATTTATTAAAACAGCATTATATAAATAAATAATAAATTTTTATATTGCTATCCGGGCTGGAAGAAAATATCTCCGGGTTATAAAATTAAACTAAATGAAAAAGTTTATTTACCTGTTCTTTTTTGTGATCCTCTCATTTGAAGTGCTTTTCGTATTTGCCCAGAAAAAAGATTCAACAGTTTTTGAAAAAAATAATAATCAAAAACTGACGAAACAACAAAAAGAAGCCATGAACCTGGCACTGTTAAACGCACGAAAGTATATAGCAAATCATCAATGGGACGAAGCGGAAGATTCATATAAGCTTGCCTTAAAATATGACAGCACTAACCTAAACAACTATTTAGAATTCGTTTCCTACCTGAAGGAGCGGAACGGATACAGGGGTATTCTATCCCTCAGCGAGAAGTTGTTGCCTGTTTATAAAAAACAAGCGGCAAATGATCGATTTATGCAAAAAAGTTCTGCCATTATATTAGAGTTTATGGGTGAGTCGCATTTTTCCAGGGGCGACACAAACCAGGCAAAGAAAGAATTTAAAGAAGCACTGGAAATTCTTGACCGGTTGTCTGAAAAGGATCCGCAATTCTTTCTTGTAGAGGCTGCGGGAGCGCAAAAAAAGCTAGGCATATTCTATTCTAAAATAAACGATTTTGAAAAAGCACAGGCCTTTTTAAATACGTCGTTAAATAATGCTGACAAGTCAGCAAAATGGAATGCTGCTTCGTCCCGCTGTGAAAAGACTTCTGTTAATATTTCCTTAGGTAATATGTACTATGCCAATAATGATTTTGAGAAGGCAAAAAGTTTTTACGCCAAAGCCCTGGAAATAAATGACACCAGCTCAGTTGATTGCTTAAATCCTTATCCTGATAACGTTGCAGTTGCCAAAAGAGGATTAGCCCGCACATACCAGCAATTGCACGATTCGCTTAACGCTGAAAGATTTTTTAAGGAAGCTATTGAATTTTATGAGAGGTTCATTTTGATAAGTCCGGAACATTATATTGATAAGATTATATCTTCCCTGGAAGAACTGATGAAATTTTATAACTATGAGGTTTCCAGCGCTAATTTTTACTGGGATGAAAAACTTTTTAGATATAATTTATTCTATTATAAAATTTATCACTTAGAGGACGACTATAAATCAGACATAGCAGACTTATACAATGAATTTGGCAATTCCTGTGTGGAAATAAATGAATTTGATAAGGCAGATAGTATTTACATCCATGCCTTACAGCTATATCGAAAACGTTCACAATACGAAGAGGATTATAAAACGAAGCTGGTGATTGTTTTAACCAATCTGGGCCTGGTACACGACGATTTAAAGGATTATATAAATTCCGAATTATATCGCCTTGAAGCGCTTAATCTTTGTGAATCTGTTTACAAAGAAAGTTCTGATATGAATGCTGATATATGCCTGTTCACACAACGTGATCTGATAGGTCTTTATTTGACACTCATGGATAGTTTAAGAAGCGATTCGATACTATTAAAATTTAAACAAAGAACAGAGTCTCTTTATGATCAGATGCAAAAAAAGTGTACCGAACCAAATAATAATTTTTTATGGGAACCATGCCACCCGAAAGTTTGCGGTTCGTTATCATATTATCTTCTTTTTCTAAAAAAATTTCCTGAATCAGAGATGTCTGCACGCTGGGCATTAGAAAAAGACGATACGCAAACATGGATAAAAATCAATCTTGCTCATGCACTTTTATTTCAGAATAAATATGATGAAGCAGAAAAGATTTACCAGGAACTGAAAGCTTCAAAGGATATTAATGGCGTAAATTTTGTACACTCAATTTTAAAAGATTTTGACCAATTGGAAAAAAACGGCATTACAAGCAGGGATGTAAATAAAATAAGAAAATTATTAGAAAAATAAGTTGTCCCTTCGTGGCCCAATGTTATCTGTTAATTTTAAAAAATTTCTATGTTCCAAAAAAATAAATTATGCAGTTAATATCTCCGGTTTCATTGGCAATTATCCTGTTGACGGCTTTATGTTCCAATGCCCAGGTTATAAAAGTAAAACGAAAGGGTGTTCAACCGGTCAATGTTACAAAGCCGGTTAGAGGCTCTGTATATTCATTGGAACAATTTAATGGAAAATGGCAGGAGAGTTCCCGCAGAGATCGAACAAGTAATTCCAGCGTTAATTTTGAAGACACCTTGTTTTTTATTTTCTCAGGTAATAACGATGTATATACCCGGGATGGCATAAACCTTAGCATTAAAGGGAAAGCAGATCTGCAACCCGGCAATATTTTAAGCACGGGTGCTGATGAATTTATCATAAAATCTCTTGACAAAACAAAAGCTATATTGGATGACGGAGATAAATACCTGCACACAATAGTTAAAAAGAAAAGCTTCTGGTATGAAACCTTACCTACTGACTCAGTTGCACCGGAGAAATTCACTACTCCTGTTGAAGTAAACTATGCAAACATTGCAGGCAAATGGACTGTATATCGCAGGGAGGCAAAGCCTGGCAACACCTCTAATGATAAGCCGCTTTTAAAAACATTAAATATTGAAAATAATAATAATGCAGTCAATGGTGAAGTAACATTTTACCTGGCAGAGAAAACAGAAACAGTACCATGTAATATTGTGCTGCAGGGAACAAAAATCAATATAGTCACTTCAAAACATTCCTGGTTAATGGATGTGTATAAGGCTGATAAAAATGAATTTATTTTTGGCACACCGGAACTCATGTATTATTGTAAGACGATGTAAGTTGAGAAACGTAAACCTGCAGGTTTGATAGATGACTAAAATTTATGCTCCGCATACCTGATTTTTATTACAACTTTCTTATCTGCTTTTTTATCACCGGAAGTAATGCCTGGCCGGTGTCCATCTGAAGGGAAGAAAAGAAAAAAAGTTCCGGGCACAGCAGTATATAACGTGCCTTCTCCGGAATAATTCACCAGGTCTTTCGATGCATCATAAGGCACGGTAACAGTCAATTTTGTTATGGGGGAAACACCTATCTTTTCTTCTCCGTAAATTACAGAATGAATATCTATGTAATTGTGATGTGATTCCCACTTTGTACTATCATAATCCTTTGTAGGATTTTGCGTTACTATTGCGTATACATTGTCGCCGTCTATCGGATGTCTGCCAACAGGCAACGTTTGCAACTCATGTCCTTTTAAAAAAGTAAAGGCTTTGTCCCAGTACACTTTATTAATATGATATTGCCTGGCAAATTCCGGTTTATTTATTGACTTATGTGGTTGCCATTGCAAGCCACCCAGCCATTCTTTTTTCTCAAACCATTTTTTCGCATCATGCTTTGTCCATTCTTTGACAACAGTTTGTGCAGCAGCATTCATAGCAGTTGAAAAAAGAAACAACGCCATAGCCTGTGAGAGTATCCCTTTCATTTTTTTATTTTTATCACCATCTCTTAAAAATACCTTAAGACAACTTTACTGACTCAAACAAAAATAAGATCCGATTATAAATATTTTTTCGACGCACAATATAAATAATCAATAATTAATCAATAATCGGCAACATGTTTCTATGCCGTCCCTGTTACCAACTTTTGTTTATGCATAACATTAGGGTTTTTTACAGCAACCATAGTTAAAATAGCTGAAAGAAACAGGGACCCAGACATAAAAATATAAGAGGCGCCGAAACCACCTGTAGTTCCATTTAAATAACCAACGAGATATGAACCTGCAAATGAACCTAATGCGCCAAAACTATTTATTAGTGCTATGGCTCCCGCCGTAACATTGCCGGGTAAAATTTCGGTTATTATTGCGAAGAATGGCCCATATGGTGCATACATGGCCGTGCCGGCAATAATGAGCAGCACAAATGATATCCAAAAATTACTGGTGCCCACGAGATATGACCCGTAAAATGCCAGTGCAGCAACTAAAAGAAAAGGCCAGATATATCCTTTTCGGTTTAATGTTTTATCTGAAAAGTAGGAAGCTGTTAACATACCAATAATAGCAAATGCGTACGGGAGAGAAGAAAGCCATCCCGTTTTTATAATACTCATTTGAGGCGCCGCTTTAATGATAGAAGGAAGCCATATTACAAATCCATACACACCGATACTCCATAATGCATACTGCAGGCAAAGCAAAATAACTACTCTTGATTTAAAGGCCGCTGCATAGTTCTTTACAGGTTTGATGCCCTGCTGTTCCTTCTGTAAGGCTAGTTCTAAAGTTTCTTTTTCAGCTTGTGTTAACCATTTTGCGTCTTTAACCTTGTCATTTACCAAATACCACCAGAAAAAGGCCCACACTATTGCAGGCAAACCCTCCCATATGAACATCCCCCGCCAGCCAACAGAATTGATTAGGTAGCCCGACAATATGGACATCCACAGGATAGTTACAGGGTTGCCCAGGATTAAAAATGTATTGGCACGTGAACGTTCTGATTTTGTAAACCATCTGCTCAATAAAATAATCATGGAGGGCATTACAGCACTTTCCACCACACCAAGCATAAAGCGAATAATGATCAATAGAGAAATATTACTTACCATCCCTGTCGCCATTGCCAGGGCACCCCACAATATTAAAGACCAAAAGATCAGTTTTTTTGCACTTTTATTAGCAGCATAATGTGTTCCGGGAATTTGAAAAAAGAAATAACCCAGGAAAAAAAGTGAACCTAATAAAGATGAGGTAGCAGCTGTAATATGAAGATCTTTTGCCATTTCACCGGCTGCTGCGAAACCAAAATTGGCACGATCGAGATAGGCAAGGCTATAGGTAATAAAAACCACAGGAATTAAGCGATACCAGCGTGATGGAGCAATCGTTGTATTCATTGATGCATTTTTTTACCTTATCGCTCCCGATAACTATCGGGACCCTGAAGGAGAAAGACAAGTCTCTCCTCCGGAAAGGATTAGGAGAGGCTTAACTAAAAATCCTGTCATGGGAACGTTTTTCGTTCCACTGTGGAGTTGGTTCAAAATAGTTTTTATCAGTAGGGTGAAGGTGTTGTTTTACCACCTCATCATTTAATTCAATTCCCAAACCAGGTGCCGTGAGCGGCAGATTAGCAAAGCCTTTGGTAATTAACTTTCTTCCATCTGTCGTTTTTACCAGGCTTTCCCACCATGGAAGGTCTATGGAGTGATGTTCAAGGGCTAAAAAGTTTTGAGTAGCTGCAGCACAGTGAACATTTGCCATAAAGGAAACCGGTGTTCCCGCCTGGTGCATAGCCATTGCTATTCCATGCTCTTCTGCATAGTCCCCAATTCTTTTTGTCTCTAACAATCCTCCTGATGAGGCCAGGTCAGGGTGAATAATATCAACTGCATGAATATCGATAAGAGGCTTAAAGCTTTTAAGAAGATAAATATCCTCACCGGTCAGGCAAGGTGTTTCCAATGCATCTGACAGCATTTTCCACTGATCTGTTAACTCCCACGAAATAACATCTTCCAGCCATGCCAGCCTGTATTGTTCCATTCTTTTGCCGAGTCGTATTCCATTATTAAAATCAAAATGTCCATAATGGTCAGTGGCCAGGGGAATATCATATCCTAACATTCCCCTTACGGTATCTACCAATTTAGCCAACTCATCGAGGCCCTTATCGGTGATCTGGATTTGTGTAAAAGGATGCAATGTATTTCCATAAGACATATAATTGCTCTGATCACCCCATTGCGCTAAATCTCCCTGGGGATTTTTCCAGAATTTATCGTTTACCAGGGCTCCCGGTATTCCTTTTAGTTCTCCTATACCCAGGTCCATCTTCAGCCAGGTATACCCCTGGTCATTGATGCGGTAATCCATTAATTTTTTTTGTTCTGCCGGTGAGCCCGCTTCGGGTGTATCTGCATACAATCTTATATTACCACGATACCGGCCTCCAAGCAACTGCCATGCAGGAACATTATAAGCCTTGCCACATATATCCCAAAGTGCCATCTCTACGCCGCAAACCCCGCCAGCCTGCCGGCTTTGACCACCAAACTGTTTTATGGATTTAAAAATTTGTTCGACGTTGCAGGGATTTTGACCAATTATCCGGCTTTTCAACATCAGAGCATAGCGTTCGTCAGCTCCGTCTCTAACCTCTCCTAATCCATAAATTCCCTGGTTGGTATCGATACGGATAATGGCAGTGCGACCTAAAACAGTGGTGACACAATAACGCATATCAGTTATTTTTAAATCAGAGGGGGCTGAGTAACGGCTAACTTTTTGTGTGCTTTGTGCTACCAGTTCTTCAATGGGAGAAAATATAAAAGCTCCGCCTAAAGCTATGCCCCCCAGGGTGGATTTCTTTAAGAAAGAGCGGCGGGGGTTTTCAGGTATCTCTGTCTTATTATTGGTTACTTCTTCTTCATTATCTCGATCTTTTAATCCGGTTTTCTGTAAAATTCTTTGTGAGGGAGTCATGATGGTATTTTTTGTAGTTAATAAATTATTGGATTAGATAGATAAATTGTAAATCAAAATAAGAAAGAAGGAATATGGAATAAAGAATAAGTCCGAAGGACTCCTTTCTTATTACTAATTACTTATTACTTATTACTAATTTCTTATCTCTTATTTTCTACCAGTTTCTTTCCTTCATATAATCATCCAATTCTTTTCTTGTCATCGGAAGATTTTTTTGGGTATCCAGCCATTTCAAAAAATCAGTTTTTATCTCATCAGTCCATTGTTGATCAATCTGGCCCGGAGTGTATTTACCTTCACGCAAACGTTGATGTCCAAAGGCATCTGTCAGTTGAACGAATTCAGAATTCTGTACGAGGTCTTCCAGGTATTGTGCAGGGATAAAAACAATGCCTCCTTTTTTTGCCAGCACCACATCGCCGGGTAACACAGTAGCCCTCCCGATCCTGATGGGGACATTAATACCCCCCAACATCATTTGCTGTATATAGGAAGGATCATACCCCTTTATCCAGCCATTAAACCCTTTTATGTCTTCGAGCCCTTCAATATCTCTTACCGAACCGTAAAATACTACTCCCCGGTGTGATTTTGCATAAATGGCATTACCAAGATTATCACCAATTAAAGTGCCGTCTGCTACCTTTCCATAACTATCTGCCACGTAAATATCTCCATCTTTTAAAACATCGATAGGCCATGAATTAGTGCCTCCAATGCGGCCTTCAGTCTTTCCTTTATCTTTTATCAGCTTATCGTAATCTGGCCGCATAGGCATATATTGGGCAGTTACGGCACGGCCCACCATTACCGAGTCCGGGCGAATTACCATCCAATCGCCCTCAAACTGGTTTTGATACCCTTTATTACGCAAATAGCCCCATGCTTCTTCAAGAGAAACATTTTTTAAGCGGTTTAAAAAACGATCGGATGTTTTCGGGCGTCCATCTGCAAAACGTTCACCTTTCCAATCCGTCGTTAGTGCTTTGATTTGATCACTCCTTAGTGTAACCTCCTGGGCAGACAAATAAGGGGCAAGGCACAGAAGCCATGCCAGGCAAAGTAGTCTTTGATTCATATCCTATGTTTTATGTTAAGTTTACTGCAAGCCCGGGAAAGATCTAACATATAAGCGATCCATGAATTAACAGAATAGAAACAGTGCCAATTATTTGGCCGGAGTTATAACGATATTGCGGTAATCGACCGGCCCATGATCACCCTGAATGAGCAATGGCCCAGGCTCCCCTTCATTACTATCCAGCGCACCTCCTGTAATTCCCGGTATCTCCTGGTTACAAATAACCATTTTACCGTTAGCAACAATAGTGACCATTCTTCCTACAAGAGTAATATCATAGGTTTGCCACTCTCCTGGTGCTTTGGCTACCATTTCACTGGGTGCAATAAACCCATATACAGCGCCCAGCAGATCTTTGAGAGGTTCCTTCCCTTTGCTGTCTATAACCTGCACCTCGTATCTCCCCCGAAGATACACTCCGCTATTACTCCCTTTTGGATAGCGGAATTCAATATGTAACTTAAAATCGGTAAAGGTTTTATCTGTAACGAGATTCGCGCCGGATTTATCGCTTCGCAAAATACCGGCCTCTGCCTTCCATTGGTTCTCTCCCATCGCATGCCAACCGTCCAGGTTTTTACGATTAAGCAATTGAATTGGTTTTCCCCATGAAGGTTCCGATTTGGATCTGAGAGCAGGAGCCCGTTTACCCGCCCAGTTGTATTTCTTTCCATTACTAAATGTCATCGAGCCCGCCAAATTATCTCCATCAAATGTTCCTTCCACTGAAAGATCATTATTTTCAGGCTCCCATTGTGGTGGAATAGAAAAGCTAATCTTTCCATCAATGAAATTCACCTTCGAAATTGGGCGGGCACTACCTCCAGTGCCTACAAACTGACCAACAAGGGTATGCAACCCGGAATGCCGGATTTCAAGCCAGGATGGAGATTTTTTTCCGTCAACATCGATAGTAATATCCCAGCGTCCTTCGATAGAAACCGAATCAGGCTTTTTAAACGGACAGTCATATGCTTTGGTGGCAGATACTGAACTTAGGATTAAAACAATTGGAAACAGAATGTACCTTGTTATATGCTTAATGCCTATAATTGATAACTTTCCCATGGCTCTTTTGTTTGATATTTTTTTCAAATTACTTAAAAAATTTAATTACGACATCTAAATTTAATATTCCCTTTCCTGTTTTTTGAAACTATATTGTACAACCTCTTTTTATATCTTTAAAGTTATTGTGCAAAATATTAAAATTACTAACCTAAACAGCGGCTATGGGGCAATTGGTTATGATTATCTAAACGATGGATTTGTGTTGAAAGGTCATTGGTGAAACAATCATTTTTTAATGTACAAAATATTTGAAGAAATTGCGTTGCCTGATCAAATCATTTTATAAGAGCCGGCTTTAAATCACAAACATTGATTAAAGGAATTTAAATAATCTTTCATGCCGCATGTAGAAATTTTGCTATTTTTTTTTGTAATCGCTTTTATATATGCATCTGTGGGCTTTGGTGGGGGTTCAAGCTATCTTGCCATACTTGCTTTGTATGGGCTGCCTTTTAAAGAAATGAGATTAATAGCTTTGATCTGTAACATCATTGTTGTAACCGGGGGCACAATCATCTTCATCAGGAATAAACAGGTAGACTGGAAGAAAATACTTCCGCTTGCATTGATAAGTGTGCCTATGGCTTTTTTGGGTGCTACTCTAAAATTAAGCCAGGATACTTTTTTTGTTATACTTGGATGCTGCCTTATTGTTGCCGCTGTATTATTATGGATCAAAACCAGGAGGGGTGATTCTGAAAATGTAATCAGGGGAAAAGATAATTTTATAAAAGATGGCCTGACCGGCGGGGCAATTGGTTTCCTCTCGGGTATGGTAGGAATTGGCGGGGGAATTTTTTTGTCGCCATTATTGAACCTTATTAAATGGGATACGGCAAAAAGAATTGCCGCCACGGCCAGTGTATTTATTTTTGTAAATTCAGTAGCGGGTATTGCCGGACAACTAACGGCTTTCCGGGAAGACTTTAATTATATGCGAATCATATTATTATGTGTGGCAGTATTTTTGGGCGGACAACTGGGATCCCGGATGGGAGCTATAAAATTTAATCCGCTTGTTATCCGGCGTTTGACAGCAATACTCGTTTTTGCTGCAGGGATCGAAGTATTAATCAGGCATCTTTGATAATAATTTTATTAGAATGAAAGTTTTGGCCTTTGGCATTGTGAAAGATATTTTCAGCAACTCAATAGTTGATGTTCATCTTCCCAGTGATTCAACTATTAAAGAACTGAAGATTTTACTGGAAGAAAAATATCCAGGGCTTCACCAGTTGGGATCTTATATGGTTGCTATGAATAACGAATATGCATCAAATGGTGACGTTATTCATGAAGGCGATGAAGTTGCCATTATTCCACCGGTAAGCGGTGGTTAAAATTCACATCCGCAAAAAAACAAAATTGAATACTGAGATAAAAATATCGGCTGATCCTTTACATATCCAATCATGCATCGATTGGGTGATGTCGCCGCAATGTGGCGGTATCAATGTATTTATTGGCACCGTAAGAAATGAAACAAAAGGAAAGAAAGTAATACGGCTTGAATTTGAGGCGTATGAGTCAATGGCTATAAGTGAAATGAATAAGATCGCAGAAGATGTTTTAAAAAAATGGCCTGTTCAAAAAATATTGATCCATCATCGCACAGGGGTTTTACAAACCTGTGAAGTACCTGTTGTTATTGCAGTTGCTGCAGCACACCGGGATGCTGCGTTTAATGCCTGCCGTTATGCAATAGATACTTTAAAGCAAACGGTGCCCATCTGGAAAAAAGAAATCTTTGAAGACGGGGAAGTGTGGGTGGGCCCTCATCCATAGCTAGGCGTCTTCTTCCTGCCATGCCTTTAGCCCCCCCTTTAAAGAAAAAATATTTGTGCCCGGGAATTTATTTCTCAGCAGCTTAACAGCTTCCCCACTTCGCTTCCCGGATGAACAATACATAACGACGGCTTTTCCAATTTCAACAAAGGACGTATTGTCTTCAATTTCATTTACGGGAACATGCCTGCCGCCAATATTAAATGAATTATGCTCTTCAGCAGTCCTTACATCTATTAGTTCATAAACATCCTGGTCAATTGCATTTTTTAAGTCCTTTACTGAAATAACTGGTTCATCAAATGTTTTGACCAACACAGTAATATTCGTCCTGGTAAGGCTTCCTAATTTAATGATGCGGCTTTGCATGGTTTGCGCATCGAACATCAATATTTTGCCTGCAAGTAATTCACCTTGTTTGGTAAAATATTTTATGACCTCGTTTGCCTGTATACAACCTATAATTCCTGCCAGCGTGGGCAGTACTCCACCCTCGGCACAACCAGGAACCTGGTCCGGGTTCACACTTGGAAAAAGGTCTCTGTAATTAGGGGAGCTGCTACCATCATCGTTCAATAAGTTCCACACCGCCACCTGTCCTTCGTATTGATAAATGGCCCCATACACCAGTGGTTTACCTGTTAATACACAGGCATCATTCAATAAATATTTCGTTTCAAAATTGTCCGTACAATCCAGCACAATATCATAGGGCCTTATAATCTCCATTACATTTTCAGAAGTAATTTTTACATCAAGCGGGATGAGAGTTATACCAGGATTTTGCTGTTGCAATTTTTTACAGGCAATGACTACTTTTTTTAACCCGGTTTCTCCAGGTGTATATAATACCTGGCGATGCAGGTTGCTTGTGGAAACAGTATCAAAGTCTGCAATACCGATCGTGCCAATACCAGTTGCAGCAAGGTATTGAGCTGCAGGGCAGCCCAAACCGCCTGCCCCGACAATTAAAACTTTTGCATTTTGCAATTGTTGCTGAGTGGCCTCATTGAATCCCGGCAGTGCTAACTGGCAACTATATCTTAATAATTCATATTGCATGATTTACTGGTAATTTTTTTGCAATAGCTGTTGCACCTTTTCAAGTTCCTCCGGGGTATTTACATTTGTGAGCGCTTCAGGATCGGGCGGTTGTAAGATAAAGGTGTCACTATTCCGCAAAGCTTTAACAGGGCAGTTATATCCCTGTGATAAAAATGACAATAGCGCAGGATAGCTTTTCGGTTCCCATATAGTGATCAAGGGTTCGGGCAAACTATTATAAGCGCTTTCAAATGCGGTAGCGGTTGAAGACGGGTCTCTATGGTCTTTTAAATATTGCAATGTCTTCGAATCCAGTAAGGGGAGATCACATGCAACAACCAGCCACGCCCTATCGGGCTTCTCACGAAAAGCTGAAAGTATGGCTCCAAACGGCCCTAAATCCGTAAACGTATCTGCAAGTGTTTGATATTTGTTATCTATTTCTTTTTGCTGATCCAACCGGCATGAGATATAAACATCATTACACAGGCTTTGCAGAAGATCAGCTACATAATACTGTTGTTCCTTCCCGTGCCAGGAAATGATACCCTTATCATAACCCATTCTTATGCTCTTACCGCCGGCCAATACTAGTCCATTTAACAAGGGCGTTGCCTGTTGCATTCTCTTTTTAAAAAACCCGATGATCTTATCGGTCTCATTCAATGTATGCAACGGCAATTGGTCCCATGATGGCAGCGCTTCTTTTATAAAATCAAATACTTCAATTTCATTGTCTGCCAGTAAGATCATTTCAACATTAGTTAGTTGAGATAATCTTTTTCTAAGGGATTCCTTTTTGCTTTCATCAATTACAATTACCTGGGCATTTGCTTCGAAATGATTTCCGTTTACCAAAATAATATCAGCGTCATTAAATGCCTGCCTGTATTGATACTGATTAAATTCTTTTGTATAATTAAATTGATGATAATTAGCGTGGTTAATATATTCTATCGTAGCTCCCCGCAACGTGGCTGTTTCATTCTCAACAGTATGCTTTGCATCTGCAAAGGCACAGTTATATTCAGGTGATAAAGCTTTAATGATATCATCTGCCAAAGACCGGGTGGCATCACATTGCGAACCAACTATTGCCCATTCATTACGGCAATAATTTCCATATGAAGGTCTTGCAATATCGCTGTGTTTCTTATGCTCTTTTGTAATCATTGCTGCCTCCTGTTTTTTCCATCAGTTTTATTTCTTTAATTACGATATCGTGGCTTAAAGCTTTGCACATATCATAGACCGTTAAGGCGGCTATTGATGCTCCCACCAATGCCTCCATCTCCACACCTGTTTTTGATGTAATGCTTGCAGTACAATCAATCACCAGCTGATCCTGGTTAACATGAATATCTATCTTACAATTATCCAGGCCCAAAGGATGACATAGCGGAATCAGCTCGCCTGTTTTTTTTGCAGCCATAATTCCTGCAATTATTGCTGTCTGAAATACAGAGCCTTTTTTTGTTTGAATATCGCCGTCCGTTAATTTATCCAAAACTTCAACGGGCAACACAACTATGCTTCTTGCCACGGCCCGGCGATGTGAAACTGCCTTCTCACTTATATCCACCATTGTTGCCAATCCCTGGTCATTTAAATGAGAGAACTCATTCATATTATATTGATTTGATATTTGAAAATGCGCAGGCTATAAAAAAAATATTTCTTTGAACGGCCATACCCTGAACACCTCTCCTTTTGCAAAGTTATTTTGTTCCAATGGAAGTTCCATAAAAGCATCGGTATCTAATAAATTAGCAAAGTCGCCGGAGCCGTTTCCTTCAAAAGGTGTAGCTGTTAAACTGCCATTCTTATTTACATTTAATTTTACCTGTAAAAAATATTGCAAAGAAGGCGTGAAAGATACGTCCTGGTTTAATATTGCATACTTTTCTTCACAAGGCCAGCCTATACTGGCTTTTAGCCACTGTAAAACGAACCTGTTTAAACACATAAAAGTGGAAACGGGGTTGCCCGGCAATGCAAATACCAGTGCACCACTTGTATGAGCTCCAAACCAAAAGGGTTTGCCCGGCCGTTGCTGTACTTTATGGAAAAGCTTATGAACAGATAATTCCTGCAATGCCTGTGGTATATAGTCAAACTTACCCATCGAAATGCCACCACTTAAAATTATTGCATCATAGCTTTGCAAACAATCCCCGATCTTTTGTTTTGTTATTTCCAGGTCATCAGGGATATGCAATATATCCGCGCATATTTTATATTGCATTAATGCGGCCTTAACCATATAACTATTCGAACGTCTTATTTGAAATGGTGAAGGTGTTTCATCAACTTCCACCAATTCGTCCCCGGACGAAATAACAACAACCCCAGGAAGCTTTTTTACAAGGAGGTTCATTTTACCTATGGAAGCTGCCATGTTTATCAATACCGGTGTAATAACCTGGTTGGCTGTTGCAACAATTTCATTTTTCTTACTGTCTCTTCCTTTTGAATGTATGCCGTTTCCTTTATTAATTATGGCTGTTGTTATTTCCGCAATCCGGTTTTGTATCTGGAGTCCCTCATACCCGATTACAGTATCGGCTGTGCCCGGTAATGCAGCGCCGGTCATTATTTCAATACATTCATCCTGGCTATTTATGTTAACAGGAATATCTCCGGCCGCCTGTGTTGCTTTTATATTAAATAACCGGATGCCTTTTTCAATTGATCCGTAATTTATGGCAATGCCATCTAAGGTGGCGCGGTTAAATGGCGGCAGATCCCTATCGGCAATAAGATCTTCTGCCAGTACGCGACCTGATGATGTTTCAAATGGGATACTTTCTGTGCCAAAGTCCTTTACCTGCGATAGTATTATTTTTTCCGCTTCCTCAACGCGTATCATTTTATTCGTTTTAGTAGTCTATCCGCCAATGGTTGCCATTGATTCATGCACCGGATTTTTGTCTCCCCTTAATTTTTCAGCTTCCCAGCCATCTTTAGGGCGGTGACCGAGCGCTTTTAATAAGGCAGCTTCCAATTCATTATCATCTAATCCTTCTCTCACTAAATCTTTAATGTTCATAACACCACCATCATATAAACATGTTTTTAATTCTCCGAGGGGAGTAATCCTGATACGGCTGCAAGTGCCGCAAAATGACCGTGTGTAAGCGGCAATAATTCCTATACTTCCTTTATGGCCGGGTATGTGATAATTGTATGAAGTAGAGAAAAGTGGATCGGGAATTTTTTGAATGCCGGGATAATTTTCCCGTATCCTGTTGAGGATATGCACATGATCCCACAACAAACCCGGGTGATGCTCTGCGTCTCCGTTAAATGGCATTTCTTCAATAAAACGAACACTCACCGGTAAATTTTTGGTAAGGTCAACCAGGGGAATAATATCCTGTGTATTTTTCCCATCCATCACAACCGCATTTAATTTAGTTTCAATATTATAGTGTAGTAATGCATCTAAGGTTTTTAAAACGTCCGGTAATTCATCACGCCGGGTTATAGAGAAAAACCGGTTGCGGTCTAATGTATCAAGACTAAGATTTACCGATTTGATACCTATTTTTTTTAATTCGGGGATGTGTGGTGCTGTCAAAATCCCATTGGTTGTAATAGTAAGTTGCTGCAATCCCTTCATCTTTGATAAAGCTGTTAAAAATTGCATGATATCTTTTCTTACAAATGGTTCTCCACCCGTAATTCTCATTTTTTCAATTCCCATCTTTATCAACACTGAACAAATATGGAGCATCTCGTCATACGTCATTAGTTCTTTCCTGTCAAACCAGTTTAATCCCTGTTCAGGCATACAGTAAAAGCAACGGAGGTTACACCTGTCTGTTACCGCAAGCCTTACATAATTAATTGTTCTGCCGTGGTTGTCTATTAACAATTTTGAGAAGTTTATTCATTGAATTTATACAAAGTTCGGCTTATAATCTCTAATTGAAGATTATACGTTGCCAAACCCCGTACCTGCTTTTTTTAACAAATGGTGTTCAAATTTCAACAGTTTTATTGCGCTTCATATATGTTGACCCTGTGTTGCATCGCACTTATGGAAGGAACAATTTATGGCCCAAATACAACCGGACTATTACCCAAGACATTGCAAATCATCGTGTTAATACAAATATTACCGGCGCTAACGGGACAATTATGTATGAATGTCTGTTACACTCCATTTAAAGACATAAAGGTTTCGTAGAAAGGCCGGGTAGAAAGTAAAAAAAAATTAAAAAAAAATTCCGAAGCGTACAATAAGCAAAATAAAAGGGCGTTTATACT
>Ga0068860_100003176_pt1 | contig 16946 bp, 15 predicted proteins | sample KBSSwiS32_FD_66597 | JGI IMG/M metagenome (GOLD analysis project Ga0068860, IMG submission 66597) | Switchgrass rhizosphere microbial communities from Kellogg Biological Station, Michigan, USA - KBS Switchgrass S3-2 | ecosystem: Host-associated > Plants > Roots > Rhizosphere > Soil ... | reverse complement strand
GTAGGTATAACTGAAACAATGAACATACTTGGCTGTGCTACAGTAACTGTAAGCCCGGGTGCATTTCCAAAAACCATTGTGATAGATTTTGGCACAGGCTGTACCCCAACAAATGGTACCGTATTAAGAAGCGGAAAAATTAATATTACGTTAAGTGACTCATTACGGAAATCGGGAAGCGTAGCCGTTATGACTTTTGATAATTATTATGTAGGTGGCTTTAAAAGGGAAGGGACCATTACCTGGACCAATACAAGCCAGGGCGATGTAAAAAGCTGGACACGCACATGCACTGACGGAAAAATAACTACTCCTAATGGCCGTTACTGGTTGCATAGTGGTAGTCAAAATGTAACCCAAACCGCGGGTTCACAAACTCCATTTAATTTACTCGATGATGTATTTTCAATTACCGGCAGCCATACCGTTACTAATGCAGCAGGTATCTCCAGGACTTCAGAAATTATCCTGGCTTTAGAAAAGAAAGTAACCTGCGAAAATATTGATAAGGGTTCAATAAAAACGTCAGGTCCTCATCACTATGCGGTTATAGACTTTGGAGAAGGCACCTGCGATCATAAGGCGACCATATCTATTGACGGAAGTAATCCAATACCATTTTTATTGAGATAAAAATTTGAAATAAACATATTAAATCCCTATGTAAAAGATCTGTGAATCAATTCACGGGTTTTTTATTTTATAGGCAACCCATCTCTAGACCTGCCCCTTTATCTTTGCACAATGAAAAAAGTAAGAGTAAGGTTTGCACCAAGCCCCACGGGAGCATTACATTTGGGAGGTATTCGCACGGCCTTGTATAATTATTTATTCGCAAAAAAAAATAATGGAGATTTTGTTTTAAGAATCGAAGATACTGACCAAAGCCGCTTTGTGGAGGGGGCAGAGCAGTATATTATTGATTGCCTGAACTGGTGTGGCATTCGACCCGATGAAGGTCCATCTAATGAAGGGGCATATGCACCTTACCGGCAAAGTGAACGAAAAACTCTTTATAAAAAATATGCTGAAGAACTTGTAAAAAAAGGGCATGCTTATTATGCTTTTGATTTACCTGAAGAGATCGAAGCCATGAGAGAAAGGCTAAGGTCTGAGGGTACAAATAATCTCCTGTACGGCCATTTTATCCGCATGAAAATGCGCAATTCTCTCTCTTTACCACCTGAAGAAACTGAAGCATTACTTGAAGCCGGATCTCCCTTCGTGATACGAATAAAAATAAACGGTAATGAATCTGTGTTTTTTAATGACATGATAAGAGGAGAAATAGAGATGAATACAAATGGGGTTGATGATAAAGTGCTGTTAAAAGCCGATGGCATGCCTACCTATCATCTTGCGGTTGTAGTAGATGATTATTTAATGAAAATAACCCATGCGTTTCGCGGGGAAGAATGGCTTCCGAGTTCACCTGTTCATATTCTTTTATGGAAATATTTCGGATGGGAAAATCAAATGCCTCAATGGGCACACTTTCCATTGATTTTAAAACCTGATGGTAACGGGAAACTAAGCAAAAGAGACGGGGACAGGCTTGGATTTCCTGTTTTTGCTATGGAGTGGAAGGATCCGAACACAGGTGAACTAATGAAAGGATTTAAAGAACTTGGATTTTTACCCGAAGCATTTGTAAACATGCTTGCTATGCTCGGATGGAATGATGGAACAGAAAAGGAAATATTTTCATTAGATGAACTGGCTGAGAGGTTTTCTATTGAAAGAGTTCATTCAAGCGGGGCAAAATTTGATTTTGAAAAAGCAAAGTGGTTCAACCACGAATGGATTAAAAAGCTGGATGTGGGAAGTTGGAAGCAGGACGTAAAGAAGATTTTTGAAGAAAAAGGAATTGTAATTACAGATGAAATAAAATTTGAAAAAGTACTTGCGGTAATTAAGGACAGGTGTACATTACTTACTGATTTTTGGGAACAGGGTCATTTCTTTTTTGTAAGGCCCACCGCAATTGATACTGCCTCCTTGCTTCCCAAATGGAATGAGCATAAAAATCTTTTCTTCAATGAATTGTCACGCACTTACCGGCTCATCGGTTTATGGAACGCAACAGATCTTGAACATGCGTTTAAAGAGATTGCGGCGGTAAATCAATTGAAGCCGGGAGAACTTATGTTGCCTTTACGGATTATGCTTGTGGGCGCAAAATATGGTCCCGGGGTTTTTGACATTGCTGCATTACTGGGCAAAGAAGAAACTTTGAAAAGGGTGGAATACACATTATCACTATTGGACTAAGTACCCGGAATTAATTTCGTACAATCCTTTGTACATTTATACTCCATGAAAGAACATAAAAATAGTCCTGGAAATAATACTTCAGGCCATCAAAGACCAATTCGTATACTGGTTGCAAAAGAAGGCCTTGAGGGTCATGATCGCGGGGCAAAGGTGATAGCAACTTCTCCCCGGGATGCAGGCATGGAAGTAATTTACACAGGCCTGCGCCAGACGCCTGAAATGGTAGTGAATACTGCCCTTCAGGAAGATGTAGATGCTATTGGCGTAAGTATTTTGTCCGGGGCTCACCATACGGTCTTTCCCAAAATATTACATCTCCTCAAAGAAAAAAAATGGATGACGTGCTGTTAACCGTCGGGGGTATTATTCCGGAAAATGATATGAAATCTTTGAGTAAATTAGGTGTTGGAAAATTATTTTCCCCCGGAACTCCTGCTTCAGAGATTGCAGATTATATAAAAGCTTGGGGTAAAGGCGAACAGGAATTTTTAAAACATGATTATGTGCAAATTCATACGCGTATCTATCGGGGTCGAAGGGCCGCAAAAAAAAATCTCTTCAATGTTTCCTTTATTTAATACCATGAATATTTGCCTGCGTTTACGGAATATTAATAGCCGCAAGCTCAAATAAATAACGTTTAAAATTGCCAGCAGCTTAACACCTGTTTAAATTTTACAAATATGTATTCAACCCTGCTCACTAATTTAGAGAATGGAATATTTACCATCACCATTAACCGGCCGGATAAATTAAATGCACTAAACCAAACGGTTTTGGATGAACTACGGGCGGCGACTCAAAAAGTTTATGAGGACAAAGCTATTAAGGCGGCTATAATAACCGGCCAGGGAGCAAAGGCATTTGTAGCAGGTGCCGACATCGCTGAATTTTTGGAAGTGAGAGATGATCAGGGTGCACACCTCGCAGGAACAGGCCAGGAAATATTTTTTCTAATAGAAAATTCACCCAAGCCTTTTGTTGCTGCTGTTAATGGTTTTGCCTTGGGCGGAGGATGTGAGCTTGCAATGGCTTGTCATTTCCGGCTGGCAAGCGATAATGCAAAATTTGGTCAGCCCGAGGTCAACCTTGGACTGATTCCTGGCTATGGAGGTACACAGCGTTTAACCATGCTCGTTGGGAAAGGTAAGGCAATGGAAATGATGATGAGTGGCGGCACGATTGATGCTAATGAAGCAAAGAATATCGGGCTTGTAAATTATGTCACGTCCCCTGGGAGTCTGCTGGAAAAAACAAAAGAAATATTAAATGTCATTCTTACTAAATCGCCTGTCGCTGTTTCCAAAGTAATTGCTGCAGTAAATGCTTTTTACAGGTTTGATGAAAACGGTTTTAATGAAGAGATAAAGTTGTTCGGAGAGGTCTTTGCATCTGATGATAAAAAAGAAGGGACCACTGCTTTTATTGAGAAGCGGAAGCCGGTCTTTAAATGAACCGGCTGGATTTTGCCTGTGGATAGAGGGGGTTATAACAAGTGCGAAGAAATCTATTATTTTGTCAATGGCAACATCATGCAAATTGTTAAGTTAACTTTGAGATAATGAAGACCGCAATAATCGACAGAATATTTATGCTGCTGTTTACAATAGTGTGTCTATTTACTGCTTTTTGGATATTTCATACGCATACAGTATTGCAAAACACAGGCTCTCCCCATTCTGTTGTAAGGTTATTTAATATAAATACTGATTTGTTATATAATATAGTAACTATTTTCACCCTGATCCTATTAGCGATCTCAAATATCTTTTACTGGCGCACTGGCAACGGGGTCTTTTTTTTATGGAGTGTCCTTTATTTTTCGGCGGGAATCATTTCTTTGTCGGTATTGGAGGATGCCCGGTTTTCATATACAAAGCAAAATGGATTATGGAAAGAGGGATTTTCTTCAGGTCTCGTTGTCACAATTTATTTGATTCTGATCGTAATCCTGGTAACATTGGTCGATTTTTTTATTATAAAATATGTAAGAAAAAGATTTTTGATAAAACATAGAAATCTATAAATTTTTTACTGGAGCTTATCGCAATTAATTAAAAATTATTTAAGAAATTACTGATGGAATACAGAATTGAAAAAGATACCATGGGGGAGGTGAAAGTGCCTGCCACAGCCTATTATGGAGCACAAACACAGCGAAGTATCGAAAACTTTCAGATCGCACAGGACATTAACAAAATGCCAAAAGAAATCATCCGTGCGTTTGCTTATTTAAAAAAGGCTGCAGCCATTACAAATTTTGATGCGGGGGTTCTTTCCAGGGAAAAATGTGAGTTGATCAGTAAAGTTTGTGATGAAATTCTTGAAGGAAAGTTAAACAATGAATTTCCTCTTGTGGTATGGCAAACCGGTAGTGGTACACAAAGTAATATGAATGTAAATGAGGTAATTGCTTACCGCGGTCATGTATTAAGCGGGGGAAAGCTTACCGACAAAGAAAAAATACTTCACCCTAATGATGATGTAAATAAATCACAATCCAGCAATGATACTTTTCCTACGGCAATGCATATTGCTGCCTATAAAATTCTGAATGACCTCACGCTGCCTGCAATTGAGGATTTGAAAAATACTTTAGCAGGCAAGGCAAAAAAATTCATGAACATTGTGAAAATAGGGCGTACGCATTTTATGGATGCCACACCGTTAACACTTGGCCAGGAATTCAGCGGCTATGCCTCACAGTTAGAACATGGATTAAGGTGCATTATAAATACAATGCCTCATTTAAGCGAGCTTGCTCTTGGAGGAACAGCGGTAGGAACCGGCATAAATACTCCTCCCGGTTATGCAAAAAATGTTGCGGAGACTATTGCTGAACTCACCGGCCTTCCCTTCAAAACTGCAGAAAATAAATTTGAATCTCTCGCAGCTCACGATGCCCTGGTAGAAACCCATGGTGCTTTAAAAACCGTCGCCGTGAGCATCATGAAAATCGCAAACGATATCAGGATACTTTCGTCGGGCCCACGAAGTGGAATTGGTGAAATTCATATCCCTGATAATGAGCCAGGCTCTTCCATTATGCCGGGCAAAGTAAATCCTACACAATGTGAAGCGCTTACTATGATTTCTGCACAGGTTATGGGCAATGATGTTTCAATTGGCATTGGCGGTGCAAGTGGCCATTTCGAGCTTAATGTTTTTAAACCTTTAATGATTTATAATTTTCTTCACAGCGCCCGGCTTATAGGTGACGGATGCAATAGCTTCAATGAAAACTGTGCAAAAGGAATTGAACCTATAATAGAAAACATCAAAAAACATGTGGACAATTCCCTTATGCTTGTAACAGCGCTCAATACAAAAATCGGGTATTACAAAGCCGCCGAAATTGCCCAGAAGGCTCTTAAAGAAAATACTACTTTAAAAGAAATGGCGGTAAAACTGGGTTATGTTACTCCCGAACAATTTGAGGAATGGGTAGTCCCTGAAAACATGGTTGGAAAAATCGAATAGGGATTTTCAAGGTTTGAATAAGATGGCCGGCAATTACACGCATAAAACCAACCTTTGGATTTTAAATCGTAACCACGAAACCCGCAGTGCTCTAACTCTGTTTTAAAGTGGCATGTCGGGTGCTATTGGTATAGCCGGTAAGATGCATAATGATATATATACATATATAGGCAATATATACCCCTGGTTTTGATAGATTTAGCTACTCTGCACTCCCCTGGGGACCGGTAAAACCTTTTAAGGCAACACTTACCTGTAATACCAATTATATAATAATGCCCCATGGAATTACGTTTATATGGACGAATATCCTGGAGAATGATCTTTTTTAATCCGATAATATCGATTTATGAAAAAAATTTACCCTGGAAAATTCAGTTATTCATTTTTACTTTCTGGTCAATCTTTGACCAATAAATTACTAACCTCTACAAAGAAAACCCCTGCAGGTATAGTCGTTTGTTTTTGCTTCCTTCCATCATTCATGCCTTTGGCCGGTTTGTCACAGAAACTTGAATTTAGTTATAGCTATTTTAATCTTACACGTAATAATGGAGGTGGAACTCTTGAACAGGGAGACATTATCGAAGTACATGCGCTGGCTAAAGTAAACTCTACGACAAATAATTTTTATTACATTGATACGATTCCCGCGGGAACACAGTACGTTGATAATTCTATCAAGCTTATTACCAATGAAGGGGTTCTATTCAGAGGTCCGTATACCAGTGCAGCTCTAGATGATATGGGCTTATATGACCTCAGCGGTGGTATACCGCGTGTGAGGGTAAATTTGGGAACGGGAGCAACCAACCCTAACTCAGGGATCGCAAATTTCGGTGTTACCACCGGAGGTGGAACTATTACTCCCGGAAGTGTTCCAAAATTTTATGGAACAACTTTATTCATCGTTGCTTACAAACTTTTGATAACTGCCAATTACGGAGATACCATTCATCTTACGGGCAATTATTATTTTGATACCGCCGGAATAAAAAAAACTCTCCGGTTTAACTATGCTGGTATTAAAATTATTAAGAACCAGGCGCTCTGTACTAATTTCTCAAGCGCCAGCTTTACTGCAGATAGTTCTTTTAAAAGTGGCAATACACAAAACCGTGCCCTGCCTGCAATTGTTCCGGGCTATATAAAAGTAAATATGGGGCCCAACAGTCCCAATGATAATTATTATGCCATTGCTAATAACACAAGTTCCAACGGAACTACAAATAATAGCGGCCCTTATGCACCACTGGCAAATGCAAACCGGGTATTCAATGGCTTCTGGGATATTATTGGTGATCATACAGGGGCTATAAATCAGGTTAATGGAAATCTTCCAACACCTGCCGGGCAAACCGGGGGGTATATGCTGGTCGTGAATGCTGCCTATCCGACGGGAGAAGCATACCGTGACACTATTAAAAATGTATGTCCCAACACTTACTATGAATTTTCCGCCTGGATCAGGAATATTTGCGGGAAATGTAGTGCGGATTCTAACAGCATTCAAAAATATACACCGGGAGTATTACCCAATCTGTCTTATGCTGTAAATGACATTGATTATTTTACTACGGGTACAATTAATTATGACAAAACCTGGGTAAAGCGGGGCTTCATTTATAAAACGGGTTCTGCAGAAACACAGTTTAGAATCACGATAAAAAATAACGCGGCCGGAGGTGGTGGTAATGACTGGGTGCTTGATGATATAAAACTGGCTACCTGTTATCCTAACCTTATTATGAACCCAAGTGATACGGTTACCTCATGTACAGGATTGCCTGTGGCCCTGAGTGATACTGTAAAAAGTTATTTCAATAATTATGTAAACTGGTGTTGGGAAAAAAGCAGTGATGGAATTAACTGGGCAGGTACCGGGGTATGTGGTACAAAAGTTCCTGTGTTGGTAAATGGATTATGGGTATATGTTGTAGACACAACATTCAATTCTGTAGCCGCAGATAGCGGAAGATATTACCGCCTTAAAGTCGCTACAACTTTTTCCAATTTAGGTAATCCAAGTTGCGCGGTAAATAACAGCCAGAAAATATTTTTAAAAATCTACAATTTGTCTTGCCAGGTGCTCGATACAAGGTTACTTGGTTTTAGCGGAAACATACTTAATGACAATGCCTTATTGAAGTGGACTTATCAAAATAAAGAAAATCTGAAAGAGTGTGTAGTGGAAAAAAGTTCAGACGGAACAACCTTTGTAAAGATTGGGATAGTTGAAGCTGACATAAATGAGACAAATTATGCGTTTCGCGATCCGGAAAATATTACCTCCCTGGCATATTACAGGCTAAAACTCATTGGCCGGTCAAATAACAAAACCGGCTATTCAAAAATAATTATATTGTATAACAAGAATGCGCACTTCAAGGTCTTTGCAGTTAACCCGTTTAAAAACAATTTGAAAATAGATATTTTTTTACCTGAAGACGGGAATATACAATTTAGCCTCTACGATTTATTTGGAAAAACTGTTTGCAAAAAAAGTGTACAGCTTGGCAGGGGAAATTCCAGCACTATATTAGAAGGCGTGGAAAAACTTCTCACCGGAATGTATATTTTAAGAACATCCTTCAAAAACAAAGTCCTCCAGAATAAACTATTTAAGGCTGACTAATATAATATTCAGCAGGAACATTATTGTTTATCTGGCTTAGTGTTTGTTACATTTTTCTCCGCAACATTTTAATAGAAAAAATTTGAAAATGTAGTTCCGGGATAAGGAATTACTAAAAGGTTACCTGTTTTTATAGTAGTTACCACGTAATTTTGTTCTTATAAAATTATTAAACTTAAAAAATTACAACTATGCCATTTACATTACCGGCGCTGCCTTACAGCTTCGATGCACTTGAACCCACTATAGATAAAGAAACTATGCAGATTCACCATGATAAGCATCACCAGGCTTATATAGATAATCTGAATAAAGCAATTGCAGGTACAGAAAATGAAAATAAAACTATAGAAGAATTGCTTGCAAATGCCGGAAAAATAAGCCCAGCAGTACGCAATAACGGAGGTGGCCATTGGAACCACAGTTTTTTTTGGGAAATTTTATCCCCTGATGGTGGGGGGAAACCCGAAGGGAAGTTAGCAACAGCTATTGATGATGCATTTGGCTCTTTTGATGAAATGAAAGAAAAGTTTAACACGGCAGGTGCAACTCGTTTTGGGAGCGGCTGGGCATGGCTCGGAGTTCTGGACGGTAAATTGGCTATTTGTTCCACCCCTAACCAGGACAATCCTTTAATGGATGTTGCTGAATGCAAGTGCAAGCCTATCCTGGGTTGCGATGTATGGGAACACGCGTACTATCTAAAATATCAAAATAAAAGGCCTGATTATTTAAAAGCTTTCTGGAATGTAGTGAATTGGAAAAAAGTAACTGAACACTTTGAAAAAGCCTAGCCGCATCTTAGTCTTGTCCTTACCGCTAGCAATCATATAGAGGACAACCGGTAAGCATGTTGAAAAACAATCGCGGGCTGTAACAAATTAAGTTGTTGCGGCCCTTTTTATCAGTATACTATTCAGGGAACAGGATCATGGCCATGTCCACCCCATGGGTTACAGCTTGCCACCCTTTTTATGGTGAGCCAAAGTCCTTTAAAGGGTCCGTATTTTTTTAAAGCTTCAATACCATACTGTGAGCAGGTCGGCGTATACCGGCAGGATGGACCTAACCAGGGTGAAATAATCCATTGGTACAATTTTATCAGGACAATGAAGGGTGATGCTATGATTTCTTTTGCAGTCTTCATTAAATTTTTTAGTTTATTTCTCTATGCTCTGCAGCAAAATTATTATACTGCCTCCGCAATTTAATTAATTGAACGGTGTGATTAAGGAGTTTGTGAAAACAATAATATCTATTTAAAATAATCCCTTGCGCTGATGCATTTCAATTAGTAGATGGACTGAATATAAACCTGGTATTAATAAAAATTAGCGGGCTATTCAAAAAAATCTAAAGCTCATTACTGCCTGGAGACATTTGCAATGACAATAGCAGCCATAGCGAGGCCTACATCCTTTAAAAAATTAGACAAGAACATGGATCTCATTCCTTCATCTGCAGCATTCATCATACCGGGCAAATGAATGGTACATACAATAATAAGTAACAGTAAAGCAAGTAAATATCCCGCAATTTTCGCAAACCGGTTTATAATAAAAGCTAACCCGGCAAGGAGTAATCCGGCTCCGGATATGTAAACAAGTAAACGGGGACTGGGAAACATTGAAGGGACATATCCTGCCATTTTATCGGCGCCCATAAAGTGATGAATACCGAAAACTATAAAAACAAGGCCGAAAATAATAACAGGAATTCGTGTTGGAATTAAATTTTTCATTAGACTTTTTCACTTAAATTAATATATTAATTGAACATTTACAAATGGATACAGTTTTTATTTTATTGTAAAGTGTCCGACCTACAGGTTATAATTATTCTTTCCCATGGCCTGTATTGTGCTTCCGGTCAAGACTGGAATCTATTTTTCACGCTGTCTCAGCCTACAAATTTTAGCACAGCCGGTTAGTATTTTTTGAGTGTGCAGGGTTACGATAAAACAAATGGTACACACCGTGAAAAGCAGGATTTTGGAAGTGAAAATTCAACACTAAAAAATAGTTAACACATTAAAATTTCAGGTTCATATTTACAGATTGCGCTTGCGATTCGCCTAAATCGATGGAATCGAAAAATACGCTGTGTCTCAATGAAATAATAAGCTGGTAAACGGGGATTAATTTCAATAAATTCGGAAATTATATCAACCTCATTTCAAATCCTCGGGTAAACGCCCTATCTTTGCGCCAAATTTAGGGTAGGTATGGGTATTAAAAGCGTGAAATCTTTGTTGGCAGCGGTTTTCAGCCTTATCATGCTGTTATGTTCAACTACTATTTTCTCGCAGGAAAAGCCACCTGCCCATTCCATTTCTGAGGAGAAATTTGATCCTACCAAAGAGATCATGGGCCATGTACAGGATGCCTACGAATTTCATTTTTTTTCACTGGGCAATTTTCACGCAACTATTCACCTTCCCGTTATTTTATATTCGCCTCAAAGAGGGTTTTCAGTTTTCTCGTCTTCCCGCTTTGGTGAAGAAGGTGATGAGGAGCATGATGGTTACCGGCTCGTTGGTAACAATATTGTACCTGTTGAAGAAGGGGTAAAAGTATATGACTTTTCACTCACCAAAAATGTGGTACAAATGTTTATTGCACTTACAGTACTGGTTCTTTTAATGACCGGAATCGCAAAAAAATACAGAAATGGATATGGCGTAAATTCAGCTCCCTCAGGCTGGCAAAATGCTTTGGAACCTGTTATTACTTTTGTACGCGACGATGTTGCCAAAGTAAACTTAGGTACCCGCTGGAGCAAATACATGCCCTACCTGCTCACCGTATTTTTCTTTATTTTAATTAATAGCCTTTTTGGAATGTTGCCCGGTTCGGCTAATGTGACTGGTAATATCGCATTTACCATGGTATTAGGCTTAATATCATTAATTGTAATTCTTTTGAGTACCACCGGCCATTTCTGGAGGCATATTTTCTGGCCTCCGGGTGTTCCTTTCCTGGTAAAAGTTATTTTGGTTCCCGTAGAAATAGCCGGTGTTTTCATTATAAAGCCCGCAGCATTAATCATACGTCTTTTTGCAAATATGGTAGCGGGGCATATTATTATTTTAAGCTTCATCTCTCTCATATTCATTTTTGGGGCTATGAATACCATTGCAGGATGGGGCTTTTCGCCTGTATCCATTTTATTTACGGTATTTATTTATCTTATAGAAATATTAGTGGCTTTTATACAGGCTTTTATTTTTACAAACCTGACCGCAATTTTTATTGGGCAGGGATTTGAAGGAAGTGATGATCACAGCGGTCATCACGTAGCCGATAGTACTTTATAAACTTTTTTATTCATAAACAAAACCCAGGTATTATGTCATTATTGACCTTGTTAACAGAAGTTGGTTTCTCCCACATGGGTGGCGCTATTGGCGCCGGTCTTGCCGCAATTGGTGCAGGTATCGGCATTGGCCAGATAGGTAAAGGTGCAGTTGAGGCAATTGCACGCCAGCCGGAGGCTTCCAACGACATTCGTGCAAACATGATCCTGACAGCTGCGTTTGTGGAGGGGGTTGCCCTCTTTGCAGTTATTGCAGGATTATTGGCCGTTCTTAAAACCGCCTAAGCACAATTTTACTGCATCCAATGCACAGGGCGGAGGATGCAGTATTTTAAATTGCGGCATTTTAAATTAATTGCAAAATTATTTTAATACAGAAACCGTATTTTCAAATTAAAAACTTTTATTTATGGAACTTTTACTTCCTAAACTTGGGCTGATTTTCTGGACACTTATTGCATTTGGAATCGTTTTTTATATTCTTGCCAAATTTGCATGGAAGCCTATTTTGAAGTCACTTAATGACAGGGAGAAAAATATTTCTGATGCCATTTTATCTACAGAAATAGTAAAAAAGGAAATGGCAGAATTAAAAAATGAAAATGAAATATTACTTGCCAAAGCACGTGAAGAGAGAGCGATCATGATGAGAGAGGCTAAAGAGACCCGGGATAAAATCATCAGCGAAGCAAAGGAAAGGGCAAGAGAGGAAACCAATAAGATTATTGAAAGTGCCCAGGGAGCCATTAACCAGCAAAAAATGGCCGCAATAACTGATCTTAAAAACCAGGTGGGAAACTTAGTAATTGAAGTAAGTGAAAAAGTATTGCGCAGGGAGCTTAATAACAAGGAAGAACAGGAAAGATATATACAGGAGCTGGCATCAAAAGTAGAATTGAATTAGAAAACACACGCAATGCTGCAAATGAAAAGTAACAATTGACGAATGCAAAATCCACGTTTAGCGCAACGGTACGCAAAAAGCCTTATTGATCTGTCAGCAGAAATGAATGAGCTTGACCTTGTTCATGACGATATGATGTTGCTTCATTCAATAGGTACCGAAAGCCGGGAATTTGTGCTGATGCTTAAAAGCCCTGTTATCAATGCGGATAAGAAAAATAAAATTGTTGACGCCGTAACCAAAAACAAACTTTCAAAAATTACCCAAACTTTTATAAAGCTACTCTGTAGCAAAAACAGGGAATCTCTTTTACCTGAAATTATTTCCTCCTTTATTGAGCAATACAATAAAACAAAAGGCATTCATAAGGTAAAGTTAACTACTGCTTTCCCTGTTAGCGAGGAAATAAAAAATATCTTCGTTCAAAAAATTGAATCCAGCTATTCTTTAAAGAATATCGAGCTGGAAGCTAATGTGAATGAAAATCTTATCGGGGGGTATGTTCTTGAAATGGAAGGAAAGCTTATTGATGCAAGTATTTTAAGAGATCTTAATGATGTAAGAAAACAGTTTGCCAATAACGACTACATTCACAAACTCAGGTAAAAATAAGTGGAATTTTATTGCAAGCGCTGTTGCTAGCCGGATGAATTTCTTTATATTCTTTTGTGTGCATACATACATGTTGGTAAACACTGATTAAATCGAATTGCACTATAAAGATGGCCAGCCGGTTATACAAATATTAAACAGAAGGAATACCAACAATCTCAGTTTGCTTGTCAATTTTTTGCGTAATTTTTTTACCGCGATAAATTCCCTGCAGAATAATTTCGGCAGGTAAGGCTTTAAGCGGGGCTAGAAAAAATTTCTCCTCTTGAATTAATTGAAGTTTCCATAATTCATTTCTTCCTCTTACATGCAGAATTATTTTTTCATTGGTAAGTTTATTCGTGCCTGCATCAAACGATGATCCGGTTATTAAAGTTTTAATAATCGCATAATTCTTGCCATCCTTCCAGGCCTTTGTCCACTGTATTTTTTCTGGTGCGGTTTCAATATAAATAACGTTAAGGGTATCTCCCTGCGAAATAGAATTTCCGTTTCTATCTACGGCAATATTACCCGGTATATGCACCGTATAAGTAGCCAACACTTTTTTTACCAAATGGGTTGATTGTGCGCATGACCATAAACTAATGCACAGTAAAGAATAAAAAGGTAAATATTTTGCAGCAATCATCTGAAAGAACTTCTTTGCGTGTTTTTAAAAATGTCAAGTGATTCCAGACAATTTTTTTATTGTTTTACCAGTTTATTTACGTAAGTTTTCCCATCTACTACGGTCTTTAATATATAAATCCCAGGACTTAAATGGGCCCCTGCAAGGTTAATAAGTATCTCACCTGAGTTTCCATATTGTTTATAATAGACTTTAGCTCCGGCCGTATTCATCAACTCAACTTTTACATCTTGCTTAGGATTTCTGGCAAGCCTGATACTAATAGCGTCATGAAAGGGATTGGCTCCTATCCAAACATGTTGAGATGCATTTGGATTCCTGATAAGGATTGTTGAGCTATACGTAAACCGGCCGTCATTATCAATCATTTTCAAACGGTAATAGTTTAATTCATTAACCCGGTTGTTTGTAAATTTATAACTGTGCAAAGATGAACTGGTTCCTGCGGCATTTACGGTTTCAATTGGATTAAAATTAGTCCCGTCGGCCGATTTCTGAATTTCGAAATATTTTAAGCCATGCTCTGAACTTGTTTTCCAGCTTAGAAGAATGCTATTATTGTCACTATTCAGGGTTCCATTAAAAGACAACATGGTAACCGGAAGCACCACATTCAAATCCAAAAGGAAAAATTTTGAGAATCCTGTAAAGGTTGCCGTAAATAAATAATCAGAACCGTATGTAGTAAATGTAGTCGTGCCAATAACAATGTTCCCGGCATTGGCACCCGCCATAGTGGAAGCCGTTGTTTTGGCAATTCTTAGATTTGCCGGAACCCTGCCCGCAAGTTCTGCTGCAGTATAGTACAATCCAACTGTGTAAGATGCACCCGGATTGGTGGAAGGTACAATTTCAAATACTTTTTGTGACCTCGTTCCGCCAAAGAAAGGCTGCCATGTAGTTCCTGCCTCAAAAATATTGGCACTGGTGCAGCCGAGGCTGGCAGATGCCCCCGTAATATTAATCATGACATCAGCAGTCAGGGAAGAATAGAAATAATAACTGCCATTGTTAGCTACATATCCGGTTTTATTGTCGTTTAAAATTGAGTCAATTGGAGTTACAGTTGGTATGGCATCATCATCAGTAATCGTAAAACTGTATGATAAACTACCCGGCGCGGCCTGAGCATTGGTTCCACCGCCAATGCTGTAATTTAAGGTAAATGATTCGGTGCTTTCCACTTCCGGATCCTCGTAAATTCTTATAGTAACAGGCTTCGGAGTAGTAGTACCATTTGTAAAGGTGAGAAGATTTGATGGGGTAATAAAATTTCCATTCGTGGTAAAATCATAATCTATGCCCTGGGTGGCAGTGCCACCTGACGTGAGCGTTACATTGGCATCTCCGGTGGGCGCCATGTCAATATTCATATTTATTACGTAATCTTTATAAGCCCGGCATCCCAGGATGCTTACAATAGCTTCCGGCCTAAAGTTATAATCAAATGCAAACCTTACATAAGGAACAGTAAATGGCATGGTCGCCGTCCACAGGCCGCGGCCATGTGTCGCTGCTGCAACTGTTCCATCGCTTTTACGATATTTCAGCATATCTGTGCGAACAATTGGGAATGCAGGATCCTGTGTCCATATAGTAGACGCCCCGTTAATGTTGGTAGTTTCATAAACACCCATTTCTGTAGCAATCATAGCTTTTGTATCATCGTCAGGATAAAAAATTGCCCAGCGCACCGGAATATCCGGAAAATTACCGGTGATGTTCGTCCATCCACCACTTCCTCCACCTGTCGTACTCCTCCAGATATGATTGGCAGCACCATAGTTTGAATAGGTAGCTATGAGATTGTTATCATTGGTACCAATAGCAACACAGGAAACGGTTGATCCGGGCATTCCTGTTCCGGTAATATCTGTTGCGGCAGGTACGCTGGAATGGGCATTCACAACCCTTACAATCTTTCCCGAGGATGTTCCGAATAGCACCGTGTTAGCCGTATGGGGTGAAACGGATACATGCCTCACCACACCTGCAAAAGCTGCAATGGTAATGGGTGTAAATGTGCTTCCCGTTTGCGGATTTTCCCATCTAATATATTGATTAGAACCGCCCCCCGCATACATTTTATTAGTTATATTATCATAATCCGTTGGATTAATAAATTGGCCTATTGAGGTTGAGTAATCAACCGCGCTCCATGAGACGCCGCCATTTGTACTTCTCCTGTAGGTATTGTAAACATAGGAGCCAAATTGGTATTGCGGTTCATCCTGGTCAATTTGCACAAACGCTCCGTCACCGCCGGTAACTTCGACAGTGCTTCCGAGACCGGCGTTCGTAAATTGATGCACACCGTTATCCTGGGCACCTGCCAGAAAATAATTTACATTTGAAGGGTGTACGGCGCAGGAATAAAATTGCTTTATTCGAAGCCCGGCATTCCTGTCTTTAAAAGTTGCCCCGCCATCTGCTGAATAAAATATACCCCCATCACTACCCACTAACACCTGGTTACCATTCCATACGGCAGTTTGCTGATCGGCATGAACATAACTTAAGCTTGGCCCGAACCATGTTGAAATTTGAGTCCAGGTGGTACCTCCATTGGTTGTTCGGTAACAATTTAAGCCACCGGCGACCACATTCTGATCATTGGCCGGGTCAACTGCCAGGGCCAGGTTATACCAAGCCTGCCCACTGCTCAGGTCATTGTTTCCCGATGCGGCAGGAGGCGAGGATGTAGTAGCTGCCCACGTATCACCTCCATCAACGGATTTATAGATTGCGGGTGTTTGAAAAGATGAATTGGAAGCTAAAACATACAATGTATTTCCCGATACTGCAAGTTCACAATTGTATGAAACGTTGGGAAATACAGTAGTGGCTGAAGTCCAGGTAGCAGGGGTAACTGTTGCAGGATTGTCGGTAAACCGGTAGCCCGCGGGATTGGGGCTGTAATATCCATTGTAATAACCGCATACAATATGCATCCTTCCCGTGCTGCTTAGCTTCATGTCAGTCACCGCTGTATTCAGCCCCGCCGGGGTAATATTGGTCCACGTAACTCCGCCATCAGCGGAGCGCTGAATACCCTTCCCATTTGCCTGTGTTGAAACATATAAGACGCCTGTTGC